>Ga0334899_1000546_pt1 | contig 46267 bp, 37 predicted proteins | sample GraSluR3_MG_FD_207219 | JGI IMG/M metagenome (GOLD analysis project Ga0334899, IMG submission 207219) | Sludge microbial communities from methane-producing bioreactor in Wageningen University, Netherlands - Granular Sludge_8_08-R3 | ecosystem: Engineered > Bioreactor > Anaerobic > Unclassified ...
TTTTTCTTTGGGGGCGGTTTTCGTCTTTGGAAGGAGGCATGGAGCTGTTGTTACTATTTTTGGGATGCTCGTACTTTGACAGGCGACGTTGTAAATCAGCGTTTTCTGCTTCAAAATGCTCCAGCTGCTCTACTCGCTTTGTGAGCAAATCAACGCTGGCTATTAGTTCTAATATTAAGATGTCTTTATCCACGTGCTGAATTATTTATAGCACAAAAGTAACACCTTATGTAGCCAAAATCGCAATGTTTAGGCCTATAGTTATCAAGCCACAAACCCCAAAATTGTTGATAACGTGTGTTTTTCAGAAAACAACTCCCTAAGCGTTGAGTATGAGAAAACACATTTCCCCCAGCATACAAAAATCGTACGCTGCAGGGACTTAAAAACCATCAGCCCAAAAAGTTATTAACAATTCCTGAGACAAATTCTATGAAAAATGGTTTTTTTATTAAATTTCGACACTGATTAGTTACACATTTTGAAGCATATGTTGATTTCAGGAAGTTGGATCGGGATATTTCGGTACTTGATAAGAAACTGAATAATGTAGTGGGTGATCTGGGAAGAACCGGCAGGGAGACAACCAGCATATTCAATAACATTGGTGCCGGGATAGCAACGTACTTGTCTGCTCAGGCATTGGGAGGTTTTACTAAGGAACTTGTGAACATTCGCGGGGAGTTTCAACAACTCGAGGTTGCGTTTGAAACGATGTTGGGTAGCAAGTCAAAGGCTGATGCGCTAATGGCCCAGGTGGTGACATTGGCAGGTACTACCCCATTTTCCCTTACAGAGGTTGCAGCCGGTGCCAAGCAGTTACTAGCCGTTCAGGTTCCAGCAGAGGAGGTTGAGGATACCCTTAGACGAATTGGAGATGTTTCAGCAGGGCTTTCCGTTCCCATTTCACAGCTCATCAAAGCGTATGGTGATGTAAAGGCCAAAACCAAACTCTCGGGAGAGGAAATGCGCCAGTTTATGGGGGCTGGTATTCCCATGGTGGCTGAGCTGGCCAAACACTTCGATGTGGCCGAAAGCGAAATTTCTGAAATGGTTTCTGCAGGGAAGGTAGGCTTCAAAGATGTTCAGCAGGTTATTAAGAACCTTACCAATGAGGGCGGTATGTTTGCCGACCTTATGGCCAAGCAGAGCAAAACCCTAACGGGCTTGGTTTCGAACCTTGGTGATGCTTGGGATAGGATGCTGAATGATATTGGCCAGCAGAACGAAGGGCCATTAGCCGACGGTATAGAAACAGCTATATCGTTGGTTGAGAACTACGAAAAGGTTGTTGACATACTCAAGATAGCCATTGCTACCTACGGAACGTACAAGGCAGCAGTAATAATGAATGCGGTTGCCATGAAAGGGCTAACGGGTGCCATTAAATCCGCAACCATTGCTCAGCAACTTTTCAACCTCGCATCCAAGGCAAATCCCGTGGGCTTAACAATGGCAGGTTTAACTGCTATAGTGGGGGCACTTTATGCCTACACTAAATACACCCGGGAAGCAGCCACAGCATCTGAAGAGATCAATAAGAGCATCACCAAAGAAACCAGCAAGCTCAACTACCTCTTTGAGGCCATTAAGCGAACAGGTGAGGGAACTGATGAAAGGAAGAAACTGATTGAAGAGGTTAACGATAAGTACGGGACTTACCTTGATAACCTACTTACAGAGAGATCTACCCTTGAGGAGATAGAAACGGCTCAAAGGAATGCCACTAGGGCTCTAATGGCTGATATTGCCGTTAAAGAATCGAAGCGTAAGATTGAGGAAGAGCTTTCCGATTACACTGAGACTTTAGAACGGAAATTTCGAGATTTTTCCTCAGTGGTTAGCAAGATGAGCCCGGCCGTTCATGCAGAATTCCTCAGGGAGCTAAATAATGCCATTGAGGAACAAGCCGATGCTTCTGGCAAAAAGACGAAGGAGAGTTTCCAAGTGGCGAAAGAATTGTACGATAAGTACATTTCAGAAATATCTAGAAAAACGGCCTATACGAAGTATGATTTTGGTTCGTTTCAGAATGCTTTCTTCGATGTTACCCAAGTAAGAAACGATAAAAACAAGGTTATTAATGAGCTCAATGGCTATGTGGATGCATACCAGCAGATCTTTAATAAGATTAATGAGCCTTCTTCTGGAGGTGGCTCATCCGAAAGTTTACGAAAGGATGTAGAGTACTGGGATAATGAGCGGAAAGCAGCCAAGGAGGCTCTGGACAAGCTAACCAAGGAGGATGCTGACTTTAGGGCAAATCAAGCAAAGTACTTAGCGAAGATAGAGCAGGCTGAGAATGAAATCAACCAAATCAGGGGCAAAACCGAAAGGGATAAGCAGCTGAGCCTAACCGATAGCATAAACGAGCAGATTGAGGCTTGGGAGCGTTACTATAGGTATGTTGAGCACGGACATCAAGACCTTGCCCAAAAGCAAAGCGAGGCGCTTAAAACCACGGCCAATACCCTTCGAGATTACCTCATTGAGGTTGAGGGGGAACTTGTGAGCCAACTGAACGTGCTTGACCCCTCGTCAGATGCTTATCGGGATGCAGCCGAAGCCCTTGGGAACGTGAAGGCCAAAAGGCAAGAGGTTGAGGGTGGAAAATCGGTTGTTGAGCAGTATAGGGATTCTGTTGAGCAGCAGAAAGCCATTTTTCAGGAGTATGAGGAGTGGCGAAGCAATTTTGGTGAGGAGAAGGCAAGAGAACGCTACGAGACCGACCTCAAGGGGTTTGACTCGTATGTTGATTACCTTGAGGCAGAGTTAAAGAAGTATGAGGGTAGGGTTGACCCCACAAGCATAGCCAAGAAGCACTTCGTTGCTGGGGAGAAAACCAGCGCAGAAACCGACGAGAGGAAGCGAACTCAGCAAGCCCTTGAGGAGGTTCTCAAGGAAACTCAAACCCATAAGGAGAAGCTGGCAAGGCTAGAGCTAGAGTACCAGGCTAAGCTAAAGCTGATTGAGGGTGAAGGGTATGAGGAAAGACGGGAGTTGCTTCGCGAATCGTACGAAAAGAGAAAGCAGGAGTTGGAGGCAGTCCATATGCAGGAACTGGAATCCTACCAATGGGTATTTGAAAACCTTGATAGGATGAATCGCAAAGCCCTCAAAGAATATATCCAACGGCTAAAAGACGAATTAAGCCAAGCCAAGTACCAATCGAATGAAATGCTGCAGGTTCGCTTGCAGCTGGAAGAGAAATTGGCCCAGGCAAGCCAGAAGCTATCCGACAATTTGCCCGATACGCTTTCCGAGGTTAGCGGTGTGCTAAGGGAGGCTGCAAATCTTGCGGGTGAACTCGATGAGGAGCTGGCCAATGCCATTAACACCGCCGCCGAGTTGGCCGATGCTGCTGCCAACATTGCCACCGGCATAGCATCTAGCAATCCATTTCAGGTGGCTGGCGGGATAATTCAGGCCGCTACCTCGCTGGTTAAGTACTTCTCCAGCGGTGAGCAGATGAAAAAAGCCACCGAGGAGCTGACCGAGTCGCTTAGCGCGATGAATGAGCAATTGAGCCGACAGGCCACAATGCTGAACAACCTAGCCGATGGCGATAAGCTGCTAGCCTATGCCGATATGCTGAACAGCTTAGGTAAACAGGCCAATAAGACCAAGCAGGATCTTTACGATTTGGTTGAGGAGATGAGCAAGGGCGGCACTAGCAATAAATGGTGGGGAAATTTAATCAAGTGGACAAGGGGTGATTTGGCCGAGGCCAAGGAGAAGGATGCATTTCAGAAAGCCCTTAAGGACGCAAGGCTAAATGTAGGCAATATAGAGAACTGGAGCGACGACGACTGGATTAGGCTCATAGGCCAAGCGTCGGGCGAAACCAAGAAGCAGCTCGAGGCGCTTTACGATCAGTGGGTTGACCTTAAGCAGCAGCAGGAGGAGTACTACCAGCAGTGGGCTGAGATGGCCACAGGAATTTCATTTGATGGATTTGTGGATGAGTTTGTTGGTGCCCTCAGGTCGGGTGAACGTTCAGCAGCCGACTTCGCCGATAACGTGGAGGATATGCTTCGCACCGCCATTATTCAGGGGTTCAAAACTCAATACTTGGTTGAAGCCCTAAAACCTTGGTACGATCAGTTTGCCCAGTTTGCTGAGGATGGGCTAAGCGAGAAGGAGATTGAGGAGCTAAGGGAAAGGTTTCAACAGATTTTTGCCGATGCTGGCGAGGCGTTTGACGCCCTGGGCAGCGTGGTAGATTTATCGGGGGCTGAGAATGACCCCAACTCGCTATCGGGTGCTATAAAGGGAATGAGCCAAGATACTGCCGAGTTGCTGGCCGGGCAATTGAATGCTATGCGAATGAACCAGTTTGAGCATTTGACTGTGGCTCGAAATGCCTTGGTATACCAAGCCGAAACGGCTCGCAATACAGACCATATGGTTAGGCTGATGAGCGGGGCAAATGAGTTGCTGGCAAGGCTTGAGAATATCGATAAGAATTTTAGTAACAATCCGCTAAGAGGTAAAGGGTTGTAAACTGTGTGTTTAATTGAAATAAGCATGAATTAATGGGAACAATGCAAAATAGATTTGAATACGATGACCCTTACAACAATAGGGTTGAGAACCCCTTGGAGTTCTTTTCTGAACCCTTCGAGATAAAGCCCGAAAATAGGCTCACGGTGTACCGATTCAATAACGATCAGAACACCCCTTTTGCCCACGTTAACCAGTGCCAATGGGATTACAAAGCCAAGGCTGTAAGGTCGAACTCACACTTAGGGGTTTACGGCTTTACTGATGAACAGGTAAGGCTAGGTAGGTGTAACTACTTTTTCAATCCGTTTTCTGACGGTTTGAACTGTCGATTTTCCTTTCAATTCCTCCAGCTCGAAGTGGATAAGAACAACATTTTCCATACAGACGATATGGAAGTGGTTTTCCCAGAGGCTAACTTCATCAAGGGGTTAACGCTGCTTGAGCTAAAGGCCATTTTTCCACAGTACGAGGCTATGATTGATGCCTACAGTATTGCAGCTTCCAACAATTTTCAGGATCAATATATGGATAAGGCGTGTAATGAGTACGAGGCAGCAAGACGAACGGCAGGCTTGATACCCTCAATGCTTAACGAAAACCAAGGGATTCACGGCATCACCCACGGCATTAGGGTTGAGCGGAACGGGAATGCCATTTGCCAAATGCTGGGTATTGACAAAAGGGTTATTCGTCCGTTCGCTTACTTGCACGACTTTTGCCGTGAAAACGATGGAACCGACCCCGAACACGGCTTAAGAGCTGCCAAGCATATCGAGAAGCATTACGATTTCGTGAAGTACCATTTCAGCCTTAGCGATACGGAGATGAAACTGCTTATGTTCGCCTGTGAGAACCACACGGACATGATCCGCTCGGACTTTGAGATAGTGAACGCCTGCTTCGATGCTGACCGCTTGGACTTGCCCCGCGTGGGTACAACCCCAGACCCCAACTATATGGCCACAACCATAGGAGGGCTTTACGCTATGGCTCTACAGCATCAAGTAAAATGAGTTTAATGCATACACCATATAAGAGCAGCAGAGGATTATTTTACTGACAAGTTAGTTAGTTGAATTTTAGGTATGTACATAGCAAAAAAGGGGAAACCATTTAGTTTTCCCTTTTCTTGACAATGGAAACTTAACAAGCAAAATTCAAACATTTATTAATGCGTTGTTTGACAGGCATATGCGATATGTCACTAGTGGCGTTGTTAAGTTCAGTATTTTCGACTAAATTTTGTGTAGAGCTAATGAATTTCGTCAGTAGTTTGCAGATAAGATGAAACTTTGTTGATGTGGTATTTCAGTACATTAACACAACACACTTTCTCATTCCTTTCATTTGAATCATCCGCTGCAGGGTCAAAGCACATGTAGCCTGTTAGTAAATCATCAAGCGTGCCAATGAATTCGTTCGCTTCATGGTTCATAAGGCTTACCAAAATTTTATGCGCCTCATCATCTGTATTATTTTTGGGCTTTTGGTTTTCCAAGGCATACTCCAACTCCTTAATCTTGTTGCTTTTCATTGCAAGTTGATTTTTAAGCTCCTTGATTTCTTCCTCAAGTTTCAGGTTCTTTTCATTGGTATTCATAAGGCAAATGGTTTTTAGGCCGCCAAGGCGGGTTAGTTAATAAAAGATGTATAAGGGAAATTAGGTTTTGCGTTTTCTCATCTGGCCGGATAGGAACTTGTAGCGATATTTCTCTATCCTCTCCTGCCTATGGTTTTTGCGAGGTGGCTGGGGCTCCTCATACTTCTCAAGAAGCCCCTGCACCTCATTCAGGGCGCTCCCCAGCACTCCTGCTATTTCTTTAAGTCTTTTGATGTCCTTTTGATCCATATAACAAAATAATGTGTGTAATTCTGTGAGTATATAACAAAAAAACCGCTGCATACATATAGTATACAGCGGTTTAAATTAATTAGGTTGTGATCCGGATAGGATTCGAACCTATGACCCTCAGCTTAGAAGGCTGATGCTCTATCCAACTGAGCTACCGGACCGTTTGCGTTTCGGGTTGCAAAAATAGAAAAATCCTTTAAAAAAAAGGCATATTATCATACTTTTTTAACCTCACTCATCAAACAGATAGCCAGCAGAATGCATAGGTTTTCTTTTTAATCAGCATAATTCTTATTGCTATACTATAGATTATCAGTATATTTAGGGCTCATTCATCCTGACTTAACATGATACTCTTTAGGATAAAGACAACCACAGCTACATCGATACTACTTATATTACTGGCCACTACCACTGCATTTGGTGGAGATAGCCAAAGCCCATACTGTAAAAATGCCACTGAGCTTTCCTCTCCCGAGGACCTAACTCAGCTCATAGAGCTTGGAGGCAATGGCCAGCTGGTTCTGCTGGGCGAGTCGACGCACGGTACTGCCGAGTTCTACCGCTGGCGAGCCGAAATAAGTAAGCGGCTTATTGCTGAAAAGGGGTTTAACTTTATTGCCGTTGAGGGCGATTGGGCATCAATCTACAGGCTTAACCTTTACGTTAAGAACCATTGCAATACCTACGCCTCGGCAAGCGAAGTGCTAAAAACATTCGCTAGATGGCCCGAATGGATGTGGGCAAATACTGAAGTGGAAAGCCTTGCTGAGTGGCTAAAGGAGTACAATAAAGATTTGCCTGATGATAAACGGGTTGGAATATACGGAATGGATGTTTATGGTCAGTGGGAAGCCATGGAAGAGGTGCTGAGGATTGTGGAGCAGAAGCTACCCGAAAGGCTTGATGATATCAAAGCAAAATTCGATTGCTATACGGCTTACAACTTCGATGAGTGGCAGTATGCCCGAGCGGTAACGCAAGGCTATCCCGCTTGTAACGAGGGGCTGGAGTGGGTGGTCGAAATCCTAAGGGAGCATTTGGAATCGATAGATTGCCCAACCGAAGCGAAGCTGCTCAGGCATGCCAAGCAGAGCGCCAAGGTAGTACAGAACTCTGAGGATTTCTACCGATTAGCCGTACGCAACAACATCACGTCATGGAATAGTAGAGTGATGCACATGCACAACACCGTGATGCAACTGCTCAAAAACCACGGAGCCTACTCCAAAGGCATTGTGTGGGCGCACAACACCCACATTGGCGATGCAAGGGCTACATCTATGCTAAACGAGGGGATGATAAATATTGGACAGCTAGCACGGCAAAGCTATGGAGACCAAATGGTTACCCTGGTTGGATTTACCACCTACAAAGGAACGGTTAACGCCGGAGCGCAATGGGCTAGCCCAATGGCCAAGATGAGTATACCTAAAGCACAGAAAAATAGCGCAGAAGCATTACTTAAGGATTGTGAATTCGATTCGTTTTACACAATTTTTGATGATGAAATGCGTAGATCGGAAGATATGCTAAAGCCCATAGGCCACAGGGCCATTGGGGTAACCTACAATCCATCCGCTGAGAGGCTATACAACTATGTTCCCTCCATCCTACCCCTTAGGTACGATGCGCTGGTATTTATTAAACGGACAAATGCTTTGGATGTAGTAAGCAGTGAATAGCTAGCCAAACCGGCTAATTGTCTCCAAGCGCTTCATATCAAGTATTTCAATGCTTTTGCCAGAGGCTACAAGCACACCATCTCTTTGTAACGACGAAAGGCAGCTAATCACGCTCTCCTTGGAGTAGCCAACGGTGTGAGCTAGTTCCACCCGCGAGAAGGGCATTTGAAACCTTTGGCTATTAAAGATTGATGCAAGCTCCAGCAACACGGTACAAATGGCGCCATCGGCATTTTTATGGGATAGCTGAATTAAGTCATGCACCACCTTGTTGGTCATGAGCGACATCAGCTGCACAATGTAAACAGCAAAATCGCCATTATTTCTAATCGCATTCTCAAAAACACTTCTATTAATTAGCCTAACCTTTGAGGGTGTAATGGCCACAGCCGAAAAATCGAAGCTACGCTTTACAAAGGCACACATCAGCCCAATGAATGTATTATCCGATAGGATTTTAAAAGCTGTAGAGCGCTCCTCATCCTCAATTATTAGCTTCACCATACCCTGCTCTAGGAACAGGATATGATCGGCTGCAACGCCCTGCTTCACTATGGTTTCGTCCTTTTTAAAGGTAACCAGCTGCGAATTATCAAGAAGCTGCTGATGCTGGTCTTCCGATAGATAATCGTACCATACTTTGTGTTTGCTCTCCATAACAGTTGCTATTGCCGGATGATAAAAAAGCAATATTACACTTTTTCCTGCATAAAACTACATTTTAAATAGGGTGATTCCCAATACCATTTTGCTAGGTTGTTATTCCGCTAACAGATACCTTTGCTATGTGAAGAAAATCAAATAATTGTATAACTAAAAACCTGATATTATGGCAGACTTAAAATTTAGAATACAAGCCCAAAGGGCTAGCGCAGCCAAAACTATTGTTAAGGCACGTAATTTCGAGATTATTGTTGATGAACCCGAAGATTTGGGCGGCACCAACTCGGCTCCAAACCCAGTAGAGTACGTTTTAGCCGCTTTTGCTGGCTGCCTTAACGTAATGGGACACCTTATTGCCAGTGAAATGGGATTTGAGCTGAAAGACCTTAAAATCGACATCAGCGGAGACCTAAACCCTGCCAAGCTATTTGGTAAAAGCGATGAGGATAGGGCGGGTTACAAGAGCATTGTGGTTAAGTTAATCCCTACCTGCGATGCCGATGAAGCAACGCTACAAAAATGGCTTCATGCTGTTGAGTCAAGGTGTCCTGTTAGCGATAACATTCAGAACATCACCCCTGTAACTGTTGAGCTAGGTTAATTCGCTAACATCAACATACACACTACAGCCCCTGCTATTTATTTGGCAGGGGTTTTACTATTACTAAAAACCCAACTCCTCGGCAATAGGTTTAAGGGCATCGAGCGACAGCACAGCAAACTCGTTGATGGGAATTCCAATCTTTTCGCACTCCATTATCGTGTCACGATTAACCGATGCCGCAAATGCCTTCTCCTTCATTCGCTTCACAATGGATTTTGGCTTTACACTGCCGATCTTTCTATCGGGGTAAACCAGCGCCGTGGCAAATATTAATCCTGTAATGGTTTCGCCAGCTGCAAGTGCATGCTGAAAAAGTGTAGCTCTATCCTTACCAGTAGCCATCTCGTTGTGCATCATTATGGCATCTATAGCCTCGTCCGGTAACCCTTCGCTCTTCAGCATTTCAGCACCCTCAAGTGCATGTCGTTTCGAGTCGCCTTCGGTCCATTCCACATCAATATCGTGTAGCAAACCCGCAATTCCCCAGACCTCCTCGTCCTCGCCAAAATGCTTAGCCAGAGCTCGTAGCACAGCCTCCGAGGCTCGGCAGTGTGCAATCATCTTGGGATTTTTAATATGCTTACTAAGCAAATCGACGTAGTATTCTCGTGTGTTCATAATGGGTTTGATTTGAGGATGAATTGCAAAAGTAAAAAATCTATTAAAAAACATACCATAAATGGGAACGAAAGCCCTTACAATAGCGAACAATATTCATATCTTAGCCCCAAAAAAAGATGTACAAGGTTTTAGAAAAATCACCTTTCTTCGTGGGGCTCAACAGCGAGGAGCTTGAGGCCATATTTAAAAGGATATCATTCTCGGTAAAATCGTTCACAAAGGGACAAACCATTGCCCAGCGCGACGAGGAGGTAAAATCGCTTTGCATACTTGTTGAAGGGACTGTGAAGGGTGAAATGGTTGATTTTTCGGGTAAAATTTTAAAGGTAGAAGAAATCCAAACTCCGCAACCCCTGGCCCACGCGGTAATATTTAGCGATGCCAACAAGTTTCCTGTTGATGTGGTGGCCCTTACCTATTGTAAAATTTTGTTCATCCCTAAAGCCGATGCGCTAAGGCTACTGCAGAGCAATGTGGTAATTCTAAACAATTTCCTTAGGGCCGTTTCAAACAGGGCGCACTTTTTAACCACCCGGCTTTGGTTGCTTTCATTTAAAACCATTAAGGAAAAGGTTGCGCATTACCTACTTACCATGGCTAAAAGCGAAACCCGTACTACCATCATTCTACCAAAATCGCATCAGGAGCTAGCCGAGTTCTTTGGAGTAACGCGGCCATCGCTGGCAAGAGTATTCTCCGAAATGCAGGAAGAGGGAATAATTTATGTTAATCGAAGAGAGATTACCATTCTAAATAGGGGCCTGCTGCTGAAGATGATAAAATAAATCCGTTTTTTTTATCCATGAGCTAACCGTAATTAATCCATTTTTATACTTTTGTAGTTCACTTATAAATACCATTTACACTATGGCATTGAAAGATATAATGGCAATTTCGGGTTACCCAGGCCTATACAAGTACGTTTCGCAAGGGCGAAACGGGATAATTGTTGAGTCGCTTACCGACGGCAAGCGTAGCCACATCTCGACAACTGCTAAGGTTAGCGCGCTATCGGATATCGCTATCTTTACTAACGATGGAGAGAAGCCGCTGAGAGAAATTCTGAACAGCATCAAGGAGAAAGAGAATGGAGCTCAAACCATCTCGCACAAGTCTAGCAACGACGAGCTGAAAAAGTTTTTTCTAGAGGTTGAGCCCGACTACGACACTGATAGGGTTTACACCTCAGATATTAAAAAGGTTGTAGCATGGTACAACCAGCTTCAAGTGCTCAATATGCTTGACTTTACAGAGGATGAAAAAGAGGAAGCTGCTGAGCAGACCGAAGAAAAAGCTGACTCTGATGATAGCCAGGAAGAAAAAGCCGCTAAACCTAAAGCTAAAGCACAATCAAAAAGCGCTGTAGCAAAAGAAAAGAAACCTACTGCACAAAAGAAAGCCCCAGCAGCAAAGGCCAAGCCAGCAGGTGATGGGGGTGCAAAAAAATCAACTCATCAAAAGAAGGGATAGCTTTCGCAACTGCATATTGAAAAGGGCTGATTTGTCAGCCCTTTTTTAATAGCTACGATTGGCACAAAAAAAGCTTTGCAACTGATTGCAAAGCTTTTTTTTATAAAGTGTAAGCTATGTTATTACTATTTTTTACCCTTATCCTTATTGGCAATAGTCTCGCGCATGGTGGTATCGGCCTCAATATTCTTGAACTTATAGTAGTCCATAATTCCAAGGTTGCCATTGCGGAATGCTTCGGCCATTGCTTTGGGTATTTCGGCTTCGGCAAGTATTACCTTAGCACGAGCCTCCTGAGCTTTGGCCTTCATCTCCTGCTCAAGGGCAACAGCCATGGCACGACGCTCCTCGGCTTTGGCCTGGGCAATATTCTTATCGGCATTGGCCTGATCCATTTGTAGCACAGCACCAATGTTCTTTCCTATGTCGATATCAGCAATATCAATGGAAAGAATTTCGAAGGCAGTACCTGCATCCAAACCTTTCTCGAGCACTACGCGAGAGATAAAATCGGGATTCTCAAGCACCTTTTTGTGCGAGTCGGCAGAACCGATTGACGATACAATACCTTCTCCAACACGAGCAAGCACGGTCTCCTCACCTGCACCTCCAACCAGCTGCTTGATGTTGGCACGAACCGTTACCCTTGCCTTGGCAATTAGCTGGATACCATCCTTGGCCACGGCGGTAACGGGGGGTGTGTTAATTACCTTTGGGTTAACTGACATCTGAACTGCCTCGAACACATCCCTACCGGCAAGGTCGATAGCTGTTGCCATCTTAAAATCGAGAGGAATATTGGCCTTTTGAGCCGAAACCAAAGCGTGAACAACCTTGGAAACCCGACCTCCTGCCAGGTAGTGTGCCTCAAGGTCGTTGCGGAAAAGCTGGATGCCTGCTTTTGTTCCCTCAATTAGGGCCTGGACAATTACTCCTGGGGGAACTTTTCGCCAACGCATTAGGATTAGCTGCAATAGCGATACCCTTACACCACTAACCAATGCCGAGAACCACAACCCTATGGGTACAAAGTATAGCAATATCCATAGTGCCGCAATGCTCACGGCAAAGATTATTAAATAAAAACCAATGTCGCTCATTTTTAATCTATTTTAGGTTTAACAATAACTTTTGATCCTTCGAAACGAATAACAACCACCTTGGTTCTAGGGTCGATATATTCCCCTGTGGAACGTGCTTCCAGCACGATACCGTTTATACGCGCTTTACCAACGGGCGATAGGCGGCTGATGGTTTCCCCCACATCGCCTGGCTTAATACTAGTAGTGTTCTCCTCTGAAGCCACACTGCCCTCAACGTTGGTGTCGAGCATAAACCTTTTCCAGGTTCTTGACCTCAAAGCCAAAACCACGGTGAAAAGCGTTAAGGCTACTGTGGATATCAGGGTGATATGACCAACCATATTTCCATGGCCAGAGTATGCCCAGTAAATGCCACCCACAAGGCATGCCAAACCGCCAATTCCAGCCACTGTTATGCCTGGAACAAGTAGGAACTCAACTATAAAGAGGAAAAGTCCCAAAAGAATTAGAATTACAATACCTGTCATTGTATTTTCTGGTTATTTATCATTAGCTTGGCACAATGGTGGCCGAAAGTCCGCGGCGTAAGAGCTCATCACGTAATGGTTTAAGCACCTTAAAATCTCCCGACTTCACATCGCATTTGCCCATGTGATGAGCGATTAGGGTACATTGCTCTGCCTGTAAATGGTTGTGGTTGCACACCTCCACAAGCGAATCGATTACGAATTGATAATCATTTACGTCATCGTTATAAAGAATAAGGGTATGAGAACACTGAGAGTTAATGTCAAAACTCTTATTCTCACTGGGATTAACGGTAAATTTTCGTTCCATTGTTGAGACGATAATAGAAATGCTAAGATATTAATTATCCATATCAACAGCAACAACAAAGGCTGTTTTTATTCCGCTGGCCACCAAGTTGTCTTTCACCCTGTTCGCTTCATTCAGATCGGAGTATGAGCCTACGGAGTATACAAATCCACCCTGATTATCGGGCTTACGAACAATATCTTTACCTGGAGCAAGCGCTCTAATGGTCTGTGTTGTCTCGGCTGGGATCCTACCAACAAACGATCCGAGCTGTATTACGTAGAGCTTGCCCTCGCTCTCAATTTCTATTCGTGTGGTGTCCCGTCGGGCAACCGACATGGATGCAGGTGCGGACTCCTCAAGTGTTTTAGCTCGGGTTAAGGTAACGGAACGACCATCGTGCCAGGCAACGATGAATGCATCCTTAAAGCCTAATGAACGAACCTTTGGAAGGGCGCTCTCAGCATCGGAGAAATTGGTGAATAACCCAGCGTAGTACTTTGTAACCCTACCATCATTTACAGGCTCGGCTGTAATCGGAACCATTCCCTTAAAGGTATCGAAGCTCACCTGTCGGCTAAAGGCGGCCAGCTGAATTTTATATACTAAACCATCGGGCAATGGATTGTGCTGCGGGATTGGATTATCTTTAGAGTATGGCGTTTTATCGAGCACCTGAAAAGGTGGTTCCCTGTCGGCCTCAAATACAAAAATTTCGGCATCTACAGCCACATCCTCCACCCTCACAATTGAAACCTGATGTTGGGGTTGCTGGGATTGAGGTTGGGTTTCAACGCTTTGCCTAGCTGCTTGGGTTGAGTTTGGCAGGGTATGCCCAAAAATGTCTTGCTCCATTCGATACACCTTGCTTAGTAATTGCTGTTCAAAAAGTTGCATCTCCCAAAGCTTGGCAAAGGCTATTTCGAGCCGAGTTACGGCCAACTCATCGAGCAGTAAGGCTTCGTATTCCGACTCAACCCTAGTCTCGGGGGTTGCATTGTTACGAATGGCCATGGCCGACCTGAAGTGAGCATTAGCTCTATCGATCTCGCTCTTGATCCTAAGGTTATTATTTGCACCACCTTTAATAAGAGCCACCGATATGCAATCGTTGTACAACTTCTTTTTCCCTCCTATATAATTCCCCATTAGGCTGTTAAACCTACCCAGCTGATCGACATATACCCTATACTGAGCCTTATATTCTGGAGAATCATCGGAGAATTCCTTTTCAACTTCGGATAATCTAATTAGGGTATTATTAATCTCCTCGCGCTGGCGTTTGAGCTGCGGGTATACCTGCTCAAGTTTTGCTAGCCTGCTAAGCTCATCGGCCTGAAAAACAGTTGGTGCAAACTGTGCTTGGTATAGATAATCGGGCTTATCGGTGGTAAAGCTTGATGAGGGCTTATCCATGGGCTTCCTTTTGCCGGTAAGGTATTCCTGCTCAATTTGGCTTGCCTTGGCAAAGTGAATATCGGCACTACGCTGAGCCTTGAGCAGCTTATCCTCCACATCAACAACCTGAGCCTCTAAATTTCGGCGAGCCTCGGCCGTGGTAATATTATCGAAGCGAGCGCGTAGGTTCTCGAGCCTTTCCCTTAGCGAATCGGCAAGCATCTGTTGCGCAAAGCCATTGGCCAGCTCCCTGGTATACTCCGGATCATTCTCTACTGCACTAAATGATGCGGCCTTTGTCTGCGTTGGCCTCACCTCCTCCTTTGGTCTCTCGTTTGGAGATGTTGCGATTACCGCACCTCCTCTTTGCGGGTTAAGCTGGGCTATATCGCGGATTGTTTCAATGGAGCTTATAGTTCGTCGGATTGGACTAGCGTCGACCTTAATTAGCACCATATCTATGCTATCGGCAGAACAATTGCGTTGGGTTGCAAATATGGCCATTTGGTCATCATCATCGGGAACATACAAAAAATCGTTACTAGGAGAGCTGATGGGAAAACCAATATTTTCGGGAGTGCTCCACCGCCCACTTGATGGATTGTATACGCTACGGTAGATATCGTACCCACCCATAGAGTAATGCCCCTTTGAGGCAAAGTATAGGGTTTGCCCATCGGGCAGTAAATAGGGGTAGTCCTCGTCGAGCCTTGAGTTGATAACATCACCAAGGTTTTGTGGCTTGCTCCATACCCCGCCCTCAAGCATCTCTATCAGAAACAAATCCTTGCCATACAAGGTGGTAGCTCCATAGCTGGAGTACACTATCCTATCGCCAGGCTTAGGGTTGTTGGGGTAAAAGATATACGATGAGTGATTCTGCTTTACGTCAACCTGCGATAGCAAATCCTTGGGGGTTGGAATAAATGTTCCGTTTGCTGATTTTGTTATAACGTAGCTAGTAAAATCATCAAAGGCAACCCGCTTGCTATCCATCACTGTTGGCTGGTAAATGTACCGAAGCATAAAGTTGCCATTCTCGCACTGGCTAACCAGCTGCTCAATTTGTTGGGTAGGCACCGATGGGTCGCCCCCATTAATGGTGAAGCGACGGTAGTAGCTAATGGCCTCGTCAAACTGATAGGTTAATTGGTAGGCATACCCTAGATGGTAGTAAACCAAGTTGCTAACCTCGCGGGTTGAGGCAAATTTTAGATGATCAATTGCCTTGTCGATGCTCTTGGGAGTATACAAATAGCTAACACCAATCTGGTAATGATAATTGGGATCCTGTGGATATTTATCGAGCAATGCCAAAAGGTGGGGAATAGCCTCTGCATACCTCTTGCTTTGAAAAAGCGAATCGACTACTGAGGTTTGTTGCTGAGGCTTGCCTTGAGCTGAAGCGGGTAGACCATATCCAAGGATAGCACACAGCACGAAAAACACTAACTTGAAACTACTATATTTTTGATGAAGCATAGAATCCTATCTTAAAAATTTGCCTTAAAATTACATTAAATATTCGAAATACCCAGAGGTATGCATAGTTGCAACAATTGTTAAATAATGGTAAAGGCTATTCGGCAATCGCTATCCTTATCTTCAACCATCAAATTGGCTTATCTTTGGGCTTTACAATGCACCACTCATCAACAATAACAAACCCTACTATTGCATAAAATGAAAGAAGCCCCTCTACACTACGCAGAACGGTTAAAGGAACTAAATATTGAGATGAAGCGATTAGTGAGAACCTCTAGGTACTACTTTGTTCTCAGGTTGGTTCTGTTTGCATCGTTTATCATTAGCATGATATGGATTATAAATACCAATGGAGAGAACTCATTAAGTTGGTTTCTGCCTGCGGCAATACTAATAGCTTTTCTGCTGATAATAAAGCTAAATAGTAACCTGAATGGAAAGCAGCAAAATGTGCTAAACCGTATAAATATCAATGAGAATGAGATGAAATATCTCGCCTATCAGCATTTAACATTTGATGGAGGCGATAAGTTTATAGGCAAAAACCCCGAACTAGCGGGCGATTTTGATGTATTTGGTAAGGGCTCGCTTTACCAGTACATTAACCGCACGGTAACTTCTACAGGTGCAGATAGATTGGCAAACAAGCTTTGCCAATGGGAGTTGGATAGGCAAAGCATAGAGTTGAAGCAGCATGCTGTTGCAGAGCTCTCACGCCATCAAAAGTTTATGGAGGATTTTCAATCGTTGGGGCTAGAGATAGAAAGTAGTGGGCATGAGGTTGATAAACTAAAGAAGTGGTTCGGCTCAGCAGGCATTATTAAACCTAAAGAAAAAGGACTGCTCATTGCATACCCTATACTTTTCATTACCATTACGCTTCTTGTTGTAGCAACAGGTGTAAAGGCCTCGGTTTACGTATTCCCCATTGTATTTGCCTTTCTAATCCTTAGTAGATATAAAAGGTTTGTTGATGATGCGCATGACAAGCTGGGAAAGAGTGCGAAGGTGTTCGAGATGTACTCTGCTTTGTTTGAGCTCATGGAGAACGAACCGTTTAAAAGTTCATACCTGGCTGGTTTACAAGCTAGACTCGCTAACGATGACCACAAAGCCAGCACCTCGATAAAAAGGCTCTTTCTGCTGCTTAATCGATTCGACTATAGGTACAACTTCATAGTCAATATACTTTTCAATGCTTCCATCCTATTCGAATTACAAGTGCTTCAGCAGCTAGAGAGGTGGAAAGAGCGTCACCAACAAAAAGCATTGGAATGGTTTGATGTGCTAGCCGAGATGGATGCACTCATCGGTTTTGGCCGATTTGCATTTAACAATGGCCAAGCAGTAAATAACCCAAGTATACAGGAGTACCCATTTGGCATAGTGGCTAAGGATATGGGACATCCTCTGATTCCTAGTGAGCTTAGGGTTTGCAACAGCATCGATTTTATTGGACAGCCAAAGGTAATTGTTATAACTGGTGCAAATATGGCGGGTAAAAGTACCTTTTTACGAACCATCGCCGTTAATCTAATCTTGGCTCATAACGGAGCCCCGGTTTGCGCCAGTGAGTTTACCTTTACCCCATGCGGTATCGTTTCGAGTATCAACATTCACGACTCGCTGGCACAGAATGAGTCGTACTTTTACGCTGAGTTGGTTCGGATTAGAAGGGTAATTGACCATGTAAGCCGTAGCCCAAACACGCTGGTAATCCTCGATGAGATACTGCGAGGAACCAATCCGAAGGATAAGCAAATGGGCTCCATTGGGCTAATTGAGAAATTGATTGGGCTGAATGCATTTACCATGATTGCTACCCACGACTTGGCCATTGGCCAAATGGAAGAAACCCACCCTACCGTTGTGTTGAACAGATGCTTTGAGGTTGAGCTGGAAGACAACCAGCTAGTGTTCGACTACAAGCTTAAGGATGGTATAAGCAAAAAACTCAACGCCTCGTTCCTTATGAAAAAAATGGGGATTATTGATTAACGCTAATTAATGCGAGTGCAACATAAAAATTGATATTGCATTTGCTTAATAAATAAGCGAATAAGGTTTTTGTTGTGCTAGCATATTAGCATTACTAAGGTTATTAGTAACAGGAATAAGGTTTTAAGTCGTTAATAAACCTTATTTTGGTTTTGCAAACCTTAGTAAAAAAGTAAATAACCCATAAAATTGAACCTTATTCCCTTATTCTTGGGGTCTTATTGATTATCCATACATCGAACTCACGTTAATTTGCTAGTTCTCCCTTAGAACAAACTCATCGTACTCAATTTCGAAGCGCAGCTTGTGACGCGACTCCTCTTGGGCCAGACCCCAAAAGAGCTTTTTGTACTCCCCACTTGGGGCTTGCTCCGAGAGCTTTATATATAGCTTAAAAGCTGCCTTTTCGCGCTTCATAGCCAGAACCAGCGCCTGCTCGTAGGTCATTTCGGCTGTTGGCTCTACTCTTACAATATAATCGGATATCTTTAGATCCGCCACTTTCTCGTTGGGTAGAGAGAAAATACCCTCCTCCTTAATTTTTGCTAGGCGTGCCTTATGCCCTATCTCCTCCTTGGCAAACTGCTCAAAGGTTTCGCGCATATCGTCGGTTCGGGCAGTTTTGGCAAGTTGCTTGTAAAAATCGACAGCTTTCTGCTCGTTATCCATGGCGAAATCGAGGATATCGTTGGTGTTGGTGAATGGGTTCATATTTGTGTCGGTTATCGGTTATCTGTTGTCAGCGTCTAAATTGATAGGTTGATTAATTGGTAGATTAGTTTAGGGTTAATAATTAAACTGATTTTCATTTAAACACATAGAAAACATAGATTTTCGCATAGACACATAAAGCAATCAAGTAAATCATCCAACCAAGCGCACTCCCACAAAATAGACTTCGGGACAGGGCTTGCGAGCTTGCCTGTCTGCAAGCAGGTTCAGCGTAGCTAATCACACCAAGGTTGCTTCGACAGGTGGTCAGTGAGTTTATCGAACTGCTCAGCAACCATTCAACCTGCTTGCCGAAAACGGCAGTCAGGTAGCCTGCTGGCAAGCAGGGTCAATCAACCGATCGAATAATGCACTATCATTCAATAACACTAAACGGTCACTTCGACAGGCTCAGTGACCGTAGCTAATCACACCAAGGTTGCTTCGACAGGCTCAGCAACCGAAGCCTACTCTCACATATCAACAATGAACCTTTCTAAAAAAAATTCAATCAATCAATCAACCTATCAACCTATCATACTTTTCTGACGCTGACAGGTGCTTCGCAGGCTGTCAGGTCAATCAATCAATTATTCAATCATTCAATCATTCAATCAATCAATCATTCATTCATTCATTCAATCATTCAATCATCCAATCAACCTGTCCGCTCTACCTGTCGCCTGCCTGTCGGTAGGCAGTAGACAAGCCACTGGCGGATCAATCAAACAATCATCCAATCAATCAACCTGCCTGCTCTGACGCTAGTCAGGCAGGTCAATCAATCAATCACTACTTCCCCAAAGCATCCCCAAACTCCCTATCGAACTCGGCCATTAGGTAATCGCAGCCATGGTTAAACATCGACGTGGAAATTGTGCCTGATGTTATTACAAATGAATGCTTTTTATTTTGACTTGCCTTGGGCAGCAGCGAGAATGCCTCGTATCGCACATCATCAACATCGTTAAGGCCATTAAAGCCAAAGGCTTTAAGCAAATCGAGCAGCTGCTGTATGCTGGTTCGCTCGGTTTTGGGTTTTAGCCCTTGCTCAAACTCCTGAATCATCCGTTGGGTATTGGTGAACGATCCGCCCTGCTCAAACCAGAATGATGCGGGCAGAATTAAATCGGCCTGCTTGGCTGTTTCGGTCATAAAGGCATCCTGCACCATTACAAACTCGGCATTTTTTAGGGGTTTTAATACCTTACTGTTTCCATCGGAAGTTCCCACGGGGTCTTCGCCAAAAATGAGAATGTTATTGAACTCGCTGCTAAAGTAACGGTCGGTAAAGCACTTATCGTCAACCTTTGGCAAGATGCTTACACCCCATCGCTCTTGTACAACGCTAGCATAATCTGCATTAGTAATATCCTGAACACCTACGCCAGTTTTGGGGCGTACGCCCATATCGAAAAGTCCCTGCGCATTGTTTTTCTCTTTCAGCGCAATAATGCCGCTCGATGTTTTTCCGAGTTTACCAGTAATAAGCGCCAGATTTTTCAGCTCAAGTGCGGTTTGCTGGCTAACCTCGCGTTCGGAGAAGATAAGCACGGCATTCATTTCGGCATTGTACCGTTGTGCAAACTCCTCAATACAAGTACCATTACAATCGCAAGCTGCTTTGCATAGGTCGTAGTAATTCTCCTTAAGCAAATTTTTCTTGTACTCGTCAAAACCCTCGCAGCTATCGCTTATAAACAAGCCATTGTGCAAATTATTTGAGAGCAGATAATGGTTTACCGCACGTATAAAATGATAATAAGAGAGTACTTGAATATACTTTTGAGACTTGCGCTTCAACCCTGGCATTTGTCGGGTTGTAATTGCCTCGTACGGAACCTTTGCAGAGTTTACCATATACCCAACAATCGGATTATATCTATCTATCTCCGCTCCAAACAGAAACACACGGCTAGCATCCTTTAGCTGCTCAAACGGTACGTTTTTATCTGATATATTTGCAAAACCGCTTGCACCGTTCAGGTAATGAAAACTATTCACGTTGTTAGTTCCAACTGCGGCACGTGCAAACTTCTGAATAAGATATTGCTCCTCGTTGGTTAGCCTTGCTCCAGCAAAAAGTGCTGTTTTATTAGGCTCAAAAGCCTTTATTTTTGCCTCAATAATTTTATAGGCATTCTCAAGCGATATCTCCCTAAACTCACCATTCTCCTTAACCAAAGGTTTGGTTATCCTATCGGGTCGATTAAAAATGCGGTAACCAAACTTACCGTACATACACAGGTTGCCATCGGCATTAACCATCCCCTCGGCGCCAGTTACCTTCATGATGTATCCACCACGATGATGGAATGAGAGCTTGCAGCCCACCGAGCAGTATGTGCAAATGGTGTCGAAAGTATCCATTTTTACAGGGCCGGGCTTAAAGGGAACATTCTCGGTTAGCGCACCGGTTGGACAAGCCGATAGGCACAATCCACAGCTCTCGCAGGTTGTTTCTGTCAGATTCCTGCCCGTTGCAGGCGCTACGTAGGTATCGAACCCACGCTTTAGCAACGTAAGGGCATTGGCGCCAACCACTTCCTTACAAATACGAACACAGCGCGAGCACAAAATACACTTGTTGTTATCAATTTCGATGTATGGATGGCTAAAGTTCACCTGATACTCCTTATGCTCACCAGCAAAGCGTTGCTGGTCGGCCTCGTAGGTATCGGCATGTTTTTTCAGGTTGCAGTCGAAGTAGGCCACGCAGCCACACTCCAGGCAACGACCAGCTTCGTGCAAGGCTTGCTCCTCGGTATAGCCCAGCTCAACCTCGTTGAAATTGTTGCGAACATTAGTCTCAAGCACCGGCATCTCCTCGCGCAGCTGCTTTTGGTAACGACCAAGGTAATCGTCAGATTCCTGTTTCTTAAAATTATCCTTCTTGCTTAAAAACTCCTTTTTGGGTGGTTTTATCTCTTGGTTGGAGAGAAACTGATGGCAACTGTGAGATGCTAATTTTGCTTGAGCAATAGCTTCAATTATTGTGGCCGGGCCGGTAACCCCATCGCCAGCAGCAAAAACCGAAGGTATATCGGTTTGTAATGTGTTTGGATTGGCAGCAATATCGCCCCATTTGTTTGGCTTAAGGTAGCCTCCCTTGGCGTGCGCGTTTATATCATCCAAAAAGTTAATATCGGTTTTTTGGCCAATGGCCGCCAAAATGTAGTCGAACTCCAGATCCTTTTCGGATCCCTCAATGGCAACAGGCCTGCGACGCCCCGATGCATCGGGCTCGCCCAGCTCCATTTCAACCACGGTGAGCGACTTCAACTTGCCATGCTCATCCTTATTCACCTTTACTGGGGCAGTGAGGAATTTGTACTTAACCCCCTCCAACTTCGACTCGTGTATCTCGATGGGGTTGGCAGGCATCTCCTTTTCGGTTCGTCGGTAAACTACCGTAACATCGGTGCTTCCGCAACGAATAGAGGTGCGGCAGCAGTCCATAGCCGTATTACCGCCGCCTACCACTGCAATTTTTTTACCCTTAAAATCGTAACGCTGACCAGTAACCTCCATATTTCGTAAAAAATCGATTCCAGAAAAAACCCCCTCGGCATCCTCACCAGCCGCGCCCAACAGCGCACCACGCTGCGAGCCAATGGTGAGTATGGTGGCATTGTAATTTTCAGAAATCTCCTTGTACGATAGGTTATCGCCTAACTTCTTATTGTAAAAGATATTAACACCCAGCTCGGTAACAGCATCAACCTCGCGCTGCAGCACATCGTTGGGAAGCCTGTACTCGGGTATACCGTAGCGTAACCAGCCACCTGCGTGGGGTTGCGCCTCGTAAATATCGCACTGATGCCCCTTTTGTTGAAGAAAGTACGCTGCTGAAAGGCCGCCCGGACCAGCACCAATGATTGCCACTTTTTTCCCGGTTGATGGAGCAACCTCAGGCACAAAACGGGTTGGGGAATTCAAATCGGCATCGGCGGCAAAGCGTTTCATATAGTCTATACCCACTGCAGCCCCTTCGTTAAGCAGATTTCGCCTACAGGCTACCTCGCAAGGACGCACGCAAACCCTACCACAAATGGCGGGTAGCGGGTTGGTTTCCTTGATCAGCCTAATGGCCTCGCTGTACAAACCCTTTTCAATAAGCGAGATGTATCCCTGCACATCGACCCCCGCAGGGCAACGCTCGCGGCAAGGCGCAACGCAGTCGGCGTAGTGGTTGCTCATTATTAAATCGAGGGCCGTTTTGCGAGCCTTACGCACCCGCTCATTATCGGTGGTGATGCTCATGCCTTCGGCCACACGGGTTGAGCATGAAGGCTGTAGGTTGCGCTGTCCGTCAATTTCCACCACACACAAGTAGCACGATGAGAAGGGCTCGAGCCGTGGGTCGTGGCAAAGGGTTGGTATTTCAATTCCATTTCGCTTAGCAACGCTAAGGATATACTCGCCTTTGGTTGCTGTAACGGGTTTTCCGTTTAGAATTATATTGATTTTTTCTGTCATTGTTAGAATTGTTAAACACAGACCTGCCCGCTGCTGGCGGGGACACGGAGACACAGAGGTCAAATAAAAATCTTTGAAAATCAGTTTATTCTGTGTCATCAGTGTTCAAACTAACTTACTTTTATTGCTTCAAATTTACATCTGCTGAAGCAGTCGCCACAGTGGATGCAGGTTTTTTGGTTGATAAAATGCGGCATCTTTTTCTCACCTGTTATGGCCTGCACGGGGCACTTTATGGCACACACGCGGCAGCCGGTACACTTCTCAGGGTCGATTACATAGGTAAGCAATTCCTTGCAGCTGTGGGCAGGGCATTTCTTATCGTAAATATGCGCCTCGTACTCATGGCGGAAATACTTAAGCGTGGTAAGTACCGGGTTGGGTGCTGTTTGCCCTAAACCACACAGCGAGCTATCCTTTACCTGATGAGCCAGCTCCTCCAGCTTCTCAATATCGCCATCCTCGCCCTTGCCTTGGGTTATGCGGGTAAGAATTTCGAGCATTCGCTTGGTTCCAATTCGGCAAAAGGTACACTTCCCGCACGATTCTTTTTGCGTAAAATCGAGGAAGAATCGCGCCACATCAACCATACAGGTTGTCTCGTCCATTACCACCATACCACCCGAACCCATGATGGCACCGGTAGCGGTTATGCTATCGTAATCAATTTGGGTATCAATTAAGTGCTTGGGAATGCAACCACCCGATGGGCCACCCATTTGCACGGCCTTAAACTCCTTATCGTCCTGAATTCCACCACCAAGTTTGAATATTACATCGCGAATGGTCATGCCCATAGGCACCTCAACCAAACCGCCGTGCTTAATCTTGCCCGTGAGGGCAAAAACCTTTGTGCCCTTGCTTTTTTCGGTACCATACTTATTGTACGATTGTGCACCGTTGTAAATGATGTATGGAATATTAGCAAAAGTCTCAACATTGTTGATGTTTGAAGGCTTACGCCACAATCCAGCCTCGGCAGGGAAAGGTGGGCGCTTGCGAGGCATTCCGCGCTCGCCCTCAATGGATGCAATTAGCGCAGTCTCCTCGCCACAAACAAAAGCACCCGCTCCCTCTTTCACGTAAATATCAAGATTAAAGCCCTTAATACCACATACATTCTCGCCCAAAAAGCCAGCCTTACGGGCTTGCTCAAGCGCAATATTTAATCGCTTAATGGCCAGCGGATACTCGGCACGACAATATATCACGCCGTGATTTGCGCCAATGGCGTAGGCACCAATAATCATCCCCTCGATAACCGAATGGGGGTCGCCCTCGAGCAGGGAGCGATCCATGAAAGCCCCGGGATCGCCCTCATCGGCATTGCAAATGATGTACTTATCGTCCGACTGGTTGTTGCGAGCAAAGCGCCATTTCATTCCGGTTGGGAAGCCTCCGCCCCCACGTCCACGAATACCCGATTCAAGCACCGTTTCAATAACCTGCTCGGGGCTGATGTTGCCTTCGGCAATTTTGCCAATGGCTTTGTAACCATCACGCGCCCTGTACTCGTCGAGGTTTTCGGGGTCGATATATCCACAGTTGCGCAAGGCAATTTTCACCTGCCCCTCAAAGAAAACCTTATCGGGTACCTCAAACAGATTGGTTTTAACCACAAAAGGTTTTACGGGGTTATGCCCCAGCACGTGGTTTTGGATAATCTCAACCACCTTATCATCGGTAACATCGCCGTAGGTGAAAGAACCGTTCTCGTCAACCACCTCAACCAGCGGCTCGCGAAAGCACATGCCCACGCAGCTGGTTTTTTTAAGCTCAAAATCGAGCGAGTCGGAATTCTTAAGCGCAAGAATTTTATCGTATATTTTGCTTGCTCCTGCTGCAATTCCGCAGCTACCCAGACCTACTATTACTTTTGTTTTTGACATTGATAGCATAATTTAATTGGAACACAGATGACACAGATTTTGATGATTATCACGGATATCTTTTTCAACTTTTTTATCTGCGTTTATCCCTATAACCTGCTGGCAGCAGGCGGGTCTATGTAATGGGTGTTCCTTCTTATCGTGATCCCTGTATCTTAATATCCTTAATAATTTTAACTGCGCTGGCACCGGTTAGCTTGCCATAGGTTTCCTCGCCAATCATCATTACTGGGGCAAGCGAACAGCAGCCTAAGCATGCAACCGATTCGAGCGTAAAAAGCCTGTCGGGTGTGGTTTCGCCATCGTTTACTCCTAGCGCTTCTTTTATGGCATCGGTTATGGCATCGGCATTTTGAACGTGGCATGCCGTACCGTGACAAACCTTAATAATGTGCTTACCAGCAGGCTTAAGCCTAAACTGTGCGTAAAATGTGGCTACTCCATACATATCGCTGAGGCTTATACCTGTTTCCTCCGATATCTTCTCGAAAACAGCAGTTGGAATGTACCCGTAAATACTTTGCGCACCTTGTAAAAGAGGAATTAGGCTACCCTTTTTGCCTTTATACTTTTCAATTAAAGAGTCGATTAATTTAAGGTCAGTAAAATCATCGGCTAACTCTTTATCTACCTCTTGATAAAGTCTTTGAACTCGCATAGAATACTGTTAGTTGGAATAAAAATCCTTAGAATTTTCTGAAAAACAAAAGTAATTAATATTACCCTACTAAAAAGTCTTACTCTCCATATTTCATTAAGAAATATGCCTAATCAAATCAACTTGAGTCGGAAGGTATATTACAATCCGACCCACGTTGTAAACAATGCCTAGGGCTAAACCGCTCCTTGGGCAATCATTGAATCGGCCACCTTAATAAAGCCTCCAATATTTGCACCATCGACATAGTTAATAAACCCGTCCTCTTTTGTTCCGTACTTTTGACAAGTTATATGGATATTCTTCATTATGGTTTGTAGCCAACGGTCAACCTCCTCGCGAGTCCACGATAGGCTCATAGAGTTTTGGGTCATCTCTAAACCAGAGGTTGCCACTCCACCAGCGCTAGTAGCTTTACCTGGGCCAAAAAGAATTTTTGCAGCCAAATACACCTCTATAGCTTCGGGGGTTGATGGCATATTTGCTCCCTCCGATACGCAGATACATCCATTTTTAACAAGAGTTTTGGCCTGCTCGCGATTGATCTCACTCGGTGGCGCTTGGTAGGGCTACATCACGCTTTATGCCCATGGACGTTCGTCGGGGAAAAGTCACAACCATACTTATCGGCATACTCCTTAATTCGTCCACGGCTCGTTCTTAAGCCACATTATGAACTTAAGCTTTTCGGAATAGATTCCCTTCGAATCGTAAATAAAACCATTGGAATCGGAAAGGGTAACACATTTTCCGCCAAGCTCATTAACCTTTTCGACAGTAAACTGCGCCACGTTGCCCGACCCAGGAACAGCAACAACCTTACCCTCGAATGTTTCGCCACGAGTTTTAAGCATTTCCTGTGCAAAGTATACGTTACCATACCCAGTGGCTTCGGGCAGTATTAACGAACCACCCCAAATAATTAAGGAAGGCCGAATCGTTGAAGAAACCTTAAGGCAAATTTGCCTAATACTCCCCGATGTATGGCAATTTCCGCAGTTTACAGTTGCCCGAATCAAGTATCAAGGGATGGAGGTTACCTCGGTCAATTTTAAAGAGACCCATTGGGTGCAGAAAGAAACTTTTAAAATAAGATTCTACTGCAAATTTAGTGGAATAGTTTATTTTTGAGGAATGAACTTTACAAAAGATTTCTTCAGTTTGCTTTTAGATTTTGGTGATGAATGGGCCATTACCAATATCGAAAGCAACCACAAGACACAAGAAGTTTTTCTTGATGTTGAATGTGTTACGGATCACTACGAAGACCCATCAAGCTTAACGCCAGCCAAACTTTATGATCATGCCGAAGCACGTTTTTGGCGTCATCGGGACATACTGCACTACAAATCATACGTACGATGCTGTATCCCCCGAGTCCTGTGCGCCGACGGGAAGGTAAGGCAGGTATCCATTGGCTGGGCCAACAAGCACGACAGGCAAACCTTTAGCTTTGAGATAAAAGTCATCGATCTTCTCAAAGCTACAAAGGACCAGAGTAAAACCGCAGCGTACCTGAGCTGTAGTTTTCGGCTAGTGAACCGAATCATACACCGTTGCACCCCAAGGGGCATATATCGCAGGAATTATTCGTATGTACCCTTTGAGCATATTAGTATTGACGAGAAGGCCTTTCAAAAGGGCCATAAATACGTTACCCTAATCTCTCACCCCAAGAGCGGGGGGATACTTGATGTTGGAGAAGGCCGGGACACCTCATCAACCGAACGGCTTCTGGAGAAAACCTTTACAAAAACCCAGTTGGAAAGCATCATCCACTAAAATGGTAGTAGAACTATGATTCCAAAATCACCCGACAGCGACGCAGGAAAGTATTACTTTGTCGAGACAGCCTTTGACTTGCTGATGAAGCGACGGATTTTAAATGTACTTCTCATCTGTAGTAAGTACGATGCTTTTATGCTCGAAGAGGATGGACGAATTGAGGAACAGATATTTAACGAGTATGTAACGCTCAACCTCCGATATCCCCCCAAATTTTTTCAGGTCAACTCCGCGGCCGATGCTTTTTCTATGCTCGAGAGCAAACCCATCGACCTAATAATCACCATGCTGAATATTGAGGGGATGGATCCATTTAGCCTGGCTAAAAGGATAAAGGAGAAATACCCACTGAAACCCATTGTGGTGCTTACCCCTTTTTCGCGCGAGGTATCGCTTAAGCTCAGCCGCGAGGATTTGAGCGCCATCGACTACGTTTTTTCATGGCTTGGGAATGCCCAAATAATGCTTGCCATAATCAAGCTAATTGAGGATAGCATGAATGCCGAGCACGATGTGAATGAGGTTGGTGTTCAGGTTATTCTGCTGGTTGAAGACTCCGTTCGTTACTACTCGGCCTACCTTCCGAGCCTTTACCATATAATATTCACGCAGAGTAAGGAGTTCATGACCGAAGGCCTTAACGAGCACCAAAAAATGCTCCGCATGCGGGGTCGGCCCAAAATTCTACTGGCTCGTAACTACGATCAGGCCGAAGAGCTTTACGAAAAGTACAAGCACAATATGCTTGGCATTATCACCGATATGAGATACCCGCAAAAGGGCAAAATGCTTGATCATGCGGGTGTGAAAATGGTGGAGATGATTAAGGGCGATAACCCATTCATGCCAATTCTACTCCAATCGTCCGACATCAACAACCAGCTAATTGCAAAGCAGCTTAAAGTAGGATTTATTCACAAGTACTCGAAAACCCTTTCGCTAGAGCTGCACAACTTTGTGGTAAAATACTTTGCCTTTGGCGACTTTGTGTTTATTGAGCCCGAAACGGGCAGGGAAATTTTCCGAGCCCCCGACCTTAAGGCATTGCAAGAAGTGATTTTTCAGGTACCCGACGACTCGCTGGCCTACCATATCCAACGAAACCATTTCTCTAAATGGCTAACTGCCCGTGCCCTTTTCCCCATTGCCGATATTTTCAAGTACATCACCCCCGAAGATTTTAAAAACCTCGATGATGTCAGGCGTTTCATATTCGACACCATCGATAGGTATCGCCAAAGCAAAGGCAGGGGAATAATCGCCAAGTTCTATCGCGATAGCTACGATGAGTATCAAATCTTCTCACGTATTGGCGATGGGTCGTTGGGTGGTAAGGGGCGTGGATTGGCTTTTATCGATCAGGTGATCAAGCACAGCCACCTCATGCACCGCTACGACGGAACGGTTATTACCATACCACGTACCGTGGTAATATGTACCGATGTTTTTGACGAGTTCATGGAAAGCAACAACCTGTATAGCATAGCCCTGTCCAAGGCTAACAACGATGAGATACTAAGGCATTTTTTAAACGCATCGCTACCAAACCGTATACTTAAAGATTTGTACGCATTTATAGCGGTTGCCCGAAACCCACTTGCCATTCGCTCATCGAGCTTGCTTGAAGACTCCCACTACCAGCCCTTTGCTGGTATCTATAAAACCTATATGATACCTAACGTAAGTGAGAGCGCCAACCAAATGATAGAGCTGCTAAGCCAGGCCATTAAGTGTGTATACGCTTCGGTTTACTACAGCGAGAGTAAAAGCTACATGGAGGCAACACACAACGTGATTAGCGAGGAAAAGATGGCCATAGTACTCCAAGAGGTAACGGGTACTGCTTATGGCGATATATTCTACCCCAATGTTTCGGGTGTAGCACGGTCGTTAAACTTCTACCCCATTGAGCCCGAAAAGCCTGTAGATGGAATTGCAAGTATAGCCCTTGGGCTAGGAAAGCATGTGGTTGAGGGGAAACCATCGCTACGATTCTCACCTAAATATCCCAAGAAACTGCTACAGCTATCGACCCCCGAGATGGCCATAAAGGAAACGCAAAAAACATTCTATGCCCTTGACCTGCAACCAACCAGCTTTGTCCCATCAACCGATGATGACATAAACCTGCTTGAGATAAACGTAAAGGAAGCGTTTGGCAATGGAACGCTCACCCTGGCCGGATCAACCTTCGACTACGAAAATCAACGAATAAGCGATGGCTACAACGGAACGGGTGTGCCGCTAATCACTTTTGCTGGAATTCTCAAGCACAAGCAGTTTCCCCTACCCGAGATCATTAGAGATGTGCTAGAGCTGGGGCAATACGAGATGAATAATCCTGTTGAGATTGAGTTTGCCGTTAATCTAAATCCGCCTCCGGGTAAACCCAAAATCTTTAGCGTGCTTCAGATTAGGCCAATTGTACAGAATAGGGATCTAATCAATGTTAATCTGGATGCAATTGATAAATCGAACCTAATTCTATACTCCCCCTGGGCGCTGGGCAATGGGATATTCAACGGCCTAAAGGATATTGTGTACATTAAGGCTGATGCTTTTGACCCCGCCAAAACCCTCAAAATTGCTCAGGAACTGGAAAAGATAAACCAACGGTTCGTAAAAAAAGGAAGCAACTACATACTCATTGGCCCCGGTCGCTGGGGATCGAGCGATAGCTGGCTGGGTATACCCGTTAAATGGCCACAAATATCAGCAGCAAAAATTATTGTAGAAGCAGGCCAGGATAACTACAAAATTGACCCCAGCCAGGGTACACATTTCTTCCAGAACCTCACCTCATTTAAGGTAGCCTACATCACAGTAAACGAGTATATGCATGAGGGGTTTATTAATTACAAATTTTTAGACAATATCCCCGCCGTATTCGAGTCGGCAATGGTACGCCACGTAAGAGCAGGGAATCAATTACAAGCTGTGGTTGATGGTCATAACCGAATTGGAGTTATTGCAAAAGATGGAGTAAAGATTATTTAGAAAATATGACTATCCGTTTCGATACCAAAACACCGAATCGTCATTACGAATCCGCCAGCCGGCGGATGAAGCAATCTTTATTTCACTGAATACGAGTAGATTGCTTCGTCATAAAAAACACTTCTCGCAATGACGTATTCTCTATATTTTAACTTTAGGTATGTTAGCGGACAATCATATTAGGAAATTTACCGTAATAGCTTAAGTATTGCCCTTCCCTTGGCTTTTAATCCTGGAGATCCAAACGCCATTTGATTCTCAATGATAGTTGGTAGCTCCTCGGCAATCCATTTCTCACGGGTGGAGAGTAGGTATAGTATCTCAAGGCAATGAGCCTTTACTGCAGGTCTGGTATCCTCCTCCACAAACCACCTAAAGCACACCTCCTCGAGTGGCTCCAAGTCAGTAATCCAAAGTTCACGCTCACAGGCTTTAGAGGCTTTCTTCTCTACAACTCTTCGTATGCCCGTGGCAATAAGCTTGGCAAAATGCCGCCTCACACTAGGACTTTTCACCCTAGGCAAGAGGTCTATAAACCTTGGGAGGTAGTAATCAAGCGCATCTTCCTTTTGAAGCATTATATTTTCGAGTACCCAAGCAGAATGAAAAGCTAAGGCACTATCATCGCAACACGATTGGGAAATTAGAAATTCTAGATCAAGTTTCTCATCAGTAAAAGCAATGGCCAATCGCAGCGCCTCCTTTTTGGTCATGCTGTAATTTAGCCTGTCGAGCAGCTGTTGTATGTTGATTTCGGAGATATACATTTTACAAATGGTACTTTTATAACAAATATAACTAAATTTAGTCGGAAATAATATCCATTTCAACTTATTTAACAATCATTCACCAGCAGACTAAAACATTAAACAAACCATCTGAAATACAGTAAATATCAATAAAATATTAACTTTGCGAGCATTGCAAACTCTTACTAAACCATCCTACAATGCGTGATATCCTTAAAGAACTTTATGCCAACTATCCGTACAGCAAAAATCAGGTAAAATCGCTCGCAGTGGGGCAGAAGTATGTTGCTGTAATGCTTACCAATGGAAATATTGGGGTTTCTGCAACGCTTATGAATAGCATTACATCATCACCACACAGCATGCTATCCAACCCCAATTTTAGCAATTACGAACACCGGATTGTGGTAAATGCTTGGGTTAACGCAAATATAAACTATAGCGAACCCACAAACGGCAAGGCAGATATATTTGATGCAATTGATTTTTCAGCATTTAAAAGCCTAGTAATGGTTGGGTATTTTGGATCGTTGGTGCAAAAATTTGTTGATAAAGGGATAAAGATTACTGTGTTTGATTTGAATGAACAAGATGTTCCGGTTGAACCTATTGCCCATCAAAAGGAATCAATTGCACATGCCGATGGCATTATCTTAACCTCTACCACTTTGGCCAACAATACATTTCCTAACCTCATATCCTACACAAATAGCCACACAAAGGTGTATATGCTTGGGCCATCGACCCCACTAACCCGCCAAATTATGGATACGCATAGCGGTGTATCGGGTTTGTTTGGAGCAAAATTCACACCCTACGACAGTGAGGTGCTGCATCGGATTGAGCAAGGCGGAGGCACTCGAACATTTCTGCATAGAATGGAAAAGGTTTACCTGCTAAGGGATTAAAAGGTTAAAATTTCATACTTTTGCTCTATCACAAAAACCTTCATACGCTATGGCTGGTACCAAGGGAAGCAAGTACTACGATATCTTTCTGAAACACAAGGTTTGGCTAGAGAACATCAACGGTCACGATATTGTTGGCGATGGAAAATTTGAGCTGCTGCTCAGCATCGAGGAGCTGGAATCGCTTACCGCCGCTGCCGAAAAGTTGGATATTAGCTACCGAAATGCCTGGGGAAAGCTACGCGAAATTGAGCAGAACCTTGGCTTTGCCATTGTTGATAAGAGCCGGGGCGGAAAAGATGGTGGAAAAACCACCCTAAACGCCGAAGGGAAGAAGCTGATTGAGGCCTACAAAGAGTTCCTATCGGAGATTGATACCCTTATGCACGATTCGGCCAGAAAGTTCTGGGCAAAGGTTAACGAGTAATTTTTAACCCTCACAACCTAAATTCTTTTATCATTTCCCTTTTTTATTCCATTTCGATATGCTTTTTTTGCATAACGTAAAACCATAAGCAATGAAAAAAACAATCATCCTTATTGTAGCCGCTTTAACGATGGCTACCTGTACTACAAACAAAAAGGATAAACAAACCTTAACCATTTTTCATGCAGGGAGCCTATCGATGCCAATGAAGGCCATTGCCGATAGCTTTAAGGCAGAGAACCCAGGGGTACAATTCCACCTTGAGGCGGCAGGAAGTGTGGAGTGCGCACGTAAAATTACTGAGCTGAATCGCCCTGCCGACATTATGGCCTCGGCCGATTACAAGATTATTGACCAGCTGCTTATCCCCGATCATGCGGATTTTAATATCCTATTTGCGGGCAACGAGATGGCGCTTATACACACCAGCAAATCGAAGTATGCCAATGAAATTAATCAGGAGAATTGGTACCAAATTCTTCAGAAACCCGAGGTGCACTTTGGCCGTAGCGACCCCAATGCCGACCCCTGCGGTTACCGCACGCTGCTTACCCTACAATTGGCTGAGATGTTTTACAATCAGCCCAATCTTGCAAAAACCATAGAGGCTAAAGATAATAGGTTTATTAGGCCCAAGGAGGTTGACCTTATTGCGCTGCTCGAAACGGGGGCTATCGATTACATCTTCCTGTACCGTTCGGTTGCCGTTCAGCACGATTTGCTGTACCTTTCGTTACCAACCCAAATAAATCTGGGAAACCCTAAATACGAGGAGGTTTACAAACAGGCTAGCGTTACCATTAGGGGCTCTGCACCTGGCGATTCGCTAACTATTGTTGGCGAACCAATGGTATATGGAATCACGATTCCGAAAAATGCCCCCAATAAGGAGCTAGCCAAAAAGTTTCTAGACTTCTACACCCACAAAGACAAGGGCTTAAAGATTATTGAATCGATGGGAATGCCGCTTGTTAGTAGGTAGGTTTTAGGTGATCGGTAGTCGGTGATCAGTGGTCGGTGATCGGTGATTGGGAATTGATAAGGTTGAGGTATAGATAGATAGATAGATAGATAGATTGATTGACCTGCCTGACTAGCGTCAGAGCAGGCAGGTTGATTGATTAATTGACTGCCTGCCTCTGGCAGGATTGATTGACTGATTGACCCTGACTTTGGCTGCAGGCAGGGTAGAGCGGACAGTTTGATAGATTGATTCTCCCTACTTTGCCAACTGCTAATTGCTTTTGCCAACTTTATGATGATTTAAAGGTTGAGATTGAGGTTAAGGCTAAGATAGGTTGATTGATATGATGTTTACCTTAAAATTACTAGTTGTTGTTATTACAATAATTCTCAGTTTTTTTTAAATGATGAAGAAACCTAACTGCGAATGCAAAAATCGCCCATAAAACTTCTCTTTGCTTTTCTAGGTGGATTGGTGCTACTATTCATTGTTGCTCCGCTACTAGGAATGGTTTTCGCCACTCCCCTAGCCTCTTTAGTTGATACAGCCTCCGACAGCGAGGTGCAGCAAAGCATTTGGCTAACCTTATCGGTATCGATGGGCGCCACGCTAGCATTTTCTATTCTGGCCATTCCCCTTGCATACATGCTTGCAAGGCATAACTTTCCGCTAAAAAATGTTGTACTTGGGATAATCGATCTACCCATTGTCATCCCCCACTCAGCTGCTGGTATTGCACTACTTGGTTTTATTAGCCGCGACTCGGTAATTGGAAAAATTGCAGGGTCGATGGGTTTTAACCTCGTGGGGAGCCCAGCCGCTATTGCCATAGCCATGGCGTTTGTTAGCCTTCCGTTTCTGCTCAATGCAGCGCGCGAGGGATTTGCAGCAGTTCCCGAGCGGTTAGAAAAAGCGGCTTTGGTACTTGGGGCATCTCCCGCAAGGGTGTTCTTCACCGTATCGCTACCCTTGGCATGGCGAAGCATTGTTTCGGGTTTGGTGATGATGTTTGCCCGCGGTATGAGCGAGTTTGGAGCAGTAGTAATTGTGGCATACCACCCAATGGTTGCTCCAGTGCTTATCTTCGATAGGTTTAATGCCTTTGGATTAAAATACGCCCGGCCAGCTGCCGTTCTATTCATCGCCATCAGCCTTTCGGTGTTTGTGATAATTAGGCTACTTGCAGTAAAACGAAAGAAAGATGCTTAAAATTAGCAATATACATAAAACGCTTGGTGTTTTTAACCTGAGAGATGTTTCGCTGCAGGTGAAAAAGGGGGAGTATTTCATTCTTCTAGGCCCATCGGGTGCAGGCAAGTCGATAGTGCTGGAGATAATTGCCGGGTTAATTCAACCCGACTCAGGCTCTGTTGAAATTAACAATATCAGCCTCGACAAGATAAAAATTCAAGAGCGCAAAGTGGGTTTAGTTTTTCAAGATTTAGCCCTTTTCCCCCATCTATCGGTTAAACAAAACATTGCGTACCCGTTGCTACGGAAAGGGAAAACGCGGATGGAGATAAACCGATTGGTAGTTGAAGCAGCGCAAAGCCTATCCATTGAGCATCTACTAAGGCGTAACATAACCACCCTCTCGGGGGGTGAGCAGCAGCGGGTTGCCCTTGCTCGAACGCTAGTAACCAAACCCGATGTGTTGTTGCTCGACGAGCCCCTCTCATCGCTCGATGTGGAGCGCAGAGCCGAAATCAGAAAGCTCCTCCGCGAGATTAACCGTAAGGGACAAACCATTATCCACGTTACTCACGATTTCGAGGAGGCCATCGCACTGGCACACCGTATTGCTGTAATGAACAATGGGATAATTGAGCAAACAGGAACTCCGCAGGAGGTATTTAGCAAACCCGCATCGTCATTTGTGGCAGGGTTTGGGGGGATTAAAAATTTTTACAAGATAAATTCAATCGCCTCCCAAAACAAAGATTTAGCTGAGGCAATTATTGGCAAACGGCTACCGGTTTTTCTACTGGGCGAAGCCAGTACCGATGGGTACATAACCTTTCCCGAGAATGCTGTAAGCATTAGTAACGCTGTAATGGACTCGAGTTCGCAGAACCATTTTAAGGGAAAGGTAATTGATGTATATCCGCAGCGATTTGGCGTTGAGGTAATTGTGGATATTGGGGTGAACGTGTACTCGCTGGTTACCATGGAATCGATTCAGAAGTTGAGAATTGCTGTTGGTGCAGAGGTTTGGGTATCTTTTAAGGCCAGTAGCGTTCGGTTTATTGGGGGGCTATAAAATAAGTCTAAAGTTGTCGGTAATCGGTAATCGGTTTGTAAAAGTTGATCAATCATCCAACCTATCTACCAAGTAGGATCAACCAATCATTCCTTATAATCTTTCAGTGTGTGAAAAATGAACTCTAACTTCTGATCCATTGAAAAATTCCCATCAATCCAATGGATTGTAAGCCCATTACGCTCCATACGCCGAAACCAGGTCATTTGCCGCTTGGCAAACTGATGAATGGCCGTGTTTAGCCCACTGAACATCTCGTCGTACGTTACATCGCCCAAAATGTATTGCGTAAGCCACTTGTACTCCAGCCCATAGTACATCAAATCATCGAGCTTCACTCCGCTCTCGAGTAGCTGCTTCACCTCATCTATCATCCCCTCGGCAAGGCGTTGCCTTAACCTGTCGGTAATGCGCAGCCGTTGCTGTTGGCGGGGAAACCGCACCCCAAATATGATGTTATTAAGCTCGGGGTACTCAAAATCCTTTATGGGCGCATTGGCATAGTGTACCTCAATCTCAATGGCGCGCACCAGCCGCTTGCGCGTATCGGTATCGGTATGGTTGTGCAGCTTCTTCATCGATGCCAGCATTTGCACCAACTCCTCATACGACTTGGTGGCCAGCTCGGTGCGCAGCTCGGGGTTCTCGGGCACCTCAATCAGCCTATACCCACGGATTGCCGCCTCGATGTATAGCCCGGAGCCTCCGCAGAGTATGGGTGTTGCTCCCCTACCCAAAATATCGTTGTATGCATTAAGAAAATGGGTTTGGTACTCGTACACATTGAACCTGTACCCGGCATCGGCAATATCGATAAGATGATGGGGTATCGGCTTTCCATCCACCACGTAGTCGTGCAAATCCTTGCCTGTGCCCAAATCCATTCCACGGTAAAGCTGCCGCGAGTCGCCACTTATCACCTCGCCACCAATGGCGTATGCCAAATGGGTTGCTACGCTAGTTTTACCCCCAGCCGTTGGGCCTAGTATGGTTATTAGGTTATATCTATTGGGATTCCAATCGAACATAGTCGTATCAATTTTATCTGCTACTTGCCGTAAAATTAGCTATTTTTGCACACTCGCTAGCAAAACGAACATTCGTATGGTAGTCAATATATTTAAATCGATTTTAAAATCGCCCAAAACGGGCTGGGAGGTTCTGGAAAACCCCAGTAACACTAGCAAGAACTTAGGGCTTAGAATAATATTTCTTTTCTCAATCATTGCTGGTCTACTAAGCTTTGCTGGAATTATTATTCACCACAACGAGTCGGCAAGCATAGCCTTAAAATATTTCGGATTCACCTCAATAAAATGGATGATAAGCCTTTACATTGCAAGCTATGCAATTAGTAAACTCTCCAAAGGCTTTAAGGGAAACCTTTCGTTTGATAGAACGCTAGTAGTAGTACCAGTTTGCGCATCGTTTTTAGTGCTTTTCTCAAGCCTAACATACCTTGTATCCACAGCCCAGGTAATTCTCTATTTTCTTAGCGCCATTGGGGTTGTTTATTTATACTACGCATTTGTTAGGCTTTCGGGGGTACCCAAGGAGAGAGTTCCAGGTTTTTTACTAATTTCGCTGCTGATTCTCGCCCTAATTATTTTTATTATGGAAATGGTGCTGGTGATTATCTTTAGTATTCCAGTTCATCTATAAACAGCAATGGCAACGCAAACCAAGATATCAATTAAGAACAAGAAGGCTTACTTCCAGTACGAGATACTGGAAACCTACACTGCTGGAATTGTGCTTACGGGAACCGAGATAAAATCGATTAGGCAGAGCAAGGCCAGCATGGTGGATGCCTACTGCAAATTTATCAATGGTGAGCTATGGCTCACGGGGATGCATATTGCCGAGTACAGTTTTGGCACGTACAACAACCACGAGCCCAAGCGCGAGCGCAAGCTGCTGCTTAACCGCACCGAGCTCCGCAAGCTGTTTCGCAGCTCACAGGAAAAGGGGCTTACCATTGTAGCGCTAAAGCTATTTGTAACATCGCGCGGATTGGCCAAGGTTGATATTGGCCTTGCCCGAGGTAAAAAGATGCACGACAAGCGAGAGGACCTGAAGAAAAAAGATTCGAAGCGCGAAATGGAACGGTTGCGGAAGTACTAACTTCTTTTCCCCTTACCTTAGAGCATCAACCATAAAACTTAATAATTTTTACTACCCACGCAACCTTTTGGATGCGTATCCCATCTATGGAGTATAAATCGAATGATATTTTAACGGTTTAAATACTCCAGCCTAAAAACAAAAAGCTCGCCGCAAGGAACTTTCCACGGCGAGTTTTTTTAATTTCAGTAGCTTGCAAAAGCTATGGATTATACCGTGCTCGGCTAAGTATGCTCTGATAATCCTTCTCGTTCAACAGCATCTCGAGGGTATAGTCCTTATTCCTATCCATAAATCGGGTTACTATTCGGTAGCCCAGCCAAACAGCGGCTTTGCCAGGCGATTCGGGTGGAAAACCCTTTGTAAAAGGGGCACCGCTAACAAACTGGTTAATAATAAAGTTATCGGTTGTAAAAAGCATTTTATGCTCTACCAAGTAGGCCCACATATGCGATTCGTTATTACGGCACCATTTCATCTGCTCGGGGGTAAAGCCAAATATAAGGCTATCGGGCTGATTGTGGAGCAACTTTTTGGTTACGTACATCAGGCTCCCCTCGTATATCATGTTATTTACCAAATTATCAATGGAATCGTTAAACTGATACTCGCTAAAAATCCATGCCCGAACCAGATCCGATGGAATTTTTTTGGGGTGCATATTATACTGCAAGTACTTAGGGATACCAAGCATTGGATAGTATTCGCAATCACGGCCTAAATAGCGGTCGAACCCCACCGATAGGGTGCTATCTGCAATAACCACTGAATTGTTGAACCCAGAAATAAAACCAATTACCTGTGGCACCTGTTTGCCTGGAAGATAGTAGGTATAACGCTTAAAAGCGTCGGTTAGCTGGCCATTAAGCCAGTCGATATTGGCATATACTTGTTGCACTTCATTGTAAGTTTCTTGCACCATGTTATCGGTTAAAAAACTAAGGAGGTAGCCCGGGTACTCTGGTGCATCAGGACTTCCAATTCCAATTATGCCCTCCGAGAAAAGATCAAGAAAATCATCATACTCTTGCCTTACCGCTTGTATTTCAAGCTCAATGCTATCGAGACTTAATGCGAACAGGTCTCGATCAAATCGTTTTACCTCTATTTCCAAATCAATTGTATCGAGGGGTACTTTGTCCCGGGTACATTTACACGACTCAAAACCTAATAGCCCTAAAAGAATTAGCACAAGAATATACCTATTAAACATATTGTAAAATTTTAATTGAGCATAAAAATACGCTATTTGTTGTACAGCCCTTATTTTTGGTAACGTTAAAAGTAGCTAAATGGTATACATTAGAAAAGGGACCCATAGGATCCCTTTTCTAATATATGACGAGATATTTCCTAATGCTCACCGTGCATCAACCTCCTGATTAAAGGCGCGGTTAGCAATGCTATTATGGCTACGCCAAATGCAACAATGGCAATGGTTGAAAACACATGCGAGTATGAGAGCAGGGTTCTAAATCCCCCTCCCAGCTCTGCAATTCCATCGGGCGAGAGGCCTGTAACCTTCATAGTTATGCGCTCAAGTAATCCTCCATTACCTGCAACATCCTGAGTAGTTAGCTTTGCTATAATTCCTGCGATGTAGTGAGCAAACGACATGGATAGGAACCAGACTCCCATCATGAAGCTTACCACTTTGGCTGGCGATAGACGAGTTACAACCGATAGCCCGATAGGACTAATGAATAGTTCACCTGTTGTGATAAAGAAATACCCAACAATTAGGAAGATAAGCGGTACATGGCCTGTTTCTGAGGCAAAACGGGCACCATAAGCAAATATCAAGAATCCTAATCCTACCTGAGCCAATCCGTAGGCAAACTTAAAGGGGGTGTAGGGATTCATCTTACGAGTTGAAAGCCAAGCCCATATCATTGAGAATGGAATGGCTAGCGTAATGATGAAGAAAGGATTGATCATGTTGGTTTGAGCGGCATTCATAAACACCAAATCAACATTACGCTCAGCGTATAGGGTAATGGTGCTACCAGCCTGCTCAAAGAACGACCAAAAGATTGTGCTGAATATCGCCAGAATAAAAATGGCGATTATCTTTTCGCGCTCAACCCGTGAAATCTCAATAAACGATTTACCCACTACAAAAACAACAACTGCCAGTACGGTGTACAGTAGATAACCAGCAAGCTCACTTTTCCATATCAGCATAGCTAGGATTGGAACCGCTAGAACTGAAAGAATGGTTGAGATGGCAGGCATACTGAATCCTGCAATTTTCCGCTTGGCCGCCTCGGTTTGTGGGGGCAACCCTTTATCGGTAAAAGTTCCATTATTAATACCAATTTGGAAAACAGTTAGCCCTAGCAACATACCTACACCAGCTAGACCAAAACCATAGGACCATCCCCACTGGTACGCAACCCAACCACAAGCTAGTGGCGATAGCCAAGCACCTATGTTGATACCCATATAGAAAATGGTAAAACCAGCATCTCTCCGAGGATCACCAGGCTCGTACAAGCTCCCTACCATCGACGAAATATTTGGCTTAAACAAGCCATTACCTGTAACAAGGAAACCTAGCCCTCCAAAAAACAACACAGGGGTCTCAATGGTCATCATAAATAAACCAATGGCCATCATAACTCCACCAGTAACAATGGCCTTACGATACCCCAAGAATTTATCGGCAATCATACCGCCCAGGACAGGAGTAGCATAAACCAACGCGCCAAAGGCAGCGTAAATGCCGTAGCCTAATGCATCGGCCTCGGCGCTATTCATATCGGCATATAGCCTTTGCACCACATAAAGCACCAGTAGTGCTCGCATACCGTAGTAGCTAAATCGCTCCCATAGCTCTGCAAAAAACAGATAGTAAAGAGCCTTTGGATGTCCTCTCATAGTTTTTGTTTTAATTGTTTGATATTAATTGATTTAGAAATTCTGCAATTTTATCACATTCTCTGGGCATGGAGCTCAGAGCTCGTTGGTGTAAAAAGAGGGAAAGGGAAAAACGGGAATACTACTACTGTTTTATCAACAGATGCCAAAAGCCAAGAAAGTAGTGGTTTCGATAAATTACCTGACTCAAAGCGTTTCCCATTGTTGAAATGTTTTTTGAGATTACAAACCTAATTAAAAAAAACCAATCTTTAAAATTTTTCGATTCACTATCGTATTAACCTACTGGTATTTAGGCTATTCCGCACTTCGATTTTACGAAAAATGCTCGGAAAGAAAAAATTGCAAACAGCCTGTTTTGGCTAGCACCTAAGTTTAATTTATCTTTAGCATGTTTTATATGTATCTAAAAATCAATAACAGATTAGCAACATAATTATTACATGGATCTCCAAATTACCCCTCAGCTGCAGCTTGCTCTCGATTTTGTAGAAACAACGGGCAAAAACATTTTTTTAACAGGCAAAGCGGGTACAGGGAAAACTACCTTTTTGCACAACCTAAAAAGGCAAACCTCAAAGCGAATGGTGGTGGTTGCCCCAACAGGTGTTGCAGCAATAAATGCTGGAGGTGTTACCATCCACTCATTCTTCCAGCTGTCGTTTGGCCCGCAGCTACCCTACTCTGCTGCTGAAACCGAAAGCAGAGATAGTTCTAGGATACAACGCTTCAGCCGTGTTAAGATAAATATCATCAAAAGCCTCGACCTGCTGGTAATTGATGAGGTGAGCATGGTGCGTGCCGATCTGCTTGATGGTATCGACTCGGTTTTACGTCGATTTAAAAACCGTAACAAACCCTTTGGTGGCGTGCAGCTGCTCATGATCGGCGACCTGCAGCAACTTGCTCCCATTGCCAAGGATGATGAGTGGGCCATACTCCGTGAGCACTACGACACGGTATTCTTCTTCAGCAGCAAGGCGCTACAGCAAACAAGCTTTGTAAGCATCGAGCTTAAGGATATCTTCCGCCAAAGCGACCAGCAGTTCATCGACTTGCTTAATAAGGTACGTAACAACGAGCTAAATCTGGACGATGTAAATATGCTGAACCAGCGTTACTTGCCAAACTTTAAGCCCAACGATACCGAGGGTTACATCACCCTAACTACTCATAACAACCAGGCGCATAGTATAAATACTGCTAAGCTCAAAGAGCTAAAATCCGAACCCACAACGTTCACGGCCACCGTTAAGGGCGATTTCCCTGAGCACGCCTACCCTACCGATTACGAGCTAACGCTCAAGGTTGGTGCCCAGGTGATGTTTGTAAAGAACGACCCCACCTACGAGAAGCTTTTCTTCAATGGAAAGATTGGAACCGTTGAGGATATCGACGAGGAGGGAATTTACGTGCAGTGCCCCAACGACCCCGCTCCCGTTCTGGTTACGCCGTTGGAATGGGAAAACACCAACTACACCATCGACCCCGATACCAAGCAGATTAAGGAGAATATTACGGGTAAGTTTGTGCAGTACCCCCTTAAGCTGGCGTGGGCCATCACCATACACAAAAGCCAGGGGCTAACCTTCGATAGGGCAATAGTTGATGCGCAGGCCGCATTTGCCCACGGACAGGTTTACGTGGCGCTTAGCCGTTGCCGCTCGCTCGATGGGCTGGTGCTAAGCTCACAGGTGAATACCAACGCCATAATCAGCGATAAAGCTGTAACAGGGTTCACAAAAGATGTGGAGAACAATCAGCCTAGCCCTTCGCAGCTCGTTAATGCGCAAATTGAATATCAGAGAGAGTTAGTTCTTGATCTTTTTGATTTTACTCAGATTCAAAAAAATATCGACTATACACAGCGGTTAATTCGCGAAAATGCCGGCAGCTTTGCTCCGCAACTTTCCGAGAATCTAGCTATACAGGCTAATCGATTTAAAAGTGAAATTTTTGATGTTGCAGCAAAATTTGGGCAGCAGGTCGACAAGCTAGTTGCCGAGCACCAATCGGTACAGGAAAATGTTGCGCTCCAGGAGCGCATAAAAAAGGCCGTAGCCTATTTTACCCCAAAAATAGAGGAAGACTTTCTTCAGGTATTTCTTAACACCAACTACGAGTCGGACAGCGTAGATTTAGAGAGCAAAGCCAAGGATCAGCTCGAAAGAATTGTCAAAAATCTGGGCGAGAAAATGGTTTGCATTAAAGCTTGTGAAGATGGGTTTAACCTTTTGAAATTCCTTGATGTAAGAGCAAAGGCAGCCATTGAAGATTTCAAGAAGAAAAAAGCTAGAACTAAGGGTAAAGAGGTGTCGGTTGATACTAAACACCCAGAACTTTTCGAGAGGCTTCGCCAATGGCGACAAGCAGTTGCCAGCGAGCGCAAGGATAAGGTTTTTAAAATATTACGGCAAAACACCCTGTACGACATTGTAAACCAGCTACCTTACCATAAGGCGCAGCTAAAAGCGATAAAGGGCTTGGGACCCAAAAAAATTGATAGCTTTGGTAACGACATTCTCGATATAGTTCGCGAGTACAGAGTTGAAAAGGGTTTGGGAATACCCGAGGGAGAAGTTTTTGAAACGGATGACGATAAGTCGAATAAACCGAAATCGTGGGAAATCTCCTTTGAGCTGTTTCAGCAGGGTAAAGCCATTGCCCAAATTGCCAAGGAGCGCGATATGGTCGAGTCAACCATTGCCAATCACCTTACCCGCTACATCGATTCGGGTGAGATACCCATTGATGCGCTGGTTAACCCTGAAAAAATTGAAGCTATCAGCCAGTACTTTTTAAATGCCGATGATACGCGCCTTGCTCCTGCCAAAGAGGCTCTGGGCGATGAGTACTCATACAACGAGCTACGTTGGGTGCTAAAGCATTTAATATCAGCGGGAAAAATTAAGACCGAAGATAATAATTAACCAAATATCAAAACTATTATGAGAAGTTACCTATTCATTATCAGCTTTGCCTTATTATGGGCTTCATGCGGCTCACCAGGTTCAAAGCAAAAGGACGAGAAATCAACAAAATCTGCCCTAAGCATTACAGATGAAAACTCAGCAGCCTTTTACCAGAAGCTGCAATCGCTATGCGGAAAATCGTTTGCAGGCGAAGAGGTGTACATAAAGGAGGGCCGCGAGAGCTGGGCACACCTGCCGTTTAGAATGTTCGTAACGCGTTGCGACAATCAGGAGATTCACATACCTTTCCACGTGGGCGAGAATAAATCGAGAACATGGATGTTTATTGTTGAGGATGGTAGGCTACGCTTCCGCCATGATCATCGGCATGAGGATGGGACTCCAGAGGACTTAACCCTTTACGGCGGTTACGCCAACGACAAGGGAACCCCATTCCGTCAGGAATTTCCTGCCGATGACTACACGGTGAACATTCACCCTCGGTCCGAGGGTTCGGTTTGGGTGGTTGAACTAGCCGAGGATATGAGTTCCTTTAGCTACCAGCTCCATCACCACGGCGAGCTGCTGTTTCACGGCAAGTTCGATTTGACTAGGGAAATAGCTGAGGAGTAAAAATTTGAGGGCCTAAAGAGCCCTCATTTTTTTTGCCAAATCGCCAAGGCTATAGGCTTTAAAAACCAAATTTTCCCCCTCAGTCACCATCCAACAGGGGCTATTGTTGTCCGTTACACAATTTACCTTTACGCTTGCCAGCGGTGGATTTTCGGTATCGAAGCCTATGCGCTCGAGCATCCGAGCGGTCCACAAGCGCACATTTCCATTGCCCTCAAGGGCAACATACCGGGTTGGTTTGCGGTAGTTACGGAAAAGCCCCGAATCGCCATCGAATACTACATGCGTATCGGCCAGCAAATTCTGAAAGCTATTACTCAACGCCAAATCCTCGGGGGCACCGGTAGCTAAACCGCTCTTTAGCATCATCCATATGGTATCAGCCTCATGTATGGCGCCCTGCAAATCGTGGGTTGAGTACACAATGGTTTTTCCCTTGGTGTGAGCCAAGCTGGATAAAAGGCGTACCATTTCGAACTTATTGGGCAGATCGAGAAAAGCGGTGGGCTCATCAAGAATGATGATTCGAGTATCCTGCGCAAGGGCAAAGGCTATCATTGCCCGTTGGCGCTCGCCATCGCTTACGGTGGTTATATCCCTATGAGCAAGATGGTTGATACCGACAAGCGTAAGGGCGTAATCCACCATCTCCCAATCGCTGGGCGACAATGCCCGCGACCAGTTAAGGTGAGGGAATCGACCCACAGCAACAAAATCGCGGATATAAAGGTTTGCAACCCTAACGGGATCAGCAGGGACAAAGCTTAAGGCCTTGGCTCTCTGCTTCCGCATTAAGGTAGATGATCTAGTTCCCTCAACCTGTATCTCACCACGCAGGGGTTGCTGCAACCCAATAATTGAGCGTAGCAGCGTTGATTTTCCTATTCCATTGCGCCCCACCAACGCTATTAGTTCACCCAGGTGAGCGTCGACCGAAAATTTGGGCAGCAGCGGATTGCTTGGGCTATAGCCCAGCTCCACATCCTTAATCGATATTGATATACTACCCTGCTCCATGTTAAACTCCTGCAAAACGTTGATTTTTCACCACCACATATATAACTATGGGAATACCCAGCAAGGCGGTTACCGAGTTTATGGGCAACGTAACCTCAAAGCCTGGCAGCTGCGACACGATATCGGCAAAAAGCATGGCGATGCTACCCAGCAGCATAACCCCAGGCATTAGAATGCTATGGTTGGCCGTGCGAAAAATCATACGAGCCACGTGAGGTACTGCAATGCCGATAAAGCCTATTGGCCCGCAAAAAGCCGTTACGCCACCAGCCAGCAAGCTGGTAGATGAGAAAATTAGCACCCGGGATAACGTTAGGTTCAGCCCAACCCCCTTGGCATAAGCATCGCCAAGCAGCATTACGTTTAGCAAGCGAATTGATATTAGGCCCAACACTAATCCTACCCCTACAATTATAGCAAATACCTGCAGCTGCATACCCGCCACGGAGCTAAGGCTTCCCATGGTCCATATCACAAAAGCCTTTAGCATCGACTCGCTACTAAAGAACTGCAGCACGCTTACCAACGCCGAAGCAGCAGAGCCAAACATCATACCGAGGATTAGGATGGTCATAATATCCTTTACCCTTACCGATACGGCAAGCACAACCAGCAGCACCAGCATGGCGCCCAGTATGGCTGCACCAGCCAAGCTAAAGCTTGTGGCCATTCCCGTTAGGCTAGCAGCCCCAACCGATGCTATGCCCAGTACCATAATGGCTACGCCCAGACT
>Ga0334899_1000551_pt1 | contig 45454 bp, 41 predicted proteins | sample GraSluR3_MG_FD_207219 | JGI IMG/M metagenome (GOLD analysis project Ga0334899, IMG submission 207219) | Sludge microbial communities from methane-producing bioreactor in Wageningen University, Netherlands - Granular Sludge_8_08-R3 | ecosystem: Engineered > Bioreactor > Anaerobic > Unclassified ...
GCCTTGCCACGTCCATTTATTCCGAAACTTATGTGGAACTAAAGCCAAGCAATTCCGAGCCTGTTTTTATTACCGACAGGGTTTTGTGGTATTTGGGGATTCCTTTAAAGATCAGGTGGAACTTTGTGCAGAAAAAATATTTTACCGCTTATGCCTCGGCAGGAGGCATGCTGGAGAAATGCGTTTCCTTTGATTATACGGGAAATATTGACGATGAGAATATGCAATTCACAACCGGTCAGATCCCTTTGCAATGGTCGGTAAATGCCACATTGGGAGCACAATACAATATTATCAAGATACTTGGCCTTTTCGTAGAACCGGGTATCTCGTTTTTCCCTGACAGCCACAACCCGGTACATACCATCCGGGGGGAAAGACCTTTGTATTTTAACCTGAATGCAGGGATACGATTTATGTTTTGAGAATTTATTTTTACAAATACTGCGAATTATCCGATTTATTATCATACATTTGCAACTCATATAATTTTTTATTTTTTTTTATTTTTATTTCAATGAATAACGGAACCGTTAAATTTTACGATGAGATCAAAGGTTTTGGTTTTATCAAGGACGCTAACTCGTCCAAAGAGTATTTTGTACATTCATCTGGTCTGATCGACAGGATCAGAGATAACGATGAAGTAACTTTCGACTTACAGGAAGGAAGAAAAGGATTAAATGCCGTAAATGTAAGACGCAGCTAATCCTGCAACATACCATTTGCAATCCCGCCGCTTTGCGACGGGATTTTTTTTTACATTTGTAATGATGATCTACCTTTTGGCTCATGCAGATGATTTGCCGGACAGTTTCCCGGAAATGTGCATAGCTTTTATGCCCCCTGAGCGCAGCCGGCAAATGATGGGCTATGTCAGGATAGAGGACCGAAAATTATGTGCAGCAGCTTATGTGCTGCTGATCCATGCTCTGAAAAAGGAAAACCTTTTTACACGGCTGCCGGTTTTCGGATACGGACCCCAGAACAAACCTTACCTGGTCAATTATCCCGGTTTATATTTTAACATAAGCCATTGTGAAGGGGCGGTCGTATGTGCGCTGTCTTCCAACCCGGTGGGCATTGATATTGAAAAAGTGGAGCGTTACGATGACAATATGGCCCGGTACATCTGTAAATCCATTGAATACAGGTGGATTACGGAAATACCCGGGATGGAAGCGCAACGGTTTACTGAAATGTGGACACGCAAGGAAAGTTTCGTAAAGTCCCTTGGAACCGGGATTGACTGCCATCCCCGGGACATGAATAGCGAAGAAAGCCGCGTCTTTTATTCGAAGAACAAAAACAATCAATACATAATAAGTCTCAGACAATGCAGCAAAAAACCTACCCCCTGACAAATGCCCAGAAGGGCATGTATTACGAATGGCAGAAAGACAAAGAGCTCACACAGTACAACAATCCGTTCCTTTATGAATTTCCCGAAAACATACAGGCTCAAAAACTGCACGATGCACTGGTAAAGACAGTTCAGGCACATCCTTTCCTGAAGCTTAAACTGAAATTGCTGGGCAACGGAGAGGTGGTTCAATACTTCGTTAAAGAAGATCCTGTCAACATTCCCGTCTATGAAACAGTAGAAGAAGGCCTAAGGGAGCGCCTTCTTAAAACCGTAAAACCGTTTGATCTTTTGTCCGGAGAACCTCTTTACAGGATAGACTTATACAAAACGCCGCGAAAGATTTATGTGTTGCTGGATATTCACCACATTGCCTACGATGGTTCTTCCAGTATTGTTTTTCACAAGGACCTGGTTAAAGCCTACAACGGGGAAGAACTGCAGGAGGAATCCTTTACCTGCGGCGATTTTGCGCTGTTAGAAACAGAGCGTATGAAGGGAGGCGAATACAAACGCGATGAAGCCTATTTTACGGAAAGACTCTCAGGGGTAACCCCGGCAAAACTTCCCATCCTGAACCGGTCTGAACAAGCTGCAGGGATGCTGGATAAAGTTTCTGAATATATTGATTATCAAGAAATAAGTGATTATTGTAAACGCCTGGAAATTTCTCCTAACAACTTGTTTGCCGGGGCCCTGGGGATCTGCCTGAACCGTTATACCCGTGAGAAAAAGTTATGTTTCTGTACGGCTCACAATGGCCGAATTGACGAAAGGGTACAGGAAAATGTAGGCATGTTCGTTAAGACACTCCCCGTGGTTGTGGAAACGGATCCCGGACAAAAACTGGAAGACTACCTGAAGGGGATCCGTACCGATATGAAAGAACTCTGGACACACCAGACGTATCCTTTTGCAGATATGGTGACCCATTTCGGCATTGCCATGGACCTTACCTACACCTATCAGAAAGGGATCCTGGAATATTTTGAAATGCCCCAGGGGCACGTCAAAATGGAATACATGCACGAAGGGTCCACCCACGACAAACTGAGCATATACATATACCAGTTCCCCGACAACTTTGAAATACGCTGCGAATACAACAACGCACTGTACGACAGGGATTACATGGAAGTTTTTGCTGCTTCCCTGAAAAACACGCTGGAAGAGATTCTGGCTGCCGATCCTTCGAAGACAGCCTGCTCGGCAATCACCATTGTCAATCCCGCAGAAAAGGAAAAAGTACTGGAATTCGCCCGGGGTAACGAACTGGCTTATGACAACACCAAATCTTTCCCGGATCTGTTCCGGGCGCAAGTGGCCAAAAATGCTAATAACCCCGCGGTAAAAGACATCTCGGCGACATTGACCTATGAACAACTGGACCGCCAGTCAGATGTGATGGCCCGCAAACTGATATCCATGGGCGTCAAACCGGACGATTTTGTAGCCGTGGTGCTATCCCGCCGCAAAGAATACGTGGTTACCGTGCTGGGGATCCAGAAAGCCCGGGCCGCCTACGTACCCATGGACAGTGAATACCCCATTGACCGCCTGCTGTATATGCTGGAAAACAGCCGTTCCGCCGTGCTGGTAACGGAAAAGGAACTCTACGCAAAAAAGCAGGAAGAAGGGGATTTTCAACACCGCAACGTTCTTTTCCTGGAAGATATCAATCTGGATGCCCCGGTAGAAAAAGTAACCGATCTGCCGGGTCCGGACAACCTGGCCTACATGATCTATACATCGGGTTCCACCGGGAAACCCAAAGGTGTTATGATAAGCCACCGGGGACTGGTTGCTATGAGTAAGGCACATGCCCACGATATGGACATCGTTCCGGAAGACAACAACATATGTCATGCCAGCTTTAGCTTTGATGCCTCGGTACACGATATTTTCCCGCCCTTATCGGCAGGGGCCTGCATACATGTGATTCCTTCCGAAATGCGTCAGGACATGGTTATGCTGTACGATTACATGATCCAAAACCACATTACCGGAGGCACCTTCAGTACCCAGTTTGGTCTGGAACTGATCAACCAGTTTGAACTTCCTATGAAATACATGCTGGTAGGCGGGGAGAAAATGTTCCCTGTGAAAAAGCGTAATCTTAAGATCGTTAACGGATACGGACCTACCGAATTCACCGTATGTTCCGATTACCACATACTTGACCAGGACAAAGACACCGGGAATATTCCCATAGGACGGCCTGTTCCCAATTCCTGGTCTTACGTTCTGGACGACAAACAGCAGCTGCTCCCGGCCGGTGTAGCCGGGGAATTGTGCCTGGCCGGACCCCAGATTGCCCTGGGATACTGGTTGCGTGAAGATATTACGGCGGAACGCTTCCTGCCCAATCCATATGCTACCGGGCCCATCAATCAGAAGTTATACCGTACCGGGGATTTGGTCCGCTGGCGCAATGACGGACTGCTTGAATACCTGGGACGTATAGATACCCAGGTTAAATTGCGCGGTTTCCGCATAGAACTGGGTGAAATTGAAACCGTACTCTCTAAATTCCCGGGCATTGTATCGGCCGTTGCCGATGTCAAAGAGTTCGGAGGAGCGCAGCAGTTATGCGCATATTACCAGGCAGAAGGAGATATGGACATTTCCGAGGAAGCACTGCTGGAACATTTGCGCGCCAGCCTGACGGACTACATGGTCCCCTCGGCTTTACTCAAATTGAAGACGTTCCCCATGACACCCAACGGTAAAGTGGATCGCAAAAAACTTCCTATCCCGCATCTGGCACTAAAAGAGATCATTCCTCCGCAAACCATCATGGAAAAAGACCTCTTTGGGATTGTTGCCGAAATCCTGCAGACAGATGCCTTTGGGGTTACTACCAACCTCTTGTCCATTGGGCTTACCTCCTTGCTGGCCATCCGGTTTTCCGTAGTGGTCAAACAAAAAATGGATATCAACCTGCCCACCAAGGATATTTTGAAGCTCAAAACCATACGGTTGCTTGCACGTCAGTTGACTGCTGAAGGTGCAGCACCTGCCGCTGCCGGAATCAAAACCTATCCTCCGCAGGAATATTACCCGCTAACAGAAACCCAGAAAGGCATTTATTATGACTGGGAGAAAGCCCGGGAAGCTTTGCAATACAACATCCCGGTAGCCATTCGCAGCGGTGATCCCAACACACCGGATCCTGCCCGCCTGAAAGAAGCCCTGGCAAAAGTAATGGAAACGCACCCTTTCCTGAAAACCCGCCTGGTATTGCAAAAAGGAGAAGTGATGCAGCAGCGCCGGGACAATCAGCCCACTGAAATATTGGTACATAGTGCCGATGAAGACAAGATGAAGTCTGTCATGACGCAATTCGTGCAGCCTTTTGACCTTTTCAACGACAACCTGTACCGTTTTGAAATCTATACCACCCAATCTTCCGTTTACCTGTTGATGGACTTCCATCACATTGTCTTTGACGGTGCCTCCATGGGCATTTTCATGCAGGATTTGAAGCAAGTCCTGGAAGGAAAAGAACTTTTTGCCGAGTTGGTCACTGCCTTCGATGTATCCTTGTACGAGCAGGAAGCCCTGCAATCTCCCGTTTTCCTGCAGGCCGAGGAATATTTCGATGCCCTGACCGGGGGCGAGTGCACCATGTCTGTGATCCCGCCTTCGCCCAAAGTGCCGGAAGGAAAAGAAGCCGGTGAGTATAGTGAAACCGTTTCCGGAAAGGTCATTGACACCTTTTGCCGGGATTACGGTGTGACGGCCAACACGTTTTTCCTCTCGGCCTTAACCCAGTCAGTACAGAGGTATACCCTTGAAAATCAGGTAGTGGTAACGGTTTCATCCGGAGGCAGGGCCGATCCGCAACTGTCCCGGACTGTAGGTATGTTCGTAAAAACGCTGCCAATTAAAACGGATATGAAACCCCGGCCTTTTATAGAATTTGCCAAAGACACCCAGGAACAGATGTTCAACACCATGGAGCACGAAATCTTTCCTTTCACCAAGATGGTTGACAAATACGGGATCGTGCCCCAGATCAATTACGTGTACGAAGGGGGATTGGGCATTGAAATGAGCGTGGACAACAAACCGATGGATATCATATACCTGGACCTGGAAGCCGCAAAATTCCCCTTTGGGGTAGTGGTAGAGCCCGCAGGCACTGATTACAGTTTGTCCATACAATACGATGCCACCAAATACGCCCGGGAAGACGTGGTGCGTTTTGCGGAACTTTATAAAAACATTGTCTCTGAAGCAGCTTTGCGCCCCGATACCCTGACTACTGAACTCTCCCTTATGGAACCGTCCGTAAGGCAACAGGTACTGGACTTTTCGCAAGGTGTACGTTTACCGTACGATACCTCCAAAACCTTCATTGACCTGTTACGTGAAAATGCCCGCAAATATCCTCAAAACAAAGCCGTAGCAGACAAGAACGGATCCCTAGCATACGAAACCATGGACCGGCATTCAGACCGTCTGGCGGCGGAACTTGCTGCCATGGGAGTAGTTCCGGGTGCTTTTGTGGCCGTGATGATGTCCCGGCGTAAAGAATACGTGGTCAGTATTGTGGCCATACAGAAAGCCGGCGGGGCATACGTTCCCATGGACAGTGAATACCCCAACGACCGGTTGCTTTATATGCTGGAAAATAGTGAATCCAAAGTGCTCATCACCGAAAGGAAGATCTATGAATCCAAAAAGAAGGAAGGTGATTTTCATGTGGACAGCGTCCTTTTTGTGGATGAATTTGACTTTGAAAAGGAACGCATACTGAATGTGCAACCGCCTAAGCCTGAAGATCTTGCTTATATGATCTATACTTCCGGTTCAACCGGGAAGCCCAAGGGAGTGATGATCCGTCACCTCTCACTGGCCGCTAAAGTACACTGGCAGGTACACGACCTGGAGATTACACCGCAGGATGCCAACGCCTGTCACCCCAGTTTCAGCTTTGACGCCTCGGTGGACGATTTGTTCGGGCCGCTGGCGGGGGGCGCCTCGGTACATATTCTTTCCGAAGATATGCGCCAGAACATGGTGGAATTGTATCAATACACCGTGGACAACCACATTACCGGGGGATCGTTCAGTACCCAGTTTGGATTGGAAATGGTCAACCAGTTTGAACTGCCCCTGAGGTACATCATCATGGGTGGCGAGAAAATGGTTCCGGTCAAGAAGCGTAACGTACAAATAATCAACGGTTACGGTCCCACCGAATTTACCGTATGTTCCAGTTACCACAAGGTAGACCAGTCCGTTGATACCGAAAACATTCCCATCGGGAAACCCGTTCCCAATACCTGGTCTTACGTGCTGGATTCCCGGCAGCAACTGTTGCCTCCCGGCATACCCGGGGAACTGTGCCTGGCAGGCCGTCAGACAGCACTGGGATACTGGAAAAGGGAAGACCTGACCGGGGAGCGTTTCATAACCAATCCCTATGCCCAATCGGAAGACAACGCAATCCTGTACCGCACCGGGGACCTGGTACGCTGGAACGCAAAAGGAGAAATGGAATACATGGGCCGCATAGACAGCCAGATAAAATTGAGGGGATTCCGTATTGAACTGGGCGAGATTGAAACCCTGATGGCCAAGTACAAAGGTATAGCCTCTGCCGTAGCCGATGTCAGGGAATTCGGGGGCGCCCAGCAGCTGGTAGGGTATTATGTGGTGGAACCTTTCGGAAAGGTAGATGCGGCAGACCTGGAATCATACCTGCGGTCCTCTCTGACCGAATATATGGTTCCCTCGGCCTTTGTGGAAATGAAAACCTTCCCCCTGACACCCAACGGAAAGGTCAACCGGAAACTGCTGCCTTTGCCGGAAATGATACGGGAGCATCCTTATGTGGCACCGGAAAACAAGCTGGAAGAAGACCTGTGCAAGATCTACGCAGACATCCTGCAATTGGAACAAGTAGGAATTCTGGACGATTTCTTCCACATTGGAGGTACTTCCATGTCTGCCATCAAGGCCATCATCCGCATCATCAACCTGGGCCACGACATCAAATACGGAGATCTGTTCCAACACAAGACGCCCAAGGCCATCGCGGCATTCCTGACCGAATCCGCAGGGGAAAAAGAAAAAGAAAAGGAAAGCCAGGCGAAGAAAGGAATCGGGGATTACGATTACTCGGCAATCAACAAACTCTTGAGCAAGGCCACGCCGGCCCTCTGGGACGGCTACACCCCGCGCAACGTGGGGGATGCACTTCTGACCGGGGCCACCGGCTACCTGGGGATGCACCTATTGAAACAACTTATAGATGAGGAAGATAACGTTATTTATTGCATGGTTCGCTCCAAGGGCGTGCTCACACCCGAACGGCGATTGAAATCGCAATTGATGTATTATTTTTCTGATACTTATGAATCCCTGTTCGGTAATCGTATAGTTCCCGTGGACGGGGATATTACCAATCCCGGAACACTGGAATCCCTTAAAGGCATGGGGATCGGGACCGTTTACAATTGTGCCGCGGTGGTCAAGCATTACGCCGCAGGGGACGAACTGGAAAAAATCAACGTGGAAGGGGTTTCCAACCTGGTGGACTTTTGCCGCAGCGATAACGCCCGGTTGATCCACGTTTCCACGGTCAGTGTGAGCGGCATGCGTGCGAAAGACTCGGCAAATAATGCGGTTCTGGATGAATCGGGGTTGTACATAGGCCAGGAGATTGACAACCAGTACGTAATGAGCAAGTTTCTTTCCGAGCGGGTGGTGCTTCAGGCGGTAGCCGAAGGTATGGACGGGAAGGTCATGCGGGTGGGTAACCTCATGGGACGCCAGTCCGACGGGGAATTCCAGATCAATTTTCGCAGCAACGCGTTCATCAATACCTTGCGCAGCTACCAGGTTTTGGGCATGTTCCCTCTGAGCGGATTGATTGCCCCTGCCGAGGTGTCGCCTATTGACTGCGTGGCCCGGGCCGTACACGTGTTGTCCAAAACGCCTTCAGAGGTGGTGGTGTTGCACGCTTACAACAATTACCGGCTGAACATGGCCAACCTGGTGTATGCCATGAAAGATTACGGTTTTGATATTGAGCTGGTTTCCGATGAACGTTTCAACCTTCACTTTAAGGAGATGATGCAGGATCCGGCCAAGAGCGAATACCTGGGTGGACTGCTCCACTACGGTACAGATACAGAAAAAGTACCCGTCCCGGATGACAACAGCTATACTACTTTATTGCTTTACCGCAATGATGTACGCTGGCCGCTTGCCGATGAAGGGTACTCTTTGAAATTGATAGAAATGCTGGATGGAATGGGATTCTTTGACCTATGATCAAAGAATCCCTCATTTGGTTTCCGCTCTACTACCACCTGTTTGGTTTCCGCTCTGCTACAGAGGCATAGGTGTTCGGTAGTACTTACAAGGTTTCTGGAAATACTTTCAAGATTTCCGGCAGTACTTAATGGATTCCGGTAGCACTTTATTTGAAAAGCAGTTTTCCGAAGATGGTCAGGTAGGTCCTCCAATTGGGCCAGGTGTGACCGCCGGAGCTTACGTGGTAGGTGTGTTCCAGTCCGTTGCGTTCCAGTGCCTGGTGCAATGCATTGGCCGATTCAAAAAGGAAATCCTCGTTTCCGCAGCCTACCCAGTAGAGTTTGTAGCCCGCCTTTTTGATGGCCTGCAATTCTGCGTCAATCTCCTGTCCGTCACGGATCCCCATGCTCAGCGGGCAAATGTACCCGAACATGCCGGGGTATAGGTTGCTCACGGACATGGTGTGTCCTCCGCCCATGGATAATCCGGCCACGGCGCGGCTTTCCGGTTTGTTTATGGTGCGGAAATGCTTTTCCACGTAAGGAATGATGTCTTTTACCAATGAGTTCACATAGAGGTTGGCCGTGTTCGGATCACCCCACTGGAATTCCTTCTCGGGCAACATAAGCGTTTTTGCGGCCTGTTGCCAGGGATTTCCGTTGGGCATGACCACGATCATGGGCTCGGCTTCTCCCTTTTCAATCATGTTGTCCAGGATCTGGCGGGCACGTCCCATGCTGCTCCAGGCCTCTTCATCACCTCCGGCACCGTGCAGCAGATACAATACCGGGTATTTCTTCCGGGGATTGGTTTCGTAGCCGTAAGGAGTGTAAACGGTCATCCGACGCTGGATCCCGATGGTGGGGGAATCGTACCAGACGGATTTCAGATTGCCGCGTTGGGTGGCTTCCTTGTAGTATTCGGATATGCCGCCTTCTACAAGAAGCATACTCAAATAACGTGTTCCGTCACGCTGCATGAGTACGTTGGACGGGTCGTTCATGCCTACACCGTCCACAATGAAGCTGTAAGTGTAAATTTCGGGATCGGGTAGCGGAATGGTAGCGGACCAGACTCCCGATGTGTCTCTTGACATGGCAAGGGTAGAGCGGTAGTCTGCGTTCCATGATCCGTACAGACGAACCTCGTAGGCTTTTGGAGCCAGTAGACGGAATGTTACCTGGTTTTCTGTGATTTGAGGGGACACAATAGGCTCGCGGCCAAACGAAAAATTGCGCAATTCCTGCGCAGTGGATATGCCGACCAGGGTGGTCAACAGAAATAACAATACGGTTAATTTTTTCATATATTTATTTTGTAAAGGTTTTGCTAATTCTATAGAGATTCATAGCCCCTGACCATTGTTTTGGGGTTCTCTTCTATGAACCGGACCATATCTTCCAGTGTTTTAACCGGGGCATGCCAATCGGGATCGGGGAACTGACGGATAGCCTCTTCTATGTTTTGTTCGTTAACAAAGTCTTTAATGGGGGTGCAGCCTTCCAGCTGATTGAGTGGTTGGAGGAATATGTAACCGTCAAAGAGCTGTCCAAGGATGAAATTCTGATAACAGGTACTGTAAATGCTATTATCGGGCTGCCGTCCCATAGGTGAATCCATCAGGTCAAAGCCAACTGCTTTGTTGTTGTTGAGTGCCATGATTTTTTCCAATAAGCCTTCAAGAGGTGATATCTGGATATAGACATCACCGTCTTTTTTATTGAATGCCTGGTGCAACATGATATTGAACACGCGGTCGGGATATTTTCGGTACAAGCGGCATCCCAGCCAATCACGGTCGTAATCACAGAAATTATCCCCGTTGTATTTGAAGTAGGGTGAACCGTATTTTGTATAGGCATGAGGCGTACCCACCAGGGCAAGGACTTTTTCGTCCTTTTGGATTACTTCTTTTTCTATGATCTCTGCCCTGAATTTATCAACGGATCCTTTTGTGAAAACACTTGCCATGTTCTCCGGATTACGCTGTCCGGGCGTATACTTATCCCATCTGAAAATATAGCTCAAATTCAGTATCCTGAATTTTGGAGTGTCTTTCGGGAGCGAACGGTTAAGTTTCCAGGCGGCTTTATAAATATTTATATACTCGTGGTATCCCCACGTGCAATTGTAAGTGAACATGATCTCCTGTGCTAGAAGCTGATCGTATTCTGGGGCATTGACCAGGCTGTCAAGTTTGTCTTGTACCTCATTGGCTCCGAATTCCATTCCCAGATTACGGATACCGTTCTTATAGAGTTTTGGAATCAAATCCTTCACAAACAGCAGGTTTTGTTTGATCAGATGATGTTCCCCAAGCAATATCACATTGTGTGTACTGAATTTTTCTATAACGTAGTCGTCGGGTGATAAAGCATCATCCCGGATGAAAGTTACCAATGAATCATTCATGTTTTGTGCTGTAAGCAGGTGACCACTCAGAACAACACACATGATGAATTGGGTGAGCATTATTTTTTTCATACGATCGGGTATAATGATTTCACATGTACAAATTTGACTGTAATAAAACAGAAAGGTTTATGTATATGTTCACATAGTTTTCCTATTTGTACGAAAAGTTATACCTTTAATCTTCAAACTTGTTTTTCAATATGAGACAATACAATCCCTGGCACAACGTGAACCCCATGGTAGAGGGGTGCGAAGTGAATGCGCTGATAGAGATCAGCAACGGAAGCCGCGCCAAGTACGAACTGGACAAGGAAACCGGGCTGCTGCGTCTGGACAGGGTGTTGTACTCGGCCGTGTATTATCCTGCCAATTACGGTTTTATCCCAAGGACTTACGCCAAAGACGACGATCCGCTGGACGTGCTGGTCCTCTCCCAGATAGCCATCCAGCCCCTGTGCATAGTGCGTGTTAAGATCATAGGGGTGATGCAGATGGTAGACCAGGGAAAAGCTGACGACAAACTCATTGCCGTGGCCAGTCACGACAAAAGCGTCAGCCACATAGATAAGATCAAAGATATGCCTCCAATTTTTGATTCCGAGCTAAAACAATTCTTCGAGGAATACAAACGTCTTGAAGAAAAAGACGTCCTGGTGGAAGACTTCTCCGACAGAGGCAAAGCCATGGAAATCCTGGAAGATGCCCTGCTGCGGTATAAGGAGCTGTATCCTTAAAGAGCACTTGCAGCAACGATAGCTTTAGAAACAATTGTAGCAGTTGCTGCGGTAGGGGCAGTGTCTTCGGTTGCTGCGATTGCTGCAATTGCTGCAATTGCTGCAATTGCTGCAGCGTCCCATTAAAGTACTCTTGCGTCTTTTGCAGGTCGCTGCACCACAAACAAAAAGGGAGCTTTTTGGTACGCCGAGGCTTCCTTTTTGTTTGTGGTGCGGTGACCGCTCTCACCAACAGAAACAGGTGGCATTCCGTAAATAGGTTCCACCTGTTAACCTGGCACCTTTTACCCAACCACTCCTGCCATCCATCCTCATATAGGGCTGTTTTTGAGGACAGACCTGGTTTTTTCTGCCATCCATCCTCATATAGGGCTGTTTTTGAGGACGGACCGTTGTTTTTCCGCCATCCATCCTCATATAGGCCGGTTTTTGAGGACGAAGTCTTATCTTGGAATAAAGTTTACCAGCTGGTGACCTTTGACAATACATCACAAATGCATGGCACTTATTTTTTCAACACACCGGATGATCTCTTGCGGGGAGTAGGCCATCTGGTCAGGATGCAGGGTAGAGAGGATTTCCCGGTTGTTCATGCCCCAGGTTACGGAGATGATGGGGATCCCGACTTGTTTGCAGGCTTCAATGTCGCGGGTTTCGTCCCCAATGTAGATCGCTTCTGCCGGAGATATGTTCTTTTTACGGAACATACGTTTAAAAACCTTATCCTTGCCGAAAATGCTTTTCCCGCTGTATACAAAATCAAATTCCTGATCCATCCCGTTGTTCTTCAGAAACAGGTTGACGTTGGATCTGGAGTTGGATGTGATGATGGCCAGTCGGTAGCCTTTGTTCTTAATATCCCGGACGGCTTGGGGGATACCATCAAAGGGTTGTAATCCGGGCATAAGCTCGTGGATCTCTTTTTTTATACGAAGCATTATAACTCCCAGTTTCTGGGGCGACATGCCAAATTGTTTAAGCAGGACTTGTGGTCGTCCCGCGGCAATGATTTTTTTATCTTCCTCCTTTAAGGGCTCCCGGTCGTATTCCGGGGCGATCCGGTTGTATATGTTTACAGCCAGGTCAATGGTGTCGGCCAAAGTGCCGTCAAAGTCAAAAAGGATGTATCGGATGGGTTGCACAGTTTCAATTTTGGAAACAAAAATACAACATTTTACCAGAAGATTCCATGTGCCGGCCTCTTGTCTGCCGGCAAATTGCCGGTTGCAGGGTAATAGTAGATAGTTGCTACTCGCAGGTTGTGAAACTAAGTGTGTAATTCTCCAGGGGAATGCCCTCGGTGCTTTTGAAAGCCAGGCCCAGGAGGACCATTTCGTATTCTTTGCCGGGTTTCAGAGCTACCTCAAGGATAAGCGAGCGCTTGTCTTCTGCATAACGGATACCGGTGATCTCGGGAAAATGGTCCGACCCATTTGGACCATAAGTGATGGAATACCCTTTTCCCTCCAATTCCCGGTCAAAACGCACCGTAATCGTTTGGGTGCAGGGATCCACGTTTTGCGCACCGTTGGAAAACTCGGCAAAAGAAACAATGTGGGGCCTTTTGGCATCAAAGGTTTCTTTGTATTGTTCTATGTTCTGGGCATATTGTTCAAAAGCATTGGCCATTTGTGGCATATAACTTTCCAATGAGGGGTAGACGTTTCTCTGTTGATCGTAGCTGTCCAGTTCACTGACCAGGTCGTGGATCCAGTAAAAACCGCGTGATAGCTGGTTCAGGGTCTCGTTGGAAATATCCGTGGGCGTAAAATCGTGGTCTTTCATATATTTGATGACAGCGGCACGTACCAGGGCTTCTTTGAAGACCGTATGCCAGACGCCGTAAGCCTGGCTTTGCATAAGGGTCCCAACGGTCTCGTAGATTTTTTCCCCGCTTTCGGCAAACAGGTCCCTGTTCTTGTCTATCAAGTGGTTGATGAATGAATGGTTGAATTCGTGTACCAGGATAGGAAAGTTGTTCTCAATGGTATAGACAGGATCACCTGCCTGATCTGTTTTCGAGGTGCCCATAATGGCATAGACCTTGCGTTGTCCGTCCGGCAGTTTTATTTGCGGACCATAGTTGTTGCCACCGTTCCCCGGGGAGTTTATGACGATGAACTGTTCTTCAGGGGCTTGTCCGTAAAATGCCGGGTACCAGTCGGCATCCAGTTTTTCAAAAACCGAGGCATAGCGTTCGGAAGCCAGTATGTAAGTTTGTTCATTGGCCCGAAAAAATTCGGTACTGTTGGTCTGGTGGTAAAAATCTTTGAGCAACCGGACGAATTCCAATGCGTTCTCCCGTCCCCATCGGGCTTCAGGGATGCTATCCGTAAATGGCACCAGCGGGTCCAGGTTCTCGTCCAGGGATATGGCCATAAACATGGCGGCATCGTAAGCTACCCCGTTGGTTGCACGCAACTGTTGTACAAATTCAATGATCTTGTGATCCATGTAAGGATGGTAATGCGTCCGGATCTTATCTACGTAGGATGCATATATGTTGTGGTTGTACTCAGGGGCACCTGCCAGCCGGAATACAATACTAACCAATTCAACCCGCTCATCAACTCGGGGTTTATCCAGGTATGCGTTTTGGCCAAAAAGTATTGTCCAAAGCGTAAGTGCTGCGAATAATAAAGAAAAACGTTTCATAATGTAAAAAGGGAATGATCTGAACAAAGTAAATGAATTTTGTTCCCATATTAATAACTGTTTTCAAAATTTGTGCTTCACATCAATAGAAGAATTGTGTTTTATTTCGTTTTGTAAGTTTACAGCGGGTCAATTTAATACATACATTTACAACAAAAATTGCCATGAAAAAGTCTCTTATAATTATTTTAGCGGCTTTGACCCTGTTCTCATGCGAAGGATTGCTGTACCCATGCAGGAACAGGAAGATCGAGGTTATCATTAATGACACACCATTTAAAACCGAGGTTTATCACAGGATCCCCTACACGCTGAAAACCTGGGAGTGGGAGAAGGAGGGGCTCAAGCTTCTGCAGATACAGATTCTGGATCACAACACAAAAAGAATGCTGCAAACGATTGAAGAGGAGGACTTGCCACATGTGCATAAAAATCCCATTCCGTTCATTCCCGTATTTACCTCTGATGAAATATCCCATTATTACCTCTCTATCCAGCTGCCCATAGAATTAAGCAATAATATACCAGCCAGGATCTCTCACAGGTTTATACTAAAAGATACCCTGACCAACAGAGAGATAACTGTTGAAGGCGGGATATTTACACCTCGGACCGACAAGACGCCTTTGTCCATTGCTTCGCCGGTTAAAGGAGATAACTGGATTTTCATAAACCAGTCCACAAATGCTTATCATTTTTACGCGATTTTTTTTGTTGACGGAAAGCTTTGGAGGGGAGAGAGATTCGCCTTTGACAACTTGCAATTGAATGACCAGATGACCGATTATTACCAGGGGGATCCCAAGGAAAACACGTCCTATTTCAATTACAGGGACACCCTGTATGCTGTCGCTGACGGGACAGTCATCAAAGTGGTCGACGGCCGGCCGGAAAACAGGGGAGACGCGCAAGACCAGGTATTTGAAACTTTGGACGAATATGGCGGAAACTATGTAGTTCTGGATATCGGCAACGGTCTTTATGCCTTTTATGCCCATTGTGTACCCAACGAATTCCTGGTATCCCAGGGAGATATCCTGAAAGAGGGAGATCCCATCGGCCTTCTGGGCAACTCGGGAAACTCGACCGCCCCGCACCTACACTTTCAGATCACTGACGGTCCCCACTTGTTGTTCTCTATGGGAAAGCCGTTTGTAATAAAAAGCTACACAAAAGTCGGTGACTTTGAGACCGGCCCGATCACCCCTGCCACCTACACAAACGCCATGATGGAGGAGCTGTCAGTCATTAGCTTTTAGTGCGCCTCAAATGGAGTCTGATGCGCCACAGACCCGCAACGCTGCGCCACAGACCCGCAAAGCTGCGCCACAAATGGAGTTTGATGCGCCATTATTCCGGCAGCTTGCGGGCCCGGGTGGCTTGTTCATAGGCGTAGGCGATCTCCAGCAGGAAGGCTTCCCGATTGGATTTTGCTACGAAGGTGATGCCTGTCGGTCCGGCCTGGTTGTAGCCCATGGGGACGGTAATGCAGGGGTATTTGGCCACGGCGGCCTGGCCGGCGTTCAGGTTGTCGATGGACAGGATCGCATCCAGCCGGTGTTCGTCCATGGGCGTGTCAAAATACCGTCGTCCTTCACTTTGCAGATGTTCCCTAAGCGAATCCAGGCCGGCAGGGGTAATGCTAACCTGCGCCATCTCTTCAAAAATGGCCTGCCCGTAAGGGATCCTGAGCAGCGAATCCTCCCGGTTGTACGCGATGATCTCCTGGATGCTCCGGGCCGTGACCTGAGACTCGGCAAAAAGATCCAGGTAAAGGGGCAGGTCCGCCTTCATATCGGCACTCAGCAGATCACCAAAGCCGGTCAGATCAACCGCCACCGGGTCAAATTCCACCACCGTCCCGCCCAGCGCGACGATCTTTGACTCGGCAAGCCTGTAAAGGGAATCGGCCAGAAACGGTTTGATCACCCCAAAGCGCACGCCCTCCAGAGACGCGGTTTTCAATGATTCAGGGCCCGGAACGTTGCCTCCCATTGCCGAGAGGAGGATCGCGTTGTCCACCACGCAGCGGGTCATGGGACCGGGGGTGTCCAGGGTGCTCGACAGCGGAATGATCCCGCTGGTACTCAGCAGATCCACAGTGGGTTTCAGTCCCACGAGCGAACTTTTTCCGGAAGGGGAGAGGATCGAGCCCGAGGTCTCGGTGCCGATGGCCGCCATCGCAAAATTGGCCGCCATCGCCACGCCACTGCCCGAGCTGGAGCCTCCGGTATCATAGATCCTGCGTCCGTAGGCATTGAGTGTCTGACCGCCCACCGCGCTGAAACCGTTGGGCCCGCCGGTAAACAGGTAATTAGCCCATTCGCTCAGGTTGGTTTTTCCCAGGATGATTCCCCCGCGCTCTTTGATGTTCCGGATGATCTCTGCATCGGGTGCCACGTTGTCCTTCAGCAGATGGGCCCCTGCCGAGGTGGGCATTCCGCCCACGTTCACGTTGTCCTTAACCAGGACCGGCATCCCGTAGATGGGGTGGTCTGCGTTGGAACGCTTTTTGTCCCTTTGGCGGGCCTCTTTCACGGCAGTGGGATTGATGGCGATTACCGCATTGAGCATTGTATTTGGGTCGTTCTCGTACAGGGCAATTCTGTATAAAAACCACTGGGTGAGCTCTTTGTACGTGAGTTCCCCCTCGCGGATATGTCCCTGCACCACCGGAATGCTCTGCTCCAGGATCAGCGGGGTGAGCCTTTGATAGTCTTCCGGTGAAAAGTCTTTCAATTGTGCCGAGATGGTCGCCAGCATGTGGTTTTTGTCGCGCACCTGCGACTGGATGAGCCGGAAGCGCATCCTTGCCGAGTCGTGGTTCGCGTTTTCGGCCAGCTGGGCGGCCTGGTTGTAGGGAACCCACGGAGCGATCTGCGTCTGCGGCTTCTGGTTGCAGCTGTAGGGTGCTATCAGTAGGGCGAGGATGAAGAAGGTTTTTTTCATGGGAGTTAGGTTTTTGGTTGTGGCGGCTAAAGTACTGTTCCTCAAATATAAGCAAAATCCGGGTTTCATAATCCATGGGGTAATTGATGCTGAAAAAAATCATGACAAATAATCATGATATTTTAATTTTATTTATATTTATATACTCATTTAATCTTCTATTCTATAAACTTATTAACTATCAATCTATGAAGACTTTAATAAAATCTTTAGCGATGCTTGTGATTCTGCTCGGGATTAGTGGATGTGAAGGTCTGAGGGACGATGCGTATATTGAAATCAAATTATTGAACAACTCCATGGACCCTGTTCATTTATGGGTTGATAATACGGAAAGTATTGATCCGTCGAACAGAGTCAATCCCGGATTAAATCGTACAGTGACCGTAAAGCCTGTTGAGTTTACAACAACGATTATAGTCTTTGCCGGAAGAAACGGAGAAACATTGACATCTACCTCTTTTGAAGCAAACATGGGAGCGAAAGTGAAAGTCATCTTTGACGGATACTCACTAAGCGCATTTTGAAGCTAAAGGGGTATTCAGTAAGCGTAATGTGAAAATTTTGTTAAGTGCTTTGAATGTGTCGCTTGGAAAAATTTCCGCTCTTTGAGAACAACCACCAGGGGCAGTTTGGCTTGTTCTCGTAACTGATGCACTGTACTGTTTACTGTATTTATCCGGAAACAGGTGCTAACGTATTTACTTTTTTTGTAATATTTGGCATTGTTAAGTTCACTTTAAACGGCTGAGTATGAGTTATAATTTACCTTGTAAATGTTGCTTATGTATGAGCGACACTTATACAATGAAGACCATAAGTGAGGAATCAATAGGAATGGGGACGGTAACTACCACCTATCAGGTCCCTCTTTGCAGATCATGTGAAGAAACATATAGAAAACATAAGACAAAGCGCATCTATGTCAGGATCGCAGCTATCGTTTTAGGATTATTGATTGTGCAGTCGATTGCCTCTTTATTTGTCAAGGATAGCGGGAACGCTTTTTTCATTGGCATTGCCGGAGCGATAATCCTCAGTATGATCGCCGCCCGTATCTACAAAGTCAAATACTATCCGTTCCGGGTGGATTCCAGCCAGCATTTACATTTTAACAACAAAGAGTACCAACAGCTTTTCGAGCAGGCCAATCCCCGGGTATGAGAGGACGGAACCGGGGATTTTGTGGACGGAACCGGGGATTTTGCCCCGATTAACAAAAACCATTACATTTACTCTACATTAAAAACTAAGGAATACTGATTGTATGAAAGTATTACACATCGGAGGAACAGGATTTTTAGGTTCGCACATCGTCAGAAAGTTGATCCAAAGAAACCATGACCTGACCCTGATTACAAGAGATCCTGATCGTGACATGCCTTTTGATAAAACAAAAGTCAAGTTCATAAAAGGAGACATTTTACAGTTAGACAAGCTTAAGATCTCTGACAGATTCGACGTTATGGTTTATACTGCTATGGTTCCGTTTAAGCCGGGTCGCATTTCAAACAAAAAATTCAAAGAATTAGAAAAAATCACAAAGCAATATTTCCAAAACACTATTGACCTTGCATTAAGGCTTTCCTGCCCGTTGATACTGACCTCGGGCGCAAGTTTTGAAACAAAAGGCAGCCAACTGGCCGATGAGACCTGGCCCATAGCAAGAAAAGGAATGGCGGCACTGGGAACGTGTTACGATGAAATGATCCGGGAGATTAAGAACCGGAATTCGATTCCTCTCATAGAGATGTTGCCTGCCCAGATCTATGGAAACGGAGGTATGTTTAACAAAATGATATCCATGGCAAAGAACGGGAAGGTTGTACTACTTGGTCGAGGTGATAATTACCTGCCACGGATACATGTTGAAGATTGTGCAGATGCCTATGTCTTAGCCATTGAAAAATTACCATACGGTAAAAGGTTCATTATAAGCGATGATGAAAATGTATGCGTTAAAGACTTCATGTTACATTTAGCTAAGATATTCAAAGTCCGGAAAGTTGTGAAGATCCCCGGCTTTATTTTGAGACTTGTCACCGGAAAACATGTCTTTTCCACACTTACCATGAATACACAGGTTTCCAATGAACTGATCAGGAAAGAACTCGGCTGGGGACCAAACTATCCGTCCTACAGAGAAGGACTGAGATCGTTAATAGAATAAAAAACATGAACCAATTTACCGACATAGCAAAACAATTAAAAAACACGTTTGATCCCTATATAGTCGACCCTTAAAAAGCAGTTAAATCGTTGAAAATCAGCAAAAATAAGCCCAAAAACATTTGGAATATATGCAGGGAATCACTATCTTAGACTAAAATTCCTGCAAATCAATTCAAAAAAAACATGGTTGGAAAACTCCCCAAAACACACCAGTTAGACTTTTTTCAAACTCCCCTGGTAAACTTCATAGACATGGATCATGAACTGGTCCGGTTAACCCAACGCATAGACTGGAAAAGTGTGGAACAAGATTTCGCCGGTTATTTTTCAGAAAATGGTCGTCCCGGGGTTCCGGTACGCAAGATGGTCGGATTGCTGTTGCTCAAGAGTCTGTATAATCTAAGCGATGAAAGGGTGGTGTCACAATGGAGAGATAGTCCGTATTTCCAATATTTTACGGGAGAGAAAGTGTTCCAAAAAGGCTATCCGTTTGATCCATCAGACTTTGTCCACTTCCGCAAACGTATAGGGAAAGAAGGAGCGGAAAAACTGCTGGGTTTAAGCATACGGTTGAATATAGAGGAAGAAGGAAAAGTAACAAAGGGTAAAGTAAAAGAAGTTTTTATAGATACGACGGTACAGGAGAAAAACATCACATATCCCACAGATGGGAAGTTATACAAAAAAGTAATCAGGCAGTGCAGGCAGATCGCGGACCAGGAAGGGATCGTATTACGCAGGAGTTACACCAGGGAGCTCAAAGCCCTGAGCCTGAAGATGCGTTTTATGAACCATCCCAAGCGGAAGAAAGAGGGACAGAAAGCATTACGCAGGATGCGTACCATAGCCCGGGCCCAGGTGAACGATCTGGCACGTAAACTAACGGCGGCACAGCGGGAGCCCTACAAAGATCTTCTGCTACTTTTTTGTGCTGTAATCACACAGGAGAGGCATGACAAGAACAAGATATACAGTTTGCATGAACCGGATGTAGCATGTATCTCCAAGGGCAAAGAAGGAAAACCATATGAATATGGAAATAAATCATCGATAGCCAAGACAGCCGATGGATTGGTAGTAGGAGCCATGGCCTTTGAGGGGAATCCTTATGACGGACATACACTGGCAGATCAGCTGGAACAGATACAACGGATTACCGGGCACAGGCCAAAAGTAGCACTGGTAGACAGAGGATACCAGGGACAAAAGTATGTTGAGAGTACAAAAATAGAGATTCCGGGTCCTGGAAAGAAGAAGCAAAGTTACTACCTGAAACAGAAGGCACGCAGGAAGTTCCGACAACGTGCCGGGATAGAGCCAGTCATAGGACATCTTAAAAAAGATCACCGAATGCTGCGGAACTATTTGAAAGGGACCCGTGGGGATGCCATCAATACGATGATGGCAGCAGCAGGCTACAACCTGCGTCATTGGATCATAAAACGGGAAGAGGAGCTCATTTTTGTCCTATTTTGTATCATCGAAAAATGGGCTATCGTGGTTTCATTATTCAGAAGAAGGGAAAGATGGCTGGCATTACAGCCTATTCCCCGGAATGTTGAAAAATACGCGTTTTATAAGGGTTGACTATATAAATGTTGATATAAAATTATGAGATTCTTTTGCGGCCAAATTGCAATTGAGAAAATTCAAGAAAAACGAGATCATAAAGGACGCTGATCAAACAGAGCATTATATAAATTTCATTTCAGGCAAAGGGAGTGAAACATGCATCAGCCTTTGTGTTGCCAATAGTTTTAGCTCCGATTATTATTCATTTTTAAACCAAAAGCCGAGTATCATATATTCCAGGGCATTAGAAACTTCCGAATTGTTTTCCCTGACACACAAAGACCTGTCAGAGTTGTATTCAAGATCCACCATGGGTATCTGGATCGGCAAAGCCATAGCGGAACAATTGTTTATTCAGCGGCAACAGATACAAATAGACCTGCTGACACTGACTGCAGAAGAAAGGTACCTGAAATTGCTATCCGAAAAGCCCGAGATCTTTCAGAGGGTATCTTTAAAGCACATTGCATCCTACATAGGAGTCACTGCAGAAAGCTTAAGCCGGTTGCGAAAAAACATCTCGTTGTAGCATTTCTTACCATAGGTCAATATTTTTACCGGATGTTTTTTTCATTTTTGCACAGACATTTATATAAAGGCACATGAAATTTGATAAAAGGACATGAAATCATCTGAGGGCTCAACTAAAAAACGAATTTTTGCGATCATTCTGTTTTATGCCATTGCTGTTCTGATCCGTTATCTGACCAATAAAACAGGATTGTTGGATCACGTAGAGAATGCTTTCCTGAAGATATGTTTGCAAGGTGTGGGACCGACCATTGGCGCCTTGCTGGCTATCAAGTTTTTTGGTCTGAAGCTGACCTACAGTTTTGCCGGGAAGCTGAAACCCTTGCTTGTAAGCTTTTTTGTTTTTGTGGTCATTCCTGTCGCTGGTTTTGCGATTATCGGGATTCAGGAAAGTGAACAGGTAGTGGTCAGGAGCAATGTGTTTCTGGCTGGAGCAAAGCTGTGTTTCTATTTTCTGATTTACGCCATACTGGAAGAGATCGGATGGCGGGTATTTTTGCAGGAACAACTCGGCTTTCTAAACAAATACCTCAAATATGCGATCATAGGAGCGCTCTGGTTCATCTGGCATTTGAATTTTGGATTGACAGTTTCAAATCTGGTATTGTCCGTCTGCGCAGTGATATGGATTTTGTATATTGTGTTTTACGATAAAATGGCAAAGCGCTTGTTCCGGAAACAGTTAAGCCAATAACGGCTTTCTTTTGAACTAATAATTTTACGAATGAGACTTGAATCCGAACGATTAATTCTTAGAACGACAGACAGTAACGACAAGACCGAACTATTTGCATACCGTTCCGATAAGGAAACCAATAAGTATCAAGGTTGGATCCCCGAAACAATCGAAGACGTTGAAACCTTTATCGGCAAGATTGCAAAACACATTAATCAACCTGGATCTTGGTTTCAGTTTTCAATAATTGAGAAAGAAAGTCAAAAAATTGTAGGCGATTTGGGTCTTCACTTTTGGGATAAGGAAAACAAACAGGTTGAGATTGGATGTACCTTAAACAAGAAGTATCAGAAAAAAGGGTATGCAACAGAATCGTTAAGAACAGTTATAAACTATCTATTTGCTGGGCTCAATAAGCATCGGATTTTTGCATCCATAGACCCGAACAATGAAAATTCCATCCGGCTTTTTGAAAGAATCGGTTTTAGAAAAGAAGCGCACTTTGTGGAAAGTTTATTCATTAATGGTAAATGGGAAGATGACTTGATATATTCTTTGATTGAAAAGGATTGGGAAAAGATACATTTGACGCATAAATAGAAGCAGGTGAGAATTGATAGAATTGTAGATAATAAGAAACGGTTCCTGGACTTATTGTTATTGGCAGATGAGCAGGAAGACATGATCGACAAATATTTGCCGGGCGGAGATTTGTTTGCTCTATATGACAGGGAGCTGAGAAGTGATGATGAGTTGAAAAGTGAGGATGATCTCAGGAAAGATGATGGTCTGAGGAATGATGATGATCTGAGGAAAGATGATGGTCTAAGAAGTGTTTGCGTGGTAGTGCCTGTAGATAGTGAAACCTGCGAATTGAAAAATATTGTCACATACCCTCAATACCAGGGCAAAGGGTACGGCCGGGCATTGATCAGTTTCATTTCTGATTTCTACAAGAACAAATACAAAACAATGCTTGTGGGGACCGGTGAAACGCCTGCCATCCTTTCGTTTTATGAAAGTTGCGGATTTGTAAAGTCCCATCGGGTAAAGAATTTCTTTACAGACCATTACGACCATCCCATGTTTGAGAGTGACATACAACTGGTTGATATGATCTATCTTAAAAAGGATTTAATTTCCAATCTTTGAAATTTGCCGAGTTTTCCCTTTAGCCATCTGCCCCGGAAGGTCTTTTCGTGCTTCCGTCCACGCTTAGGGCTTTTTTTGTGGATGAGCTGAGGTTTTTCGTCAATTCGTCCTCATATAGGGCTGTTTTTGAGGACAGGCAGGTGATTTTCCGTCTGGACTGACCATAAACCTGCCTACCAGGCGCACTTTACCCATGTTTTCGTACCTGGTGGGGCCTAAAACATGCCTACCAGGCGCGTTTTTGGGGTGTTTTCGTACCTGGTGCTTTTGACTGACTTAGTGGTGATTTTGTAAGTGTCTCTGAATGTGGTATTTGGGGAAATATGTGTTTTTCCAAAATATTGACCAGGCGCGTTTTGGGGGTGTTTTCGTACCTGGTGTTTTTGACTGACTTAGTGGTGATTTTGTAAGTGTCTCTGAATGTGGTATTTGAGAAAATGTATGTTTTTCCAAAATATTGACCAGGCGCACTTTTGGCAAGTTTTCGTACCTGGTGGGGCATAAAACATGCCCACCAGGCGCACTTTACCCCTGTTTTCGTACCTGGTCAGATTAATACTTGGTTAAGGTGATCATTGGAAATTGGATCATAAGGTATGCCTCCGGAGCAGATAGCAACGGGAAATAGGGGGGAACGCCGAGATTTCCCTTTTGCTGTCTGCACCGGAGGCTTTTTTGTTGTTTATTTTTGGGGATGGATGTATTTCTGAAGGTTTTTTACGTATTCTTCAAACGCATTTCTGCCTTTTTCTGTTAAGGAAACCGTAGTGTTCGGGTAGTTGTTTTTAAATGTCTTTTTTACAGTGATATAGCCTGCTTCCTGCAGTTTGTTAATCTGGATGCTTACATTGCCGGCAGCAGCTTTGGTAGTGTCTTTTATGAAGCTGAAACTGGTTTCTTCAACTGTCATCAATATGGATACAATTGATAAACGAAGTTGTGAATGCAATATGGGGTCTAAATCGCTAAACATTTCCTCTTTTTTTAGCAATATTCAGTAAAATTCCAGGTATGATTAATCCGATCATTGCCCCAAACATCAAACTGAAGCCATGATATGCAGGATTAACCAGGAAAGTGCCAATCGCCAGTAAATTCAACACTATTCCTCCAATTATGAGCGGCTTAAATTTGATTGATAATCCAATCACGATAGTAGTTATGGCAAGTAAAATCAACAAGACAGGGGCCAGGGCATTACCAATATGATCACCAAAAATGGCAGCTAATACGAATCCATTCAATCCAAAAAGCCAACCCATGGCTCCTACGATTGTTCCTAAAATTGTTTTGGGAATATTATTCTTTCTACTTTTTCGCCAGGTATAAAAGAATGTGTAGATTGCCCCCGGCAGGAACAAAATACATGTCCAGGCAATATCAAATTTCTTGTGTAATCCTAATAGTTCCAGAATATACTGACTAAGAATTACAGTAAAGATCAGGCTGCCCCATAAAATAATTATATGGCCGTTTTCCTGGATTTTTTTCCTGGTCTCTTCAATTGTCTTGGAAATTATCAAGAGACTCTCTTCGGGCGTAAAATTTTTTTCATTCATATTGTTTCATGTTAAAGATTATAATTTAACACAAATGTAAATAAGTTAATATTATTAACCAAATATTTTTATCACTTTTTTAAACTTTTTTGTTATGTCTTTAAAATTCAATTTGGTAGAAAAGTCTCCGGGGCAGAAAGCAACGAGAAATATGGGGGGGGGCGCCGAGATTTCCCTTATGCTATTTGCCCCGGAATTTGTATGTTCCATGAGGATTTGGATATTCCTTATTAAGTGCTTATTTTACTTGCATCTGTTCCGGAAACAGTAATGTTGTACAAATAATCGTACATAACGACAATTCCCAATATGTTCATGCCTTTGATTTTTTGGAAAGTGATCAATGCCGGTGAAAAGAAAAAATTGGTCAAACCGCTTCCGGATGAACTTTAGAAAAAAATCCCGGGACAATTGCAATTGTAATAATATCCGGGAGCAAAGAGAGAATCTGGATTTTTGAGAAGCTTCCGCAGCAGATAATGCCTGTATTGAGGGTGATCTTCTTGAGGTGAAGAACACTCCTGAGCTTGATCGGATACTTTACGATTTGCCCAAAGAAGCGAAACCCGGAAGGATTGGTGATGTGTATCAACTCTCACTCAACAGGGAGGATGTGCAAAAAGCGATTAGCGATGCGCGCAAACGAAAAGGCGAGTGGGCCAGATTTCAGATGCTCTATGAGCTTCATCCGGTAGTACGTTATCTGATGACGCAGTTGGAAGCATCGGTCGATAAAGATGTGGCACTCGTTTCCAAAATCAATCGCCTGCCCAAGGATATGGCTTACTATCTGATTCAGGGTTTGGTAGCCAATAATCTGGGACAATCCATTCTCTCCGACCTTTTTGTGGTACCCATGCACAGGAGTGGTGGATTGGCGGACAGACAGATAAAGTTTGTCGATTTCCTGAGAGAGCATCAAATAAACAAAGAACTCTACACGGTGGAGATAACCGATAAAGAGATCGAGATTGAGACCATACTCAACAGATCGAGCCAATATTTCAAAGATTTGACAAGTTTAAACAGCGTTCCCAATTTAAAAGTATTGGCGGTATTTTATAATTAGCACGTCTCCGTGAAAAATATATTCCATATTTACCCACGAAATTGTCCATATTTACCCACGAATTGATATATTTGCAGTAAAATAGACATGATTAAACGATTTATATATACGCAGATATCGAAAGCACAGCAAGACACGCCGGTGGTAATGATAACAGGAGCAAGACAGACTGGAAAATCCACTTTTTGTCAACAGTTATTGAAAGATGGGATTTTTTCAGGTAGTTATGTCACCTTAGATGATCCGTCGGTATTAGCTGCTGCTCAATCAGATCCAATGGGTTTCTTGTTGGATATTGGCGAGAATGTAATTATTGATGAAGTGCAACGTGCACCTGAGATATTTTTAAGTCTCAAGAAACTGATTGATGACAATCGCAATCGTAGAATCATTCTCACAGGATCTGCCAATGTGATGCTTCAACCCAAAGTAGCCGATTCATTGGCCGGAAGAATCGAAACACACCATCTTTGGCCATTTTCTGTTGATGAAATAAATGGAAGAAAAAGTGTATTTCTGGATATCTTAATCAACGATGAAAAAAACTTTGAATCTATTCCTACCCGTTGGGAGGAGATCATTGGACTGATAAGACGGGGGGGATATCCCGAAGTCGTTAACCGTTTATCTGAAAGCCGAAGAGCAAAATGGTTACAGGTCTATTTGGAATCTATCCTGCAAAAAGATATCAGAGACCTGGCCAATATTGATGGTCTCATATACATGCCTAGAATATTAAACCTGCTGAGTGTGAGAGTAGGAAGCACGATAAATATGTCTGATATTGCCCGATTGACAGGAATAAAAAACAGTTCTTTTCAACGTTATATGGCATTGTTGGAACAAGTTTTTATGATTGTAAAAATTCCTGCATGGACTCCTAATACTGAAGGGCAATTTGTGAAATCACCAAAAATATTTTTAAATGATACCGGACTTTTGTGTCAGCTGGAGAATAGTGGCGACGACCTATTGCAAGACCGAACCCAGGCAGGACATTTTGTGGAAAATTTTATTGCCATGGAGATATTGAAACAGATCAGTTGGTTCAATGACCCGATAAAATTAATGCATTTTAGCATGCACAAAGGTGCAGAAGTGGACTTAGTGATCGAAGATCAAAAAAAGATGATCTATGGAATCGAAATTAAATCAAAAACATCCTTGAAACCAGATGACTTTAAAGGCTTGAAGAAGCTAGCCCAATTAGCAGGCAATAAATTTAAAAAAGGGATTTTGCTGTACACGGGAGAGCATGTGTTAAGTGGATTCGGAGGTAAAAATTTACAAGCAGTACCAATAAATAATGTTTGGGGTAAATAATATGTAAAAAACGGACTATATCCACCCACCCAGAACGGTGATATCCGTTCACCAAAAGCTCTGTACCATTGATGCTTAAATCTATGTACGCTTAATTGCCAAAAACTATGTACTCCTAAATGCTGTTCTCAGGAGGTGTGTTTTTATTCCCTTTCCCTTTTCCCAAAAGACCGCTGCCCTGGATATTGATGGGAAGAAAAGAACCTCCTACTGGAAGATAACTGGCCTTGCGCTTCCAGTAATAATACTGGTATGACTCAGTTGTTTCTGTGGCAAACGATCTGTTGACATCCAACGAAGAAAGTATTACCCCCAAAATTGCCCGGACTATGGAAGATATCATCAAGTTTTCGTTTGGAAACAAGAATGATTCCAAAGCCATAGGCCAGGAGATGGTTGATCTCACTTTTGCTTTATTCAAAAGACATTATAACGACTTTGATAAAATGAAGCTTTATCAGCTGAAACGAGAAGTAATCAATCTGACATATGAATGGGCTAAAAGAAACGGACTCAGGGCCAGCCTTAGACGCAATCGCCAGATGTATGAAACATGCTTTGCCTTCTGCATTTACAATTATGCAGATTTTTTAAGAAGGGAAAAGACTGAACAATAGTATTTCACAAGGCTCCCAGGTTCTCATTTGCTATCTGCACCGGTGGTGATTTTGCTACGTTAGTTTACTCAATATAATTGTATATGAGGCTAATGAATTATATCTTTACATAGTGTTGTAAATGATAATATTTCCCCGCATGTTACTACCGCACGATAAAAGTATTGACGCAAAAGTTCTGGCGCAGATCTATAACAATACGACTGCAACCTATAAGTTTTATTGGTTTGCTTCGATACTGGACATTCTTGTAAAAGAGGGCAAAAACAGGATGACATTTTGGGAGATCATTGTGGGGATGATCGCCGTGGCCTGGTACCCTATACATTACTTCAGACTCTCGTTCGGAAAGTCGGATTCGCTATATAGACAGATCATCGGATTGCAGCAAATTCTTGATATACCTATAGATGCTTCCAAGAGTCACATCAAGCGGTCAATCAATGACAATTGTGAGAACCGGCTAGTAAGAGAACTACTCAGAATCTTTACGCTTCACGTACCTTACAGATTCCTGTCTCCGTGGATCAGGTATACCAATGATCCGGCTGTTGAGTCAGAGTCCCGGCGTTTTGCGAACAATTGTCTTTATGCCATAAATGGTGAACGTATTGAGATCAATCCTTCCTGGGTAGGTTATTTAACGGAAAATTACGTGATCCTGAAGGAATTTACGTTCTGGAACCTGACACTTTTTCTTCAAAAACGCAATCCCAATGTTCCCGACCTGTCCTCCAAACTGGTAAAGCCTGTCCAAAGAGACTCACTGCTTAAACAGCATCGTTTCTGGGACACCTTTATTGATATCAACGGGTCCCTGAAATGTATATACACCGGAACGGATCTGCATATTAAAATGTATGATCTGGATCACTTTATTCCCTGGAGTTTTGTTTCTCACAATCTACTATGGAACCTCCTTCCTGCCGATCCGCGGATCAATTCATCCAAGAGCAATGACCTTCCTTCGTTACATGTGTACCTAAGACCGTTTGCAGACATACACAAAATGGCATTGAAACAGATCTATTATCGTGATCCAAACAATAAATTGCTTGAAGATTACTTGTTCCTCTATGGATCTTTGTCTGAATTGGTACAGCTTTCAACGGGAGATTTCTACGAAGTATATAAGAAAACCTTTTCGCCATTGGTTCAGATAGCAGAGAACATGGGTTTTAAATATTGGAGAAATACATTATGAAAAATCAAAAGAACATAATGGAGGAGGATTGCCCTTTTTGCATGATAGGTGAGCATGTGGAAGTTTTATGCAAAACCGATATTGCCATGGCGATACTTGATAGTTTCCCCATAAGCCCGGGACATACTTTAGTAATTCCAAAAAGACATATCCCTGATTATTTTGATCTTACCGTTGAAGAGCAGAATGAACTATGGCAACTGGTAAACAGATGCAAGGTGATCCTGCAGGACCGATTTCATCCGGATGGCTTCAATATCGGGATTAATGTCGGAGAAATGGCCGGACAAAGTATTTTTCATGTGCACATTCACCTGATCCCCCGTTATGAAGGAGATGTGAAGAATCCCAAAGGCGGGGTGCGCCATATCATACCGGGAAAAGGGTATTACTAGAATTGAATTAGTTTGCTGTGTTCTTAAGAGATGCCTCCGGAACAAATAGCAGCGGGGAATAGGGGTGATGCCGAGATTTCACTTATGCTATCTGTTGTGTAAGTCATTTTTTTTGTCCATTACGTCACGTTTTGACGTAATGCCTGTTTATTTTCGCCCATACCTGGTATAATATACCCAGTTAGAAAATACCGTTAAAACACCTGTTATGATAGCAGTAATATTGATTATTGGCCTTTTGCTGGATGGGGTAGGGATGTTATTCGAGAAGAATAAATAAAGTATGCCTAAACCATGCGTTTTTTATTCAAGAAAGATTTGAATTTTCTTGAATAAGTGCTACTTTTACATGTGTCTGTTCCAGAAAGGGTTAGATTGTTTTAATACCTGAACAAAATGTCAGTTTTCCAGACTTATGATATCTCTAGTTATATTGATGCATAGTGCAATGGCTTGTGTACATGACATAAAGACAAAAAATTTCAAGATGTCTATGATTAAAGGGAGGGAACAAAACCTTATATATTGGTAAGAAAATTATACCGGAATAATAACCAGATATACAATATGTTATTATATATTTTTTATATTACATAACATTCTTTTTCATGCATTTCAAAACAGATTCGAAATTATGAATCAAACTAAAACGAAAGTGCTTCTCGTTCGCTTTGCAAACCAACTGAAAATTATTGAAATACCATATTTCCGAGGTGCTGTCCTCACGGCTTTGGGTAATCAGAAGGATTTGTTGTTCCATAATCATACTGAAGATGGGTTTCGTTATGCTTACCCTCTTATCCAATACAAAAGTATTCAAAGCAAAGCAGCGATTGTCTGCATAGGTGAAGGGACAGAAAGTATCGGTAATTTCTTCACCCATTTACATGAACCTATAAAGATTGGAACCCGCGAGATGTTGCTCGAACTGGAAAACATTAAAAGCAGCTCCTCACTTATTCAAGTATGGGATGCCAAATTTTCGTATTCGCTTCGGAAATGGTTGCCCTTGAATCAGGTAAATCGTGATAAATACGAATTTATGAACGATCTTAGGGAACGAGTTCTTTTCTTGGAGAGAATACTTACAGGCAATATACTTTCATTTGCCAAAGGCCTTGGTATTCATTTTGAAAAACAGATAGACTGTGGTATTACCCAGATGCAAGAAAAAGGGGTTATGCGGTATAAGAATATAAATTTCGAAACGTTTGATATTAAGTTTTGGAGTAATGTCTCATTGCCCAATTACATTGGCTTGGGAAAGGGTGTTAGTCATGGATTTGGGACGTGTGTATTAATAAATGACTTCTGACCCTCAACAAAGAAATATCTCACAATGAAAATGTATAATGTAACAATATATGGATAATACAAGAGCACATTTATATTTGGCGGCATTGCTGCACGACATAGGCAAATTTTATCAACGGGCCGACAACCGGTGGAATGACGAAAATCAACTATCTTCCTATTCAAGGAAATTGGCAAACGATATTTGTCCGATAAATGATGCCGGGAAATTTGGTTATCAGCACGTTGTGTGGACCAATGAGTTTTTGGAAAGAATGAAACTCAAACTGGAAAAGATCCCAGATTTTAAACTGGATGTTTATGGTGAAACGAATTTCAACAATATATTCAATTTTGCAGCGAATCATCACACGCCTAAAACAGAATTACAGGCACTCATATCACTTGCCGATTGGTGGAGTGCAGGTATAGACAGACACATACCAAAAGACGAAAGTAAAATAAAAGCAGGAGAAAGGATATTTACAACTAGAGATCGTTACAAACAAATCCCATTGTTTTCGGTTTTCAACACAGTCAACAACGGAACTGGACAAAGCGCTTTCCCTTTACATCCACTTGATTTGACTAACTGTTTTCCGAAAGAGATCAAGCAAGTCAGTGATGGTGAAAGCCAAACAAATTACAAAAAGCTGTGGGATAAGTTTATAAAAGAATTTGAAAAATTATCAACCGACTCGTTTATAGGATTCTCTGAAAGTTTACTTTATCTGCTGAAAAAATATACGTGGTGTATTCCGTCAAACACTATGGATATGGCCAATGTGAGTTTGTATGAACATTTAAAAACGACAGCCGCTTTTGCTGATTGCCTATATTTGTATTATCTAGAAAAACAGAACGATTTTTCGTTTGATAATGTACGAAAACGCATTTCATTGAAAGAACATGTTTGCCCTGTAATTTTACTTGGCGGAGATTTGTCCGGTATTCAGAAATTTATCTATAAGATTGCATCACGTAAGGCAGCTGTATCGCTTAAAGGTAGGTCGTTCTACCTGCAACTTTTGATCGATTCCGCTATTCAACGTATTATTTCACATGAAAATATTGATGTAAATATTGGGAATGTGGTATATTCCTCAGGTGGAAAATTTTATATGCTATTGCCGAATACAAACAAAGTTATTGCCGCTATTGAAGAGTTGAAAATCGAATTTGAGCAAGAATTATGGAACGACCATGCGGGACAATTGCTACTGAATATGGATTATGTCCCATTTGCCTACCTGAACAATTCCAACGATCTTTATTTTGATAATCATGCAGGAAAAACGATTGGAGATCTTTGGAAATCCTTGGCGGAAAAACTATCGGCGCTAAAAAATCAGAAATTTAAATCTGTATTGTTGGATGAAAATGCTTTTAACCGAATGTTTAATCCAATAAAATTTGATAAAGGCTCTGAAGTATGTGCTGTTACCGGGATTGAAGCGAAAATCGGAAATGCATGGAATGAATGTGTGAAAATTGATTCAACGTCCGGTTCCCCTTATGTGTTACAGTCAGTAAAATGGCAGGCTTGTTTAGGAAAAACGTTAAAAGACGCCGCTTATTTACTATCTGAGATTGGTGATGAAAAGAATACATATCTCATTAATAATATTAGATGTAATAATATTTCTTTTGGGATAAATACCTATCTGTTGAACACGTTTCCGACTATTGCTTCTGCGGATTTTTCCCGTATTAAAAAGATTAACGACACTGATTTTCTAAAAACAATTGGCGGTCGAAAAGTTAGTTACGGCTTTGAATTTTATGGCGGAAATAGGCAAGCACTGAACAATAAAGACGAGAACAAAACTTTTGAAGAATTGGCAGATGATTCTTATCTAGGTATTCTTCGCATGGATGTAGATAATCTAGGACAAATTTTCATAAAAGGACTACCTGATGAGGCAAAGAGTTTCGCCGCATATTCTACGCTATCATTTCTATTGGATTACTTTTTCAGCGGCTACTTGAATACCATTCGAAATAGTGACGACTTTAAACATTATGTGAATATTCTCTATGCAGGTGGCGATGATGTATTCGCTATAGGCCGCTGGGATAAGCTAATTTTGTTTGCTCACAAAATTCGTAAAGAATTTGAGAAATTTGTAGGACGTCCCGATATTTCAGTGTCGGGTGGTATTGCGATAGTAGGAGAGAAATTCCCGATAGCCAAAGCAGCAGAAATGGCTCAAAAGGCGGAAGATGCGGCTAAATCTTTCATTTCAAATAACTCAACATACGGGATCAAAAATGCCTTCAATCTTTTTGGAGAAAGTTTCTCATGGCAAGATGAATACGATTATATCCTAAAATGGCAAAAAGAATTTGTAAGTCTTTGTTCAGTAAAAGAAAAACCAATGCCACATTCTATTCTTCACAAGATTATGTTCTTCGCTGAAATTATGAAAAAAGGTGATATGAAATACGTCTGGCATACCGTCTATTTTCTAAAACGTTTCTCGGAAAACAAAAACGATACCATAAAAACATTTTGCGAAGATTTGAAGAAGGAAGTTCTTGGAAGCAATCGGAATTACGAACTAATGGCTATAGCAGCACGTTGGGCTGAACTTAAGTTGAGATTTAGGAACTGTTCTTTAGCTTAAACCCGATTGTACAAAAGATAATGAAAACAATAATAACAATTAAGAATAAATCACTATGAGTAAATGGACAGATGACTTCCCGAAGTCAGAAATAACCGGAAAAATTACAACAAAGACGGTTGAGTTTGCAAAAGAATTTGGCTCTTATTTGGGAACAGATGTGAAGAATGGATACAAAATTGAAGTAGCCAAACTTACCACAAATCAATTACGTAAATTTTTTGGCGAAGTTAAACGCCAACAAATGAAAGGTTACAACGAAACAGATTTTGTTTTGCTGAAACCAAAATTGGCTTATGCAGTCGGGCGTGCAAAGGGAAAATCAAAAATCACAGATTTCTATGAAATTATGAGCATTGCTATTGATGAAGTAAAAGTGGAAGCACATTTCAAGAATTTTATAAAAATTTTTGAAGCTATTGTAGCATATCACAAAGCCGCTGAAGAGAAAAAGTTAAGTTAAAAATTTTGAATTAGATTTTAAACATTATTACAATGAAACAGTTAATAAAAAAAATAAGGATAAACACAACACTTGAACTAATTACAGGTTTGCATATTGGAGGAAGTTCCGAAAACGTAGAAATAGGCGGAATCGATAATCCTGTTATAAAAATCGTTACAAAAGACAAACAACCTTACATACCGGGCAGTTCACTCAAAGGCAAAATGCGGTGTTTGTTAGAACAAATAGCAGGTACAGCTAAAGTTGGAGGTAACAAGGAAATTGATAACCTGTTTGGAGGTGCCGACGCAAAAAATCCAAGTCCCGCAAAAATTATTGTCCGTGATGCTTATCTGAACATAGATTCTGCTGAGGAATTAATGAACTACGACAATCTTGATATGCCTTATACAGAGGCAAAATGGGAAAATGTGATTGATCGTGTAAAAGGTACAGCCGAACACCCTCGGCAAATAGAACGTATTCCTGCTGGCGTTTCCTTTGATGTGGAATTTGTTATTAATGTTTGGGACAGTGACAATGCCGAAGACTTACTCAATTTACTGATAAATGGAATTGCAGCCATAGAAAACGATTATCTTGGCGGTAGCGGATCACGTGGATACGGTCAGATTAAGTTTAGTGAACTAGTAGCTCAGGATATTACTTTTGATGAAAAAGTGATAATTGGCGAACCTTACAAATTGTAAAGTAATGAAAAAGGATTTTTTAATCTATAAGTTACATTTTACAACGCCTTTACATTTGGGTGATGCCCGTGATGATTACAGTATTTCGTTGAAGTCTGTTTCTTCGGATACGATGTATGCAGCATTAACTGCGTCTTTGGCAAAAATTGGAAAAGCAATCCCCCCGAACGGCGATCTGGGTTTTACTATAAGTTCGCTTTTTCCTTTCTATCAGAAAGATACTAAAAGCAAGACTGTATTATTTTTCCCAAGACCTTACAAGAAGATCAACATAAATATTGAAGATCCTCTTGTTAATGCTAAAATGATTAAGAGAATCGCGTGGCTTGATGTGGATTACTTTAATAAAGTAATAAACAATGAAGATATTTTTCTTGAACATGCTTCTTTAAACACGGAATATCTGACTGACAAAGTTATTGACGAGAAATTTATCACGTCAGATGTCTCACCTCGCGTGAAAGTGCCACGCGATTACTCCGTAATAAAAGACGCAACGCCGTTTTATATGGACAGGATTTATTTCAAGAATTATTCTGGCCTATATTTCATTGTAAGCGGTGACGTTAATCTTTTGAACACAGCATTGGATATATTACAATACGAGGGAATTGGAACAGACAGGAATGTAGGTAACGGTCAATTTATATACGACACAGATCATATTGTGATTGATCTACCCATTGAAAAAGATACGCAATTCGCACTTTCTCTATCTATGTTTATACCCGAATCAAAGAAACAATTAAAAACCATGCTTACTGGAGAAAACGTTGGCTATGATTTAGCGCGACGTGGCGGTTGGATAACAACACCGCCGTTCAACACATATCGCAAGAATGCGATTTATGCTTTTACACACGGTTCGGTTTTTTCTAAAAAAATGGTAAATACTGTTGAAATTATGGGGAAAATAGTTGATTTATCCCCTGATAAAGAAGATGTGGTTGATGTAGGACATAGTATTTGGCGCAATGGCAAGTCATTTTTTGTGCCTATTGTTGTCTGAATATTGATTTTTCATATGATATAGTTGAATAAAAGGTTTTCTATGAATACAATAAATAATAAACATCATATTGAAATAACTGTTCTATCACCCTTGGCTATCGGGGCGGGAGCGGAAAAGGATTGGGTAAAAGGCATTGATTTTATTGAGAAAGATGGTGAACTCTATTTGCTGAATCTGAAGAAGTTAGTCGATAACGGTATTGATCCTGCTCATCTTATTAATTATTTCAAAAACAAGGATTCCGCCGGTCTTTTACGCAAAATTGAAGGAAAGCTAAAGTTTGTCTCTGACCGAGTAATGATGTTGCCAGCAAAAAGTGAAAACGACATTAAGTCTTTTATAAAAAATGAATTATCGGGCAACCCGATCATCCCCGGCAGTTCGCTCAAAGGGGCAGTCAGGTCTGTGATCCTGGATTATTTGTTGAATGGTAACAAGCCCCACCACCTTAGTGAAAAAGAATATTTCGGTAACTCCAAAGATGGCGATGACCTGATGCGCTTTATCAAATTTTCTGATGCGGAGTTTGAAAAAACGGCGTTGATCAATACAAAGATATTTAATCTGAAAGGTAGCGGAGATAACTGGCAGGGCGGTTGGAAATATTCAGGCAATCAAACAAATAGTAATTTTCAACCGAATGGGTTCAATACCTTGTACGAATGTATTTTGCCCAACGAGAAAAGTGTTGGTTTGATGATGCTGTCGGATTCTGATTTATTTAACGATAAAATTGAAAGATACAGGAATAACAAGAAGAATTTTCTTGAAATCACCAAACTTTTTGCGATAATCAATAAGCATACAATTAAATACATAGACAAGGAAATTTCTTTCTTTGAAACTTATTCGGCAAGTAATACTGTTAGAATCATTGAAAGTTTGAATAAAATAAAGAATCAAATTCCTTCTGATAGTTCTAGCTGTATATTGAAAATGTCTGCCGGTTCGGGATTTCATTCTATTACAGGTGATTGGCAGTTTGAAGATTATAAGAATACTGGTCAATGGGAAACAGGAGATAGAAATCGAACTCACCACGCCGGGGCCCCAAAATATAAATCCCGTAAAATAGCATGTCAGATAAATGACACTTTTTCTTTAATGGGTTTTGTAAAACTTCGCGTTATGACCGATGAAGAAGTATCGCTATATGAACAAAATTTAGCTATCAAAAAGGCCAAACAAAATAAAGATCGTAGAAAAATTGCTGAAGAAAGACAGATGATTCAGAAAGAAAAAGCAAGAGCTGAAGTAGAGCGTTTGGCGACAGAGAAAGCAGAAAAAGAGCGACTTGCAAAAGAAAAAATCGAACTTGAAGCCGCACGGAAAGCAGAAGAAGAAAGGTTGGCAAATCTTTTACCCGATGACAGAGAAAAAGAAAAATATCAAAATGGTATTACGGGCGAGTTGATCAATGATTCATTACAAAATTCCGAACTTACAAAAGAGTTTTTCCAGTGGTTGAAAGAAAAACTGATTTCTGAAAAGTCATGGAAAACTGATGGTGATCCCAAGAAAAATAAATCAATTAAACGCTGTCAATATATTGAACAGAAAATAACACAATAATTTATGCAAATCCTTATTACCAATATCGGCAACCGTAATATAAAGTACAAAGGGCAAGTATATTCCAGCCTGGAATTAAAAGAAGGTAGAGGTGTTAAGCAATCCTCTTTCCGTGATTGGACCAAACAACTATTGGATAATTATGAGAACGAAAAGGAAAACATCCAACTTAATATTTTGGATACGGTTTTAAAGCAGACTGATGTTAAGCCTGCGAAAATTATTATCGTTGTTTCTAATCAGCAAGATAAGGCATACAATGGGCAGGATACGTTATACGAAGGAGAGGTTATTAAGCGGTTACTATCGGAAAAGTACCAAATTACAGACATTGAACTAAAAGAGTTGACTGGTAATGTGACTGACGAAAATTTTCTGATGCAGTTTTACCAAAAACTCTATTTGGAACTGTTGCAAAAATTTTCAAATGCATATTTTGTTTTTTGCGACGCAGGTGGTACAGGACAACAAAAAACAGCCTGTAAACTGATGGCTGAATTTATGTTGTCAGATGCCCAGTGGAGAATATTGTATCCGAAAGAAGACGGCAGCATTGAGGAAAAAATGCAAGTCGAATACCGGAATATCATCAACAAGGAACAAGCCATAGCTCTTGTCCGAAAAAGTCAATACGAAGCCGCGTTGAATGTGTTAGGGGGTAATATCCATACGAATAGTAATAATAAGGTTTTTTTGCTGCTTTTGTTTGCTCATTTCAGAAAACGCAGAGTTTCGCAGCAAGTAAGAAAGATTTGGGACAATACGTGTTTACCTGCCAGAATGGATCCATGTATAAAATCGGCTTGTTTTCCCAAAGCAAGACCGCACAACGAAAAATTGTTCAATATCTTGTCCGAAAAATCGTATATTAAGATGTCTGAATTGTTGTATGTTGCTTATCATTATTACAGGACAGAAAATTTCATAGATAGCTTACTATCTTTCGTCGTGTTCTATGAAACATATATTGATAAATCTTTGCGTCTTCTCGATAATGAAATAAAGAAATGTTTCTCGGCAGAAGTAGGTAAGAAATCGGGAGAACTCACGGAAGCTTATTTGAAAAACGAACCCACGTTGTTTCCTGAAACAATGAAACATGCTAAGGACGCCTTGAAAAAATGCGATACTTATACAGACTATAAATCCGTTCCGCTTGCTATTCATCTAATATCCGAGCAAGATGTTATTTGCGAACTATGCGAATTGGCAACTATTTTGGCACCCTATATTGATTTTTCCAAGCCAGACTACAACAAAGATATCAAAGAAGAAAACTCTATACGATCCATACGCAACAAATTGGCTCATGAGGGGGTGTATATTAACGGAGCAGAACTGTTAATACGATCGCCACACTATGAAGATCTGCTAAAAAAATGCTTGAAAGCGTGGGGATTGCCTGTGGAGGAAGATGTTTATGAAAAGATGAATCGGATTATTGAAGAGCAAATACGAAAAACATCATAATCACGGATGGAACTGATTCTAAACACGTTTGGGACTTCCCTAAATCGCGATAATGAAGGCTTTGTCATAACTCATAAGGACGGAAGACAACGTATACCTACGGATGGAATTAAGTCCATACAAATTAGTCGGGGCGCACAAATCACGAGTGACGCGGTAATTTTGGCTGTAGAGAAGGAGATTGAAATACTTTTTATGGATAAATCGGGTATGCCTATAGGACGCATCTGGAGTCCTAAATACGGTTCCATATCTACCATTCGCAAAGGTCAATTGAACTTCACTTTTTCCAAGGATGCACTTTTCTGGATTAAGGAGATAATCCGGCAAAAAATCGAAAATCAGCAAGCGTTGCTGCTGATGATGAAGGCAGGCGACACAACTATCGATTGTTTGCGTGAAAAAGCGATCTCTCGCCTGGAAGATTACCGTACAAAGATCGACTCTGTGGAAGGCGAAATCGTCTCTGATGTCTCAGCTCAATTACGTGGTTGGGAAGGTGTATCTTCAAAAATATACTTCGAAGCGCTTAACATGTTTATTCCAGAGGAATACCGGTTTGAGAACCGCTCACAACATCCAGCCATGGACATCACTAATGCTTTCCTGAATTATGGTTACGGTATCCTCTACGGAAAGATTGAAGGCGCTTTAATTAAGGCGGGAATTGACCCATACGTTGGTATACTCCACCGTGATGACTACAACCGTCCTGTATTAGTCTACGATGTAATTGAGCTTTATCGTGTGTGGGTGGATTATGTGGTATATAGCCTCGTAGCGCAACGTGTGGTTACTGACGAGTATTATTCTGTGCGCGAAGATGGCTCCTACTGGCTGGAAGGATTGGGTCGGCGTATACTGATCCAATCATTGAACGACTATCTGGAAGAGGTTGTAACAATCAAATCCGTGTCCCGTTCCCGCCTGACTCAGTTACAACTGTACGCTCAGAACCTGGCACAACGATTCAAACATTTTGAGTAATGCTGCTGATAGGAACAAACATTACAAGCAGTGCCGACACTCTGAAAAAAATACCGGTAGATAATCTCTACTATTGTCTACGTAATCCAAAACCGGAGATAAGCGCAAAAATCAGGCAACTACGCATTGTTAGACACTTAGATCCCAAGCATTATGCTGCACTCAAACGGATGTTGCCTTACGTTGTGTGTGGCATGTTCAACCCTCTATATCGCAAGACGGAGAACTTCGCCTTTATTGAATATTTCATGGTGGACATCGACCATCTGTCTGATAAAGGAATGAATATTAACGAAGTACGCAAACGAATTGAGCAGGATGAAAGGACGCTACTCTGTTTCATTTCTCCCAGCGAGGATGGGTTGAAAGTATTGTTTAAGCTGAAAGAACGTTGTTATGATGCCGGCCTATATTCTCTTTTTTATAAAACGTTTGTCAGACAGTTCTCTATTGACTATCAATTGGAACAAGTTGTGGATGCACGTACCTGTGACGTATGCCGCGCTTGTTTCATTAGCATTGATCCAGGTACATATTATGCGCCCGCTGCCACTTTCGTAGATATGAAAACCTATTTGGATATATCGGACACAACAAGCCTGATGGACATGAAGTCCAGTTTTTCGAGAGAGGAAAAAGAACAAGCCCGTAATCCGAAAATAGGAAGCCCAGAGGATACTGGTCCGGACGCGGACGCGTTGGCGCACATTAAGGAAATACTTCATCCAGGAGGGAAAAAGTCACCGAGAGAAAAAATGCCGGTGTATGTTCCCGAGCGTTTGAATGAAATGATGGATGATTTGAAAACGTATGTAGAAAAGACGGGAGTGGTTCTATATGAAATCATCAATATCCAATATGGAAAGAAGTTGAGATTGAGAATAGGAGTACGAGAGGCTGAGATCAACCTTTTTTATGGCAAGCGCGGTTTCAGTGTTATTCAATCACCACGGTGCGGTACCTCATCCGAATTTAATCAATTGGCGGCAGATTTAATAGAGGCTTTTCTCCATGAAACCACGTAAGAAAGCAGAACTCACCTTTCCAGATAAGATGAGGAAACTGGTACGAGCGGGTATTTCCGGTAGCAAGACTATCAATCGCTTACCCAATGATTACTCGTCCATACCAGACCTTGAAAAAAGAGTACGGCAGGTGATAGGATTGATTAATAACCCACAAAGATTGGCCACGACTATGCTGTTTTTCGTAATGTACGACATTGAGAATAATAAAGTACGTAATCATGTTTCCAAGTATCTTTTGCGTAACGGATGTACCAGGATTCAGCGTTCGATATTTTTAGCTGACTTAAATCATGAGAAATTCGAGAGCATTCGTAGCGACCTTACGGAAGTGCAAGCCCTTTACAATAACCAAGACAGCATATTGATCGTACCGATTTCAACCGACTACATTCAAGCTATGAAGGTAATCGGAAAATCGATAGATATTGACATAATAATAAAGTCTAAAAACACACTGTTTTTTTAGTCATATCATGTTTACGTTCTTTGAAATATTGATTACCTTTGCACCTCGTAAAAAATGTCATTTTTTTCTAAATATTTGATGAAAAGTAATCATACTTTTGATTCTAATTTACTTGAAATCAGTTATTAATAAAAATTACTCTCAGAGAGCATCTTCCAATACAATAAGGATTAAGACTTTCCAATTTCGCCCCAAATGGTTTTTGAACTAATCCTCAGAGAGCATCTTCCAATACAATAAGGATTAAGACTTTTTTACTCCAATTTTTAACGCATTGTGCAGCATCTCAGAGAGCATCTTCCAATACAATAAGGATTAAGACATCCTTTTACAGCCGGCTGGGAAGCCGGGTTCGACTCAGAGAGCATCTTCCAATACAATAAGGATTAAGACGAAACAAACTCGGCAATTGTCCAGTTTTTACCTCTCAGAGAGCATCTTCCAATACAATAAGGATTAAGACTTATCCAAAATACGGACTTTGAAATACTCCCGATGTCTCAGAGAGCATCTTCCAATACAATAAGGATTAAGACATTGGTTGTTGTTGTTGTTTAATTAGTTAATCACTCAGAGAGCATCTTCCAATACAATAAGGATTAAGACTTTCCATAATTGTAATTTTTAGTGGTTAATAATTTGTCTCAGAGAGCATCTTCCAATACAATAAGGATTAAGACAAATATATTCTTCAATTTTTATATTTTTCAACTATATTAGTGTCTAAAAGAACCGAGTACAAAATAAGGCGATGTAAAACGTTAAATTTGTACTCAAATGGAAAAGAAGAAACGCAAATCAGCCAGCTTCAAGACAAGTGTCATAATGGAGCTGTTGCGCGGCGAATCAATTGAAGAACTGAGCCGCAAACACGGTCTGACAATGGCCGAGATCTCTGAATGGAGAGATGATTTTATAGTAAACGGCATGAACGGCTTTAAGAAAAAGCCGGAAAATGCCAAACTGGCCAGAGCTGAGCGGCGCATAGGACAGCTGGAGATGGAGTTGGACCTGGTAAAAAAAAAGAACGAGTTCATTGCCAAACAAAGAAAGAGCTAGTGGAATACCTGAGTGGACTAACCTATGATAAGACCGGCGGTGGCTACCCCATGGTGATGGTGCTCCGTGTTGCCGGGTGTTCAAGCGCCAACTGGTATGAGAAGCATGAGCAAGAGCAGGGCGAAACACGCGGTCGGAAACCTTCGATCTGTGATCAGGCCCTTCTTGCTGCGACCAGAGAGGTCATTGCGGAGAGCTTGTTCCACGGCGAGGGTTACATCAAAGTCTGGAAAAAACTGGCAAAAAAGAAACATATCCACGTATCCAACCGCCGTGTAAACAGACTGATGCGTGAAAATAACCTTCTGAGTCCGTACAGACACACTTGTGAAGTGAAAAAGAAGGAGCATAAAGGCAGAATAATACAAGAGCATCCCAACCTGCTGTGGGGTACAGACGGCAAAAAATTCTTTGTAGACAACCTGGGCTGGTGCTGGTTTTTCGCAGTTATCGACCACTTCAACGATGAGATTATCGCCTGGCATATATGTAAGCGTGGAACCAGATGGGCGGCCTTGGAACCGGTGAAAGCGGCCGTAAAAAAGGTCTTCCATAGCATTGACAAAGACGTCTGCAAAGGAACCTCATTGAAACTTAGAAGTGATCACGGAACGCAATATGACTCAGACGACTTCATGAAGGAGATGGTCTACCTGGGGCTTGACATGTCGAAAGCTTATGTGAAAAGTCCGGAATGCAACGGGTGTATTGAACGCTTCAACAGAACTATCGAGGAGGAAGTATTCAGCATCGAGCAGTTCTCCTCACTGGAGCAGGCACAGCGCATCATTGAGACCTTCATTGGTAACTATAACAGAGAGTGGATGATACACAGACTCAAATATATGTCACCACAGGAATACAGAGCAGAATATGAACGTAAAAAAGCAGCTTAGCCGAATCTAAAACACACTAATAACCTCTCGGGGTTTGCCATGCGGCAGGGGCAGAAGGCCCCTGAGAGGGCCTCCGCGTTTAATAATTGAAATAAATTTAAAAAATACTCGGTTATTTGGATTTAATACATTATATTTTTCAACCCTCTCAGAGAGCATCTTCCAATACAATAAGGATTAAGACATTTTACCAGTTGTCTCATCACTGAATGCAGTAATGACTCAGAGAGCATCTTCCAATACAATAAGGATTAAGACTAATAAAAACGACATACTCCGTTTTCATTTCTAGAGCTCAGAGAGCATCTTCCAATACAATAAGGATTAAGACAATGCGGTAATTACCCCATTCAGTGGCAATTTATTACTCAGAGAGCATCTTCCAATACAATAAGGATTAAGACATATTTTTTCTCTTGATATTTTACTTGTTTTGGAACTCAGAGAGCATCTTCCAATACAATAAGGATTAAGACTTAAATTTTATCCCAGTATAAATCATTCGCAAATGGACTCAGAGAGCATCTTCCAATACAATAAGGATTAAGACTTGTTCTCATTGTCTTACTTTTTTATTGGTTTCTCAGAGAGCATCTTCCAATACAATAAGGATTAAGACTTTTGCAGGTCAAGTAAATAATTATTTTTAATATACTCAGAGAGCATCTTCCAATACAATAAGGATTAAGACCTTTTAAAGTGTTAATATTATCCCAGTTATTACAACCGCTCAGAGAGCATCTTCCAATACAATAAGGATTAAGACTCATCAAGTCCTGAGATAGTAACTTCCTGCATCACCTCTCAGAGAGCATCTTCCAATACAATAAGGATTAAGACTCAGTGTAGGATGTAATAACACCCTTCACTGGCAAATCTCAGAGAGCATCTTCCAATACAATAAGGATTAAGACGTTTGTACTTCTTTCTCATGATTGCAAAAATTAACTCAGAGAGCATCTTCCAATACAATAAGGATTAAGACGCTGCCCCCTATAATATTATTCCTAATTGATTCATTCTCAGAGAGCATCTTCCAATACAATAAGGATTAAGACTTTATAGGCACATTATACGGTACACTCCGACCAAAAAACTCAGAGAGCATCTTCCAATACAATAAGGATTAAGACGCAATCAATTCCAGTTCTATACCTGTTTTTAGGCCCTCAGAGAGCATCTTCCAATACAATAAGGATTAAGACATAATTTTGCGCTTACAGTTGCGCCAGATTCGGTCACTCAGAGAGCATCTTCCAATACAATAAGGATTAAGACAAGTATTACTTCTGCACATTTAATCTCTTTACCTTTCTCAGAGAGCATCTTCCAATACAATAAGGATTAAGACTTCTTCCGTTGCTTGTTCAACATCAACCTGCCTCACTCAGAGAGCATCTTCCAATACAATAAGGATTAAGACACGGCTAAAGCGTCTCGATAACTTGTCTCTTTGTTACTCAGAGAGCATCTTCCAATACAATAAGGATTAGCTATTGTATTTAGAATCATTTGTTTTAGCAGACTTGTGGGAGATTGTTATTGGATAAATTTCTAATATTGCGGATACCAATATCCTCAAATGTCAAAATTCATCGGGTTTCAGACATTGAAACAATGTGGTTAACTGCCTCGACTAATTCGTCTGTTTCCAAAATCGTTTAAATAAAAGCAAAATGCTGATAAAACTTTTGACTTTATTTGATGTAAAAAATTTTAAAATTATGATTGACAAGTCAATCGGCTTGCAAGCATTGGAAAGGATATGCATATTATCCTGTACGATCTGGATAGCTCTTTTCTCTGGAGTTTTGTTTTTCACAATTTACTATGGAACCTGCATCCGGCCGCAGTCCATGGATCAATTCATCAAAAAGTAACACCCTTGCTTTTGATTTACAAAAGGAACTATGGCAATGTGAAGAATACCAATGGCTGAGTACACCATATCATACAGGTAAATGGTTATTATTACAGCGATAGACAATTTTTGTTAATTACGTTATTTTTTTTATGATATGATCTTATATTAATCACGCATGCTTGTACTATATATCCTTAATATCAAAAAAATGAAAAAACATATATGTTACTAGTAATAATGAACAATGTACCAGACCCCTATTACTTGGACAAAAAAGTCAAACTGGTTGAGCTATTCTCGTATCATAAATTGGGGTTGACGAACAAATATACTCATTTGTTTGGTGATTCGTAAGATACTGACTAATTGT
>Ga0334899_1000555_pt1 | contig 45240 bp, 47 predicted proteins | sample GraSluR3_MG_FD_207219 | JGI IMG/M metagenome (GOLD analysis project Ga0334899, IMG submission 207219) | Sludge microbial communities from methane-producing bioreactor in Wageningen University, Netherlands - Granular Sludge_8_08-R3 | ecosystem: Engineered > Bioreactor > Anaerobic > Unclassified ...
GGGGTTTGATCCAGAATGTTTCTTGAAAAATGAGTCTGGCATCTTTGCCAAGTAGCACCTTGAAATTCTTTGTGGATAGCGCTCACAAGCCCTTTGTGATTATCCGATGTAACTAGCCGAACATCCTTTAATCCTCTATTCTTTAAGGATGAGAAGAAATCAGACCAGCTGCTTTCCGATTCTGTGTTGGCCACCTGAAATCCAATGACTTCTCGGTTACCTTCGGAATTGACGCCTATAGCAATCAGAAGACCTCTGGATTGAACTCTTTGGTTGACTCGAACCTTTAGGTACAGTGCATCTACGATTAGAAACGGATAATGGCTCTCAAGAGGTCTGTTTTTAAAAGCATTTACCACAGGGTCAAGACTTTCGCACAGTTTTGAAACGGTGGATTTGGAAAACTTCTTCCCGCATAGCTCTTCTGTAATTCTTTCAACTTTGCGGGTAGAGACTCCATTGATTACCATCTCCATCATCGCCAAAACCAGAGCTTGTTCGCTCCTTTGGTACCTTTCAAAGAGTTCAGTAGAAAAGTCTCCATTGCGAAGTCTAGGAACATGAAGTGTCAGGTGCCCCACACGAGTGGTTAAATTTCGGTCTCGGAAGCCATTACGATAACAAGTTCGTTCATTGGTTCTTTCATAGGGCGCAGCGCCTATTTGATCTTCAGATTGAGCCAGCAATACTTGATTGAAAATTTCTTCCATCAGCTTGGTAACAGCCTGGTCTCGACCGTTATTAGAAAAAAGTCCGTGCAGTAATTCAGTAGTTAGGGTAATATTGAACTGAGCCATAATTCATCCTCCTCGGTTTTGTATTTGCTTTCACATATATTCTAACCGAGATATGAGTTTTTGGCTCATTTAGTTTTTACACCAGTATACGGACTTAATCCAGTGAAAGAGGTTATTGATTTGTAAGCGACAAATTGTAGACACCGGAGGAACATACAAAAACAGACCGCTTGTATCTAAACGTTAAGTAGGTTAGACCTCTAATCAGGGAAAATAAGGCCTTCAAGATGAATTTTGAAGGCCCCCTTTCCATAGAAATATACGTAAAGCATAAGGAACACATGGCAAAAAAGGCGTTTCTCAGCATGGGATATAGCTTTTGATATTGAAAGGAGTGATTCAGTATGATAGATAATATTATTCAATCAGTGACAGAAAAATTATCCTCTTTGCCTTACATAGAAGGCATCGTATTAGGGGGTTCCCGTGCAAGAGGTACCCATACAGAGGATTCTGATATAGATATCGGAATCTATTACAAATCAGAATCATTTGACCTGACAGCGATTAACCAAATTGCTACAGAGTTGGATGATGAGAATAGAAATAACCTTGTTGTACCTCCCGGAGCGTGGGGTGATTGGATTAATGGCGGCGGATGGTTAGTTATAAATGGGTATCATGTTGACTTGATTTTACGTGATATAAAACGGGTGGAACAAATAATCAAAGATACGGAGCAAGGAATTGTTACTGCTAATTATCAGACGGGGCATCCCCATGGATATATAAGTGCTATGTATCGAGGAGAATTAGCGATTAGCAAAATACTATATGCTAAGAATGAAAGCTTATGCGAATTAAAAAATCAGGCAGAACGTTATCCAACCGCTTTGCAGAAAGGATTATCCGAATTTTTTATGTTTGAGGCAGGTTTCTCATTAATGTTTGCTGAGAACAATATAGATAAAGACGATGTATCCTATGTTTGTGGGCATTGCTTTCGAAGCATATCTTCCCTTAATCAAGTCTTATTTGCAGTAAACAAAGAATACTGTATAAATGAAAAAAAGGCTGTTAAGATGATTGAAGATTTTAAGACCAAGCCAAGCGATTACAAGGAAAGGGTCGATAAGGTTATTTCCTTAATATCAACTGATGTAGAGTGTACAAGAAAAGGAATAGAGATTCTTCAAAGACTAGTAAACGAGGTTGAATACCTTAAAGGAGCTGATATTCAATGAGGGGACCAGATAAGAAAAAGCTTTATCCGAATGAAAACATAAAAACAGTTTGTTATATAAGTAATTTGCCAAAACGGCCCAATGTAGAAATTGGAGAATATACCTATTATAGCGATAATAAAAAGTCCCCAGAGAAATTCTATGACAATATAGAGCACCACTACGAATTTCTAGGGGATAAACTGATAATAGGAAAGTTCTGTGCAATTGCAGAGGGTGTTAAGTTTATTATGAATGGTGCAAATCATAGATTGGATGGAATTACAACCTATCCCTTTAATATCTTTGGCCAAGGATGGGAAAAGGTGACTCCTACAATTGAACAACTTCCTTTTAAGGGAGATACAGTGATTGGCAATGATGTATGGATAGGTCAAAATGTTACCATTATGCCGGGTATTAAAATTGGTGATGGTGCGATTATTGCCGCTAATTCAACAGTAGTGAAAAGTGTTGATCCATATACAATATATGGTGGGAATCCAGCTAAGTTTATCAAAAAACGCTTTAGTGACGAAAAGATTGAATTCTTGCTAAAGCTTCAATGGTGGAATTGGAGCGAAGAGGAGATATTTAACAATCTTGAGATGTTAACATCCGAGGAAGGGCTAGAGATATTAATGAAATAAACCGTTCTTTTATAAAGCATGTAGACAAATAGGAATTTGATAGGAGAAAAATTTATGTCGTCTAAATCTAATGGCAATAAACTTACGAATTCGACAGATGATCAGTATCTATTAAGACCGGCTACACTTTGGGGTATTCCTTTTGTGGCAGAAGTATTACCTATTTTTGAAGAGAATTACCCTGATGATTTAAGACCTCGGCAATCTTTAGAAGTAGCAACAAAATACGTCCAAGGCGAAAAGCGAGGACAAGAGCTTCGGAGAGTGTCAATGGCAGTTTTTAAAATTGGTAAAGAAGTAGATGAACCTGCAAAATATGTTACAAAAGCAGCATCTGCAATTTCTGCTGTTCCATATACCCATACAGATTTACAAAACGGCGACCAGGGATGGAGACAAGCACGTCATGTACTAGGACCAATTGTTTACGCAGCTTATGCACTTGAGTTATCAAAGACTTCAAAGGTTGCAAGCGACGACATGATTGATCGTGCAATTAAAGAGGCGCCAACTGAAGTTCATACAGTTATTCGGAATTTCTCACCGCAGCCCATCAAGAAAACACGACTAGATATATTGTTTAAGAAACTTGATGATGCCTTGCGTGCCTGAGGTATATAACAATTAATTAATTTTGGAGGTAAGATTAAATGAATATAAAATTTGATCCAAATAACGCTATTATTAAGCTCTGCATGAGTGGTATGGGATTGGAGGACAGTGGAAACAGTGAGGATGCAATCACGATGTTTCATAAAGCATGGCACGAAGCAACAGATGACTATGAAAGATTTATCGCATCTTATCATTTAGCTCGTATACGAAAGAGTATTACAGACAAATTAAAATGGATGGAGACATCTCTACAGTGCGCCCTAAAGATAAATGATGATAATGTTAAAAGTGCATACTCAACGTTATATTTAAACATTGCCAAATGTTATGAGGAGTTGGGTGATTCTGCGAATGCAAAAAGAAATTATGAATTGTCAAATTCAGCTAAGGGTGCACCTACTGATGTAGGTCCATTTTACCATGGGACAAAGGCAGATTTGAAAGTTGGTGATTTACTGACAGCGGGTGGAATTTCAAATTACAAACCCGAACTTAAAATGAACCACATTTATTTCACTGCTAATGTCAATGGTGCAGGACTTGCAGCAACATTAGCAAAAGGAGAAGGAAGGGAACGCATTTATATAATAGAACCAACAGGTGAATTTGAAAACGACCCAAATGTTACTGACAAAAAATTCCCTGGTAACTTAACACGTTCTTATCGCTCGAAAGAACCTTTAAGAATTATTGGTGAAGAAAAAGAGTGGACGAAACTGACAACTACTGAGCGGCGAGAATGGCGTGAAAAATCAGCTAAAAATAAAGGCGAAATTATTAACTAAATGTATTTAATGGTGTGATAGTTAAGAGTCGATATGTTCCCACCTACCGATAGTGCCAAAAACGTAGTGGATATGTTTTCGAGAACGGGCAAAAACAAATAACATCAATTCCATCAACTCGCCCCACGTTGAGACGGTGGTATTGATGTCGCGTTAGAACCATTGAAAATATTGTATTTTTGAGGAACATCTAAGTCAACTATTCGATTTAAAGTGTGTTTTTGCGTTTGCGGGAACATGTCCATGATGGCACTTATGTACCGTAATGCAAGAGCATTTGGTTTTGTAAAGGGCACATTATTTATATAATGGAAGGAGGTATGTTATGAGAAAAGTTAGCGTAATCTTTGCATTTGTTTTAATTTTCGCATTGTCTACTCCCCAAGTTGCTTATGCTAACATGGCAGCTCCTGAAAATGCGGATATTGGTTCATCAATAACATTCGAGAAAAATGATACAATTTCAGTAGTATCAGAAGTATTAGATATTACAGTTGAAGGTCCAGAAGCGAAGATTGTATCGACTTATAAAATGAAGAATACTACGGATGAAATCATCTCCACTCAATCCATGTTTCTTTCTCCAAACATTGCAAATAGTGGTGTAAAGGTAATAGTTAATGATAAAGACACATCTTTCGCAGTAGAAAGTTATGTTTTACATTACGATACAACAATAAAAACAGATGGTTGGAAGTATGTGCTTACAGATGGTCAGATAGAAAGTCTCAACGAGGAGCAGACCGTTGATACCATAACCTTTGAGATGGATTTCGCACCAAATGAGGAATATGATGTAATCGTTTCTTATCGTTACCGTTTGGGAGGGTATCCGGATTATGCCTTCAATGCAAAGAGAGGGGAAATAGAATACTACCTTGCACCCGCGGCTATGTGGAAGGATTTTTCAAACCTAACCATAAACCTATATCTTGATAAGGATATGCCGGTTCTTACAAGCAGTAACCTAAAATTTGAAAAATTGGGTACACGTACCTATCAATATATTTCGGACACACTTCCCGAAGAAAATTTGGAGATTGTCATTGACGAAAACTGGTGGCAAAACATTTTTAGTACTTTAAGAAGCCCGTATTTACCCATGACAATTATGATGTTTTCGCCAGTTATTTTGATCGCTCTGATAGTTGGTATCTTTGCGGTTTGGCGCTTGCGTAAAAAGAAAAAGAATAAAAGCTAAAAGCAGAGAATATGGACATAATATGCGCAAGCCAAGTTCCAATTTGCTAAGGAACCGGTCATAAAGCTAGAATATCAAGTGGATGTGGAAACCCTGGGTGGTTCTCTAAGTATATGTATAGGAGTCTGTGGAGCGAGTTAAAACCATAATTGAATCTTATGCCGATTCCAAGGAGTTACACAGAGATAACAGATAGAAAATTTACAAATTATAAATACGAGTTGGAGGACGAAGAAAAACTTGCGGACTGGATGGAAAATAATGTTTCATCAAGTCGAGACACGTTGCAGTAGTGACCCAACTCTTGAGGAAACGACATGAAAATTTTCATCTGATGAGACACAGTAATAAACGAGGTGTAGAAAATTGAAAAGAAAAATTGCCGCTTTAACGGTAGCCTTTATGACTATATTTTCGTCAAATGCTTATGCCGTAGATATTAACATAGATGATACCAAGATGGAGTTTTGTGGCCATACTGGAATTCCTTTTATTGATTCCCATAATAGGACTCAAGTACCTTTACGCATTGTGATGGAGTCCTTGGGTGCTGAAATTGATTGGAACCAAAACACCCAAACCGTTATTGTTCAAAAAGACGATATCATGGTTGAGGTGCCAATTGGAAAATACTATATTATAAAAAATGGACAACAAATCCCCAATGATACCGCGGCAATCATAAGAGGGAGTAGAACCTTTATACCGATTAGAGCGGTGCTAGAAGCTTTTGGCACAGAAGTAGAGTGGGAGAATGAAACCCAGACAGTAACCATAGACAGCCAATCTTTCTATGGCAACGATGGGAAGACACCCACGATTGGTGTTTGTTTAGAAAGTCATCCCGGAGACTTTACAATAACCACCCAAGAGAATTACCCGGGTAATATTTTGGCACTGAAAATTGATAAACGAAACGAAGAGGATACGGTAAGCATTTATACCGACGCGGTTAAAGCAGAAGAAAAAGTTTTTGTGCATGGCAATGATTACATTGCACTATTACCTATTGATCTATATGCAGCGACAGGTGACCATGGTCTAACGGTTACGTTCAATCAGGGAGAAGATGATGAATATAGTGTAACTAGAAATTTCATCGTAAATGATAAAATGTTCAAAACACAATATCTTTTCGTTTCCGAATCTCTAAACCAATCCAATCGAAATGATGAAGCAAACAAAGAATTTGTGGAAGTTGTAAAGCCCGCCAGGACAATATCAGTGCCGCAAAAGCTTTGGGAAGGTGAGTTTATCATGCCCACTTCCGGTAGGCTCACAACAGATTTCGCACAGATTAGGTTTGTCAATAACGAAATCTCATCATCGAGGCATTCCGGCATAGATATTGCGACCCTCTCGGGAACTGCAGTGGTGGCTCCAAATAGAGGAACCGTGACTTTGGCAGCCCCAGGATTACTTTCAACAGGAAATACAATCGTAATGGATCACGGTATGGGATTGTTCACATCCTATTATCACTTGAGTGCTATGAATGTAAATGTTGGTGATGTAGTGAACAAGGGGGATGTTATTGGAGCGGTTGGCAGTACAGGATTTTCCACAGGTCCTCATTTGCACTATGCGGTAAGCATATATAATACTTATGTGAATCCTTATCAGCCCGTGGCAGGAATAATCGATTGAGTGGTTTCTTGGTTCCATATATGGCTAGACGTTAGAGTTAACAGTGAAGGTGCAGATTGCAATAACGAGGTATTTCCATGAATATACACCAGGTATTAGAACGAAAAAAAGACTATATAGACTTACTATTGCTGGCGGACGAACAAGAAAACATGGTAGATAAGTATCTTGAAAGGGGCGACATGTTTGTCCTGGAGGATAATGGCGTGAAGGCAGAGTGTGTCGTGACGAAAGAAGCAGAAGGCTTCTATGAGTTGAAAAATATCGCCGTAACCCCCGATTATCAGAGAAGGGGTTATGGGAAAAAATTGATAGAATTCCTATTATTTCATTACACGGATTGGAAGGTTTTTCTTGTTGGAACAGGTGATAGTGAGAATGTGTTAAATTTTTATAAGAGTTGTGGGTTTAAAGAGTCCCACAGAATAAAAAACTTTTTTACGGACAATTACAATCATCCCATGTATGAACACGGGAAACAGCTGATAGATATGATCTACCTGAAATTGGAACGAAAGAAATCCCATCAATTACTCAGGAGCCCCGACATCCAACTTACCAATGATATTATTGCAGAAGCCCTTGGGGGGGCAAATGAGGCATATGTTAAGTTTTGTAACGAGCTGACCAGTAGAAAAATTACATTAGAATGGCGATATTATAACGATGGAAAGGCCTGGCTTGCCAAAGGGATATACAAATGGACGGGTGCCCGTGGCGGTCAAAAATCCATGACGGTTTTCTGGTTGTCCGTATGGGAAGGTTTCTTTAAAGTGACATTATATTTTCCTGAAAAGGTTAGGGATGCTGTGCTTCAGCTCCCAATTGAAGAGACGGTGAAAGAAAGGATTTCCCGTTCAGGTTCATTGGGAAAATTGCAATTTTTCCCAACTGTATTTGACCTCTCCACAGATAATCTTTTTGAAACTATATTTACGATAGTTGATTTTAAAATGGGTACGTCGTAAAAGAAACCATTACTTCGGTATTCGCACATAGTATGATGTTATCGATAGGTGGGAAGGAGAGAATTACGATGGAGGCGGTGGAAGAAAAGCTGGCGCAATCATTATCGGCGGAGGGATCCGTTGAGTTAATCCCATATCTGCCGTATTTGTTGCAAGACTTATGGGAACTGGGTTCATCTCCCAGGGATATGCTGGAAATGGTTCAAAAGCATATTACCACCTCCGGGGAGACCCGAGTGCTTGATTTGGCCTGTGGGAAAGGAGCGGTGAGCATCCACCTGGCAAAAGAATTGGGTTGTATGGTAAAAGGTATTGATATCATCCCAGACTTTGTTGATTATGCCGGGCAAAAAGCGAAAGAATATGAAGTAGAGCATTTGTGTAAATTTGTAGTAGGGGATATCACGAAAGCCGTTAAGAAGGAAACAAACTATGATATTGTAATACTGGGAGCTGTGGGTGATGTGTTGGGGAATCCGGCAAACACAATGGCCATTTTAAGGGATACAGTCAAGAAGGGTGGATACGTCTTAATTGATGACGGGTATGCAAAGGACTTGGCCAATACAAAATATTTCACCAGGGATCAATGGCTCTCCACTTTTGCAGAAGCCGGGTTTCGGTTGGTGGATGAGAATGTAATAGGAGATGCCGAATTAGACAGTATCAACCAGAAGCAACAAAATTGGATTGTGCAAAGAGCATTGGAATTAAAGAAAAAATTCCCGGAAAAAGCCCATTTGTTTGAAAGCTATATCCAAAGCCAACAAGCTGAATGTGATGAACTGGAAGAGGACATAGATGGAGTCACCATATTGCTTCAGGTGTTGGATTGAAAAACAATTCAGGTGAAAAGATATGAAAAATAGGAGGGTGGGCCCTTGATGAACTTTTTATATGCAGAAATCAATGTGGTGGGAATTATCTTACTTCTGCTATTTTTAAACAACATGAATCGGAGTGGCATCAAGGCGGTTCCCTTTGACCAATACCTTTTCAACGGCTGCATAGTGATGAACATACTTATATTTCTGCTTGATACCGGCATGTGGTTGGTGGATGGTCAAGGTTCGCCTGTCCTAATAGTCTTTAATTATGCAATTACCACCCTATATTATATTTCCAACCCCCTCATTTGCTTCATGTGGTTGATGTATACGGACTATAAAATCTATGAAAGCAAAACAAGATTAGAGAAAAGGATTCGTTTTTATATCATTCCAGCCATCGTAAGTGCGATTCTGAGCATCGTGAGCTTACAAACTGGTTGGTTTTTCGTTATCGACGCAAGCAATCAATATATGAGGGGTTCGTATTTTTCGGTAATGGCGGGCATTTCATTTGTGTATTTACTGTTTGCGTTTGGGATGGCATTAAAAGATGTCATCAAGAATGGGTGGGAGATCAACCGAAGCATCAATATTCATTTGGCCATATTTCCCCTTGGAATTATAATGGCTGCTGTCTTTCAGGTTATGTATTTTGGAATATCTATCATATGGGTCTGCGCCATGTTGGCATTTGCCAGTATATACATCAACATTCAAAACGGCGAAATTTCTACTGATCATTTGACTGGCCTATACAATCGTAGGCGGCTCGATGAGCATCTCCCAAGGAGGCTACAGATGCGAAAGAGAGAGCATCACCTGTTTGCGATGATCTTGGACTTGGACAATTTTAAAAGTATTAATGATCGATATGGACATGCGGTAGGAGACGATGCTCTCGTGAAAATGGCCGAATTGCTCCAAAAATCCTGTCAAGATAGTGATGATTTTGTTGCAAGGCTGGGTGGGGATGAGTTTATTATCATTGGGGAACGAAAGAATTCAGAAGAAATTCGAAGACTGTCTCACGAAATTTCAAGAGAAGCGGATGTATATAATGAACAAAATTTGGAAGAGTATGAATTATTGCCCAGTATTGGGTACTCCATTTTTTCCAAAGAAGATACCATCGATTCCTTGTTGGCGGCGGCAGATCAAGCTATGTATCGAAATAAGCAGGAGCGGAAAAGGTTTGCTCGAATTGTCCGTGAAAATCCTTTGCTCACTCAAGGGGAGTCATAAGTAGAACAATGAATTATACCATTCGAGAAATGAAAGAATCTGAATACCCTCTTCTCCGAGAGTTCTTGTATGAAGCCATCTATGTACCAGAGGGAGAAAAGGCACCTTCCCAAGAAGTCCTCAACCTGCCGGAATTGCAAATTTATTTTGTGGATTTTGGGGACAGCCGTCATGACAAGGCTTTGGTTTCCGAAGAAGATGGTAAGATTATGGGCGCTGTTTGGACTCGTATCATGCATGACTATGGCTATGTGGACGATTCCACTCCGTCCCTATCCATCTCCCTATATCAGGAGTATCGCAATAGAGGTATTGGCAAAATGATGCTGAAAGAAATGTTGGCTCATTTAAAGAAGGCGGGTTATATGAGAACCTCTCTTTCGGTGCAAAAGATAAATTATGCTGCCAACATATATCTAGATATGGGATTTCAGATAGTTGGTGAAAATGAAGAAGATTATATTATGATATATGAGTTGCAGTGATTCATTCCACATAGTCGGGGTGATTGCCTTGAATGAGAGAGGAAAGTCATGTTAGAAGTAGTGTTCAGCGATAGCGAAAAAGGTTCGATACGGGTAGCTAAAACCTACGATGCTAAGAAAATGAAGGGCGGAGCGGTAGGATATATCGGAGAAAAACCCAGAAAAGCGCAAGTGAAAAAACTGCTAGCCCAAATGGAACAGGATTTAGAAGGCCATGCGTTAGGGGGTTCCTCCGACGAAGTGGTCAATATTGGTTTTTTTCTTGATGTGGGAGATATTTCCGGTGAAATCGATGGAATCGGTCGACGAAATGTTTTCCGTACGTTGTGGAGCAGATTTCATTTCAGAGAAGAGGAGGAAGACCAGCTATTTACCGAACAGCGAAATGAATTGGAAAAGCTAATGGCTTTTGCCGAAGAAGGAAAGGCCATTCGAATATGGGTCAGCAATGCTCCGTATTCGATTTGTGGACTCTTATACGTATGTTTTTTGTTGAGGGATTCAAAATGCAATGTTAGTGTGGTGTCTCTGCCGGAGTACCGTCAGACATCTGAGCATGAAATAATCCAATACACTCACTGGGGAGAGGTTCCCGCGGGAAAGTTTTACTCATTTCTGCCCGGGGAAAAAGAACTTTCCCATTTGGAAAAGCAAGCAAGAGGGCATGATTGGGAGAAACTTATGCAGGAGAATTCTCCCCTCCGAGTACACCTGAATGGTAAATTGGTTTCCGCCAATGAGGACTTTTATGATTTCTTCATTAGCAAGAATCTTCCGGCAGGGGATTTCATGATGGCACGTTTTATCGGGAAACTACTGGGAGAATATCGTTTAGGGATTAGCGATAGCTGGTATGCGTATCGGCTGGAGCACATGATAGAAGAGAAACGGCTGATGATGGTGGAAGACAAGGACCCAACTCACCCCTATGGAAAGATTTTAAGAAAAGTATAGTACGTTGAAAAAAAGAGGGAACCCCGGTGGAAAAGGAGGATTGTATGAAATTTTGTTTTAGCACATTGTTTGTAAAAGATATGGAGGAATCCATCTGGTTTTATCAAGAAATCATCGGACTTCCTGTAAGTCGAAGGTTTAACCCTTCTCCGGACATGGAGATTGTTTTCTTGGGAGAGAACGGGACGCAAATTGAGTTGATTCAAGACAAGGGGAAAGAAGTCATTGAAATAGGCCCGGACATTTCATGGGCATTTACAGTCGACTCCCTGGAAGCGGCATACCAATCCATGAAGGATAAAGGAATCACTATCCTATCTGATATCATTCAACCTTCACCACACGTTAAGTTTTTCTACATTCAGGATCCCAACGGAATAAAAATTCAATTGGTAGAAAATCTATGAAAGAGAACTTGATTGCTCCTTGTGGGATGAACTGCAGTCTATGTAGTGCGTACCAATTCAGAGAGAAGGATATAAATAAAAACGGGTTTCATAAATCCTATTGTCCGGGATGCATTCCCCGGGGGAAGAATTGCATGCATATGGGAGACCGTTGCCATCTATTAGGGCAGGGAAAAGTACGATATTGTTTCCAGTGTGAGGAATATCCTTGCAAACGTTTGAAATCGCTAGACTTGCGGTATCGGAAAAAATATCATATGAGCATGATTGAGAACTTGAATCGAATCAGAGACTATGGAGAAGAAGCCTTCCTGATGGAGGAAGAGAAAAGATGGACATGTCCACAGTGTGGAAGTGTGATTTGTTGTCATTACGGGCTTTGCCTAAATTGCCAGTTGGATACACTGCTCCATAACCGAAGATATCGTTGGAATGAAGAATAGAGGAAAAAAGGAGAGAGTGGATTCATGGTGATACAATCATTGAATGATTCCGTCAAGGAGTACACCGTGCAATTGCAAAAGGGAGACATCCAACAAGCTTATAAAGGGATTATGACCTTCATGTCCAGTTTACGAAAGCATTTGGAGAGCAAGTATCTCGAATACAGTATGAGTGGTGTGTACTTTGGGTACATGGACATGACCTACTTTGCCTTTACCCCCATTGAGCTGAAAGAGAAAGATCTGAAAGTGGCCATCGTGTATTTGCACGTCGAAAACCGATTTGATGTTTGGCTGGGAGGAGTTAACAGGAAGATTCAAGGAGAGTATATACAGAGATTAAAGGAGAAAGACATGGGAGATTATCGGCTGTCCCAGGTGGCGCCGGGAGTGGACTCTATCATAGAACAGGTACTGGTCATACTTCCAGATTTTGATGACCAAGAGGAATTGGTTGGGGTATTAGAAGAAGGCGTTTTGAAGTTTATTTCTAATATCAGAAGCATTATAGATGAGAGTTTCTAAAGAGTTGATTAGAAGGAATTGAAATGAAAATTTAGATGGGGAAAGAACATGAGATTTGAAACAGAACGATTGATTTTACGTCCGTGGGAATTATCAGATGCAGATAATCTTTATGAGTATGCTAAGGACGAACGGGTGGGTCCCATCGCCGGGTGGCCTGCTCACACAAGCGTAGAGCATAGTAAGGAAATCATAAAAACAGTGCTAGGCCTCCCGGAAACTTATGCGGTTTGTCTAAAAGAGGACAACAAGGCTATTGGGAGCATTGGACTGATGGTGGGAGACCAAAGCAATCTTCCCATTGCGTCGGACGAAGCCGAGATAGGATATTGGATTGGTGTTCCCTTCTGGGGAAGGGGTTTGATACCGGAAGGAGTAGAATGTCTCGTGCGGTATGGATTCGAGGTCTTGGGCATGAAAAAGCTTTGGTGTGGCTATTTTGATGGAAACACCAAATCGAAAAGAGTCCAAGAAAAATGTGGGTTTCGATACCATAGCACGGAGAAGGACAAGGAGTGGCCATTGCTCCATGATATCCGAACCCATCATATTACATGCCTTACCAAAGAACAGTGGCATGAAGAGCAGTAACAGAACCATTTGAGAAGAAACCGCCTAGGCACAACATGCCTAGGCGGTAACGATTTACCGTGAAAAGCTACCTATGTCATGTATGGTCCCTTTTGTAATGGGCACAGAACTCTTGTAAATGGTACCAAAGAATGCATGAATCTCATAGGTCCCTGGGAGAAGTGCCACCATGAAACGGCCGTCAGAACGGACCTTGGTAGCCACTGTATAGTTGTTGCTCTTGTTAATGATGTACAAATCGGTTCCCACAGGGAAGTTTTGTGCAATACCCGTAAGGATGCCTCTCTGTAAATCCACATTTTGAGTCTGACTTTGGTCTAAATCAACTTGTTTTTTCAATACTACCGTCCCATCGCTTCTTACATCGAAATCCGAGGTGTTAAATACGCCGCCATAGGGATTGGCACTTCCCACGTCAATGATTACATCCATGTAGTATTTGCCCGGAAGCAGCCCGATGCTATAGCTTCCATCCGGGGCAGCCGCGTTTTCAAAACCGTAGTGTCTAGATCCCGCTCTTTCGTTAAAATGGAATTGAGTACTTTCGCAAGGTTGTCCATTGAATGGATTGATGACAGCACCGGATACAATCCCTGCGGTGTTGGAAGCTAACAAATAGGTGGATTGGTCTATCCAATCGTCTCCATCTTGAACGGCGGCTTTCAGAGTAATACTTTTGCCATCATCGGCCTGCAAGGTGGTGTAGACCGCGGTGGCCACTCCATTTTGGTCGGTGATGTCAGATAGGGACGAAAATTGGCCACTTCTGTCGGTTCCGTCTGCATAGGCCATAAAACTTACAGGAGTACTATTAGCCACAGCATTTGTAGTACCGTGGGTTACTTTTACCGTCATCACTACACTTTGACCACCTCCAGCTGGGACCAAAGAGTTGCTCAGTGTAATTCCCATTTTGGTGTTTTCGTAAACGGGTTCATCTCCAGCCCATACTTCTGAGGGATCTTCCTCCCGTTCTCCCGGGAATTCCACCATATCCACAATTCGCTTTCCGTCCGAACGGGGGACTTCGTAAAGGGTGGTATTGGTCATCTGGGCCATTTGCCCCCGATTCATCACTTGGGACCCCGCATAAAAAAGGCCAGTGTCAAGTCCCAAGGATACTGCCATTTCATTATAGTCTCCCGGCCAAGACATTCCTTCTTCTTCAAGGTCTAAAACTCTAGTGAGAATGGTGGCCCAATGAACCATTTGCAGGGCATTACCCGGAGCATATGCCCCTTCTCCCACACCCAGCAGAATTCCTTCCTTTGCCATTAGGTTAATCCAGCCTAAGGCCCATTGATGACTGGTTCCTTGAATATCATCGAATAGGGGAGTCCACTTGGCGGCAGCGGCGGCATCCTCTTCCGTGTAACCTAATAGATAGGCGGATACTTTGGCAGCAGCAGCCCGATTTAACTCTCTGTCCGGAGCGAACTGATTATTTCCCACTCCTTCTAAAATGCCCAGGCTAGACATTTCAAGGATGGCATCTTTATATGGGTTATTATTGATGTCGTTGTAAGATGCAGAAAAAGCAGGTGATGCAGTAGCGAATACTAATAGGAGTGATAACAGAATGGTAAGAGCTTTTTTGGTTTTCATCGGTAACCTCCTTCGGTTCGTTGGTTATCGGATTGTCGTGCATCAAGTTTATTGTATCACACCTTTGGTGATGAGACTTTGCAAATAGGGAATAATCTCTGGCTCAAATACAGCGGATCTCATTTTTCATGATATAATACCAATGATTATAGTAGGCAATAAGGTTTGAGCTGCTGTTGGAAGGAGAGAGACTATGAAAACCATTGGGTTAATTGGTGGAATGAGCTGGGAAAGCACGGTAACCTATTATAAGCTCATGAACCAAGAGGTAAAAAATCGATTAGGAGGTTTCCATTCTGCAAAGATTCTTTTATACAGCGTTGATTTTGCTGAAATTGAGGAATTACAACGCAAGGGAGAGTGGGAAAAGAGCGGTGAGATATTAGCGGATGTGGCCCAACGACTAGAGCAAGCGGGTGCAAACATGATTTTGATTGGTACCAATACCATGCACAAGGTAGCAGATCAAGTAAGAGAATCCGTTGGAGTTCCATTGGTTCATATTGCGGAAGCCACGGCAGAGGAATTGCGTGGTCAAGGGATCCAGAAAGTGGCTTTGCTTGGAACCAAGTATACTATGCAGCAACATTTCTACCGGGATAAACTAGAAGAGGCAGGATTGACTGTGCTGGTTCCGGGGGATGATGAGATGGAGCAAATCAATCAAATCATTTTTCAAGAACTTTGCCTTGGGATACAGTCTGACCATTCAAGAGAATTTATTCAGTCTGTCATCGATGTTTTGGGAAAAGAAGGAGCGGAAGGTGTGATTCTTGGATGCACCGAACTGGGATTGCTGCTTCAACAAGAGGGTAGTCCATTGCCCCTTTTCGATACTACCGATATTCATGCGAAGGCGGCAGTAAAGCTGGCCTTGGATGATCAAGACTAACCGGTAATTGTTATGGGAACCTTTTCTTGAGACCTCCGTCTATGATACGGTAAGTAACTGAATAATAGGGAGGAGATTTTATGAAGAAAATTTTAACTGTATTGTTGACATTGGGGTTGTTATTGTCCATAGCCGGAACGGCTTTTGGAGAGGCAGACCTATCAAAGGATGGTTGGGAGGATAAAACTCTAGAGTGGACGGCATCGTACCAGGGTCAAGCCATCAACTTTGATGTGGTTCCCCAAGAGATTAACGGAATCACTATGTTTCCACTGAGAGCCATGCTTGAGGAGATGGGATATGTGGTGAAATGGGATGGAGTAAGTAGGTCTGTGGAAATATCAAAGGATGCACAGTGGACAAAGATTACCATTGGGGAGAATTCTTACTTTAAGAACAAGATGGCCCCAACACCTTTGAGTCATGCTCCCATATTGGTAGAAAACCGAACCATGGTACCGGCAGAGTTCTTCCCCGTTATATTGGATAAGGGATTGGAAATAGAAAAGAATCACGTAATCTGGTATGACGACGAATATGCGATTCATACTGGGAAGGTGAAGGAGATTACCCATGGGGAAAATGGAAAGATTGCTGTTTTGATAGCAACGGATTTGGAAAATGGAAATCCAGATTTCGATTTAATCATTCATACTTCTGAAGAGTCCACCATTTATAATGTGGAATTAAAAGAAGGAGAACTCATACACTGTGTTTGTAGTCCCATTATGCTATTGAGTATTCCCGGGCAGACGTCAGGATACATCCTTTATAAATAAGAGTAGAATTAGTGTGAAGGGGTCAAGCATGGGTTAATACACACTTAAATCTTTCGGATTGAGTGAGTTTCTGGGAATAAAAAAGGACACCTTGTGGGGTGTCCTTTTGGTTTCAAACTATTCAATATACATATACTCGATAGGAACGGTTTCGGCGCCCAATGCTTGACCTTGCCAACCCATGATAAGGGTGGCCCCCAAACCGCGATCCATGTATTCGATATCTATCTTATACTTCTGACCGGCAACGGCGGAGAAAGTATGCGAGAAGTTCTCTCGGCTATTCCACCCCCATTCGTCAATAACGAGGACGTCATTCACCCAAACCCTAATACTGTCATCCACACTAAATACCAGCGTAACATCTTCCGTGAATTTGGTTTCTAGGTAACCACTGATTTCTCCATAGAAAGCGTCAGTAGAAATGCCGGAAGGTGCATCTCCACCCCACTCATAATAAACCTGGCCGATTGTTTCGTGTCCGGCAGTGGAACTTATATTACCGTTTTGATCCACCTCATAGAAGGCACTAAGGAAACCTGTGCCATCCCTATCTAGTGCGTTGAGATACTGTGGGATAGCATATTGGTCATATGTTTCTTCCAAAACGAAATAGTTGGATTCAGGAATCAAGCTCATAGGCGACGACTCCGACTGCCAGAATAAGAATACTCCGGCATAAAGAGGGAGTTGTTGATATTCTACCGTTATCGGATAATAGGTTCCAGCCTCCAAATAGACGGGAGTGTCGCTTACGGAGAAGGCCAAACTTAGATGCCCCCAATTATCAATCACCGTTTCCTCATCTATGAATACCCGTACTCCGTCATCGGAATAGGTTTTAAAAGTATAGTTTCCCGATACCAACGGTTTGATATAGCCGGTCCACCTTATGGAAAAACTTTCGGGTTCCATGGAGGGATCCGGTGCATCGTAACCGAAATTGAAATTCACACTGTTATCAATTCTTCGCAGACGGAGGGCGGAAGCGTTTTGCAACTCCGCTTCATCGAAATATTCTCCAAGAATTCCATTTACATAACCATCATCCACTACGACGGGTTGGAAATGAGCCGTAATGGTGACATCACCTGTCACGGTTACATTTCCGGCGCCATCCGGCAACATGGAGTTATCCGTGGATGTAAAGTGGCTAAATACATACCCCGGATTTGCCGTTGTTTGAATGCTGATGGATTGGCCACCTGTAACCTCGGTATAGGTAGGTGTTACGGTTCCTGCTCCTACAGGGTTCACCGCCACATTTACTGTATAAACTTCAGGCGGTTGTGGAAAAAGTTCGGACGGGATATTTAATGTAGAATAGTTGGCATTATAAATGATTTTAGAATTTCCGGTCATATCCAAAGATTTTGCAACCAGCCGCCCTATGATTTCCGTGGACCCCCCCATGTTTGTTGATGCGTTTGGAGCATACAATAATCCAGTGATCTTATCATTCCCCGGCAAGTTAACTTGGGTTGCATCAGTAATCAGGCTCCCATTTATATATGTAAATCCATTGGCAGTAAAGGTATCAATTCCTTGGTATATGACATGGGCATACAGAGGGTTAGCCGCATTCATGGGGATGTAATCTCGGGATACAATGTATACTTGGTCCGGGTCCTCACTACTGTTAATAATAAGCATTGTACTATCGCCAATTACATCATTGATGTGAAGATATAAAGTGTGGTTTCCGGTTATATTCATGGATTTCCATCCGGAAAGATTCAGTTTGTCAATTACAACATGAATATCCTTGGTTGTTAAATCAAAAATAATATCATGATTTTGAGAAGTCACCTTAAACTCCCCGAAATGAGTGTTTTCGTTTACATGGATAGCCATGTTTTCGTTGCTGCCAACCGGAATATAATTCTCAATGGCAGGAAATTCTGCCAGGTTTGGAAATTGTTCTTCAAAAGTAGTAGTACTTAATTCATGGCTTCTACTATCGAAGCCGTCCCATCCCCATAATGGATAATTAAATGCAGTTCCGGTTTTATGGTAAAATGTTCCGGTGAAAGCAGGGGCACCACCACCGAATGTAAGATCCCCATTTGCTGTATATAAATCACCATCGATATTTGCACTGCCTAAGCGACTAAAATCTCCGTTCAAATAAACAGCCATTTGATCGGGGTCCGGTTGTACCGTTGCTTGCGCAACCGAAGGAGCACCTCCGATTAAGAAGAGTGCTACTATAATTGATACTAAAAAACGAACTCGCTTACCCATTTTTATACCTCACGTTTTCGAAAAGATAGGGCGGTTTATCCAGTTAAACTTTTTACGTCATTTTGTTATGATAACGGTACGACTTTTTTCTTGCCATTGCACGTTAGCTCCCAGAGCCTCTGCCACAAAGCGTACCGGAACCATGGTTCTCCCCATTTCGATATAGGGAGGTGCATCCAGCTGAACCATGTTATCACTGGCATTCTCGTTGATCAGTGCAAAATTGCTACCGATTGCCAGGAAAATATATTTTTTCTGGGCCCATACTTCGATGCTTCTGGAGTTTGGGTTCCAACGTATCGATTCGTCAGCGACTCCCAATGCGTTGAAAACTGCCCGGAAAGGAAGCATGGTTCGATCGGATACGATGACTGCAGGGGTTTCCGCCACTACAGGTTTTCCATTTACCGTCACAGAAACAGGCTGACTTCCGTAGGCAACCGAAAAAGAACCCATGATGAATGCTGTACAAAGTACGGTAATGATAATTTTTCTCATTTTCCCTCGGCTCCCGGTAGCCTTAGACAAATTAGACTCTTTATATACTTGGAAAGAATATATTTCTTTTGATTTAGTTATTATACACCAAAATATTCGATTGTATACATATATGTAATAAAAAACTCAAAATATTTAAAAAATAACATTATGGGCAAAATCATGCCGGATATACGGAAAGAGATGGCCCTAAACAGATTGGCGGGATATATATACCTAATTATAACGGAGGGTGATGGATTTTGCGTAAGACAAGGGGGGGCATCGTATATAGGAATAATTCTAACATTATTGACAGTCTAAACGGACATATGTTACAATAACTAGACAGTTGTTATCACTACGGAAAGGAGTTGAGAAGTATGCTAGTTACAAAACCAGCACCAAATTTCTCCGGAATGGCTTTCCATGAAGGAAAAATTAAGAAGGTGTCCTTGGAAGATTATCGTGGCAAATGGGTAGTTGTTTGTTTTTACCCGGGTGACTTCACCTTTGTTTGACCCACCGAAATCTCACACATAGCCGTGAGCTATGACGAATTGAAAGAAATGAATGTGGAGGTACTTTCTATTAGTACAGATAGTGTCTACTCCCACAAGATTTGGAATGAAACAGAACTCAGCAAGATGGTTGGCCATGACATTCCTTTCCCCATGGTTTCTGACCAGGGTGGGGCCATTGGAAGATTGTATGAAGTATATGATGAAGATGGTGGAGTGAACATTCGAGGAAGATTTTTAATTGATCCGGATGGTATCATCCAGGCCCAAGAAGTACTCAGCCCTCCGGTAGGACGAAATCCGGAAGAGCTGGCCAGACAAATCAAAGCCTATCAGCATCATCAAAAGACGGGAGAGGTTATGCCTTCCGGTTGGACTCCTGGAGGACAGACATTGAAACCTTCTCCGGATCTGGCAGGTAATGTTTGGAAGGAATGGACGCCACCCAAGAAATAACGGGAGCGGGTCATTCATCATCGCTGTTAGAAACATGGACAGATCGGTAGCATCAGAGCCGGTCTGTCTTTTTTATAGATAAAAACATAAGCCTTCAAATCGTTTTGAAATGGGAACAGGGTGCTACTTGAATCCCACCATGAATTATGTCATCATTATACCAAGAAAAGTATCGATATATGATATAGCATGGCAGACGTAGATTACATAAGGAAGGGAATCGCAAATTGGAGGATATCATAAAGCACGTCACCATGGGAACGGCCGGACATATCGACCATGGGAAAACAGCATTGGTAAAAAAACTGACGGGAACGGATACAGATCGTTTGGCGGAGGAAAAGGCTCGCGGGATGACCATTGACCTGGGTTTTGCTTTTCTTCCATTACCTTCCGGCAATACGGTGTCTATCGTGGACGTGCCCGGCCATGAAAAGTTTGTGAAAACCATGGTGGCGGGAGCTACGGGGATTGATTTTGTAATGCTGGTGGTAGCGGCGGATGAAGGAATCATGCCACAGACTCGGGAGCACATCGATATCTTGTCTATTTTGGGATTGAAGTCCGGGTTGGTTGCTTTGACCAAGGCAGACTTGGTAACCCCGGAAGAAATGGAACAAAGGAAGCTTGAAGTGAAAGAAGCTTTGCAGGAGACTACCTTAAAAAATCTGGATATCATTCCGGTATCTTCCTTGACCGGGGAGGGAGTGGCCACCATTATTCAAAAGATAGATCAGTTAACGTTGGCCACCAAGGAACGATCCTATCAACAAATATTCCGACTCCCGGTGGATCGGGTGTTTACCATGACAGGTCACGGAACGGTGGTTACCGGCACCATAGCCGGCGGAAGAATTCAAAAGGGACAGACGGTTGACCTACTGCCTCAAGGACTCACCTCCAAGGTGCGGAATATACAGGTACGAAATCAAAGTGTGGAAGAAGGGGTGGCAGGGGATCGTTGTGCACTAAATCTGACCGGTATAGAAAAAGAGGATATACAGAGAGGCACGGTGGTAACGGAAAAAGGAAAAGTCACTTCCCAGCGACTACTGGATGGAGAGGTGCGTATGGTGCCGGGAGAAGAGCCTCTGACCCATAATCAAAGAGTGCATTTTCATACGGGGACTTCTTCGGTGATAGCTCGGGTTCGGATATTGGGCAAAGATGAAATATTGGGAGGTGACAATGGATACGTTCAACTTCGTTTAGAAGAGCCCGTAGTGGTTCTAAGAGGTGACCGATTTATCCTTCGTTCTTATTCGCCAGTTCGTACCATCGGGGGCGGCGAGGTATTACTGCATACCACCCAACATCGCAAACGTTGGGATCAAAACGCACTGGGTACCATGGACATGTTGGCACCGGGAAAAGAACAAATGCTGGTGCAATCCATTTTTGAAGAGGCCAGGGGGCCCGTCACCATTTCCGCATTAAAAGAAAAAATATTGGTTCCGGAAGAGAACATCAGCTTGCTACTGGATGCGATGCAACAGGAAGGAGATATTCTGTTCCTGGAAAGTGCAAAGAGCTATGTCAGTAGAAGATGGTATGAAGAATCGTATGCAAGCATAGAAAAGCAAGTGGGTGTTTATTTTAATAAATATCCATATCGGTACCGCATTCCCAGAGAAGAAATAAAAAGCAGAGTGTTTCCCAAACTATCTTCCAAAGAAGTATCCGACTTACTGAAACATATGGAGATGGAATCAAAACTTATGGTTCATGGAAACCAGATTGGGGTAAAGGAGAAAGAAAGAGTTCAAGAAATATTCAATCGAAAAGATGTGGGGCTAGTGCAAGAAGCCTTCTCGAAAGAGAGCTTAACAGTATTGTCTATTCATTCCCTTCTGGATGAAGTTTTCTTTGATACAGTGATAGCAGAAGAAATCATTCGTTTCTTGTTAAAACAAAAGATGATTGTGGAAATCGGGGATGGGCTGTACACCAAGCCTGAAGCATTAAAGATGGCATATGAAAAAATGAGAAACTATTTGGATTCCAACCCTACCATTTCCGCAGCACAGCTTCGTGATTTATTAGAAACCGGTAGGAAGATAGCCATTTTGTATCTGGAGTATTTTGACGAAAAGCAAATCACCATAAGGCAAGGGAATGATCGGGTGAAGGGTGCAAGGTATGATGAATTGGAGGAGGGAACAGATATATGATGACGAAAGTACCGGGAGTTATTCCGAAGAAAGAGGCGCCATCATTAGACCAATGGCTGAAAGAAGCAAAGACTCATCCGGACTCCCACAAGGTGGGGATGTACTTGACCCATAATGGTACCGTGCGGGAAACTCCCCGAGCCATGGTTCGTGAGGGAGTGGATGAAGGCACCCGGGTAAAGGGGATGTTTTTTAGCTATGACGAGGAAAAAGTGGAGGCCGCCATTCAAAAGACTACCGAAAGGGAAGGAATCTTTTACGTTAAGGTTTGGCTCAACGAAGGGGAGCTTGCATTGGGGGATGACATCATGTACGTATTAATCGGTGGAGATATACGACCTCATGTCATAGATGCGTTGCAATTTCTGGTAGGGACGATAAAAACGGAATGCGTAGTGGAACAGGAGATAAAGTATGAACAAGTATGATTTGGTGGTAATTGGTAGCGGCGCCGGATTGATGGTCATGGAAGCCGCTCTTTCTTATGGATGGACTGTGGCAGTGGTAGAGAAGGATAGGATGGGGGGAACCTGTTTGACCAAAGGATGCATCCCTTCCAAAATGTTGGTTTATCCAGCGGAGTTTATTCGAGAAGCGGAAAGCTCCACTCGATTTGGAGTAGATAGCGGGCCACCAAAGTTGAATTGGGAAAAAGTTTCACAGCGCATGTGGGAGCAGATTGATTTTTCCAATACCATTGAAAGCAATCTTGGGAGCGTGCCGGGGCTGACCTTATATCGGGGGGAAGGATCTTTTGTCAGTTCTCATGAATTGATGGTGAAAGACGACAATGGGGAGGAAGTCAAGATTTACGGGGAGCATTTTCTCATTGCCACCGGCGCCAAAAGTTTGATTCCGACTGTACCGGGATTGGAGGATACCGGCTATATTACTTCGGAGACATTTTTCGGAAAGAATTATCCCGAAAAGCCTTGGAAAAGACTGGTCATTATAGGAAGCGGGGCCATTAGTACCGAATTCGCTCATATTTTTTCTTCCTTTGGTACGCAAGTTACCATGATTGCCAGAAGCGCCCGAATTCTAAGAAAAGAAGACCGGGAAATATCACACTTTCTACATCAGCAATTGACCGATCAGGGAATTGAAATCATACCAGAGGGAAAAATCAACCAAGTATATGGCGAAAAACAGGAAAAAGTGCTAGTGGTTGAGGTAGGGGTTTCCGGTGAGAAGCGCACTCTTCATTGTGATGAAATACTGGTGGCTTCCGGGTCTGTAACGACAACAGATCGACTCTCCTTGGATAAAGCCGGCATCAACACAGATAATCAAGGATGGATTCCCACCAATGAATACCTGGAAACCAACCAGCCCCATATATGGGCTTTGGGAGATATTAATGGGAAGTATCAATTTCGGCATAAAGCCAATCATGAGGCTCAGGTACTGAGTCATAATCTTTTTAGTGGTAAAAAAAGGAAGAAAGCTCGGTATGAAGCCACTCCATGGGCTATTTTTACTCATCCCCAAGTTGCGCGGGTGGGAAAGACAGAGGAAGAGCTGATCCAAGAAGGCACCCGCTATGTTGCAGCCAAGAATTATTATTCCGATGTGGTGGGTGGCAGATCCATGGGGATTCGAAAAGAGGACCCTGACAATGGTTTTGTAAAAATGCTGGTGGGTATGGACAAAAAAATATTGGGAGTTCACATCGTAGGGCCTCAAGCAGCAGTACTGGTGCAGCCCTTCGTGTATCTCATGAATTTGGGATTCGATTCTTCTATTGGTACGTATGAATTGATTCAGGATTCCATGATCATACATCCGTCCTTGAGCGAATTAACCGCTTGGGTTTTTGAATCCATCGACGCTATGATAGGGGCGCAGGAATAGTTTGGAGAGAAGGAGAAGAAGATGGAACAATTACGAGGGAAAAAGGGATTTATTTGCGACATGGATGGTGTAATCTATCATGGAAATCGGTTGCTACCCGGAGTGAAGGAGTTTGTCCAGTGGCTTCATGATAATAACAAGGACTACTTGTTTCTAACTAATTCCAGCAGCTCTACACCCAAGGAGCTTCAGCAAAAGCTCCGGCGGATGGGCATGGAAATAGATGAGCACCATTTCTATACTAGCGCACTTGCTACTGCTAAATTTTTGAGCACTCAAAACCCGGGATGCAGTGCCTATGTCATCGGCGAGTCGGGACTTCTGAATGCACTTCATGATGCAGGAATTACCATGAACCATGTAAATCCAGACTACGTCATAGTGGGAGAGGGAAGCAATTATAATTATCAATCCATTACGAAGGCAGTTCGGTTGGTGCTTAGTGGGGCAAAGCTAATTGGAACCAATTATGATCTGACCGGGCCTTCGGAGGAGGGAATCATTCCCGCATGTCGTGCTTTGGTTGCCCCGATTGAAGCGGCTACCGGTAAAACCCCTTATTATGTAGGAAAACCGAATCCCTTGATGATGCGAACAGGCCTGAAAATATTAGGGGTTCATTCTGAGGATGCCGTTATTATCGGAGACCGGATGGATACGGATATCATCGCGGGCATAGAGAGTGGATTAGACACATGTCTTGTGTTGACCGGTGTTACCTCGTTAGAATCCATGGAACAATATCCTTATCGGCCGAGACTAGTATTGGAAAGTGTACAGGAAATTCCCACGGAGATTTAGTAAATTCTCGTAGCCTATATCCAACATTGTTAAAATATGGGAAACGTTGTATAATTCTTGTCAAAGGGGTACTATCGATAAGAAAGATAAAATATGTTTAGGAAGCGCTTTCTAAAAAACATAAGAGGATTTACCCTGGTGGAGATTATCGTGGTGCTATTGATTTTGGCCATATTGGCAGCCATGGCAATCCCCGCCTACACCGGCTACATTGATAAAGCCAATCGTGGTTATGACACAACCCAATTGAGAACATTGAATTATGCCACCCAGTTGTATGCATTGGAAAAAGGTATCTCGGCAGAGAGGGCATTTCAAGGCACTGCGTCCAATGAAGATCGGCAACAAATACTTTTAGAAGCGGGGTGCATCGAAAACGTTTTGGTGCCCAAGACGTCGGACGCATACTTTTCTTGGAATATTGTAAGAAGATCTTGGCAGTTGGTGGGTTCTGCAGGGGAAATATCATTAACTCCTTTAGGGGATAGTTACGAAGTGATTTTCACAAACATGGTGGATGCTATGGTTTCTTACTACAATAGTGGTGGGAGTTGGGCATCGACTTGGGGAGATCGAAGATACACTGATTTGGGACTGGACGTAGACCAGTGGGATGCTCCCATTCAGCATATTCACTATACTCCCGAAGGTAGCTATTTAAAATTGACTCCAGAGCAAGGCCATAGCATACTTATAGAAGATGTTGATGGGAATACCATTGAGCTGAAAAGTTCGTACAATTGGAGTTTATTCTATAATGTTCAGGAGGGTGTCTGTCGCTACCGTTCCAAGGACAGTGGCGTCATTGTGAATATCGACACTCTTCGGGCTATTTAGCAATATATCTGTTATCTAGACTAGCAGGTGGCGGCAAGTAATTTAGAAACACATGCGTATAGAAAAAAATATGGATTCCGACCATATACTGTGATAGAATGGTCGAAATTATTTTTTTTTTGGACGAAGGAGGTATCTATGGAAAACGTAATTGAGCAATTGGCCCATATACAAATGCTGGACCAAATTTGGCTCTCCATTTTCCTGGTCATACCCATGGTTTTGATTTCCAGAACTGTGGTAGCGGGAACCCGGTATTCGCCCATACTGATTGTTGTCATCTTTGGATTAGCCATGGGATATATCATGGTGGAAACCGGCGTAGCCGCTCCGGGCTTGCCGGAATTTCCACTGATTGAACTATTGAGTAGAACCACAACGATAGCCCTCACGGTCACTTTCTTTGTGGGTGGGCAAGAGTTGCGTAAAATTTTTGGAAACATGTCTCTGGAACCGGATGATATGGTAATCCCTTCAACAGAAGAGACCATTATGGGGACGTATCGAACACAACTCGTTTATATCCTGAGGTCATTCTTTTTGCTCATTGGAATCGAAGCGGCCTATCGGGCCATTCTGGGTATAACAGTGGATGCCCTTAGCCCATACTATCCCTTGATTGCTTATATCGGGTTAGTGGGTGCCATCATATTGATTGACCATAAAGCAACCATTAAGAATAAGCGGCTATATATCAAGAAAGGGCTTGTGGAGATTCTGGTGGTGGGATTGATCCTTATGGCATCTTATGAAATAGCGGTTCTAATCAAACCACTTATTGCATTACCACAAATCTTTTTTGCCATGATACTGGCTTCTGGATTGGGGGCTGTTTTTTACAAATGGTGCTTTGGGCCCACCATTCGTGCCCTTCTCTTTGCCGGAATACCCGTACTTCTTGCCGGGAACTTTATGGTAGGAGGGTCACGAATTGCAGATGCCTTCAGCATTAAGGGTATGGATTCGGTACTCTTATATGGATTCTCTGGGCAGCTGTTTTGGATGTTTGGTGGAATCGCATTGTTGATGATATTTGCGAAGACTAGCAATGCTAGAAATTTGGGCCCGGGAATGGCCGGAGCCTTATCGCATTCTGGCTTAACAGGGGCATGTACTGCGGGAGATTTAGGGCCTATTGCCGCCATGCGCGCACCTATCATGATCAACATACCGTTTTTCGGCCATATATTCGTGTTCTCTATTCTGGCCATAAGTGCAGAAAGGGGAGAACTGATGTTGGGGCCCTCTTTGGGTATTATAGGAGCGGGTGTTATTTTGACCTTATTGGCCATTCGAAATCTTAGAAAGGCAGAGGGGAAGGATGCGATAGAAGTCAAGGGTTTGATGCAATTTGCATTTGGATGGCAATTAGTGGCCATGTTTGGTGGTTTTATTCTTCTAAGCATATTCCAGATGCCTATTGAATATGCGGCTATGGCAAAATCTTCCGCCTTGTCGCACTTTGGGCTTTTTGCGGCCACCCAAGGTGGAATGTTTGGGGCCGAATCTGCAACGTTAATCCCCTTTATATTTGCCATGCCTTTCCTGGTACATCCTTTTGTGTTCTTCCTCTTTGGAAGAGCCATGGCGAAGGAGGGGGAGATGCCCAAGCTGCCCGTATTCGTATTGGCGGCAGTGGGATTGGTGGGCGTTATCTTTTCTCTGGCATCCATATAATGGTTTAACCCTAAAGTGGGCAGGAACATGAAAGGGAGCAAGAATGGAATTTCCAATCTTGCTCCTTTGCCATCTATGAATTACACAGAATTTATTGTAAACTATAATGGATGCATAATGAATACAAACGTTAAGAGGGATGAAGCGCTTCATTCGCAAATCGCATAAGGGACCTTTGCTAATATTAATTGAACAAAGGAGACAAGAAAATGGATGCTATGAAATGGATGACAGAACAATTATCAGATCCAGCGGTGCTGAAAAAGATAAGTCAGACCGTGAAGGCAGAGCCTACACAAGTAAAGGAAGTAGCGGAACTAGGGCTACCGGCATTGCTTGGGGCCATGGGAAGGAATTCAGACTCTGAAGAGGGAGCCTTGTCACTATTCAAAGCCTTGGAACAGCATCAAGAAGATCCAGTGGATGACGTGGCGGGGTTTTTGGATAAGATTGATCTGCAAGATGGTTCCAAAATACTGCAGCATGTACTGGGAGGAAAATCCGGGAGAGTGGAACAGACCTTGTCCCAGAAAACAGGATTGGCCAATAATCAGGTATCACAGATTATGGCACAGCTGGCCCCTATTCTTTTGGGTGTGTTGGGTCAACAGAAGAAAAAACAGAATTTGAATCCTGCTGACCTATCCCAACTATTGGGTGGGATGTTAAAAGGTGGATCTGGCGGTGGTATGATGGACATGGTATCCAACCTGTTGGATGCAGATAATGATGGAGATATAAAGGATGATGTTGGGAAACTATTAAAGGGTTTCTTAAGATAGAAGATACGTAATAGGAGATTTCTATTGGAAGTTTGGAAAGGTAGAATAACGGCCCAGTATAAAGACTACTACCGGGTGCGAGTGGAAGAACGCGAAATGTTGGCGGAGATTTCAGGGAAGCTTCGACATCAAGCGGAAGAAAAATACGAATACCCGGTAGTGGGGGATTTCGTTGAGATGGATCGAAATAATGACCAGGAAGGGACGGCCATTATTCAAAGCATACTGCCACGTAGCAGTCTTTTTCTTCGTAGGGAAGCAGGCAATTCACATCAAGCACAGCCTATCGCAGCAAATATAGATATTGTTTTTATTTGTATGTCTTTGAACCGGGACTTTAACTTGCGAAGGTTGGAGCGCTATTTGTCCATCGCATGGGATAGTGGGTCAAAACCCGTAGTGGTACTGACCAAATCGGATCTAGTGGAAAACGGAGAAGAGCGCCGATGGGAAGCAGAGAGGGTGGCCATGGGTGTCGATGTGCTAGTGACATCATCCATGAAGGAAGATGGCTATCAAACCATTCTCCCCTATCTGGAGCAAGGGGTGACCGTGGCATTGATTGGTTCCTCGGGTGTGGGAAAATCCACGTTAATCAATCGACTTCTAGGTGAAGAGCACTTACCAACCGGTGAGATTAGAAATGACGACAAGGGAAAGCATATCACCAGCAGGAGGGAGTTATTTGTTCTAGAAAATGGAGCCTCTGTCATCGATACTCCCGGCATGAGAGAATTGAGACTGGACCAAGCCGACGTGGGAAAAGTTTTCGAAGAAATAGAGGAGTTGGCCAAGGGGTGTCATTTTTCAAACTGTCAACATCAGGATGAACCGGGATGCGCTGTGAAAAAGGCAATTGAGGAAGGCAGGTTGGATGCAAGTCGTCTTTCTAGTTATCAAAAGCTTCAAAAGGAAGCACAGTATGAGGGTTTAGATTCACGGCAAATTGAGAAGGAAAAAATTCGAAGAATGTTTGGGGAATTTGATGGTGTAAAGAATGCTCGAGATTTTATAAAGTCCAAAAAAGACAGATATCGATAAAGTCTATTTCCGTATGCAATAAATCACATGAAAAAACCGTTATTATATTAGCGGAGAAGGATGAACCGGTGCGTTTCAATCAACCCGTGGATGAACAATTGATATTGAGAATTGCAGAAAATGACATGGATGCTTTTGAGGAGTTGTTTGAGAAGACTCAACAAAGCATTTATGCATATGCATTATCCATTTTGAGAAATCCGGAGCAATCTTTGGATGTGTGTCAGGAAGTGTTTCTTAAGGTGCGTGCCGGAGCGCATAGATATCAACCCATGGGGAAGCCATTGGCATGGATGTTTACCATCACCAAAAATGTGGCCATCAGTCAAATTAGAGAAGATGGGCGATATTCAGAAATTCCAATCGAAGACATGGAGGGGGACTTGTCATTAAGCTACCAGGCGGATGACTTGGACACCATGATTCTGGAGAAAGCCATAAATATTTTAACGCAAGAGGAACGCTCCATTATCCTGCTTCATGCAGTATCGGGATGGACCCATCGGGAAATTGGAATTTCATTGGGACTGCCCTTATCTACTGTACTATCAAAGTATCACAGGGGACTGAAAAAGCTGAAAAAACACTTGCAGAATCAAGGGGTAAACCATGAGAAATAAGGATTTGGAAAAATCCATACGTAATGCGATCCAAAAAATGCCAATGCCGGATGTGAAGGAGTTGGCTAGTTTGCCTGTAGAAAAAATTGGAGAAGCAGATTGGTCTCAAGAGTCCCAGCCAGCGACAGGTAGGCCTCTGAAAAGATGGATTCCGGTTACAGTGATTATGTCCGTAATGATATTTGCTTTTACAGGAGTCTATATTCAGCAACAACTTCCAATTGCCACTGTTGCTCTGGATGTAAATCCTAGCATAGAGCTAACTATTAACAAACAGGAAAAGATTCTGGAAGCCCGGGCTCTAAATGAAGAGGCAAAGAGAATTTTGTCAGAAATAGAGTATTCGAAACAGCCATTGCAACAAGTGGTACGAAGCTTGGTGGGTATTATGCTTCAAGAAGGCTACATTAGTCAAGAAAGAAATACCGTCATGGTGTCTGTGGAAGGAAAGCGACTGGAAGAGGCAGAAGACTTGGGGGAACTGGTGAAAGAACAAGTACGTCAAAAGCTATCGGATGAAAAGATTGAGGGAGACATCATTACTCAAGCTTTTGTACCGAACCAAGAAAGTACAGATAAGGCAAAGGAATTGGGGATTTCCATCGGCAAAATGCACATGATTGAAAGAATCATGGAACAAGATGAAGAGGTTACGATAGAAGACCTGGAAGAAAAACCCATTCGTGATTTAGCTCGTGATCTAAATCCTATTGAGCCTCCCGGGCAAGTCAAAGAGAAAACCGGACCACCCAGTGAGCCTCCCGGGCAAGTCAAAGAGAAAACCGGACCACCCAGTGAGCCTCCCGGGCAAGTCAAAGAGAAAACCGGCCCACCCAGTGAGCCTCCCGGGCAAGTCAAAGAGAAAACCGGCCCACCCAGTGAGCCTCCCGGGCAAGTCAAAGAGAAAACCGGTCCACCTAGTGAGCCTCCCGGACAGACCAAAGAAAACACCGGACCACCCAGTGAGCCTCCCGGGCAAGTCAAAGAGAAAACCGGCCCACCTAGTGAGCCTCCCGGACAGACCAAAGAAAACACCGGTCCACCTACTGAGCCACCCGGACAGGCCAAAGAAAACACCGGTCCACCCACTGAGCCACCCGGACAGGGTGGAGAGAAGAAGGGACCTCCCTCTACTCCACCGGGTCAATCCAAAGATAAAAGTGGATCACCTTCCGAAAAACCCGGCAACAAATCAAACAATGGCGGAAATAAACCAAATGGATAAAAATATAAAATGGGTGCAATAAAACCCCTTTTTTCTACGTTATTGTAGTATAAGGGGTTTTAAATTGTAAGTTATTACAGATAGTACTTCGAAGCTACGTTATAAAGGAGGGAAAACCGTGACAGACAAAAAATGGCGACAGTCCACACTAATTATCAGTGGACTTACGGTAATAGCTATATTATTTATAGTTATTCTATGGGGAACTCCTGTAACAGCATAGCAAGTACTGTGCAAATGCGAGTCCTTCACTCGTAAGCATTAGGCTATATTATTAAAGAGCGCCGACAGTTAGCCACCCTGGCTGTGCGGTGCTCTTTAATTTACAGAAGGCGGGAAATGTTAAAAGCCTTTATTGACATATGACAGAAAAACTGTCAGAATGAAGAAAAACCATTAACGACAGGAGGATTGTCATGAAAAGCACAGATTTATTAGTCATCGGGGGTAGTGCCGGAGGAATTCTGGCAGCCACCATGGCGAAAAAGGCATACGGAGATGTTTTGAAGAACGTTACAGTAATTCGTGAAACGGAAACGGTGATGGTTCCGTGTGGGATACCATATATTTTCGGGACTCTTTATGAAACCCATAAAAACATCATACCGGATAAGCCAATCCATGATGCAAACATTGAGTTGCTGATTGATAGTGCTACGAAAATCAATCGAGAAGAAAAAACGGTAGAAACTGCTAAGAATGGAACGATCCAGTATAAGAAGCTGATTATTGCAACGGGGTCTTTGCCTGTAATTCCCACATTTATTCCAGGTTATGATTTGGATAACATATATCCAGTGTACAAAAAAGAAGAGTATCTGGGAATGGTGCTAGAAAAGGTACGGGAAGCTAAGAATGTAGCTGTCATAGGTGGAGGGTTCATTGGTGTTGAATTTGCTGAACAGATTCGAATGCTGGGCAAGAATGTTACCTTGGTTGAAATGGCCGGTTCTTGCTTATGGCAAGCATTTGACAAAGAGTATACAGATGATGTGGAAAATCTATTGACAACGAATGGTGTGAAGGTGCTGACCAATACAAGAGTTGGCCGATTCCTAGGAGAGAAAGTAGTGGAAGGGTTAGAGCTGGCTGACGGATCTAAGATTATGGCCGACTTGGTGATCTTAGGTCTTGGCGTTGTACCAAATGGTGCGTTAGGCAAAGAAGCGGGACTTGAAGTGAATGCGAAAGGAGCGATTAAAGTAGACCAGTATACACGGACCAATGATCCGGATATTTTTGCCGTGGGAGATTGTGCTGAAAAGAATTGTTTCTTTACCGGAAAGGACGTGCCTGTTCTATTGGCATCTACTGCTGCAATGGAAGCAAAAATCGCGGGGAGTAATGCGGTACAGCTTCGTTTGGTTCGGGCGAATAAGGGAACTATTAGTGCATTTTCCACCAAAGTTTTTGGTAAGACCTTTGCTGCGGCCGGATTGACAGAAGCGAAAGCCAAGCAAGAGGGATTTACCATGATGATTGGTGAACATAAGACGATGGATCGACACCCCGGATGTTTACCGGACGCTATGGAAACTTCCATCAAGCTTATGTTTTCCAAGTGCTCGGGTGTGTTGTTAGGCGCTCAAATTTCTGGTGGAGTCGGAGTAGCAGAGATGATTAATATTCTGAGTTTAGCGATACAAAAGGACATTACAGCAACAGAACTCAACACATTTCAAACCGCGACACATCCCCTAGTTACCTCTTCGCCAATTGCATACCCGATTAATGCTGCCGCTATGAATGCTGTGGCACAAAATTGTAGTGTGTTGAATGAAGGGTTGGTTTTATAATTACGGACGGTGATAATAGGTGGATGGTTGTTGTGTAACAGATACCGAAAACACAAAATAGGTTGAATTCGAGGGGCATGGAATTAGGTCTCTCGAATTTTTTGTCATACCACCAATTGAGCCAAGAAAAGTTTACGTAAACTCAGGTATCTTAATGGTTAGCTATATGGTAAAATCATTAATAGTTGTCAAAAATCAACAAATGAAAATTAATGGAGTGTTTCAACTAGAATGGGAATGATGAGAAAGGGCTTAAGAGGTGATGGGGAATACCGGGGTAGCCATTACCGCTGGCTAATGGTTTTTGCTGGTTTTTTGTCTATGGTTTTTTATTATGGCATAGTAATTAATTGTCAAGGGCAGTTAATTGAACCGATTGCAGAAGAACAAGGTTACAATCGTGTCATTATGTCCTCCATTTTTGCGTTAATCAATGGGGGTATGGTCGTTTCTTCGCCTCTCCTTGCCCACATATCCAACCGGTTTGGACCAGAAAAAACTCTAGTGGCTTGTTCTCTGGTGATATCCATGGCCATGATCTGGTTCTCCTTTTCCCGTAGCCTGCTATTTTATTATTTGAGCGCACTTCTTATTGGCATGGCATTTGTGGGAGTCACTACTTTGCTTCTTCCTATACTGGTAAACATGTGGTTTGATGCCAATAACAGAGGATTCGCACTGAGTTTAGCTTTTATGGGTAGCGGTATAGGAGGCCTATTGCTGAACCCGGCTTTTGCCACACTGGTAAAAGGATTGAATTGGAGATGGGCATATAGCCTGTCGGGTGGTTTTTTTCTCCTACTATTTACCCCGTTCCTGTTTATAGTCATCTATTATCTTCCTCGGAAGAGGGGCTATCTACCTCCATTGACCGACTTGGAGGATTTTACTCTTGGGGGGAGCAGTAACCTTGACAGAGGTACGCTGGACTACCGCCTCGTAATCGGCAGTGTGTGTGTTGCCGCCTTCCTGATTGGTGGGACAGGATCATCGGTACTATTGCACGGAACAAGCCATTTAGTGACTTTAGGGCAAACACCAGGAGAAGCATCTATGGTAATCGGACTATTCCTGGGGGTTTTGGCGTTTTCCAAACTTTTGGTGGGGAGATCCTGTGACAAGCTTGGCTGCAAGAAAACGCTCATCATATTTTTAGGGTTGGCCTCAGCAGGAACCTTTTCACTTTTCCTATGCTCTTTTACAGTTTTGGGTTGCATCTTATTCATTGGCTTTTTTGGACTGGGAGGAGCTGCAATGACCGTATGTCCTCCCCTGGTAGTCCGGGAAATCTTTTCGAACCAACGATACTCTCAGGAGTTGGGGAAAGTAATGGCATCCATCGGGCTCGGGAACATGGGCATTCCTCTCATCGGAGGAATGATTTATGATTACACAGGGAGTTACAATGGTTTCTGGATATTCGATTCTGTACTCTTGTTAGTAGCTATCACATTATTTATGTTTGGGTTTCACAAAGCCAACAGAAGCGGGTCGCCCAAGTAGATTACAGGCGGGAGTAAAAAGAGGATTATATGATTATGAATCAAGAACAACGCGTATTTCGGCTGGGGCCCATTCGACCTCCTAGCGAAGCAAACAGTCTGCTACTGCAGGTTACCAGTGGATGTACTTGGAACAAATGTAAGTTTTGCCAGCTTTACAAGGACCGCCCGTTTCGAGCTTTTTCAGTAGAAAGCATCAAAGAAGATATCGATACAATGGCATATTATGGGGAAATAGCCCGTCGATATTTGTCAACAGGAATGTCATTTCGGAGCTATGATAGCTTCGAAGAATGCAAAACCATGACGCATGAAGAATTGAATTGCTTTTACTTGGTTTATAATTGGTTGAGCCATGGAGGCCAAAATGTATTTTTGCAAGATGGTAATTCCCTGGCATTGAAATCGGAACGATTGGAAGAGGTGCTGCTGTATTTAAAAAAGACCTTTCCGCAAGTTAAACGAGTTACATCATACGCCAGAGCGGAAACATTGTATCGAATCACCGAAGAACAGTACTTATCCCTAAAAAATGCCGGGTTGGATCGAATTCATTCCGGTTATGAAAGTGGTTCGGATTCCGTGTTGGAATGGATTAACAAGGGAGTTACCAGTAGGCAACAAATCGAAGCTGGCCAAAAAGTAAAGTCAGCTGGGATTCAGCTATCCCTATATTTTATGCCAGGTGTAGGTGGCAAAGCTCTGTCTAAGGACAATGCTATTGGAACAGCCGAAGTGATTCGTCAAATCAACCCAGACTTTATTCGCATTCGAACAGCGGTAATAACAAGAGGGTCTGAGCTTTGGGAAGAGTACATAAACGGTGAATTCACTCTCTGTGGAGATGATGATAAAATACAAGAACTTAGATATATTATTGATAATACTCAGAGATGTTCCGGAGAACTGGTCTGTGGTGACCATATTCTAAATCTGTTGCCACAGGTCAACGGAGTACTGAATAATGATGGGGAGCGGATGATTGGCTTAATAGATGAATATCTATGTATGGAATTAAACCAACGCAGAATCTACCAATATCTCCGAAGGATGGGGAGGGTCTCTTGTCCCAGCGAAATGAGTCTTGTGTCGCCAAAGGAAATGGTGGAGGCAAAGGAAGTTTGCAGCAGCTTCGACACCCAGGAAGCATGGGATGAGCAAATCAATCAATGGATGCATCGCTTTATCTAGGGAAGAAGGGAGAAATCGCAATGGGGAAAATAAAACTGAATGAGAAGGCACCGGATTTTACTTTAATAGACACGGAGGGTAAAGAATTTCGGTTGTCCGAGTGGAAGAGCAAAAAGTGGGTTTATTTGGTTCTTAACAGAGGCTTTGCTTGACCCTATACGAAAAAGCATCTGGTGCAGTTGCATCAGGACATGGAAAAGTTTGTAGAAAAAGAGACCATTATTGTGAACATCGGACCAGAAGATAGAAAAACCTTTGAAGAAGTTTGGAAGAAGAACGGTTTCTCTTTTTACGGCCTAGGAGACGAGAAAAAAGAAGTGCTCAAGGGATACGGTCAAGATGTCAAGGCTTTAAAGTTAGGTAGGATGCCGGCACAAATGATAATAGATAAGGAAGGTATCCTTCGATATATCCACTATGGGACTTCCATGCAAGATATCCCCGAGAACCATGAGATCTTAACTATATTGGAGGATTTTATTAGAGGGTAGAGAGGATGAATCAAGGAGGTACTAATATGAAGGTAGTGGCATTTAATGGTAGCCCCAATCGGGAAGGCAATACATTTCAAGCATTAAGGACAGTGGCAGATGAGTTGGCAAAGCAAGGCATTGAGGTAGAAATTTGCCATATAGGACACGAAGCAATACGGGGATGCCAGGCGTGTAGGGGCTGTGTGAAAAACAAGAACCAGAAGTGTATCCATGAGGATGGGGTGAACGAGTGGATTCAAAAAATGATTGCTGCAGATGGAATTTTGTTCGGTGCACCGGTACATTATGCGGATATTGGGGGCACCATGAAGTCCTTTCTCGACCGTGCGTTTTTTGTTTCCAGCGCCAATGGAAATCTTTTTCGCCATAAGGTGGGCGCGGGAATTGTGGCAGCTCGAAGAGCTGGCGGTGTTTTTGCCATGGATCAATTAAACCATTATATTACATATTCGGAAATGGTTGTGCCTACCGCCAATTATTGGAATGTGGCATATGGTTTGAAAAAAGGAGATGCGAGCCTGGATTTGGAGGGCATGCAAATCATGAGAATGCTGGGTAAGAATATGGCATGGGTCATGAAGTTGGTGGAACATGGCGAGGGTGTTATTGACAAACCAATGCCGGAAGATAAGGTCTATTTTAATATGGTACGATAGGGAGAATTTATGAAAACACTTATATTAGATGGTTCACTACCGGGAGATGATACGGGCGCCTATATTGGAGAATTGGTGAGCCAGGAGCTAAAGAGTCGACAGATTGAAGTCGAAGTGATGAAACTCCATGAGAAAACCATTCATACTTGTAGAGGCTTATTTTTTTGCTGGACCAGGAACCCGGGGATTTGTGATATCGATGATGATAACCGGATAGTGGCGGCAGCGATGGTTCATTGTGATCATTTGATAGTTTTAAGCCCTGTTCGATTTGGCAGCTATTCTCCATTGATTAAAACTACATTAGATCATTTTATCCAAAATACATCTCCATATTTTACGCAGCTCCACGGAGAAACCCATCATAGAAAACGGTATCAACGATACCCGGATTTAACAGTAATCGGTTGGCTTCCTGAAGAGAATCAAAGGGAGGAAGACATCTTCCGACAGCTTGTTAGGAGAAACGGAATCAATTTTCATTCTCAACGAACGCAATGCCTTATATGCCATGAAGATGGATCGAGGAATGAATGGGATAGCTGTATTCGCAAATTGGGTCCGGAATATAGGGACTACGAGTTAAGCGATAAAAAGTCTGATGAAATGACACACCTGGTTACATCTGGTACAGACACCAATATAAAGAAGGCGGCCCTTGTGGTGGGCAGTCCCCGAGGGGAAAAAAGTACTTCCTATCGATTGGGAGAATACTATATGAACCGGCTGAGTGAAAGAAATGTTGAAACTGAAGTGTTCCATATTCATCGAATTTCAAGAAAGACCCCGGAGTGGAGTAAAATGTTGGAAATCTTATGTGAAAAAGATTTGGTTCTCTGGTCTTTTCCGTTGTATATTGATACATTTCCGGCGAAAATGATTTCTTTTATGGAGGAATGGTCCGAGGCACTTAAGATGACGGAGAGAAAACCACAGTTGGCAGTAATGGTGAATAGTGGCTTTCCGGAAAAAATCCACTCCATCAATGTTTTGGAATCATGTTCCCTGTTCGCAGAGAAAATGGCGTTGCCTTTCTTTGGCGGTCTGATCCTACCGGGGGGTAGAGGAATTGGCAAAAAACCAATTCAAAAGGAGGACTCCAATACAAAAGTGATTTGTAAGGGGCTGGACATGGCGGCAGAAGAAACATTGAAAGGGGAAGGTTTTTCCTTGCAAACCCAAAACGTACTGAGTAAACCTGCGATGCCTTCTTTCCTATACCGTTTTGGTGGTAATTTGATGTGGAAAAATTTGGCGAAAAAACAAGGCCAGGAAAACGCAATGAATAGAATGCCCTATCAATTAGAGGATATGGGAAAACATTATGATTCATAGGAAATTGTAGGGAAAAGCCTTTACTTCTTCAACCGGATGGGGTAGTATGAGGTAGAGAGAGTTTCTGACAAATGCCCAGAACAAAGTAGCAATCGTATCCTTAATAGGAAGGAAGGCTTTGTTGTGGTAGCGTAAACAACATCAGCCACCAGCCGGAAAAAGGAGGAGTGGTGGGCATGAGAGTTATGATTATGGATGGATCCGACCCCAGAGACCCGATGGCGAATAGTGTGGGTAAGAAGTTGATGGACACACTTCGTCAGCGAGGAGACGATGTGATGTACTTCAAACTGAGTGATTTGAAAGCTCCCAATGAAGGCGAGCGGTTGGGTGACATCTTTTCTTTGGTAAAAGCACCTAGGGCATTTGAAATGAATCGCTGTAGGCGAATGTTAGCAGAAGAGTTAGAATGTTGCGATCGCCTTATATTGATGACACCGCTAGAATATGAAGGATATTCTTGTGCTCTTCGAATTAGTCAAGATCAACGACTTCAGTGTTTGACACAGTATTTTGATAGAATCAATCAGAAGTCTTTGGGAGATAGAAATGGACAGAAAGAAATGAATCTAACCGTTTTAGGATGGGTAGATGCACCGGAACCCAAAAGAGAGGCTTGCCATAGATTGACTATTTCTAGAAATATGTTGCGACTAAAGGCTTCGGAAAACAATTGTAGTGTATTTTACAGCAATCAAAGTGCTGAAAAAATAGAAAGAAAGGTAAAAGCGGTTTTGCAAGAAACGGAAGTGCCTCTATTCCACTAGTGAAGATATAGCTGCATATTCGTTGGTCATTAATTAGTATGATGAGGCATTTGGTTGGACTATCAAATGCCTTTTTATTTGTGAAGACCTATATTTAATGGTTAAAGGGATGGTATAATTGTATGTAGCTTTGATTAGAGCTATCTGATATGGAGAGCAATGGAATAATGGGATGGGTTCGTGGGGAATTGGAGAAACCGTGAGAAAAGAGAATTCAGAAAGGCCCTTAAAAATACTTCTTGCCACAGAATGGTACTATCCATTAATTAATGGGGTGGTAATCTCGGTAAGAAATCTAAGTCGTGCTTTGCAGGAAAGAGGTCATGATGTAAGAATTATGACTCTCTCTCCTCGTTTTTTCCCATTGAAGAAGGATAACATTTATTATATTGGGTCCATTAAGGCGGAACGTCTATATCCAGGAGGACGGGCCTCTTTTCCCGCATATTTTCCCCATTATGAAGAACTGACAGTATGGGCACCTGATGTGGTCCACACCCATGCCGAATTCACTACATTTTTTTTGGCGAGACGACTCGCCGCTACTCACAACATTCCGCGAATACACACTTACCACACCATGTATGAAGATTACACCCACTACTTTACGTCACGCCATGAAATGGGTAAGAGGACCATAGAGTTCCTTTCGAGGAGGCTGTTGCATGATGTGGATAGGCTAATTGCCCCCACAGAAAAAGTGGAAAAACTTCTGCTGGGATATGGAATTAATACACCAATTGAAGTGGTACCAACCGGCATTGATTTGCAACGATTCGCTCAAAGTCCCGGTGAGGCTCAGGTTAGAGAAATTCGAAAGAAATGGGGAATCACTGAGGACAACAAGGTGCTCTTATATGTTGGGCGGATGGCCAAAGAGAAAAACCTGGAAGAACTGATTGACTACTTTTCGAAGGTAAAGGAAGAGAATTGGCGGTTATTGCTGGTGGGAGACGGCCCTTATCGCAAGGAACTCATAGAACTGGTAGAGAGGAAGCGACTGAAACAGTGGGTTCAATTTACGGGTATGATTCCACCGGAAGATGTTGCCCCTTATTACCATGTGGGACATGTATTCGTGAATAATTCCATAAGTGAAACACAAGGTCTTACATATATTGAAGCATTGGCCTCGGGATTGCCTTGCGTATGTAGAATAGACCCACTTTTATCAGAGTGGGTGATAGACGGGATAACCGGATATGGCTATGATGATTTGGAAGGATTTTCTCAAGGACTACGTTTTGTTTTCCAGTCCGAGGAGTTCCGGAAAACACTTTCTTCCCATGCGAAGAGTATTTCGGACAGGTATTCGATAGAGTCTTTTGGTGAAAAAATGGAGCGAATTTATAGAGATGTTATCACAGAGCATCCATTGAATCAGAAGAGTGCGGCCCGATTTCCAGGGCCCTTGTATGGAAAGCTACCGTCTCTGTCCGGATTTAATAGATCCAGAAGTGAAGATACAATCAACGATAATGGTGAAACGAAGTAAGGATACATTGCCAACATATTATCTAGTTCACTTCGTTTTTTTTAACTTTGGTTGAGGGTCCCCGCTTTCCAGTAGGTGTATACTTTGGGATGCATGTTGCGCCAAGAAACCAGACAGGGTGGAATAAACCAATGGCAAACCGAGCTCAAAATCTCCGAACCCTTTCGCTTTTTGGGCCGTCTCTTCTGCCAGCTTCATGATGGATGGGGAAAGTTCAATATAGTTGGTATATAGTTGATGGAGAGGTTGGGTGTTCCCTTTTTCTGTTTCAAGGGAAATGGGCCCCAGTAAGTCTTTGATTTTTGGTAAGGGCAGTGTGGTTTTTAAAACTTGTAACAGAAGTAAAAGCATCAAGTGCTCTCGGGAGTACTTTTTTTTGATGGAGGGGTATATGATCCGATCTTTCGTGTAGTTATTAATCATGGTTTTGGTAAGAGGCTTTTCCGGATAATATCGCTCCATATAGGTGATTACCTGGTCCATATAAAAACCGATATCCGGAATTTCCTGGGCGGGTGGCAAAGGGATTGCATATTGTTTCATAACATATCCTTTCTAAGTCTTGACAACAGGAACCATGGGTTTGATTGTTCCCATTCCTCGTATAGATGAAATTATAACAATAATAATATGAAAAACTGGTAAATTCAATATTGAAATATAAATATAATGTGGTAATATATTAATATAATGAAATATAGTAATAAAAACTACGTAAAACAGGAGGCCCTATGACTCGAAAACTGAGAGAACCAATCAATGCCATCACCCATTTATCTGGAGCTGTATTCTTCTTTTTCGGCACGATTATAATGCTAGCTTACCAATTGACCCATGGGGCTTCCGCCATCAAGGTATCGGGAGCCGTTATATTTGGGATCAGTTTAGTATTATTATATTTGGCCAGTGGAATTTACCATAGCTATAATGGGAAAGAGCAAGTCATCAAAGTTCTGAAGAAGTTAGACCATAGTATGATATATGTTTTAATAGCCGGAAGTTATACCCCCATGTGTCTCCAAGTATTGGATGGAAATCGAAGGATAGTTATTTTGGCCATTATCTGGGGAATTGTAATCATCGGGGTGGCTACGAAGGTTTTGGTACAAGGGATACCAAGACCCGTGTACACGCTTTTCTATTTAATGATGGGATGGATGGTGGTATTCTTCATTCGAGATGTATATGTAGGAATTCCTTCCGGCGGATTTTTTCTGTTGGCCTTAGGGGGCTTACTTTATACTATTGGCGGAGTCATATATATGATAAAAAAGCCCAACATAGGAAAACAATTTGGGTTTCATGAATTGTTTCATGTGTTTATATTGGCAGGCAGCTTTAGCCACTACATGATGACTTTCCTCTATCTCAGCTGAGAAAAGTCTGGTATGTTACACTTTTTGTTGATCTAGAGTTTAAGAGGAGCATGGCTCCTTTTTTTTATTGTGAACAAGGACGGAATCCCCTGAAAAGCCTTGACAGAATGAGAAAACCCGTCAAAATAGTAAGAAAGATGGCGAAGCGGGTGAGAAGGAGGGACTCATGACTATATATGATTTCACAGTGATGGATAGCCGACGTAATGAAGTGCCGATGAGTCAATATCAAGGGAAAGTACTACTGATCGTAAATACAGACCGGGGCTGTGGATTTGCCCCTCAATATGAAGAACTGGAAGAGCTTTATGAAAAGTATCACAATATGGGTTTGGAGATATTAGATTTCCCATGCAATCAATTTTTAAATGAAGATTTGGGCACTCCGGAAGAAAATGCCAATATTGTGAAGGAAAAATACGGCACCACATTTCCTACATTTGCGCAGGTAGAGGTAAATGGAAGAGAAGCGCATCCATTGTATGAGTTTTTAAGAGACAATTCACCGGAGGGCCCGGTGCCTAGGCTAAAATGGAACTTCAACAAATTTCTAGTAAGTAGGAATGGGATGGTGCTGGGACGATTTGCAGCAGCAGTACACCCTAGGGATTTGGAAGCGGAGTTGGAAAAAGTTCTAATTTCTGAGGAGGTGTAGGCGGCATGGCTTTCTTTTTTCTCATGGCAGCCCTGTTTCTGTTTCTGGGACTCGGAGTACATGTTTTCAAGTGGCATTTTTTGATTTCCGGATATAATACCATGTCGCGAGAAAAGAAGGCCAACGTAGACATTACGGGGATGGCTCGCAGTATTGGCATTTATTCCTATTTCAACAGTGGTGTGTTTTTCTTGGCAGGATGGATGAATTTGCTGGACATCCCAGGTGGAATGTTGATGTCCATTGTATTGGTTCTTGCCAGCACGGGATATCTGGTAGTAGGAATTCAAAAGTACGACGGTAATCTCTTTGATGAGGAAGGAAATCTGAGAGCAGGAGCGAAAAAAAAATATTGGGTTCCTATTGCTATCCTTGTTCTATCTCTGGGTATATCAGGGATTCTGTTGGTTGCCTCCTGGCAAGACCCTAAGGTGACAGTATCTGATGAAGGGCTGGAAATCCTGGGAATTTACGGTTCTTTTTACTCTTGGGAAGAAATTTCCCAAGTAAAGGAACTGAGCAAAGCCCCCACCATAACCGCAAGAACCAACGGGGCGGATTTCGGGGCAAAGAAAAGAGGGAAGTTTCGTACAGAGGAGTATGGAGCTGTCAGGCTGTTTATGATAGGTGATGAACCTCCATTTATCTATTTTGAGGCCCAAAACGAAAAAGTGATTTTTCAAATGAGTTCGTCTGCAGAAACCACACGAGTTTTGGAGCGAATAGAGGAGAAGGCTAAGTGAAAAAGTGGATACGAAAACTCAAAGAGAGCGTATGGCTTAAACCGGCTACGATCGGATTGTTCTCATTGCTGTTAGCTGTCCTAGTAGGACTGTTGGATTCTGGAAGATATATTTTACTTGAAAACTTTCTTCCACCCATGTTAATGACTAGTGTGGAATTGTCCCGTACAATTTTAGGTGTTATCGCAGGCGCCTTAATTACCATGACCATTTTCACTTTTTCAACAACCATGGTGGTATTAACTACTTATTCCTCCCAGTTTTCGCCACGGGTGGTAAAGAACTTTTTGATGGACGAAAACACCATGAGAACGTTGGGTGTTTTCTTAGGCGGATTTATTTATTCAATAATGACATTGTCTTATATGAGAAACGATATTCACAGCAGTTATGTAATTTCGGCCATTCTTGGCATTTTATATATTCTTATTTGTCTGGTATATTTCTTACAATACATCAATCATGTGAGCTCATTTATTCAGATGAACAACTTAATTGATCGACTGCAAAGGGAGGCGACTCAACGAATTGAAGAATATTTAGAGTTCATAAGAATGGGGACCCCGAAAGATCATGGGAAGGAAGATTCCGAAAATAGCCATGCCTTCACGTATACGTTGGCGGCTGGGTCCAATGGTTATTTACAACTCGTTGATTATAAAGGATTAATTAAGTGGGCGGATGAAAATGAATTGTTTGTTACAGTTGAAAAAATTCCAGGATCCTTTGTAACGGATAGCACCCCAATTATGACGGTTCATTATAAAGACAATGTGGGAGAAGAAGACGAGGAGAAGAGGAAAAAAATGCACTCGTTTTTTGAAATCGGAAAGGAACATTCCGAGATACAGGAGTATATGTACCCCATCCATAAAATTGAAGAGATTGCCTTACGGGCCATCTCTCCAGGTATCAACGACCCGAATACGGCCATACATTGTCTGTATATCATGGGACTTTTACTGTCGGAAGTGTCCGCAACACCCAGTGGTCGTCTTATGGTAGAGAACGAGGGCAAAACCGTAGCTGAGCTGGAGCTGGTTGAATTTAAGCAGGTGCTATATGATGTGTTTTATCAAATCATTCATTATGGAAAAGAGGACTTGTCTGTTATGGTTGGTTTGATTCGAGCACTCCGTATTATTTATGAAACGGCCTCGTCAAAGAACAGGGATACTATTCGAGAGTTTATGGAGTATCTATGGATAAAAATTAAACCGGAGGACAAGCCGGTTTTTGAAAAAGAATGGCTGGATAGTGAACGTTCCAAATTAAACCGGGCAGAAGGTGTGTAGTTGGTTAGCAATAGATAATTAGGGGTATCTATGCTATGATAAGTTCATTAATTCTTGAATTCTTGAGAAGGGAAAGATAATGCGATGAAGGACATCCCTTACCGAAAACAACGAATCATTGAAGCCGCAATTGAGGTTCTCAAAGAGAACCCGGTGGAAAGAGCCACGGTTCGAAAAATTGCACAACAGGCTGGATTAACCACAGGCGCCATCTATCATCATTATAAAAATAAAGATGAACTACTTTTTGATGTAATCACTCGTTCACTTCAATTCACACATCATTTAACGGATGCCACCAAAAATCATGAGAGAAAAGGAGGGGAAGAACTCCTTCAGGAAATCATAAGAGAGGTGGAAAAGAGGTTTTCCAAGGTGGAAGAGCAACGATTATTCTTGATTCTGCTAAATGATGCCATCGCCCAAGAAACTGCCATAAGAGATAAGTATGCTGAAAATTATCGTGAGATTATTGCGAATGCTTATCAACTGCTGGGAGAATCCTTGGGGATATATGATTCGGAGGTTAATTGAAAGCCGAGATTCCCCTTTGTAAAACTAAAGTCACGTTTTGAAAATGACAGGTGAAGTTTTGTAAACAGAAATCCCGATTTGAAAATAACAATCCCGATTTGAAAACGAAAATCCAT
>Ga0334899_1000557_pt1 | contig 45119 bp, 36 predicted proteins | sample GraSluR3_MG_FD_207219 | JGI IMG/M metagenome (GOLD analysis project Ga0334899, IMG submission 207219) | Sludge microbial communities from methane-producing bioreactor in Wageningen University, Netherlands - Granular Sludge_8_08-R3 | ecosystem: Engineered > Bioreactor > Anaerobic > Unclassified ...
CCGATTCCGGCGGCACGGCGAACAGAGCGGCCAGGCGCTGGCGGCACGGCTCGCGCGGCGGCAGCCGCTCGGGCTCGGGCACCGGATTGGGCAACAGGTGCAAGCGATCGGGCGCGACGCCGGCCGCCTCGAGCACGCCGCGGTCGCGGCTGGTGAGCACTCCGTAGTGGATGCCCGGGGCCTGGGGATACAGGCCGCCGTGCCACGCCGCCGTCGGCCGGCCGTGTCCCAATCGCTCGGCGGTTCGGCGGAAGTTGGCCGGGCGAAAGTCTTCCATGAAGTCGTGGATCTGAAGCAGCAGGGCGTAACCCGCCTCGGCCGCGCCGACGACCGCCGCCGGCAGGGCCGCGTTCTTGCCGACCGAGTGGTTGTGGACGTGCACGACCGTTTCGCCCGGACGGAACTCGATCTTGTCGAGCAGATCGAGCAGTTGCGGGTCGAGCGGGGCGGCAGCGGCGCCGGGAGGCTGCTCCTCGTCGTAGTCGAGCGCCGGCAGGGGGTGAAGCGTCAGCCCGATCGAGCGCAGCCGATCGCGCAGCGCGTCGTCCCACCCGACGTGGCGTCCGCCGTAGATCACCGCGGCGCGAACCGTCTCGCCCGGCCCCAGGGCCGCGTCGAGGGCCAGCAGGTGGTTCTGGATGACCCGGGTGACGCCGCCGCGATTGAGGTGGTAGTGGAGGATGGCGAGGTTCATCGCGACGTCAGGCCGGCCCGCCCTCGGGATGGAACTTCTCGCGATAGGCGTCGACCTCGATCATGGGCCGGCGTTCGACCTCCTCGACGAGGTGCTCGACCTGCCGATAGCCGCCCTCGCCGACCTCGAACTGGCGCATGACGTCGGGCAGCTCGCACTGCAACGTCAGCTTCTGCTCGCGCGTCAGCCGCGACAGGAAGGTGCGCAACACGCCGAAGGCCATGCGTCCCAGGGCGATCGTCTCCTGGTTGCGGTGCACGCGCTGGTCGAGATCGGTCTGGGCGAAGGCATAGAGCCCCAGACGCTGGTAGATGTCGATCAGCATCGCGGTCTCGACGCCGTATCCGACGGGAAAGGGAATCTGCTCGAGGATCGACCTCCGGCCCGCGTACTCGCCCGAGAGCGGCTGGAGGATCGTCGCCAGCTCGGGATAGAAGAGGCTGAACAAGGGGCGGATGAGGATTTCGGTGACGCGCCCGCCGCCGGTCGGGCGCAGCACGCCCGAAAAGGCGATGGGGCGATCGTAGAACGCCTTGACGTAGTGCACCCCGGGATCTTGGATCAGCGGCCCCACCAGGCCGTACACGAAGCGGGGATGGATATTCTTGATGTCGGCGTCGACGTAGACGACGAGGTCGCCCTTGAGCAGGTAGAGGGCCTTCCACAGGTTCTCGCCCTTGCCGCGGCGCTGGCCCTCTTCGGCCAGATGGTCGGAGGCCGCGTAAACGTCGGCCCCGAAGCTCGCGGCGATCTCGCACGTCTTGTCGGTGCTGCCCGAGTCGACCACGGCGATCTCGTCCAGCAGCGGGTAGCGATCGAACAGCTCGGCCTTGAGGATGACGATCTCCTGGCCGATCGTCTTCTCTTCGTTGAGGGTCGGCAGGCAAAGCGAGATCGTCAGGTTCTGCCGTTCCTTCTCCTCGACGAGCCACTTGATGTCCCAGAAGTTCGAATGGTGGAAGGTCCGCTCCGCGAGCCATTGATCAGACCTCATCGCACCTCCCCTCGTCGATGGCTCGAATCGCGCCGACCAGTTGCGCCACGCCGGTCAGGATCGGGTCGATCAACACGTAGTCGGGCTCCCGCCGACGGCTCTTGCCGCCGTAGGTGATCCCCAGGGTGACCGCCGGAATGCCCCGGCTGATCAGCTCCGAAAGCTCCGAGGGGCTGTGCCCCTGGTCGGGCTCGATCTTCAGTTGCTCCATCACGTCGAGCACGCTCTTGACCATGGGGTGGGAAAACGAGATTCCGCCGGCTCGGGTCGAAAAGAACACGTCGAACCGCGCGTCCACGGCGTGGCGGGCCGACATCTCCGCGGCAATGTCGTTGATCTGGCGGCAGATCTCTTCGATCTTCTCGTCCGAATGGCTGACGATCTCCAGACCCAGCTCGGCGTGGTCGGGCTCGGTGTCGTAGTACACCCCGGCGCGCAGCTTGCCCATCTTGATTCTCGTGAACGGCCGGGTCGGCGTGGCAATGCTGAGGATGCGGTTGATCACGTGATTGAGCACCACCAGGGCGCTCTCCGAGCCGTAGCTGCGCGAAGGCTCGGGCAACGGGCGCACCGAGCAGGTGACGTCGGCGCGGGCCGTGCCGATCGAGAAGTAGTTGATGCGCCCCAATTGCATCCCCTCGACGCAGACGGCGAAGTCGACGTCCTCGGGCAGGTGATCGAGAAAGAAACGGATGCCGGCGTGGTTTCCCCGGCCCAGCGACGCCGTCGAGCCGAGCAGGATCAAATCGCTCTGCAGCTCGATTCCCAGGTGCTCGAGCACGGCCGGCATCAACGAGACGACGGCGGCGCCCAGGGCGTTGTCGCCCACGCCGGGCCCGGTAATGCGGTCGGAGTCGACCGTTACCTCATGACTCTGGGTGGCGGGAAAAACCGTGTCGAGGTGCGAGACCAGCAGGATCGTCCGGTTGCGCCGCTTCCCGATGAATCGCCCCACGGCATTGCCGGCCTCGTCGGCCGTGGCGTCGCTCAACCCCGCCTCGGCGAAACGGTCGAGCAAAAAGCGCACCCGCGCGCCCTCGTCGCCCGTCGGGGCGGGAATCTGCGCAATCATCACGAGGTTCGCCAACAGCCGCTCGCGCATCGGCTTCAGCGCCTCGGGCAACTCGGCGATCGTTTGCGGAGGTTCCACGTGCGTCGTCATGTCGTCACCCTCAGGCCTGTGGATGTCGGAAAAGCGTTTCCACCGTCGCGGCGGCCGAGCCGCTTCGAGCGGCCATCGCGGCCGAGACGGCGTTGCGATCTGGGGTGGAGCCGGCTTACGAGCGAATGGGGACGGCGATGGGCAATCGGGTTTCGTTCACCTCGGTCGGTATCGTCGGCGTGACCCGAGGGCAGATCGCCCAGATTGCGGACCAGCCGAGTGAGAATTATATCTCCCGCCTCATCCCGCATCCAATACCCCAAACTCGACCACGCGTCCCCCCCAATCGGCTCGCCGTGACACAACTCATTTGCAAGCAATGATTTGTAGCGATGGCACACGATGCGAGGCCCCGCCGGTCTCCACTCCTCTCGGGGAAACAAATACACCCAAAGGAGCGGTTGCGCCGGGCGTCAGAAGCTACCCTGGGAGGCCGGCGCACGCAGCCTCCTCGCTCCTCGAGCACCGTGCGAGAAGCCCCGTTCTTGGGGTTTCGGCGAGTCGGCCAAAGGCGTTCCCGATCGGGCTGAGCCAACCCGTCACGCCGCGTGGATCTTGTGGATCTTCACCCGGGTGTACAGTTGCCGATGACCCGTCCTGCGGCGGAAGTTCTTGCGTCGTCGCAGCTTCTGGATGGAGATTTTCGGGCCCTGGGCGATGCCGATCACTTCGCCGCTCACCGTGGTCGCGTCGAGGGTCGGCTGCCCGACCTTGAACTGCTCGCCGTCACGGCAGGCCAGCACGCGGTCGAACGTCACGTGGCTCCCGGCCGGGGCGTCGGCGTAGTCGACCTCGATGACCTGCCCCTCTTCGACTTTGATTTGGCGTCCGTTGTGTTCGATGATGGCGTACATGCATGGTCCTGTCGTGGGGTCGTCTTCCGCACCGCTACGTGCGGACCGGGGCGTCCGGAACCCGTTACTATAACGCAAGCAGCCTCTGGGGCTCAATGGCCGGTCCGGAAGATTCTCAGGGCCTCCGGGCCGGGCTTTGAAGCGAAGGAACGTGGCGCACCAACGGTGCAGGGTTGCCGATTTTCGTGGCACCGGGCGCCCACTCCGCGATTCGAGCGGGTCAAGGATCGGAGATTTCCCATCCCTGGCAGCTTTCGCGGCCCAGCTCGATTCGAGTGCCCAAATGCGCATCGTCCTGTGCGTGGAAGTAAGGCATCTGGTCGAAGCGTTCCCCACGAGCCGCGTGCGTGTACGAGACCCGCGACTCGTCGCAAGTGCTGATCTCGCATGAACCTCCGATGGTTGCCTCGATTCCAGCGCGCGGTTTGGCACGAGCGCTGCATTGCCGTCGCGCTCTCGTGCATGGATCGGCAAACGCCAGACCTGGGCGGGGAGTCGGCATTGTGGTAAGCCGCGCCGCAATCGCCTCTGTGATCCGTTTCGTTCCAAGTCGGCTCGTGTGAGGTTTCCGATGACGGAGGCAAGACACATCGTCGGATCGACCCGTGTGTTGGCGGCTCTCCTGGCCGCTGGTGCGTTGGCGTGGCCCGACGGCCGCGCCGACGCCCGCGAGACCGGCCCCGCCACGGCTTGGGAGCGCATGTCGCTGGACGAGAAAATCGAGTCCCTGGCAGCCGCCTCGGTCAAGGTCGGCGATTCGGGAGAAGTCGCCAGCACGGTCTACGCCGACAGCGACACGCTGTGGACCTGCCTGGCCGCCTTTCTCGTGTTCTTCATGCAGGCCGGCTTCGCTATGGTGGAGACCGGCTTCACCCGGGCGAAGAACGCCTGCAACATCCTCATGAAGAACCTCATGGACTTCAGCCTGGGCAGCCTGGCGTTCTGGATCGTGGGATTCGGGTTGATGTTCGGGGTCACCAGCACCGGGTGGTTCGGGCAGAGCAACTTCCTCTATTCGGCCGGCAGCAACTCCCACTGGGCCTTCCTGCTTTTCCAGACCGTGTTTTGCGCCACGGCCGCCACGATCGTCAGCGGGGCCATGGCCGAGCGGACCAAGTTTTCCAGCTATCTGATCTACACGCTGGGAATCACCGTGTTCGTCTACCCGATCTTCGGAAGCTGGGCCTGGGGCAGCCTGTTCGACGGGGGCGGGTGGCTCGAGGGGCTCGGATTTGCCGACTTCGCCGGCTCGACGGTCGTCCACTCGATCGGTGGCTGGGCCGCCCTGGCCGGCGCGATCGTGCTCGGCCCCCGGCTTGGGAAATACAGCGGCGGCAAAGTGACGCCGATCCCCGGCCACAACCTCCCCCTGGCCGCGCTGGGCGTGTTCATCCTCTGGCTCGGTTGGTTCGGCTTCAACCCGGGCAGCACCACCGCGGTCGGCAACGGCGATTTCGCCTTCATCGCCGTGACCACGAATCTGGCCGCCGCGGCCGGGGCCACGGCGGCGATGTTCTGTTCGTGGGTCTTGTTCAAGAAGCCCGACCCGTCGTTCGCCCTGAACGGCGCGCTGGCCGGGCTGGTGGCGATCACGGCGGGCTGCAACTGCGTGTCGGCCCCGTCGGCCGCCCTGATCGGCTCGATGGCAGGCGTTCTCGTGGTCTTCTCCTGCGTCTTCTTCGATCGAATCCGCATCGACGACCCCGTGGGAGCGATCTCGGTGCACGGCGTCTGCGGCGCCTGGGGCACGTTGGCCGTCGGGCTGTTCATGATGGACGGCGGCCTGCTGACCACGGGCGGCGTGACCCAGCTCGGCATCCAGGCCCTTGGGGTCGGCGCCGCCTTCCTCTGGTCGTTCTCGATGAGCATGGCAATCTTCCTGGCGGTCAAGTACACGGTCGGGCTGCGCGTCGGGCCCGAGGAAGAGCTCGAAGGGCTCGACGTGACCGAACACGGCATCTACGCCTATCCGCCCGGATTCGTCACCGGGGCGCCGATCCCGGTGATCCCGGGTGGCGCCGATGCGGGCGGTGCGGGCGATGCCGTGCTTGCCGCGGCGGAGGCACGACATGCCGACGAACCGCTGCCCCGGCCGAGACCGCAGGCCGGTTACGGTCAAGAGGGCAGTCGCGACGAGTTGGCGCGGGGGGCGCAGCGTCCCTGAACGCGGCCGGCGGCGCGGTTTCGTGGGTCCACCACGCCCTGCGTACCTCGGGGCGTGCCACCCAAGTGGACCAACATGCTTTCACGCGGCGCCTTACCACGACCCGCGGGGATCCCCGCTTTCGTGCGGCGTGGGAAGCATCGCGCTCGACCGGATCAAACGCCCGCGACGCCCCCCGCGACGGCGGGCTTGAGAGGACCACGGCCGCGCGATACGATTGGGTAAACTTCCGACCGGAGAGCTTGCCATGAAGCTGATCATTGCCATCATCCAGCCCAACCGACTCGAAGCCGTCAAGGCTGCCCTGGCCGACGTCGAGGTCTTTCGCCTGACCGTGATGGACGTGCAAGGATTTGGCCGCCAGCGCGGCCATACCGAGGTCTACCGCGGCCACGAGTTCACGGTCAATCTGGTCCGCAAGGTCCAGCTCATGATCGCCGTCAACGAGGCGTTCCTCGAGCCGACCATCGACGCGATCATCAAGGGCGGGCGCACGGGCCCGGCCGGCGAAGTCGGCGACGGCAAGATCTTCGTGCTTCCGCTGGAGGACTGCATCCGCATCCGCACCGGCGAGCGCGGCGGCGAGGCCATCTGACCTCGGTTGCCGCCGTCACGGCTCGTCGTAGGGGCTGCGGCTGCGCGGCATCCAGTGGCAGAGAAGCACCCCGCCGAAGTACAAGAGCGTCAGCGGCATCGCCATCAGGAGCATGCTTCCCGGATCGGCCGGCGTGAGGAACATCGAGAGGATGAAGATCACCAGAATGGCAATGCGCCACTTCGACAGATAGGTCTGCACGTCGAACACGCCGATTCGCTCCAGAAAGAGCATGACCAGCGGCAACTGGAAGGCGATCCCAAACCCCAGGGGCAGGATGAGCACGAAGCCCAGCCACTCGTTGATGCGGGGTTCGGGGTCGATGTTCATCCACTGATTGAAGGTGAACAGGAACTGGAGCACCGGCTGGAACACGAAAAAGAACGCCAGCGATGCCCCCGCAAAAAACAATCCCAGGCTGAAGGGCAGAAAGATGTGCACGTACCGCCGTTCGTGCGTGTACAGACCGGCCGCCACGAACGCCCAGACCTGGTAGAAGATCCACGGGCTGGCCAGCAATGCGCCGACCAGCAGGGCGGCCTTGACGAACACCGTGAACGGCTCGTGCACGCCCAGGCTGCTCGTCCGAACCCGCTTGTCCTGCTCGATGGGGCGCCACAACAGCACGGGCACCATGTCGGCGCCCCGTTCGTCGACCGGGACGTCGATCTCCAGCTTGTGCAGCAGTTCGGCGGGGTTGACGTACACCTGTTCGGGATACATCCTCTCCTTTTCGACGAAAGGCACGATCTCGTCGGAGTAGCCGTCCGCCTTCAACTCCTCGAGCTTGCCCTTGACCGCGGCGGTCGATTGACTGGTGTAGTAGGTAATCAGGGCCTTTCGCAGCGGGCTCTGGATGAAGTCGACCACCGAACTGCCCAGATAGAGCCCGATCAGAAAGCCGACCACCAGCCCGCCGAGCGCCTTGAACAGACAGGATCGCAGCTCTTCGAGGTGTTCCCCGAAGGTCATGGTCGACTCGCGGAAGAGATCGTCGTCGGTTTTTCGGCGCATGAGAGCCTCGGACGGGCGGAAACCGCAGCTACGGATATTGCTTCCCGATACGCGATCGGTGGAGAACCAAACTTCCTATAATAGCAGCGTCGCATCGAGCCGACAACGAACGGCTCGCCGCCTTGGACCGTGCCAGGGAGCCCAACGCATGACCCCACTCTACCCGCTGTCGTTCACTCCCGTGTACCAGGATTACCTTTGGGGGGGGCAGAAATTCGACGAGATCCTGGGAAGGCCGATCGAGCCGGGCAAGGTCTACGCCGAATCGTGGGAGGTGGCCGACCTGGACGCGGGGCAGAGCGTCGTCGAGGACGGACCGCTGGCCGGCACGCCCTTGCACCACCTGGTCGTCGAGCGGGGCGCCGAGTTGTTGGGCCGGCATCATCCGCGCCCGCGGTTTCCGCTCTTGCTGAAGTACCTCGACGCGCACCGGCGCCTGTCGGTCCAGGTGCATCCCGACGACGAGCAGGCCGCCCGGATGGGCCTGGCCGACCCGGGCAAGACCGAGGCTTGGGTCGTCCTCCACGCCGAGCCGGGCAGCCTGATCTGGTGCGGATTCCGTCGGCCCGTCGACCGCGACACCCTTGCCGCGGCCATCGCCCGGGGCGACGTGCCCGATCTGCTGCACGGCTTCGAGCCGCGCGTGGGCCAGTGTCTGTTCATCCCGGCGAGGACGGTCCACGCCCTGGGCGAGGGCCTCCTGGTCGCCGAGATCCAACAGAACAGCAATAACACCTTCCGCGTGTTCGACTGGAATCGGCTCGGACCCGACGGCAAGCCCCGCCCGCTGCACGTCGAGCAGGCCCTCGAAGTGATCGACTACCGCCAGGGCCCTCGCCAACCGCAGGATCCCGCGCCCCCGGACCGCGACGGGGTCGAGGAGCTGGTGCGATGTGATCGGTTCGTTCTCGAACGCCGCACCCTGGGGGCGCCGCGGACCGTGGGAGGTGACGATCGCTGCCGCGTCGTCACGGTCGTCGAGGGAGCGGTCGCGATCGGCAGCGCGTCGGGCGATCGGACGCTCGCACGAGCCCGAACGGCGTTGCTCCCGGCCGCGATCGGCCCGGTCGAGTTGGCGCCCCGCGGCGATCGGCCCGCCGTCGCGCTGGTGGCGTACTTGCCGTAGGTCGATGCGGGCGCCGGTCCGCTTCCGTTCGTTGGCAACCGCCTCGTTGTCGGCGCTCTTCCTCGGTGTCCGGCTCAAGAGCGAGACATTCTCGGGGCGAAGCGGACGCTCGAGGCAGTGCCCTTCGAAGGACAAACGCGCCCCCCACCCGAGGGTCGCCGCCCGCCGGCGCGCTCGTTTTGCCCTTTGACTTTTTCCGGACGATGGGGCATGATATGTGTACAAAAGTACCGTTCATCAGCGAACAAAACGGGCCATGACTGATTCTGGCAGATTGGGCAAAGAACGATCGTCGGTCGCCATGCCACGGACTGCCCGAGCCGCCGAAGCGGGAAGGGTCTGTCGGCGGGGTGGCACACGTTTCCTCAATCCCTCTCGTCAGTGCAGCCCTGCCGCGCATCTGCGGGGATCGAAGGGCGGAGACGACGCCAAGTGGCGCCCACATTCCCCTCCAATGGGGAAACGAAACCAGGCAGCGCGCGGTTTGGTACCCACAATTCCCCACCTTTGGGTGCGAGAATTCACGATTCGCGTCGGTTGGCGCCCACTTGCCCCCTGGTTCCCACGCTTCCGCGTGGGAACCGAAGGCTTCGACGCTTCGCGTCCCTCCGAGGGCCGCAAAGCGGCCGAGAGGTGCGTTTTTACGCCGAAGCGTGGGAGCGAGCGGGCCGAGAGCGCCCCGGGGCGTCGGGCGACCATCGGGACGACAAACGCGCCCCCCAGCGGAGGGTCGCCGCTCGCCGGCGCGTCTCGTTTGCCGTTTGACTTCCTCGATACGATCCGGCATGATATGTGGACAAATGTACTACTGCCGAATCGAACGGGGCGCGAAGCGGGCGGAGAGCATGGGAAAGCGAAGGGCTGCCGGAGGCGCGGAGCATCGACGCCGAGACTTGCGGCCCTCGGCACGCGGAAGAGAATCGCGATCCCCCCTGGGCTTCGACGCAACCGCTACCCGGGGGTCTCGTGGGTGAGTCTGGGGCACTCGGGCGTTTGTTGCCCACAAGACGCTCCCGACGGGGCGAGGAATCCCGGCGGGCGCACATCCGGCGCCCACACATCCGGCGCCCACAATTCCCCACCTTTGGGTGCGAGAATTCACGATTCGCGTCGGTTGGCGCCCACTTTTCCCCACCGATGGGGCCACGATGCCGGGCAGCGAGCAGTTTGGCACCCACAAAACCCTACCGATGGGGCCACGAAACGACTCGGTGAGCAGTCTGGCGCCCACGAAACCCGGCCTTGGGGGGCCGGAAGTGGAAAAATGAGCGGTCCGTTGACCAAAGGAAGGCGGATGGGCTCGAACGGGATCTCGCGGTCTGCGGGGATGGAATTGCCACCGGGCGATCCGGTTCGGTATCCTTGATCGCTTTCCGGTCGGCCGGATGTATTCAAGCTTCCAGAGTCTCCTGCAAGCTTTCACAGAAGCGGAAATATCGTCATGCTCTATCGCACGATGCCGTCGACGGGCGACTCGCTGTCGGCCCTGGGATTCGGGTGCATGCGTCTACCACTGAAGAAGGGCCGAATCGACGAGCCCCTTGCCGAAGCCATGATCCGTCGGGCGGTCGACGCGGGCATCAACTATTTCGACACGGCCGCTCCCTATCACGGCGGGGCCAGCGAGCCGTTCCTGGGCCGGGCGCTCGAAGGGCGCCTGCGCGAACGGGTGTTCGTGGCCACCAAGCTGCCTCACTGGCAGGTCCGCACGCTCCGCGACATGGATCGGGTGCTCCAGGTGCAACTGGCCAACTTGAAGACCGATCGCATCGACTATTACCTGATCCACAACCTGAACGGGGCGAGTTGGACCCGGGCCGAGGGGCACGGCGTGACCGAGTTCCTCGACCGCGCCAAGGCCGACGGGCGGATCCGCCACGCGGGCTTTTCGTTCCACGGCGACAAGGAGGGATTCAAGCAGATCGTCGACGCCTACGATTGGGACGTGTGCCAGATCCAGTACAACTATCTCGACGAAGACAATCAGGCCGGCACCCAGGGCCTCGAGTACGCCGCCTCGAAGGGGCTGGGGGTGGTGATCATGGAGCCGCTGCGCGGCGGCAACCTGGCGCGAATCGTCCCCGAGGAAGTCGACGCCTTGTGGAAGTCGGCGCCCATCGCAAGGAGCCCGGTCGAGTGGGCCCTCCGTTGGGTCTGGAACCGGCCCGAGGTGCACGTGGTTCTCTCGGGCATGAGCAGGGAGGAGCAGTTGGAGCAGAACCTGGCGATCGCCGCCGACGCCCGGCCCGAGAGCCTCACCGCCGAGGAACTCGACCTGGTGCGCCGGGTCGAGCGGGCCTACCGGGGCCTGATGCAGGTGGGCTGCACGGGTTGCCAGTACTGCATGCCTTGCCCGGCGGGCGTCGACATCCCGGTGTGCTTCGAACAGTTCAACAACTATCACATGTTCCAGAGCCGGACGGCCGCCCGCATGGTCTACACGCTCATGTGCGGCGGGATCGTCGATGGCCGTCGGAGCATGGCGTCGCAGTGTACGGCCTGCGGACGGTGCGTAAGCGCCTGCCCGCAGCAGTTGCCCATTCCCGACTTGATGAAGGAGGTTCGCCGCGACCTCGAAGGGATCACGACCCGGCCCATGATCTGGCTGGCGAAGTGGTATCTCGCGTTCAAGCGGTTCCGCACGAATTGGAGATCATAGTAGGGGCAAAGCGTCTCAATCGATCCGGTCTTGCGCCGGATGGGAACGATCGCCCGCGCCCGATCGGGATCGCGCCGCCCGAAGCGCGAGGAAGAGCGCGCCCGAGGCGGCCAGTCCGCAGCCGATGCCCACCCACTTCGACGCGCCCGCTCCCACGGGCAGGTAGCCGAGGACGAGGGCGAAGGCCGCCACGGCGAGGCTATAGGGCATTTGCGTTCGCACGTGGGCCAGGTGGTCGCAGCTCGCGCCGGTGGAACTCATGATCGTCGTGTCGGAGATGGGCGAGCAGTGGTCGCCGAAGATCGAGCCGTCGAGGATGGCGGCGATGCTGACGACCGTCGTGGGCCCGTACGCCCCGCCATCGAGGCGGAAGGCCAGGGGCACGGCCGTGGGAATCAGGATGGCCATGGTCCCGTAGCTCGTGCCCGTCGAAAACGAGATGGCCGCCGCCACGGTGAACACGATGCCCGGAAAGACCCAAGGCCGGAGCGATTCGCCCAGAAGCTCGGCCATGAACTCGCCGGTCTGCAGCTCGCCGCAGGTCCGCTTTAGCGACCAGGCCAGAATCAGCACGCTCACCGGCAGCAGGCTCGACTTGAGGCCGGCGAGCACGGCCCACGCCGTGGCTCTCACGGGAAGTCGAGCCACGACCAGCGCGAGAACGACCGAGACGGTCAGGGCCGCGCTCGCCGCGAAGGCCAGCAGCGGGATGCTGTCGACGCCCGAAAAGACCGCGCGCCATGCCCCGGGCCGAACGATCGCCCGAGGATCGGCCGCGAGCAGCTCGATGCCTGTCGGGTCGAGCCAGAGCTGAACGACGAACATGCCCAGCAGCACGAGCATGGGTACGACGGCGACCGAGGCGAAGACCCTCGCCCGCGCATGGGGCTCGGCCGAGTCGGCGGCCGACGAGCCGATCAGCCTGGCATCGTCGGCGAGGACCTTTCCCGTGGTCGCGGCGCGGCGCTCGGCGTCGGCCATGGGCCCGAAGTCCTCGCCCGTCCAGGCGTTGAAGAACACGAACCCGATCATCCCGAGGCAGTAGAAGCGAAACCCCAGGGCGTCGAGAAAGAGTTCGTACCCGCCCTTGGGGAGGGCCAGCGACTGGGCGATCCCGCCGAGCAATCCCACTTCGTAGCCGATCCACGTGCTGATCAGGGCGATGCCGGCGATCGGGGCGGCCGTGGCGTCGACGAGAAAGGCCAGCTTCTCGCGGCTGATCCGCTGCCGATCGGTCACGGGGCGAAGGGTCGCGCCGACGACCATCGTGTTCGCGTAGTCGTCGATGAAGATCACCAGCCCCGCGATCATGGTGACCAGCCTGGTCGAACGGGCTGACCGGGCGAATCGCAGCAGCCAGTGGGCCACCCCCTTGAGCCCTCCGGCCGCCAGCATGACCGCGATCATCGTCATCACGAGGGCGACAAACTGCAGGATTTGCAGGTTGCCGACGTCGAGCCGGGCGAGGCCGATCGGGGCGTGGCTCAGGTCGTCGAGGCGGTAGAGCGTCTCGACGACGAACCGCCCCGCGCGGACCGTGCCGCCGACGGCCACGCCGGGCGCGATGCCCGATTCGAGCGCCACGCTGAGCCATCCGCCCGCCACGATCGCGGCGACCAGGCTCAGATAGAGGCGGTTGGTGACCAGGGCCAAGGTCACGGCCAAAAGCGGCGGGACCACGCCGTACCAGGGCGGGCCGCCCGGCGACTGCCCGAGCGTCGCCGACCAGGCCAGCAAGCAGAGCGCCAGGGCCCCCGTCACAATGAGAAATCGAAACAAGCGGGTCAATTCTCGTACGCCGCCTTGGCCACCTCGAGTTGCTCCTCCAGGCGGCGGATCTGGTCTTTCAGCCGGTCCGTCTGATCGTTCACGGCTTTCGCGTACGCATTGTACATGGAGGGCGGGTTGTCGGCATAGCGCTTCGTTTCGAGCACCGTCCGCAGCAGGGCCTCGAACTGACGGGCGAGCGCCGGATCGAACTGGTCGCTCTCGCGCAGTCGCTTGACGTTCTCCTCCATGCCGGCCTCGCACGTGCGGACCATCTTGCGCACCTCGTCTTCTTCGAGTTTCGCGCGCAGCGCCCGGGCGGCCCACTCCGGCGGGAGCTCGACGCGCTGCAACTGGTTGAGCGTCTTGGCGGGGATTCGGCCCATCCGGATCCGCGTTTCGATTTCGTTGGCCTGCATGCGAACGCCCGTGGGAACGTTCACCTGCAGCCGGATCAGATTGATGCCGCCCACGAGCGACATGCGCTGGAGCAAGGCGTTGGCCACGTGCCGATCGCCCGCCCGGATCACGGCCGATTCGGGCTGCCCCTTGACCTCGTCGATCGCGCGGCTGAGGTCGCTCACGGGAATGCCGAAGGCGATGCCCCGCTGCCCGAGCGTTCCGAAGCGGGTGTCGAAACGGTCGCCGAGCTTCCGGAGGGCCTGGCGGATCTCGGTTTCGCCGCGATCGGTCGCCTTCATGGCGATGACGGCGACCACGGCGCCGTCGTAGTTGATCGCCGGACCGCCGCTGCTGCCGGTGTTGACCGCGCCGTCGATCTGGTAGAAGTCGCACTTGGCCGTGTGCACGACGGCCCGCATCGTTCCGCTGGTGACGGCGTCGCGCAGGACGACGTCGGTTTTGCCCAGCGACGGATTGCCGACGATCACGACCTTCTCGCCCGGCTGAAACTGGTGATCGGCCACGATGGGAATCGGGGGCAGATCGGTCGGGACCTCCAACAGGCAGAGGTCGCGGACCGGGTCTTCATAGAGCACGCGGCTGGCCCGGCACTTCGCCGCGCCGGCGGCCGAGAAGTGGCACTCGATTTCGTTGACGTAGGCGCCGTCGACGACGTGGGCGTTCGTGGCCACGAGGTTCTCGCCGACGACGAATCCCGTGCCCGACGCGAGAGGGTGCTCGATGATACACACCGACTCCTTGCTGCGCCGGACCGCCTCGGGCAGGTCTTCGAGCCGCAGGGCGGGCGCCGACAGCGAGCCGAAGACCGCCGGCCTCGGGTCGGACGAGGACTCGGACGACGACTCCGACGACCCGGACGACGGGGCCGACGGCTCGGAGGGCGACGACGCGCGCGGCGGCGCCCCGGGCCTTGCCCAGGGGGGCGGCAACATGCGCCCCCCTCCCGCAAAGGCGGGCGGACCCGTATACGGGATCGACTCGCCGGGATCGATCTCTTCGAGTTCCATCCGGTCGATTCGAGCGGGGACCCCCTGGTAACTGGTCACGGCAAGCCGGTCGCCGGGAAGGTCGCGCCATCCGTCGCGGCCATACGGCAGTCGCTGAACGGAGCCCTGCCAATCGATCACGATCCCTTCATCGCAGGCAACCTGGACTCTGGATCGTGTGACCGTGCACACGATCGTGGTCGGCCGGCCCGCGTGAAAGACCTCGCCATGTCGAGCCGTCTGCCTACCGGAGACGGGGCGGCCGTCCGTATCCGTCAGGCCGCCGAACTCGCGGGTGTTTCTCTCCAGCGTCGCCACAACTCCCCGGCCGTCGACGAGCAGGAACAGCTCGATGCTTCCCTCGCCCGACGTGCGTTCCAGGACGATGGTCCAGCGGTATCCGGCCGGAGGCGGCTTGGGTACGACCAGGCCCCACAATGCTCCCCCGGGACACACGAGGCTCGATCCCTGCCTGGTCCAGCGCGGGCCCCGCGCGTCGCGCACCGGATCGATCAGGCTGAGCAGATCGACTTTCCCGGGCGACTCGGCCGCGATCGCCGGGGCAACGCTTGCCGGAGTGGCCTCCGGTGGGGGGGAGAACGGTTCGGAGGCCGTCGTTGCGGCCGCTTCGGCCCTCGCCCCCTGCCCCTCCTCCGAAGACGGGGGAGGCGAGTCCTGGTCGGGCGATGGTTGCCCGAAAGTCGTCTGCCCGAACGTCTCGTACCCGGCCGATTCGGCCCTTACCCCTTGCCCCTCGTCCGAAGGAGGCAGAGAGGAGCCCCGGTCGGGCGACTCGGCCACTGTACGATCGGGTGCTTCGGGGTCGGGCGATTCCGTGCTGGCGACCCGCGGCCCTCGCGAAAGCGCGACGATCAGGGCCACGCTCAGGAGGAGCACCAGGGCGCCGCCGATCGCGCCGACGACGTAGACCATCGTGTTGTCGCGCCTGCTCCGCCGCGGCGAACTGAGCAGAGTCGCCGGCGCGGACCCGACCCCGGACCAGAGGGGATCGTCCAGGGCGGAAGAGGCCGGACGCGCCGTGGGAGTCGCGGCCGACGATTTCGCGTCCGAAACCATCAGTGCCCGGGAACAGTGCGGGCAGCGGACCGTGGTGCCGGGGGTTGCCGAAGCCGGCAAGCGGAATTTGCCGCGGCACGTCGGGCAGATAAGGACTCCGGCCATCAGGGGTGCCCCCCAAAGACGTGCTGAGTTACCCATCATCCAGACCGCCTAAGTCTAGACACCGCGCCGCCGAAACGTCAAGGGGCCCCCGACCGTAGGGAGGGAACGGTCGCGAAGGCCGGGCCTGGGAACGTCCTGCTTGACCTCCGCGACGCGGCCAACATATAACCGCAAGAGAAGGGACATGATCCATGAACTCCCGAAATCGTTTCCTCGCCGTCATTGTTGTCGCCGTCGTGACCGGCGCATTCGGCTACTGGCTGGTCCGGGCCCGGGCCGAGAACGACTCGGGGCGGATCCGGGTGTCGGGCAACGTCGAGATCGACGACGTCGAGTTGAGCTTCAAGATTCCCGGGCGCGTCGAGCGGCGGCACGTGGACGAGGGCATGCCCGTCGAAAAGGGGCAGGAAGTCGCCTTGCTCGACCGTTCCGACCTGGAACTCGAAGTGGCCATACGCCGCGAGGAGCTTCGGGCGGCCGAGTCCACCTTGCAGGAGTTGCGCAACGGTTCCCGGCCCGAGGAGAAGCAGGCGGCCCTGGCCGCGAAGAACCGGGCCGAGGCCGCGTGGAAGGACCTCGTGTCGGGTTCCCGCGACCAGGAGATCCGGGCGGCCCGGGCGGCCCGGGTCAAGGCCGAGGTCGAACGCGACCGCCTCAAGCTCGACTACGATCGCGCCAGGGTGCTGGTCGAGCAGAACGCGATTGCCCGGGAGGCGTTCGATCGGGCCAAGGCGGCCTACGAGGTCGCCTTGAAGCAGGTCGACGAGGCGGCCGAGCGCGTCGATCTGCTGGAGGAGGGATTCCGCCACCTCCAGGTCGAGGCGGCCGAGCACGCTTACCGGCAGGCCGAGGCCGAGTATGCCCTCGTGATGAAGGGGCCGCGCGAAGAGACGATCGAGCAGGCCGAGGCCCGCCGCCAACAGGCCGAGGCCGCCCTGCGACTGGCCGAGACCCGGCTGGGCTACGCCACGCTCGTCTCGCCGCTGTCGGGGATCGTGCTCTCGAAGAACGTCGAGCCGGGCGAGTACGTGGCCCCGGGCACTCCCGTCGTCACCGTGGGCAATCTCGAGCACGTCTGGCTCCGAGCCTACGTGAACGAGACCGATCTCGGCAAGGTCCGCTACGGCCAGGGCGTCGACGTGACGACCGACACCTATCCGGGCAAGGTGTACCGAGGACGCATCGCGTTCATCGCCGACGAGGCCGAGTTCACGCCGAAGAACGTGCAGACCGAGAAGGAGCGCGTCAAGCTGGTCTACCGGATCAAGATCGACGTGCCCAACCCCGACCAGGACCTCAAGCCGGGCATGCCCGCCGACGCCGAGATCCTGCTCGACGGCCGCTAACGGGAGTTGGACGGGGATTGCCGGAAACACGAGGACAATCCCGTCACCACTGCGAACGGGATCGCGCACCATGGAGCCCATCCGGGCAGAGCATCTCACCAAGACGTTCGGCGACCTGACCGCGGTCGACGACCTCTCGCTCGGCGTGTCGCAGGGCGAGATCTTCGGCCTCGTGGGGCCCGACGGGGCCGGCAAGACTACGACGATGCGCCTTCTCACGTCGATCATGGATCCCACCTCGGGCGACGCCTGGGTCGCCGGGGCCCACGTGGTCCGCCAGGCCGAAACGGTCAAGGAGCACATCGGCTACATGAGCCAGCGCTTCGGCCTCTATGCCGACCTGACCGTGATCGAGAACCTGCGCTTCTACGCCGACGTGTACGACGTGCCCCGCCGCGGGCTGCAGGAGAAGATCGACGACCTGCTGGCCTTCAGCAATCTCACGCCGTTCAAGAGGCGATTGGCGGGCAATCTCTCGGGCGGGATGAAACAGAAGCTCGGCCTGGCCTGCGCCCTGGTCCATACGCCCAAGGTGCTGTTTCTCGACGAGCCGACCAACGGCGTCGATCCCGTCTCACGCCGCGATTTCTGGCGCATTCTCTACCGGTTGCTGCGAGAGAAAGTCACGATCTTCGTGTCGACGGCCTACCTCGACGAGGCCGAGCGGGCCAACCGCATCGGCCTGATCGAACGAGGACGCCTGCTCGCCTGCGGAACGCCCCACGAGGTCAAGCAGCTCATGCGCGGGACGATCCTCGAGATCCGCTCGCCCCAGCCGCGGCGGGCCACGGCCGTGTTGCGCGCGCAGTTGAAGGGCGCCTCGGTGGGGTTGTTCGCCGACCGCGTTCACGTGGTCAGCACCGAACCCGAGAAAGCGGCCTCGCGCGCCGAGGCGATTCTGGGCGAGGCGGGGCTTCGGGCAATCGCCATCCGGCCGATCGAGCCGTCGCTCGAAGACGTTTTCGTGTCGGTCCTTGCCGAACACGAGAGGAGCCGGTCGTGAGCCCGCAACGAGACGACAAGGCCGTGATCGTCGAGAACCTCGTGAAGCGGTTCGGCCGCTTCACCGCGGTCGACCGCGTCAGCTTCGAGGTCGAGCGGGGCGAGGTTTTCGGCTTCCTGGGCCCCAACGGGGCGGGCAAGTCGACCACGATCCGCATGCTCTGCGGCATCCTCGCGCCGACCGAAGGGTCGGGCACGGTCGCGGGGTTCGACGTGGGCACGCAGGCCGAGCAGATCAAGGCGCACATCGGCTACATGAGCCAGAAGTTTTCGCTCTATCAGGACCTGACCGTCGAGGAGAACATCGACTTCTACGGCGGCATCTACCGGATCGACCCCAGGGAGAAGGCGGCGCGAAAACAGTGGGCCATCGCGATGGCCGGTCTGGCCGAGCACCGCAACCGGCCGGCGGCGATCCTGTCGGGCGGATGGAGGCAGCGCCTGGCCCTGGGCTGCGCGATCTTGCACCGGCCGCCCATCGTCTTTCTCGACGAGCCGACCTCGGGCGTCGATCCGATCAGCCGCCGGCAGTTCTGGGACCTGATCTACGAGATGGCCGGCGAGGGGGTCACCGTGTTCGTCACCACCCACTACATGGACGAGGCCGAATACTGCGACCGGTTGGGGCTGATCTACCGGGGCGAGCTGATCGCCCTGGGCACACCCGAGGTGCTCAAGAACGATCTCATGGAGGAGGACGTTTTGGAGGTCCTTTGCGAGCGGCCCGAGGAGACCATGGCCGCGATCGAAGGGCTCGATTCGGTCAAGGAGGCGGCGCTGTTCGGCAGGGGGCTTCACGTGGTCGCCCGCGACGGCGATCGCGCGGCCGCCGAGGTCCGTGATCTGTTGGCCGGGCAAGGGCGGCCGATCGAGCGGGTCGAAAAGGTCCGCCCTTCCCTGGAAGACGTGTTCGTATCGCTGATCGAGGCCCGCGACCGGGCCGAGCGGCCCCTGGCCGAGGTGTCGCGATGAAGCCGCGCCGGGTATGGGCCGTGGCCCGCAAGGAGTTTTTGCACGTGCTCCGCGACGCGCGGAGCCTGGCGATGGCCGTGGCCACTCCCGTGCTGATGCTCGTGCTCTTCGGCTACGCGCTGACGCTCGACGTCGACCGGGTGCCACTGATCGTCTGGGACCAGAGCAACACGCACGAGAGCCGCGAGCTCGTTAGCCGCTTCGCGCTTTCGCGGTACTTCTCGGTGGCCGGCCACGTCGACAACAACCGCGACCTGGAGCGAGAGATCGATGCGAGGCGGGCCCTGGTGGCGCTGGTGATTCCCACCGACTTCGCGCGCAACGTGGCCACGGATCGGCAGGCCCCCGTGCAGTTGATCGTCGATGGGAGCGACTCGAACACGGCCACGATCGCCCTGGGGTACGCCGAAATCGTGACCGAGACCTACTCGCAGCGGATCGCGGCGGATCGCATCCGCCGCGCCGGCGGCGCCGTGCCCCGCCCGCCGTTGGGCGTCGAGCCTCGCGTGTGGTTCAACGCCGACCTGGAATCGAAGAATTACATCATCCCCGGGCTGATCGCCGTGATCATGATGGTCATCGCCGCCCTGCTCACCTCGTTGACGGTTGCCCGCGAGTGGGAGCGCGGCACCATGGAGCAGCTCATTTCGACGCCCGTCAAGGGCCCCGAGCTGATCGCGGGCAAGCTGGTTCCCTATTTCGTCATCGGCATGTTCGACGTGCTGCTGGCCGTGTTGATGGGCGAGTTCGTCTTCGACGTGCCCTTGCGGGGGAGCGTGGCCCTGCTGTTCGGCATGGCGGCCATCTTCCTCGTCGGCGCCCTTTCGATGGGGATGACCATCAGCATCGTCACGAAGAACCAGCTCCTGGCCAGCCAGATCGCCATGGTGACCACGTTTCTGCCGGCCTTTCTGCTGTCGGGCTTCATGTTCGCCATCGCCAACATGCCGATCCCGATCCAGGCGATCACCCACGTGATCCCGGCCCGCTACTTCGTGGCGTTGCTCAAGGGCATCTACTTGAAGGGCGTGGGCCTCGATGTCCTGGCCGGCGAGGCGATCTTGCTGGCGGCGTTCAGCGCGATCATGCTGCTGGTCGCCAATCGGAAGCTCAAGAAGAAGTTGGCGTAGACCATGCTCGACCGGCTCAAGCAGATGCTGATCAAGGAGTTCATCCAGGTCTTCCGCGACCCGCGAATGCGGATGGTGATCTTCGTGATCCCCTGCGTCCAGACGCTCGTGATCGGCTACGCGGTCACCACGGACGTTCGCCACGTGCGGACCGCGGTGGTCGATCTCGACAACGGCATCGAAAGCCGCGACCTGGTGGCCCGCTTCGAGGCGTCGGGTTATTTCGACGTGGTCGAGCGTAGCGACGACGACCGCCGGGTTCGCGAACTGGTCGATCGCGGCCGCGTGAGCATGGTGCTCAAGATGAACCGGGGGTTCGGCGAGGATCTGCGGGCCGGGCGAACCGCGCCCCTGCAGGTGATCGTCGACGGCACCGACTCGAACACGGCGTCGATCGTGATGAGCTACGTGGGGCGGCTCACCCGCGAGGTCTCCCACGAGATTCTCCTCGAACGGATCGAGCGCGCTCGAGGCGCGGGGCGGCGGCCGGGCGGGGTCGAGCTCCGCAGCCGGGCCTGGTTCAACGAGAACCTCGAAAGCCGCAACTACTTCGTCCCCGGCGTGATCGTGATCGTGGTGACGCTCGTCACGCTGCTGTTGACCAGCATGGCGGTCGTCCGTGAGAAGGAGATCGGCACCATGGAGCAGATCCTGGTCACGCCGATTCGCCCTGCCGAGTTCATCCTGGGCAAGACCCTGCCCTTCGCCCTGATCGGCATGGCCGACGTGCTGCTGGTGTCGGCGGTGGGCACGTTCTGGTTCGAGGTGCCGATTCGCGGAAGCTTGTTGCTGCTGTTGGGCTGTTCGGCCCTCTACCTGATTCCGACGCTGGGGATCGGCCTGCTGATCTCGACGGTATGCGGAACCCAGCAGCAAGCCATGATGAGCACGTTCTTCTACTTCTTCCCGGCGATGATGCTGTCGGGCTTCGTCTTCCCGATCGCCAACATGCCCGAGGTCGTGCAGTGGATCACCTTGCTCAATCCGCTGCGCTATTTTCTGATCATCATCCGCGGCATCTTCTTGAAGGGAGTCGGCGCCGACGTGCTTTGGCCGCAGATCGTCGTGCTGGCCGTCATGGGGCTCGTTGCGCTGTGGTTCGTCTCGACGCGGTTTCACAAGACGCTGGCGTGAGCGGCCCGCGTACCGGCGTTTACCGGCGGCCGTCGCTACGGCTCGACCGTAAAGCGGTGCACGGTGATCTCGTGGTAGGTTTGGCCGGGGCGGAGCACGGTCGAGGGGAAGGCCGGGCGGTTCGGCGAGTCGGGAAAGTGCTGCGTCTCGAGGCACAGCCCGTGGTAGGGGCCGTACGGCTTGCCGGCCGCCCGAAATCGGTCGCTCAGGCCCTTGGCCGTGTAGAGCTGCACGCCGGGCTGGGTGGTGAAGACTTCCATGGCCCGCCCGCTCTTGGGCTCGACCACGCGGGCGCAGAGCGTCGGCCCGTCGCCGGGGGTTCGGTTGAGCACGTAACAGTGGTCGTAGTTCTCGCCCTCGACCTCTCCGATGCGGGAACCGATCGCCCGCGGGCGGGTGAAGTCCATGGGGGTGCCGCGAACCGGGCGGATCTTGCCCGTGGGGATCTTCTGGTCGTCGGTCGGCAAGTAGAGGTCGGCGTTGAGCGTGAGCACGTGATCGAGGACGTCGCCCGATCCGGCACCGCCCAGGTTCCAGTAGGCGTGATTCGTGAGATTCAGATGGGTGGGCTTGTCGGTCGTGGCAAGGTATTCGATGCGGAGCTCGTCGTCGTCGTTCAAGGTGTAGACAACCCTGACGTCGAGCCGGCCGGGATAGCCCGCGTGCCCGTCGGGGCTCGCATGGCGCAGCTCGACCCCGACGCTCGCGTCGCTGCGCATGGGCGAGGCGTCGAAGACCTGCGATGGGAAGCCGCGACGCCCGCCGTGGATGTGGTTTTTGCCCGCGTTGGGCTCGAGGGCGTAATCGACGCCGTCGAGGGTGAACCCCGCGCCGGCGATTCGGTTGGCGTAGCGCCCGACGACCGAGCCGAACAAGGGGTGGCCGGCGAGATAATCGTCGAACGAATCGAGGTGGAGCGTCACGTTGTCGAGGCGCCCGGCCCGGTCGGGCACTCGCACCGACGTAAGGGTGGCTCCGAAGGTCATCACCTTGATCTCAAGGCCGTTGGCGTTGGTGAGCGTGTACTGGTCGACGACCGTGCCGTCGGGCATGTGTCCGACGGGCGACTTGGCGACCGCCAACTGCGCGTCGGCACGGCCCGGGCCCGCGAAAAGCACGAGAAGGGCGCACGCCAGCGCGGCGACGGCGCGGCGAAGACAATGGCAGGGGCGTGGGTGCATGGTTGCTGGCTCAAAGTGAGGATGCAATGCGAGTCGGAAGAGAATTCGGGCTACCGGCGCTTCCGGGCCTCGCCGGTCATGGGGACGAACCGCACCGCGATGCCGGGCTCGCGGCGGACCTTGCCGTCGCGATCCTTGGCGATGACGACCAGCTCCTGCCAGAAGTCGCCGACGGGCAGCACGAGCTTTCCGCCGGGGGCCAGTTGGTCGACCAGGGGCTGGGGCACGTGGTCGGGGGCGGCGGCCACGATGATGACGTCGAAGGGCGCCTTTTCGGGCCAGCCCTGGTAGCCGTCGCCGTGGCGCACCGTGAGGTTGTCATAGCCCAACTCCTTGAGGCGCCGGGCGGCCTCGTCGGCCAGCGGCTCGACGATCTCGATGCTGTAGACCTCCTTGCACAGTTCGGCCAGCACGGCCGCCTGGTAGCCCGAGCCGGTCCCCACGTCGAGGGCGCGGCCGTCGGGCTTGGGTTCGGCCAGTTGGGTCATCAGGGCGACGATGTAGGGTTGCGAGATGGTCTGATCGTGACCGATGGGCAACGGATGATCGGCATAGGCCTGCGGCTGGAGATGCTCGGGCACGAAGCGATGCCGCGGAACGCGGCCCATCACCTCGAGAACTCGCCGGTCGGTGATATCGCGCCCGGCCAAGTCGCGCTCGACCATCTGCCGGCGGGCCCGCTCCCATTGTCCCTCGTCGAGGGGCCGGCCCGGGGCCCGAGCCTGGGGCGACTCGGCCTGCGAGGTACCTGCCGACCGGGGCCACATGTCGCCGGTGATCGCTACGGCCGCGATCCCCGCGAACACGAGCAGACAAACGGCGCACATGAGACGGTGGGGACGAATTGGGCCGGACATCGCGATCCCCCTCTTCGGCGGAATGTTCCCCGACACCATTCTACCGCGGCACGCTCGCGAGGCAAGCAACGCAGTGACCATTCGAGGCGGGCGCCCGTGTTCCGTCCGAATGCGAAGGCCAATCTCATTCAAGCGCTTGGTACCCGCGATAACCCTCAAAAGGCCTCCGTTGCGGATCGACGTGGCCTTTGCGCTTGGCGACGCGGTGGAACGAGTTCTCCTCGACGTCTTCGTTTCCCCATTGGTCCCAACCGGGGCGCGGAAAGCGGGCAAACAGTTCGAGGTACGGTCCTGGTGAACATTGCTCGATGATGTCATAGATCTCGTCGGGCTTGCGCGAATGCTCGCGTTTCCGAGTGGCCAGCAGGTTGACCTGCGTGCGCCCCGGTTGGAGGGTGCGCATGCTGCCACGGACGCCGAAGAGGAGCATTTCCGTCACGTTGCGAAAATAGAAGCCGACACCCCGACCGTCGGGGCCGCCGTCCTTTCGGATCTTGTACCAGACGAGGTTCGTCTTGTACGTGAAACCCCACGCTTGCATCACGTCGAGCCCTTCGAGCAGCAACGCATTGGGCACCCAGAGATAGAGGTGCGACCGGGCCGCGGCGAGCTTCGGCACGGGCAACTCGAGTATCTCCTTCAATTTCATGGTCGGATACCGAAGCAGCCGGCGGTGCTCCGGCGCGACCTTGCCCGTGCGGTTCTGGAACTGCCACGGAGGATCGGCCAGAAGCGTGGAATAGGGCCCCGTCGCCTTCTCGAGAAGATCGTCGGCAGGGTGAAGCTCGGCGATGCGCATTGCCGTCGTCCCGTTCCGCGGGTTCCACGATATCGGCTGGGGGATCGGCGCGTCCATGGGCGAAACCGGTTGCCTCGTCTCGCGCGCCAGGGTCACTGGCCGCCGGCCGGCCGGTCGTGCCGGGTTTCGCCGCGGACGATCGACTCCCGCATCGCGGCCTCTTCGCGCAAGCGGGCCTCGTATTTCTCTTGCTGGCGGATCTCGACGGGGCTGACGAGTTGGAAGCCCGGCATGTCGGCCCGGGGCCGCCGGGCCAGGCTTTCGCGGCCGGCACGGATGATCGCCAGGGCCTCTTGGAAGGCCGGCGCCTGCTTGTCGGCCAGTCGCGCCAGGCACGGGCTGAGCTCGGGCCGAGTGAAGCTGACCTGATCGGCGTACTTCGGATCGGCCAGGTTCAGACCGGTCAACTCGCCCAGCCGCTTGAGCTGGGCCGGGTCCAAGGGCGATCGGCCGTAGAGATTCTCGCGGTAAGCGCTGGCGTAGTCGGGGTAATAGGGGGCGTTGACGTCGATCCAGGTGACGATGCGGGCGAAGCCCTCGGGGTCGAGGTCGATCTGCTCGTCGATTCGCGGATCCTGGTGGCCGCCGACGAGCACTTCGGCCAGCCGGCTGGCGTGAGATCCCCAGCTTTTCGGCAGCAGCGTCTGATGGGGGCCCGCCCCGGGCACCTTGACGTAGCCTTTCGAGCGGATTTCGTGATACGAGGCGTTGAACGCGAGGCCCAGGTCGCCGGCCAGATTGAGCTTTTCGCCCGCCTCTTGGCCGTAGTCGTGGCACGCGACGCAGTGCTTGTCGAAGACGGGCTGGACCTCGGTCAGGTAGTTGAACTGGCGCGCCGGGCCGTACCACGGCTCGATCGGGCTGGGCGCGCGAAGCATGGCCATGGCGCCGCGGGTCGGCGGGATCGTCGAGCGGCGGCTCTCGTGGCAGCCCACGCACCCGGTCGTCTCGCCGGGGCGGACGATCGTGCCGCTCCGCATCGACCGGATCATCATGCCCCGCTCGTCGAGAAGCTGGAAGTAGACAAAGGTGTCGGCCGGCACGGCGAAGTACGCGCTGCCGTCGGGCTCGACCGGCACGGTGCCCAGGATTCGCTTGTTGTTGAAGTCGTCCCAGGCCATGCCCGGGGCCTGCGTGCCGCTGCCCATCCATGCCTGGTGGGTCCAGAACCGCTTTGCGGGCGACTCGACCACGCGAAGGCGCTTGACCGTGCCCCGCTCGATCGTCTCCATGCCCGTGCCGACGTACACGTCCGACACGTAGAAGTGCCCCTCGCTCCGGGCCAGGTCGATTCGGGCGGGCACGACCGGCGGCTTGGGGCGCGGGCCGAGCGGCATGGGATCGAAACACCCGGGACCCTCGACGTGGAGCAGGACCTCGTTGCCGAACACGTCGAGCAGGTAGATGCCCATCTGCTCGCCCTGGCCGGTCATCCGCGAACAGAGGAAGTACTTGTCGGAAAGCGGATAGGGGTCTTCGTACTTCGGATCGACGCGAAGGTAGGTGTCGTAATCGCCCCGGCCGATCAGGTCGATGGCGGCGGCTGGCCAGGTGCGGAGCACGGGCGGCCTCAGGTCGATGCCCCGGCGCCGATCGAGGATGGCGATCGCGCCCCAGGGCCGGTCGTGGCACGACGAGAACGTGCAGATGGCCCGGTCGGTGCCGGGGATGATCCGCGTGTCGAGCACCGCGCCCGGCGAGTTCGTATTGTTGCCGTAATAGACGGCGTGGTCGGTGCCGTCGGGGCGGACGGTCCAAACGCCCTGGGCGTCGCCGAAGTTGCGATCGACGTATTCCCAACGGTCATAGAGCACGCGCCCGTCGGGCATAAGCGTCGGGTGGCCCTCGTGCAGCGTGCTGTGCCCGATCTGGTGCACGTTCGACCCGTCGCCGTTCATCACGAAGAGGTTGCCCATGATGTGCCGATTGCACATGCAGAACTTGGGCTCGCGCGTCGACGTGAAGAGAATCTGTCCGTTGGGCAGGTAGATGGGATCGATGTCGGAGAGGCCTGAGCCGAACGAGCGCTGCACGAGTCCGGTCCCGTCGGCGTTGATTTCGTAGACGTGGTAGTCGTCGTCGCGGTCGTGGCGGATGCTCAGCACGATCTTCGCGCCGTCAAAGCTCACGTCGGGATCGCGCGCGACGCCCTGGGGCAGTTCGAGGAGCGTTCGCACCCGGGCGCCGCGGGCGAAATCGACGGCCTTGAGCGCGCCGCCGCCCCGGAAGCTGCCCGTATTGATCTCGCCCGTCTGAAACATGGTGGCCGTGTTGTGGTGGTCCTTCTTGTATTGGTGGCGCACCACGAACAGGATCGGCTGCCCGCTGACGAGCGGATGGGCGGCCAGCGCCTCGCGTCGCAGCCGGTCGAACTCGGCGAGCAGTTCGGGGTCGGGCTCACCCGGCGCCTGCCGGGCCCGGTGTTCGAGGCGATCCAATCGGGCGAGGTAGGCGGGCGCCTCGGGATACCGCTCGGCGTAAGTCGCGGCCAGATCGCCGATTGCGGTCCGCAGGGCGTCGGCCCCGGGCAGCTCGCCCGCTTGCCCGGGCGCGGAGATAGCTAGTAGTGCGAGGATCGCGAGGGGGGCGCGGGTTCGGCGGGCCGTTCCGAGCATTGGGCGTTCTCTCGGCAGTTGGCAGGGGGACGATCGGGCCGGTCCATTATACGGAGAATCGCCGCCGGGTGCCCAGAGACGCCGAGCCCTATCGCATCCAGCCGACCCAGAAGCTGAACACCTCTTTGTCGTCCGTTGTCTCGGAGGAGATGGGGAAGGCGAAATCCAGGGCGATGGGGGCCGAGCCCATGGCCGGGATGCTGATCCGCAGACCGAATCCCGGCGCCACGCGGTACCGGTCGCGCCAGTTGTGAATCGTGGGCTCGACCGTGCCCGTGTCGCAGAACGCCACCGCGCGGACGTTGTCGTCGGCGGTGAGGGGGAACATGTACTCGACCGAGGCCAGGAGCATGAACTCGCCTCCGACCATCACGCCGGTGATCGGATCGCGCGGCGACGCGCCGCGGTAGTCGAATCCGCGAAGCGTCGAGAAGCCTCCCGCGTAATAGTGTTCGTAGATGGGCGTATCGCTGCTGGTGACGGCGGCGCGGCCCCCCACGCTGAGCACGTGCCGGCCCGATCCGTCGGGGTGCTGGCGCAGCATGAAATACTTGCGCAGCTCGAGGTCGCCCCGCGTGTATTCGAAGCTGCCCAGCACGTGCTCGACGCCGATCTCGAAGAGATACCCTTCGGTGGGCAGGTAGGCGTGGTCGCGCGTGTCGTGGGTCAGACCGAGGCGGAATCCGTACAGGGCGTTGTCGCCCAGCACTTCCGCCAACTCGGTCGGCGTGGGCGTGATCGGGTCGAAGATGTTCACCTGCGCCCCGCGAAAAGCGAGGCTCACCGACAGGTCGGGGCGATAGGGAAACTGGTACCCCAGGGCGACCCGACCGCCGAGTCGCTCTTCGTCGTACTCGGTGTAGCGGCGGCTGTGGAAGAATCCGTTCAGCGACAAGCTCACGTTGCTGCCGCGAAGATAGGGCTCTTGAAAGGTGACCGAGTACCGGTGCACTTGGGTGCCGGGGACCGCCTCGGCCCGGAAACGCTGTCCCGCTCCGCGCCACGCGGTGCCGTTGCGAATGTCTTCCCAACCCCGGGGCAGGCGGGTCCAGTCGAAGTTCTGCTCGTCGATGACGACCGAGCCGAGCAGACCCGCGTCGGAGTTCACCCCCACGCTGAACATCATCCTGCCCGTTTGCGTCTCCGTGACCCGAGGGTTCAACGGCACGAACACGGGCGGTTCGTCGTCGAGGGGATCGGTCAGAAAGGGAGGAGGAATATCGACCACGCCGCCCTGGGCAGGGAGCGAGCCGGGAACCGCACCCGAGGGAATGGCGCGATAGGGGGCGCCGTACGCCGGGGCGGGCGCGACCGGCGGCGCGCCCGGAGCCGGCGAAGGCTCGGTCAGAACCTCATCCGAAGTTGCGGGCGAGGACAAAACCGGCGCCGTGGCAGCCGACGAGGGCGACGTTGCCGGAGCCGTCGAGGGCGCCGCCGGCGGCAGGCGGTAGTCGCCGGGCCGCGGCCACGTCGAGACCGCCGGTTCGGGCTGCCGCAGTGTGGGGACGGTCCGCCCCGCTTCGGGAGAGTATTGCCCGCGAATCACCGTGGGACGGGCTCCCAGCCGGAGCCGCTCCTCCGCCGTGGGTTCGTTCGACGTTTCCCGGGCAAGGGCCTGGGAGGCCGCGTCAAGCCGGGAGGACGGCGACGCGGCCTGGCTCGGAGATTGCCATCGCAAATGCCGCCCCAAATCGCGCTGGTCGGCATTCTGCCCCCGAACGAGCAGCGAGTCGGGGCCCGAACGGTCGAACCGGGGCATGTGCTCGAGCGGGTTTTCGGCCGGCGATCCGGGCATGAGCCCCGACGACCGGTCGGGCGAGGGGCCGGCCTGGGGCGCCGGGCTGTGCGTCGGGCCCGGCGACGCCGGCGCCGACGGGTCGGGGCTCTGACCTCGGAAGGGCGGCGACTCGGGTTGCCTCGCCACTTCGGTCTCGTCGTTCAACTCGGGCGGCGAGACCACGATCTGCGGGGCGACCCCCGTGGCGGGATCGTACTGGAACAGTTGCGAGAACCTCAACCGTCGCTCGCTGGCGCGCAGGTCCCGAATGTCGATGATTTCGCCGGGATACACCGAGAGACGATCCAGCACGGTGGTCTCGCGGGTGTGCGGGAACTCGCCGCGAATTTCGACGTCGATCAACCCCGCGCGGCAGCGCCGCCCCTCTTGGACGTGGTAAACCAGATCGAGCTGCCCCGATTCCTTCGGGAAGCGAATTTCGGGGTCGACGTCGGCAAAGATGTACCCGATCGCTCCGTACTTGTCTTTGATCGAAGCCACGTCGCCTTGCATGTCGGCTTGGCGGAAGAACTGGCCCTCTTTCAGTTTGAACTCGGCGGCCAGCTCGTCGGACGCGATTCTCTGGTTGCCGATCAAGCTGATCTTTCGGACCTCGTAGCGGGGTCCTTCGTCGATGACGAAGGTGAGGATGGCCCAGTTGCGGCTCTCGCCGTAGTCGAGAATCGGCGACCCGACCCTGGCCCGAAAGTAGCCCAAGGCGCGGTAGTAGTCGATGAGCTTCTGTCGGTCCTGCTCGATCTGCTCTTGCTTGACTTCGCCGTTGAGATACCAGAAGATGCCGGGCTTCGATTGGATCTTGGTCCGCAGCTTGGCGTCGCTGGCAACCGTATTGCCTTCGAATTTCGTCCAGAGGAATCGGCTTTTGGGCCCCTCGTTGATCACGTAGATGACGCGCTGATCCTCCAGGCCGCGCTCGAACACCGACACGCGGGCTTCGGGAAACCCCTTGTCGCGGTAGAAGTCCTCCAAGACGCGCCGGCCTTCGTCGATGGCAAACCGATCGAAAGGATCGCCCTTCTTCAGCTTGATTTCTTGGGCCAGCTTCTTTTTGCTGATGTTCTGGCAGCCGACGAACTTGACCTCGTCGATGACGGGGCGTTCGTCGACCTCGAAGATCACGATGCGTCCGTGGCGGTCGTCCTGGTAGTGCGTCTTCACGTTGCCGAACTTGCCCGTCTTGTTGAGTCGCAAGACGTCGTCCCAGATCAGCGCGGCGTCGTAGGGCTCTCCGTCCCGAGTTCGAATGTAGCGGAGGATCTCGGCCGTGGGGGTGCGCGTGTTGCCTTGGACGATGACCCGAGTCACCGGGGTTTGGGCGTCCTCGACTCGGGAGGCGGGCGTCGAAGGCGACTGGCTCAGCACGGTCGGTTCGGCCGGCCGCGGCGCCAACGGCGAGGAGTCCGGATCGCGCGGCAGTGTTCCCGCCAGGTAGGGCGGAGTCTGGCGGCACCCCGGCAGGGCGAGCGCCACGACCAGGCCCGCCAGGATCGGCCCGAGGCGTCGGCAATGGCTCGAATCGAATCGGGGACCGGCCATGGAGCCCTTTCCGTCACAGGATCAATGAGTTTCGAGCGAGATGGCGGCTCGCACGGTCGCGCGAACCTTGGGCGCAAAGCGCCCGCGTCGAGGGCGCAATAATGGCCGCGTAGAAATACTCGAACCGGGCTGCCGCGGCAAGGTGAATTCGCCTCCGCGCCTTCCGGTGGCGGCAAGATGGGGGGGCTGGCGAGAAAAGGCGGCCCCGGGCCGGCAGCCATGGGATCGCTCAGAAGGCGTCGGGCTCGCTCTCCCCGTCGAACGGCGCGAATTCCTCGTGCGATTCCGCCTTCAGCGACTCGAACCGGGTGTACTTGCTGAACCAGAGCAGTTTTACGTCGCCGATGGGGCCGTTCCGCTGCTTGGCCAGAATGAGGTCGCTCTGCCCCAGCTTGCCCTGCTGCTCGGCCTCTTCGCGCGACATGAACATCTCGTCGCGATGGACGAACATCACCACGTCGGCGTCTTGCTCGATGGCCCCCGACTCGCGCAGGTGGCTCAAGCGGGGCCGGTGCCCCTCCTTGCCCGGATCGGCCTGCCGGTTGAGCTGGGCCAGGCAGAGGACGGGAACGCTCAGTTCGCGAGCGAGGCCCTTCAGGCGCCGGGCGATCTTCGCGACCTGCTCTTGCCGGGGATCCCTTGCGTTGTCGGGCTCGATCAACTGGAGGTAGTCGATCACGATCAACCCCAGGCCCTGCTTGCGCTTCAGACGCCGCGCGCACGCGGCGATCTCGCTGATCGTGCGGCTTGGGGTATCGTCGATGAACAGGGGGGCGCGGCTCAGCTTGCTCGATGCCTTGACCAGCTTCTCCCGCTCCTCGCCGGAGATGTAGCCGCTGCGGAATTTGTTCCCGTCGATCTTGCCCAGCGAGCAGAGCATGCGCTGGGCCAATTCCTGACGCGACATCTCGAGGCTGACGAACAGGCACGCCTGCCGCGAATCCAGCGCAACATGCTCGGTGATGTTCGTGGCCAGGGCCGTTTTTCCCATGCTGGGGCGCGCGGCGAGGATGATCAGCTCGGCCTCGTGCAATCCGCCGGTCAGGTTGTCGAGGTCGCGGAATCCCGTGGGGATTCCCGTGGCCCCGCCCCCGTCGAGCCGCTTGTCGATCAGCTCGAAGGCCTCGACGAGCACGTCGTGCATGCTGGTCACCTGGTCGACGCTCCGCCTCGAGTGGACGGCGAAGACCTTCTCCTCGGCCTTGCTGAGCATCTCGCGCGGCTCGACCGTCGGATCGTAGGCGTCGCGCAGGATTTCGGTGCCCGCGTGGATCAGGTCGCGGAGCATCGCCTTGTCGCGGACGATGCGGGCGTAGTAGGCGGCGTGGGCGGCGACGGGCACTTTCTGGAGCACCTCGGCCAGGTAGGCGGCGCCTCCCACCGTCTCGAGGTCGCCCGCCTTCTTGAGCCGCTCGACGAGCAACGTCTCATCGACCCGCTCGCCCTCGTCGTGCATCGCCATGACGTGGCCGTAGAGCTTCTGGTGCGCGTCGGCATAGAAGTCCTCGGCCCGGAGGATCAAGGCCACCTCGTCGCACATATTCTGGTCGAGCAGGATGCTGCCCAGAACGCCCACCTCGGCCTCAACGCTCTGCGGGGGCAGGCGGTCGAGGATCTCGGAACTGACTCGGGAAGCCGCGTGGGCGGCGTCGACGCGTCCTGTGGTGGCCATGGCGATCCGTCTTCGGCATGCGAAATGGCAGAAGCCGGCCGAACGTTATTCGCCGTCCTTGGGTTCAGCGACGACGGCGGGCACGACCCAGACTTTCAACTCGGCATCGACCTCTTGCCCGAGGTGCACCTTCACGGTGTACAGGCCCAATTCCTTGAGCGGCCCTTCGAGCCGAACCTGGTCGGGGGTAATGGCCAGATTGTTGGCCTTGAGGGCCTTCACGATCTCGGCCGCTCCGACGGAGCCGTACAGGTGCCCTTCGTCGTTGGCGTTGGCCTCGATCGTGATGGCCTGCTGCTCGATGGACTTGGCCAACGATCGGAGGCCGGCTAGGCGGGCCTTCTGGATCTCGACCAATTTGGCTTTGTGCTTCTCGACCATCCGCTTGTGGTGCGGCGTGGCGATCGTGGCGAGGCCCTGCGGGAGGAGATAGTTGTTGGCGTAGCCGGGCTTGACCTCGACGACTTCGCCCTGTTCGCCCAGCTTGTCGACCGGCTGGACCAAGAGCAACTCGATTCCGCCGTTGGGCCCCCTGGGCAGCCGTTTGCTCCGGCGGGGGACTCGCCGCTTCGCGCTGCTTTGTTCTGTCTTGGCGTTGGGCATGAGAGCTAGCACCTCCGAATAGATCCTGTATGGTCCCCCAACAAGAAGTCGCACGGCGTTGTCAACCGGAGCAGGCCGCGCCCGACCGTCTCATTGGCCTCACTAAAACGGTATGTCGTCATCGCCGCCCGAGGGGCCCGGCGCCGGGGCGTCGTAGGCTTGGGGCGGCTCTGCCTGGCTGTATTCCGAGTCGCGTTGGGCGGCGGGCCGCCCTCCGCCGGCAGCGGCACCACCACCGCCGCCCCCACCACGGCCGCCGACCATCTGCATGGACAAGCCGACCACCTTGAGTTTCGAGCGCTTCTGCCCGTCGTTGGTCTGCCAGGAGTCGAGTTTGAGCCGGCCTTCGATCAATACGGGCGACCCCTTGCTCAAGTACTCGCTGGCCACCTCGGCCGTGCGGCCCCAGAGTGTCACGTCGACGAAGGTGGCCTCCTCGACCCATTCTCCGCTGGAGTTCTTGACGCGATCGTTCACGGCCAGCCCGATGTCGGTCACGGGCGTTCCGCTGGGCGTGTAGCGCAACTCGGGGTCGCGAGTCAAGTTTCCGAGGAGGATGACGCGGTTGTAGCTCGCCATGATCAACGATCTCCTTCGGGCGCACGGGATGGGCAGCGGTTTGTGGGGTGGAGGAGGCCAACGGCGCCTTTAATGAACAGGCGTTCCCCGGTCAAGGTACCCGACCGAGCCCGCCAACGCAACCGATCCGCCGAGGGCTCTCGAACCGTTCCGGCTGGGCGAGCACGGCCCGTCAGTCGGCGGCCTCCGCCTCGGCGACCGGGGCCGCCTCGGCCTCTGCCAGGGGTTTCGTCTCGGGCTTCTCCTCCGCCTCGCCCTCCGCCGTCGTGCGAAGGGGTTGCCCCGTTTTGGCATGTTCGACGACGGCATCGACGATCCGCGGGTCGATCTTGATGAACAGGGCGCGGAGGATCGTTCCGCTGAGCGTGCATTTCCGCTTCACTTCGGAGAGCCTGGGCCCGTCGAGGCGGAAATAGGTTAGCCAGTAAGTGCCCTTTCGGTGCCCTTTGATCGGGTAGGCGAGGCGCCGCTCTTCCCACAACCGGCTGACCAGCAGCTCTCCGCCCGCCTCCTGGATGATCTTCGGGATCTGCCCGGTCACCTCGGCCGCATCGCGCGCATACCGGTTCGAGTCGAGCAGAAACATGCCTTCGTAAACGGACTCAGCCAAGACGGTTCTCCTGCGGCTTCAGTTGTATCGGTTCATGCATTGTTCGATTCCTTCGCGGGCCCAGACGATGACCGCCTCGGCGGCCCGCTCGATGGCCCCTTCGATCTCGATTTGTTCGTCGGCCGTAAACCTTCCCAACACGTAGTCGGTCGCGTCCCAACCCGGGGGAGGCGATCCGATCCCAACCCGAAGGCGGGGGATTTGTTCGGTCCCCAGCCGGCGCATGATGTCGGCCAGCCCCTTCTGGCCCCCCGACGAACCGGCCGCTCGGCACCGGAGCTTGCCCGTCGGGAGGTGCAGGTCGTCGCACACCACCAACACGTGCTGCTCGGGCAGCTTGTAGAAGTCGCGAGCCTCGACCACGCTCGCCCCGCTGAGGTTCATGTACGTCTCGGGACACAGCACGAGGAGCTTTTCGCCGAATGCGTCGGCCTCGACCACCTCGCCTCGAAACCGCGATCTGGGGCGGTCGACGGCAAACCGGCGGACCAGTTCGGCGGCCACGGCGTAGCCCACGTTGTGCCGAGTCCTCTGATATCGGCGCCCGGGGTTCCCCAGGCCGACTACCAGTTTCATCACGCAGCACCCCGTCGCCGGACCACAACCGCAGGCTCCCGTTACTCTTCTGACTCCTCCTCCGCAACGGCCTTGCGCCCGATCACCTCGGGCTCGGCTTCCCCGGCAACCGCCGTTTCCTCTTCGGGCGCGGCAACCGGCGACACGCACTGGACCACCACGCGGTCGGGGGCGTCGATCAGTCGGGCCGTGCTCGGCAGCTTCAGTTGTCCGGCCGTGATCGAGTCGTCCAACTCCAATTCGTTCACGCTGACGTCGATCTTCTCGGGGATGTCGCTCGCCTCGCATTCCAGGTCGATCGCGTGGGCCAACTGCTCGACGACGCCCCCTTCCTTCAAGCCGGGCGCCTCGCCCCGGATCTCGATGGGAACCGACACCTCGACCTTCTCGTGGGCCGAGACGCGGGCGAAGTCGGCGTGAAGCACGTGCGTTCCCCACGTATCCCACTGCAACTCGCGGATGAAGGCCTGCTGCTGGACCGCCCCGGCCAGGGTGACCAACCGACTCCCGTGCCGCAGCGCCGCCTCGAGCTGGTCGGCCGGCACCGAAAGGCTGACGGTCTGTTGGCCGTGTCCGTAGAGGACCGCCGGAATTGACCCGCCGGCACGCAGCCGACGGTTGCGATGCTTTCCCCGCGTCTCGCGGAGCTGAACGTCAATGACTTCCGCCATGAACAACCTCGATCGACAAGCGTCTTGCGTCCCCGCCCGCTCCGGCCGCCGAGCCGGCGGTCACGCAGGCGCTAACTGTTTCTATGTCAAAGGGTTCCGGCAACGGCCCCCCGGCAATCCCTCGGCTCTTTCGTGCCCGGCGGCGGGCAAACCTCTTATTTTCGCGGAAAGTGGGTAGATTTCAAGCCCATCCGCGCCTAGATCGGACCGAATAGCCGGCTTACCGACTCGTTGCGGTGGATCCGCTTGATCCCCTCGCCGAGCAGTCGGGCTACGCTTAGCACCTTAATCTTCGGCAGCCGGCGCTCCGGCGTCAGGGGGATCGTGTCCGTAATAACGACCGCCTCGACCGGAGCCCGCTGAATCCGTTGGATGGCGTCGGCGCAGAGCACGCCGTGCGTCGCCGCCAGGTAGATCTTATCGGCCCCCGCCTCTTTGACCATGTCGGCCGCCCCGCAGATCGAGCCCGCCGTGGAAATCATGTCGTCAAAGACCAGGGCCACCTTGCCTTCGACGGAGGCCCCGATCAGATTGGCCTGCTTCACGTCGCTCTCCGAGCGCCGCTTGTCGACAATGGCCAATCGCCCCCCCAACCGCGCCGTGTGCCGCAAGGCCCGCTTGATGCTCCCCTCGTCGGGGCTGACCACGACGATGTCTTCCTCCGGAAAACCCAACTCGAGAAAGTGCTCGTCGATGACCGGCGCCGCGTGCAGGTGGTCGACGGGAATGTCGAAGAATCCCTGGATCTGGGCCGCGTGCAGATCCATGGCCAGCACCCGATCGGCGCCCGCCCGGGCAATCAGGTTGGCCACCAGCTTGGCCGTAATCGGGACGCGGCCCTCGTCCTTGCGGTCCTGCCGGGCGTAGCCGAAATAGGGAATCACCGCCGTGATCCGCTCGGCACTCGCCCGCTTGAAACTCTCGATCATGATCAGCAGTTCCATGAGGTTCTCGTTCACCGGGGGACAAGTCGGCTGAACGAGAAACACGTCGCGGCCGCGGACGTCCTGCTCGATCTTGCAGCCCAGCTCGCCGTCGGGGAAGTTCTTGATCGTGATCCGGCCCGGCGACAGGCGCAGATACTCGCAAATCTTGTGGGCCAACTCGGGATTGGCCCGCCCACTGAATACCTTCAAGTCGTTCATGATCGATCGAGAAATCGCAGACCAATCGCATTGCTCGTGAACCCGGCACGCCGCCGTATCGGCGCCAAGCTAAGATTATTGCCAGGAAATCGCGTGCTTTGCCAGGGGAGGCGTCCGCGTTCAGAGCGGCAAGGACCATGCCCGCCGCAGGGCTCGATCCCTTCCCGCCGGGAATCGAACGTGAAATCGCGATCGAAAAGAAGCCCGCGGGCAGCAGCCCGTGGGCTTCGGCAAAACACAATGCACCGCCCGGCGAAGACGACCCCGGGCTCCCCCCCCTTGGCTATTTCGCGACGACCGCGTAGGCCGAAAGCTCCGGAACCGAGTCGCCCAGGTCGGTCTCGATGCGGATCGTCTGAAGCACCTTGCCCGGGTGGTCGGTCGCCACAAACGTGACTGGGATCACGTGCACGGGCTTGGCCTCGGTCTCGCCCGACGTGTCGAACTCGAAGCAACTGTCGCCGCAAGTCACCGAAAGGATGCGGAAGGGCTTCTTTCCCCGGACGACGAGCTGCTTGGTCACTCGCTGGCCGGGCTCAATGACCCCCATGAAGAGCGAGGCCGGGCTGACGACGATCCCCGACTGCACAACCCCCTCGACCAGCACGGGGACCTGGCCTTGCTGGTAGTCGTTCGTGACCAGCATCAAATGGTCTCGCAGATAGCCCATTGGCGCATCGGCCGCAAGGCGGACGGTCAAGTTGTAGGCAACCTGGCCGGCGTCGCGGCGGGTTTCCTGCAACTCGGCCGTCAGGTGCGGGTTGACGCTCCGGACGTCGATGATCCTCCAATCGCTTCGGCCCGCGTAGGTCACGCTGACCGTGGTCTCGCCCGAGGTCCCCTGATCGACCGACCCCAACTGGATACTGCCCGGATGGACGACCACGTCGCTCCGAATGTAGCCGTGGGTGTGCAGTTGCACCTCGGCGGGAAAGGGACGGTCGAAGGTCACCGTAATCGTGGCCCCTTTGCTCCCCTTGAACGCCTGCGTGTTCAGCGAGGCCACCACCGCGCCGGTTTCATAGGTCTTCAGAAGGGGCTTTTCGACGGTCACGTTCGTGCAACCGCAACTCGACCGCACGCCCGAAATGTGAACGTCCTCGACGTAGATATTGGACAATACGAACCGGAATTCCGCTTTGGCTCCCCGGGCGACCGTACCGAAGTCGTGGCTGGTCGTCTCGAACATCTTTCTGGCCCACTCCTGCCCAAACAGGGGGGAGCAGCAGCAGAGAATCATCCATAGCGTCCAAGTAGCCTTGCGGAGCATGTGCGTCGTCTCCCACACAACAGACGGATCCTGGGCGGGTCAAACAAGGGGTTGCAGCCGCGGAGGTCCGTCTCCGATCAACGTAGGTTGTCTACCCATTCGGCGAAATCCTGCGGAACTCTAGGTTCTGGTTGAGATTGTGTCAAATTCCGTGTCGCCAGGGCTCCTGGCACGCTTGGATTGCCACGGAATGGGGTGCGACGCCCGATTCCATGCGCCGGACGCACATACCCAAGAATCGGACCGGACGACGTGACTGCTAGAGCCCAATTCTTCGTACTTATCTCGACAGAAGCCCCGTATTCGCTGTTCTTTCCATCCGATCCAGGCAGCACGAGCCGCTCGCTCGCGTTGCCCCGGCCTCGACGGCACTTTCGAGGGGGTATCGCATCGACCGTCGGCGATCCGCGGGCGCGGATCGTGCATGGCTCGGCCCGGCCGGCGTCGAGGTGAGGAAACTCGCACCGGTGACCATTGCCAAGCTCGGGGAGAATCCGATACCATAGGGGATTACGTAACGGCCGGCCCCCGGCAATCGGAGCACGCCGGAATCCCCCGCACGGTCCGGTTCATGTCGTCTTCGCCGCTTGGCTCGATCCATGTTCGAATCACTCCAGGAAGGCTTGACCTCTGCCATCCGGTCCCTGCGGGGCCGGGGGAAGCTGACCGAGTCGAACATGCGCGACGGGCTTCGCCTCATCCAGCAAGCCCTGCTCGAGGCCGACGTCAGCTTTCCCGTCGTCAAGCAGTTCATGGCCCGCGTCTCCGAGCAGGCCGTCGGCGAGCGCGTGCTCAAGCTGCTCGACCCGACGAAGCAGCTCGTGGGCATCGTGCACCGGGAGCTGGTCGAGTTGATGGGGCCGGTCGACCATTCCCTGCACCTGCGGAGCAAGCCGTCGGTGCTGATGCTCTGCGGGCTGCAAGGCTCGGGGAAGACGACGACCTGCGGCAAGCTGGGCATGCTGCTGAACCGTCGCGAGCGGAAGCCGCTTCTGGTGGCCGCCGACCTGCAGCGTCCCGCCGCCATCGACCAGTTGGAGGTCCTCGGCCAGAAACTCGGGATCCCCGTGTACACCGAACGGGGCGTCGACAACCCCGTGGCGGTCTGCCAGAACGCGGTCCGGCATGCCAAGCAGATCGAGGCCGACGTGGTCGTGCTCGACACGGCCGGGCGCCTGCACGTCGACGAAGAGTTGATGGCCCAGTTGGCCAGGATCGAAAAGCGCGTCGAGCCCGACCAGGTCTATTTCGTGGTCGACGCGATGACCGGGCAGGATGCCGTCCACAGTGCCAAGGCGTTCAATGAGGCCTTGGAGCTCGACGGGGTCATCTTGACCAAGCTCGACGGCGACGCCCGGGGCGGGGCGGCCTTGTCGGTCAAGGCGGTCACCGGGGTGCCCATCAAGTTCATCGGCACCGGCGAGCACCTCGATGCCCTCGAGGAATTCCACCCCGATCGGATGGCGGGCCGGATCCTCGGCCTGGGCGACATCCTCTCCCTGGTCGAAACGGCCCAGCAAAAGGTCGACCAGGAGGAGATGGCCCGGCAGGAGGCACGGCTTCGCAAGGGCGAGTTCACCCTCGACGACTTCCGCAAGCTCATGGACCAGACCGGCCGGCTCGGGCCCCTCAACAAGATCATGGGGATGATCCCGGGCATGAGCCAGATGAAGGACATGATGGGCGACGTCGACGCCGAGGCCGAGATGAGCCAATTCCGCGGGATCATCGACTCGATGACCCCCGACGAGCGCCGCAACCCCACCCGCGTTATCGACCAGAGCCGGCGGCGCCGCATCGCGGCCGGAGCCGGCGTCGAGCCCCACCAGGTCAACGACCTGGTCAAGCAGTTCGATGCCATCGCCGACGTCATGAAGAACATGTCGAAGATGGGCATGCGGGGCCGCATGCAGGCCATGCAGGAATTGACGCAGAAAGTCATGGCCAACCCGGGCGGGAAGCTCGCCAAGTCGAAAAAAGGCACGGGCAAGCGTCTCAGCCCGAGAGAGAAGGCCAAACTCCGAAAGCAGCGGGAGAAAGAGGCACGGCGTCGCAGGCGCAAATCCAAGGGCGAAGGGTAGGCCGGCGCCGTCCGTCCCGCCGTCGCATGGCGAACAGTTCGGCAAGACAACTCAACCAATCAACGAGACGAAACGGTTACGAGGAGCACGACGTGGCAGTCCGGATACGAATGAAACAGATGGGCCGGCGGCACCGCCCCTTCTATCGCATCTGCGCGATGGATTCGCGCAGCCCGCGCGGCGGCCGGGTGTTGGAGGAATTGGGAACCTACGACCCGATGATCTCCGACATCGACGCCCGGGCGAAGCTCAACGGCGAGCGGATCCAGTACTGGTTGGGAGTGGGGGCGCAGCCGTCCGAGAAAGTCAAGGTATTGATCAAGAAATACGGAGCCGAGGGGACGCGATTGGAGCAGCACAAGGCCGCGCTGGAACGATTGGCCCAGAGCCGGCGCCGGCCCGAGCCGCTCGTGCAGGCCGCCCCCGCCGAGGCGACCGAGGAGGCCCCGGCCGAGGCCGAGTAACGCTCGATGCGCTTCGATGTGGTGACCCTATTCCCGGAAATCTTCGAGGGATACCTGGGTCAGAGCCTGCTGAAGCTGGCCATTGGGCGGGGGCTCGTCGAGGTGCACCTGCACAACTTTCGCGATTGGGCCGCCGATCGGCACAAAACGGTCGACGACCGGCCCTTCGGCGGCGGGCCGGGAATGGTCCTCAAGGTCGATCCCCTGGTCCCCTGCGTCGAGGAAGTGCGGGCCCGATGCCCCGACCCCGGCCACCTGGTCATGCTCACCCCGCAAGGGCGACGGCTCGACCAGGCGACCGTCGAGCGGTTGGCCGGGCACGCGCGGATCGTGCTTTTGTGCGGGCGGTACGAGGGGTTCGATGAGCGCATCCGATTGCTCCTCGACCCCGACGAGATTTCGGTGGGCGATTTCGTCCTCAACGGGGGCGAAGTCGCCGCCATGGTGGTTGTCGACGCGGTGATCCGGCTGGTGCCGGGAGTGTTGGGAGACGAACGTTCCAGCACCGACGATTCGTTCTCGGGAACCGAACGGCTCCTCGAGTGCGCCCAGTACACCCGACCACGCGAGTACCGCGGGCTGGAAGTCCCGCCCGTGCTCGTCAGCGGAAACCACGACGAGATCGCCCGATGGAGGGAACAAAACAGCCGATGGCGGACCGAGCAGCGTCGCCGCGACCTGCTCGGCAAACCACCGTCGCACGTGCCAAACGACCGACCGGCATCCCCCGAGGTGCCGAACGACCCAACGAAGGAAGAACCATGAGCCAACCCTTGATGAATCTCGTCGAACAGCCCTACCTGAAGCCGGCCCCCCCCAAGTTCGAGATCGGCGACACGGTCGACGTCCACTGCCGCATTCTCGAAGGCGACAAGGAGCGCATTCAGCTCTTCACCGGCGTGGTGATCGGCAAGAGCGGATCGGGCAGCCGCGAGATGTTCACCGTCCGCCGCATCGTCCAGGGCGAGGGCGTCGAGCGCAAGTTCCCCCTGCACTCGCCCAAGATCGCCGACATCGTGGTCAAACGCTCCGCCGTGGTCCGCCGGGCCAAGCTCTACTTCCTGCGCGACCGGGTGGGCAAAGCCGTCCGCCTCAAGGAACGACGCGTCGAGCGCACCACCGAAGAAAAACCCAAGGCCAAACGGCGCGGACGCCGACGCAAGCAAGCCAAAACGGCCGAGGAATAAACCGAGCGCAAATGCTCCGTCGCTCCCGGAACATCCGGCGGGCAGGCTGGATCGGTCCCGCCGGGCGGCGTATGCTGGCCCTCGGAACAACTGCACCCTGGTAGGGAAGGAGCACGCGGGATGAACCACGACGATCGCCGGAGAAGTCTGCGCCGAACGACCCGGCTCGGCGCCGCCGAGAACACGAAGGGGGCGACGCGGCGAGCCTTTCTTCAGGGCATGGGCGGCCTCTGTCTGGCGGGGACGGGCCTGGCGCACCTGGCCCACGGGGCGCGGGCCGACGATCCTCCCCGGCTCCGCCGCGGACACGCCCAAACGCCCGAAGAGGCCCAAAAGGAGTTGGACGAGTTCCGGGCATCCTACTCGGACCTCGCGGGTTGGCAGCAGCGCAAGGCGCGCATTCGCCAGGGCATCCTCGACGGGGCGCGGCTCTCGCCCCTGCCCGAAAAGACACCGCTTAAACCGCGGTTCTTCGACAAGCGCGTTTACGACGGGTACTCGGCCGAGAGCGTCGCCATCCAAAGCTGGCCCGGTTTCTACGTCACCGGCACGCTGTACCGCCCCCTGGACATGGACCCGCCCTACGCCGGCGTCGTCTCCGCCCACGGGCACGGGGGACGATTCCGCCCCGCAAGGCAAATCCGCTGCGCCGTCCTCGCCCGCATGGGCGCGGTCGTCTTTCACTACGATATGGTCGGCTACGGCGATTCCGAAGAGGCCGGCTGGTCGCACCGCGATACCCCCGAGGTGCTCCGCATGACGACCTGGAACAGCATGCGGGCCCTCGACTTCGTCCTGTCGCTCGACGGCGTCGACCCGAAGCGAATCGGAATGACCGGAAACTCCGGCGGCGCGTCGCAGACGTTCCTTCTCTCGGCCATCGACGAGCGCGTGGCCGTTTCGGTGCCGAGCTGCCAGGTGTCGGCCCATTTCTTCGGCGGCTGCGCGTGCGAAAGCGGCATGCCGATCCATTGGGGACCCCACCACAAGACGAACAACGCCGAGATCGCCGCCCTGACCGCGCCGCGGCCCCAACTGCTGCTCTCGAACGGCGCCGACTGGACCAAGTTCACTCCCCAAACCGAATTCCCGTACATCCAGCACGTCTACGGCCTGTACGGCGCCGCCGACAAGGTGCAAAACGCCCACTTTCCCCGCGAGGGCCACGACTACGGGCCCTCGAAACGAATGGCCGCCTACCCGTTCTTCATTCGCTATCTCGAGCTCGACGGGCAGCGGCCCTGGGGGCCCGACGGCGTCGTCGACGAATCGTTCGTGACGATCGAATCACGCGAGCAAATGCTGGTGTTCGGACCCGACAACCCGTACCCGAAGGATGCCGTGGCGCCCAATACGCCGCTGCCGTGACGGCCGGCCTTTGGTCGACCCCGCCGAGCAACCGAGGTGAAGCCATGCCACGTCTTCTCGCCGCGCTGGCGTGCCTGGCCGCGACGTTCCCGGGCACCGCCGCCCGGGCGCAGCGGCCGCCGAACATCCTGTTCATCTACGCCGACGACCACTCGCCGAAAACGGTAAGCTGCTACGAGGGCGCCTACCCGATGGCCAATACGCCCCAAATCGACACGCTGGCGGCTTCGGGCGTGCGCTTTCAGGGCGCCTACCTGGGGTCGTGGTGCATGCCGTCGCGCGCGTCGCTGCTGACGGGATTGCATCCGCACGGGATCCGGTCGATGCGCATGGCGGGGCCGTATCCCGGCAGCGTCTACGATCCCGAGCAGTGCCCGTTCTGGCCCGCCGCGTTCCGCCGCCACGGATACCAGACGGCCCAGATCGGCAAATGGCACACGGGAACCGACGCCGGCTGGGGCCGCGACTGGGACTTCCAGATCGTCTGGAACCGGCCCAAAAACCCGGAGAACGCCGGCAGCTACTACGGCCGCCAGGTGACCGACTTCCACGGCCAGCAGCGCCTCGTCGACGGCTACTCGACCGACAACTATACCGACTGGGCCGTTCGCTACATCCGCGGCGAAAACCGCGATCCCGACAAGCCGTGGTACCTGTGGCTCTGCTACGGCGCGATTCACGGCCCCACGACGCCCGCCCCGCGACACCGAGGCGCTTGCGCCGGGCAGCCGGCCGAACCGCCGCCGGGCATCTTCGGGCCGCGCGAGGGCAAGCCGGGTTATCTGGAGCGCACCCAGGCGTGGCGCCCGGGACCCGACGGCGAACCCGTTCTCCAAAACGGCGGCAAGACCTACCGCCAGTGGCTCCAACAGGTCCACGAGTGCATGATGGCCGTCGACGAAGGCGTGGGACGGCTCATCGAGGCGCTCCGCGAGTCGGACCAGTTGCACAACACGCTCGTCGTTTACACGTCGGACCAGGGGTTCGCCAACGGCGAACACGGCATGCGCCAGAAAGTGGCGCCCTACGAAGCCACCTACCGCTCGCCGCTGATCGTCAGCATGCCCGGCACGGTCCCCCAGGGGCAATACTGTCCGCACCCCGTCAACGCGCCGGACCTGATCGTCACGTTCTTCGCGCTGGCCGGCATCGAACGGCCCTGGAAAATGCACGGCCGCGACCTCACGCCGCTGTTGATGAATCCGCAAAGCGCCGCGTGGGACCACCCGACGCTCTTCGAGCACACCGGCCAACATTACGGCTCCGACGTGACCGAGGCGCTGGCCGGCGCCAAGGAGGCGGCCCACGCCGGCGTGCCGTACTACGTGGCGCTGCGTCTCGGCCGGCACAAGTACGTGCGCTATCTCGGGGCCGACGAGCCCGACGAGCTGTACGACCTCGAATCCGACCCCGAGGAGCTCGCCAACTTGGCCGCCCGCCCCGAACACCGCGCGGTGCGCGACCGGCTCCACCGGATGCTCCGCGAAGAGCTGAAGCGTTGCGACGCCGAGTTCGTCGGTCGGGTCGATAAGCCTCGTGACGCCGAGTCGCGCGGGCCGTAGGCCCGTTGCCCTCGCGCCCCTGCGACTGCGCCTCGATTCGCTCGGCCGGGGTCCACGGTGGTCTGCCCGGCAGGCGTCGAGCCGTTCCGCCGATGCCCCGCCGGAAGCGTTTTGTGGGCGCCAATCCGCCCAATCCCCACATTCTCGTCCCCGGAGGCGGGGAGCGCGTGTGGGCGCCAAACGGCGCGAAACCTCGATTCGTGCCGCCACCCGAGGGGTTTTGTGGGCGCCAGGTGGCCGCGCACTGGCATTCGCGTCCCCACCGGAGGGGATTTGTGGGTACCAAACGACGCGAAACCACGATTCGTGCCGCCACCCGAGGGGATTTGTGGGCGCCAGACGACGCGAAACCACGATTCGTGCCGCCATGCGAGGGGATTTGTGGGCGCCAGGTGGCCGCGCACTGGCATTCGCGTCCCCACCGGAGGGGATTTGTGGGTGCCAGACGACCCGAAACCTCGATTCGTGCCGCCATGCGAGGGGGTTTGTGGGCGCCAAACGGCGAGAAACTCGGATCCGCGGGCCCTCGGCAGCGATGTTGTGGGCGCCAAGGCGCCCGGCCGCGGCCTTTTCGCGTCCGACGGCGGGGGCTGTGTGGGTGACGAACGACGCGTCGCGCCCCGGCGTGGCCCCGTCCGGCCCGGCCGCGTGCGTGCCGATTCGTGGCCCGGGCCCGGCGTTGATCGAGTCGTTGGTCAACGGACATCCCATGCTCCACATCTCCCCCGAGTCGAGTTGCCACGCCCGCACCGCGCCGACTACCGCGCGCCCGCCCCAGCGGCGTCGGCGCGCGCCGAGCGGTACCGGATAGCGCTGGCTGGGCCGCCCGTGCCGCCCAACTGCACTGGCCGGGGATAGTGTTCGTTTGTCTATCTATCATGCCCGATCGGCCGGAGAAAGTCAAACCCCGATTTGTGCGCGGCAACGGATTCCATCGCCCAGGCCCCTTGACGGGTTCCACGGCTCAACCGGGCCGAGGAGCCTCCCGACCGGCGATCCCCGGAGGGTGCCCAGCAGGGTCTCGGACCGCAAGTCGTTGGGGCCGTTGCGGTTTCTCGAATCGGGCGCACGCGCTCGAACCGCGTCGGGCGCGCTTCGATGGTGGACGCCGTCCCGACGCCCCCTGCGAGTCGCCCCAGTTCGTGCGGTGATCTCCGGTGGGCAAGAGGACCGAAGGCGTAAAACTGCCCAATTCCTGTCCGGTCACGCAAGCGAAATGCGATTTGACCCATGTTTCCCAGTCGCGCACCATCGGCCCAGTCGCGCACCATCGGTTGGTGTCCCAGGAATCCGGCGTTCGGGTGGAGCGTGAATCAGCGGCAGACTCGGATGTTGCCGTCG
>Ga0334899_1000564_pt1 | contig 44642 bp, 43 predicted proteins | sample GraSluR3_MG_FD_207219 | JGI IMG/M metagenome (GOLD analysis project Ga0334899, IMG submission 207219) | Sludge microbial communities from methane-producing bioreactor in Wageningen University, Netherlands - Granular Sludge_8_08-R3 | ecosystem: Engineered > Bioreactor > Anaerobic > Unclassified ...
ATTTCCATTTACCCGGACAGTACCCTGGCGCATGAGTATCCCGGTGGAAAGATCCACATCTCCTTTTTTTATGATCTCCATATCCACATCTAACCGGGCACCCACAGTGTCTTTTATTGTGCCATCGTCAATTATGAATTTTTTCCCGGTGAACTGACAACCCACCACTTTACTTCCATTTAACCCGTTAGTAACGATGTCAGTTATGCTTCTAAGCTGCCGGTAACCTTTTTGGTTGGATTTAACTTCCACCAGATTACCCATGGGCTCCTTAACTTCTCCTCGAACATAGATGCTTCCCCTGGTCATACTGATCCCCATACGGGTGTCAACATTTCCTTCCACATAGATATCTCCCACAGAAATGTCTTTTCCTGTTCCTTGAAAGTACTGGAGGTCCACACCCATACTACTAGCCAGACGGTGCCCAGCATCACCTTTAATACGCACATTACCATTATTTTTAAGGTGTTCCACCACTTCACCAAATGTTACATCATTTCCAGGAATTTTCCAGGCAGGATCCAGTTTCTCTCCCTTATGCTGCCAGTGGAAGTTGAAGGTAAAGTCCCCTAAACAATCCACCGGTTCAGTTACTTCTATTTCCAGGAATTCCCTGTCTCCGTCATTTTCTGATTTACGGCCGAAGATCTTGAACATAATAAAACCCCTCTCATAATTTACCCCTAACTCATTTTGCTATAAGTTTATCTGATCCCCTTAATAAAAAAATCATTATCCAGTTAATCGGACCCTATTATCCTTTAAAATTATTCATCTTTTGAAGTGGGAAATCATGGTAAAAAAGCAAGAAGTGGTTAGGTTCCTCCAAAAAAATGGTGTGGAAACCAGGTTTGTTAGTATAATTGATGAAAAGATTTATATCAACAATCTGAAGCTGTCACGTTTCTCCCGTAAAAGGGAAGAAATATTCCTGGAGCATTTCCCTAATTTTGAGGTTAAAAGGAGTAAAATGTTTCAGAAGATCTGTACCCGTGCTTCCCGAGTCCTTAAAAATGCACTGAAACCCCATGATAAGATAATAGTGGCCAATCCTTCTAACTGTGTTAATCGAACCCTTTATGCTGTTTTAGAGCCTTACACCCGCAAGTATGGGGTGGAATTAGTCATGGTTCCAGAATTCAATTTCAAGGAAAGGGAGGAATTTAAACTCCCAGAAAAACAAGAATTGAATGTAGATGCAGTGGCTTTACCCCTCACCCTGGATGGGGAGGTGGAACATATCATAGGAACCATACTGGATGGGGAGAACCTGGACCTAGTAAGTTTGCACACTTGTTCTGATGGAGTGAAGATGGTTTATCCTCTTATAAACGTTCCCAGATCATGGATTAAATCATGGGTAGAGATCGAGGGTTTGAATTGTGTTTTCGAAGAAGAGGCTGGACTTCCCGGTGAGGTACTGGAGTTTCTGGAAGGTTTTATTCCGGATGTAAGGGAGAAAATGATGCGTTCTGCACTTTATCTTTCCCAAGATGAATGATTACTTGAAATAAAGATGAGTGATTACTTGAAATAATTATAATAGAATTTATTCTAAGAATTAACCAAAAATTTATATTATTTTTAATTTTTTTTGGAAAAATAGGAAAATAAAGAGACATTTTTATCTCTTTTCAGATGTAGGCACTGTTATAATGTTAGGGTATTAATAGGGGGATAACAAATCCTGGGAAATCTCTTCTGAGGTAACATAGACCACAGGATTACCATAAACATTATCTGGTGAGTTTCCGTCTATAATGGTTAAATCATCAGCAGTTGAAGTACCCGAGTTGTAGATTCCTCCACCTTTATTGGCACTGTTTGCAGTGATTTTAGAGTTTGCCAGGAATAAATTACCACCATTATTGTATATTCCTCCACCATAACTTGCATGACCATTGGTGAGGGTGAATCCACTGACACCAAGGGTTAACGGAGTTACAGGTAGCATGTTTGTACCATAAAATGCAATTACACTGTTGCTTTGCTGACCATTTATAATGGTAGTATCTGGACCTTCTCCAATTAAATAAACATCTTTGTTGATAAGCAAGTTTTCGTAATAGGTTCCCGCAGCCACATATACCGTTCCATTATCATCCACGGTATCTACAGCGTTTTGTATGGTTGCTTTAGGCCCATTACCAGTACTTGGATCATAGGTGGCTGATAATCCGTTCCAGGCATCGTTCCCATCTGTGCTAACATAGATGATTTCACTTGCTGCAAAGGATGAGCCCGCAGTGATTATCATAGCCATGCCCAGAACTAATAAGCACACTATTAATTGTTCCCATTTAAAATTAGCTTTTTCTATGTTATTTACTCCCCTTAAAAATTTCATTCAAGGATTTATTTAGTTAGCTATTACTATAATTTATTATATAATAAGTTTGTGGAGTTTTTTCATGATTAACAAATAATCCTGATTAAAAAACATAATAACAATCTTGAAACGATTTATTATCTTAATATGATTGTGCATTTCTTTAATAGATTAAAATATCATTGTTTCATTCCCCAAATTATGATAAACACAATAAGTACTCACCATATAAAAATTATGTGGAAATTAAAAAAAATAATCATCTAATACAACCCCTAATCCATTAGTAAACTTAATCTCAGATTAATTGATGGAATCCTTGTTCTGGTTGTTGTGCATTTTTTCCAAAAAGCTTAATACAATAGTAAATCTTTTAATAGAGGAAGATCGACCACTATACAGTTAGTGAGGAATGAAAATTAGTACCAATTGGAGGCGGGCCTATTCAGGGTTTTGGTTATGTTATACAGTTCAATTGGTTTCTAGATTGATATCCACACCTGGAGAGACCAATATGAACTCAGAATTTTTACAGGATAAAGAAATAATCGTGTCCTCTAACCGAGGACCAGTGCTGTTTAAACGTGATAATAAAGGAAAGCTTGAACTAATACGTGGTGCAGGGGGGATAGTGGGGTCTATGATACCATTCCTGCAACAAACACATGGAAAATGGGTTTCCTCTGCCATTGGAGAATGTGACTCCTATGTGAACCAGAAGTACCATTATAATGTTCCCATACCTTTAGAAGAGCCTGAATATTACCTTCGTTTCGTGGAAACAGAAGAAGATGTTTTTAATGATTTCAATGGTAAATTTGCCAACCCACTATTATGGTTCATTCATCATTCCATGTGGAACCCACCCTACTCACCCTGCGCTGATGATGAACTGCACCAGGCCTGGGATTCCTACCAGTTTGTGAACCGTAAATTCGCAGAAGCTATAGGAAATGAAGTGGCTAATTCTGATAAAACACCTATTGTAATGTTACAGGACTATCATATCTATTTAACACCCCGCTTGATAAGAGAACAGCATCCTGATGTTCTCATGAGTCAATTTGTCCACATCCCATTCCCCCCGCCAGAAATATTCCAGCAACTCCCCAACCACATGCAGACTGAGATCCTGGAAAGCATACTCACCAATGATGTACTGGGATTCCACATCCCCCGTTACATGAACAACTTCTTCCAGACCATTAAACACATCCTACCCACAGCATTAGTGGATGAAAAATTGGGAGATATCCTGTATAATGGACACACCTGTCATGTGAGAACTTACCCTATCAGTGTAGATGTAAAAACGTTACAAAAACAGGCCCAGGATTCGAAGGTCATTGCCAAGGAAAAAGAAGTGGATGAGATATTGGGAGACTGCAAGTTAATTTACAGAACAGACCGGGCAGATTTATCCAAAAATATCATCAGAGGATTCCAAGCATATGACATGTTCCTGGATAGGTATCCAGAATGGAGAGAAAAGGTTAAATTTGTAGCAACCCTAATGCCTTCCAGACAGGATATAAAGATCTACAGGGAATACACAGATAACATAAGGGACATGGTCCGTGAAATCAACCAGAAACACGGAACAGATGATTGGGAGCCTATTAAATATATTTGCCGGGGGGATTATGACCTGGTAGTTGCCCTCCTGAAAAGATACGACGTCTTGATGGTCAACCCCATCCTGGATGGTATGAATATCGTGGCCAAAGAAGGAAGTGTGGTCAATGAAAATAACGGTGCACTGATCCTTTCCACTGGAGCCGGATGTTATGAGGAACTGAAAAATGGAGCTATCTGTATCAATCCTTATGACCTGCGGCAGACAGCTGAATCCATTGACATGGCATTATTGATGGATGATGAGAGCAAAGCATTGTTACTGCGTGAAGCAAGAGCAGCCCTGGAAAGAAATGACCTGAATAAATGGACATCTGATCAGTTGAATGATATAGAAATGATCATGCACGAAAAACAGGAAGTCAAATTAAATGAAACCCCTGATGAAGCCATAAGAATGAATTAAATATCCTTTAGGATGATAACATAATTAGAGGATCATTATAACCTAAAGATTTTAAAAGGGATATTTGTAATTACAGGGTTATAATTAATGATATTTATGATCATGGGATTATAACCCGGATATTATAAGCAGAGGATAAAATTTTCATGCCCATCCAGTTACATGAATCATTACAAGCAGCTGAAGAAGAAAAGGCTTTACCTACAGTTTTAGCCTATAATCGAATTGATGGTCCGGGATCCAGTTTAGATTTAAGTGAATTCCAGCAGACCTTCTGGAAACTGCCAGATAATTATGATATGGCTGATTCTACATGTAAATGGACGGAGAATCTTCCCAGAACCGTGGGCATAACCATAGACACCGGAACCCGAATTGAAGCCCACCCTTTTGATGAGGATCTTATAGGTGTGAAATCTGTGGAATATGAAACAGAAGTCACTGCCCATCCTGGTAAGGTAACCCCTGTCCGTGAGAACTGGTTACTTAAAATAATGGAAATATTCAACTTATCAGGTGTGAAATTTGTCTTACAGAATCTCAGGGAAGGAATACAATCCTCAGGACTAGGGGGATCATCAACTGCTACCATTGGGGTATGTATATTGGCCAATGAATTAGCAGGACAACCTTTCAGTAAAATACAACTCATTTCTTTAGCTTCACGTATTGAACAGGGTTTTGGGGTGAGCATCACTGGAACTCAGGAACAATCCAATGTTATATTTGGAGGAGTGACTGATTATGTCTGGTTTCCCTGGGGAAAACCAGGAAATCCCGGCACTGGGTATGGGGAATCCCAACGTTATGAATTAGTAGCACCTGTTGATTATGGACTTTTAGAGGATAGAATGGCTATATTCCACACTGGACACCCCCGTCTGAGTTCTGAGGTTAATCAGACCTGGAGAAACGCCTTACTCACTGAAGATGGTTATAGGTTACATTCCCAGAAACTGAAGGTAGCCTATGAGTTTCGGGAAGGATTACGATTGCAAAAGTGGGGTCATGTTTTTGATTCAGTAGAAAAATATCGTAACATACGGATAAAACTGTGTGAAGGTTATATGGAAAATTCATGGGACCTGCTGCAACGAGCCTGTAACTTTAATAGTACAATTTTTCCCCTGGGTGCTGGTGGAGGAGGTGGAGTTCTCTTATTCTCTCCAGACCCTGCATCTTTAGAAGAATTACGTGTGGATCTTAAAGGAATGTATAAGGAAATTCCCTTTAAAATACGATCTCGAGGGCATGAAATTAGTAATTTATAATTTTTTTCTTTTTATGGTATTAGAATCTCCATGTTCCTATCATAACAACAAAAATGAGAACTAAATTGATAATACCATGTAATCGTGCTTGAGGATGATGTGTATCAATAAGGAAAACAGGACCATACATGAAAATTATAATAAGGGGTAATACGTGGAAAAATAGGATAATGGAAATAATTATATCAGGAATCAAGTTTAAACCTTCTGCAAATCCCATTATTAAAAATTTATTAATTAAAATCAGTATTAGGAAGAGGGGAATAACCCATTTCATTCCTTCAATAAAATATTTTAGGGTCTTAGATTTTTAGGTTTCGGAAAGTTTTTGTAAAGCTGTTTTGGAGTTGTAGCCTAATGTTGTGATGAGTCCTGCTAAAAATACAGTTAGTATTGTGGTTTTTTCTGCTGATTGTGGTGTATATTTATGTATTTTTTTTAAACTAAGTCCTGATTTGCATAATTTGAAGAAATCCTCTATTTTTCCACGTATGGGTTTGTATTGTTTCCAGTTTTGTATTTTTTGGATTAATATCTTTGTTAATGTTTTGTATAGTTTTTTAGCTTTTATTTGTGTCTTTTTATCTTTAAATACGTGTAATGGATATGTTAATTTGTCTTTAAGTTTTTGTAGTTTGAATTTTTCTTTTGGGAAGATTAAAGGAACGATTTTGTATTTGGATATGCCGATTTGGTAGTTTTTATATTTGTAATATCCTCTATCGAATATTATGGTGTCTTTTTTCCTGATTATGCGCCTTTTACGGAGGTTTTCCATTATTTCTGTGAATATTTTTGTGTCGTGTGGGGCTCCACTGTGGATTAAAATGGCAACAGGCATTGCAGATTTGTATTCTATGACTATTGTGGCTTTAAATCCTATGTAGAATCCATAGGAGGATGCGTAACTCCATTTTAGATTTTGTTTTTTGAGGTGTTTTTTAGAGCGATGTTTACGTTTAGTATTGTAATCTAAATCCACTGGTGTGGCATCAACGATAAATGTTAGTTTGCCACGTCTTTTAAGTGGTTTTGTTTGCATTAATATGCTGTTTGTGATTTTAACGTATGTATCTGGTTTGAATCTTGAGATGAATTCTGAAATTTGAAGTGCGCTGGGCACTTCATTTATTTTGAAGAATTTCTGCAACTTTTTATCTCTTTTAAGCTCAGAAACTACGAATTCAATGGTTGTATTGAAGAAAATAGCAGTAAATATTATTTTAACTGATAAAATCATCATATTAGTGTTTTTAACACCTTTAGATGCTATTATGGTTTTTGATTTTCTAGAACCGATAATTTTAAATATTTTCTTTAACAAGATATAGTTTGGGTCTTCTTTACTGTAATTTAAACAATGCTTCATTGTTTTCACCAAAATAATATATGTAAGCATTAAGTTTTAAATTTAACGGTATAGAAGCCCAATTATTCTTATAAAGTTAAAATTAAATTGTATTTTAGGAAACTAATTATCAATTAACTCATAAAATATAAAAAAACAAGAAGAAAAATCCTTCTTTCAACAAGAATAATCTAAGACCCTAAAATATTTTAACATCAGTTTATGATTACCCTGAGCGTTTAAATACAATAATACAAAGGCAATTATCCCATAAAATAAAATAGGGCTTAAAAGAATCAATAAAAACGATGATAAATCCAATTCATAAATTGGAATGAAGATATAATTTATTAGGGCAGTAGAAACAAATATGGCAGTAAAAATATAGGAAACAAGAACAATTTGGGTATAATTCAAAGGATAGGGTTGAATGTCTTTTAGGGGAATGTTTTCCCATGGTTTTTCAAGTGAATTTGCCATACTATTCACGTTCCTTTGATTTTATGTTTTCCAAGGATTTCTTAGCCAGATAAAAATAGGGGTTAATGTCAATAATCATCTGAAAACACTTCCGGGATTCATCTTTTTTACCTAATTCTCCTAGAACAATTCCTTTAGCATAAAGAGCTTCTTTATGCTCAGCATCTAATTTTAAAGTTTTATTAAATAATTTTAGAGCTTCATCATACTGTTTAAGACCACAAAGAGATCTTCCTTTCTCATACCACCAATATGCCTCATCAGGATAAATCTCAATGGCTTCATCAAAATATTTAAGAGAATCATGATAACGTTCCATATTCCTCAAAATACAACCCTTTAGGTTTAAAGATGACTCATAGTGTGGATCTAACTTCAGGGATTTGTTTACACACTCTAAAGCATCCTCATATCTTTCAAGTTCCAGAAGAACATCACTCTTACCATTCCAATCATAATTATCTTCAGGATCTTCTTCAATTAACTGGTCATAATATTTTATGGCTTGCTGGAAACAGTTATTTGCTTCTTTGATTTTTCCCATTTCCTTCATCAAATTTCCTTTAGAATGCCAGGCACGTGGATCTTCTGGATCCATTGCTAAAACTTTATCAAAACAGTTCAAAGCCTCAGGATATTTATTCATTGCTTTTAAAACACTACCCTTACTCCCCCAAAGGTAAGAATCTTCCTCTAATTCTATTGCCTTATTTATGCATTTTAAAGCTTCAGAATATTTTTTCAAATTTTTCAGGGTCCAGGATTTCAGTGACCAGTATCCTGGCTTTTCAGGATTTATGTTAATAGCTTCTTCAATGGCCTCTAATGCTTCAGAGTATTCTCTGAGACTGCCAAGGTATAAGGTTATAAAGTACCATGCATTTTCTTCTTCAGGATCAATATCTAAAATCTGATCACAACAATCCACAGCCTCTTCATATTCTTTAATATCATCAAAAACGAAGGATTTACCATAATAAGCAGGGATATAATTTGGATCAAATTCTAAAGCTCTGTTAAAGCATGCTATAGCTTTATAATATTCTTTAAGGTGGTTAAGTGCATGTCCTTTACCACCCCATGTTGGAGGATCATTGGCTTTCAACTTTAATGTTTCATCAAAACATTTAACTGCTTCTTCATAATTTTCCAGTTTAGTATAGATGTAGCCTTTATCTTTCCAGGCCTCAAAATTCCTAGGTTCCAATTCAAGAGATTTGTCATAGGAATTTATGGCTTCTTTAAATTTTTCAAAATAAGCTAAAATTTTGCCCTGATTAAACAATACAAGCTCGTTATCGGGATTTTTTTCTAAATTATCTCTGTAAAACTTTAAAGCTTTCTTAAAACACTCATCTTTTTCTTCCTTTTTGTTTTCGGGCAGGAAGTATCCTTTTACATGCCAGGTTTCGGCGATTTCAGGATGGGACTTTAAAAGATTATTTAAATAGGTTAATGCCTCGTCAGATTCACCATTATTTCTATAAATTTCGCTGATTGTATACATGGCCGTGAAATTAGCAGGATCTGACTGGAGAACCTTATCAAAAAAAATTAAAGCCTGTGAATCATTACCTATATCTTTGAATAATTCCCCTAAATTGAACCATAATCCATTGAAAACCTTTGATAAGACTATGTTAACCACCTTTTTTTTGGAAAAATAACCAATGCAATACTGGTTGGTATACTGATTGTAATCTTTTTTCTTGATATTATTACTGATAAAATTAATATAAACGTATCAAATTAATATAAACTTGTCTTTAGTTTTAAATTTTGTACAATATTCCTATGTTTAATGGAACTGTGGAATTATCTCCTATTTTGAAATATAATTTAGGTACTAGATACAATACAATTTAAAAAAAATCTGGAAATTTTATAAATATTTTTTTTCATTTTAAGGGAAATTGGTGAAGAAAGTTTTATAGGGAGCTTATGCAGTTATATAAAAGATGAACAAAGTTAGAATACCAAATTATCATTATACATTCTTAGGGCATCCATATACATTCCTAGGAAAAAGAAAACCCTGAATAAGTACAATTCTGCAGTAATGCAGAAGCAAATTATCATAATATTATTAAAGGTGAGTTAGATGGGCTATTTAATTTGTGAAAAATGTGGGGGTTACTATGAACTACAATCAGGAGAATCACCTGATGACTTTTCTGATGAATGTGAATGTGGGGGTAAATTAATCTATTCAGAAACTCTGGAAGTGTTGGGAGAGACTGATAGGATTGAAGGTACCGAAGATGTTGAAGGTAAAAAAAAGGTTGAGGATACAGGAGATGTTAAGGGTAGTGTAGAGGTTGAATATCCTGAAGAAGTTGAGGAAACTGAAAAGATTGAAGATGCCGAAGAAACACAGATCATTCAACAAGAATCATCAGAAAATCAAGAGGCAACCCCCTCATATGAATATGAACCTCCCATAAAAAAAAGAGGAGAAAGTATTGAAGAGTATAAAGCTACATTTGAAGCTAGATCTCAACTAAATGACCTTAAACGTGCTTCAGATGTACAGGAAATATTGGATGTTAAAGGATCTTACCTGATTAAAGGTAAAGGTGCTGGTGATTCCCTTAAAGTTATTGATGAAGGGATAGAAACTGGGGATGGACAATTTATTAGATTTGAAGATATAATCAGCATCAAAGCTGAAGAAAATGAAACTTCAAGAAAATCAGGATTTAAAAGCTTATTTTCACGTGATATATTAATAGCTGCCAGTAAAAGAGATTTAATAATCAAATCTAGTGAAGGTGAAATTGAATTAAAAGATGTTTGGAAGAAAGATGCCGAAAAACTGGTTAGTTTTGTAAATAGAAGGTTAATTAAGATTAATTAATAGAGAAATAATGTTTATTTAGTATTCTGGTGAAACTCTCTGCACTCTCATTAAATTGGTCAAATAAAAAAAATATTTCTGGGATGGAAAAATTTTATTTAAAGCTTAAGGAATATGAGATCATAATAAAATTGTTGAATTTATGAGATCAAAGTTTTTAGGATATCTCCATTTTTGAGAGATTATGAAAAAAGTTTTTAAACTATTCATATTATAGTTTATTAAACCTAGATATATCTGGAGGATGAAAGGTGCCCAAGAGTATTAAGGACATTTTAATTGAAATGAAGAACATGTCCGAATTAATGGTAGACTTAGCATATTCTGCACTACTTTTTAACAGTAAAGATGCGGCAGAAGAAGTTATAAAGCTTGAAAACAAGGTTAACAGGCTTAACTATCAAATTAAGAAAGAATCACTCCTCGCTGCAAGAACAGTGGAGGATGCAGAAAAATTAACCGCTCTCCTGGAAGTAGGGGAAGCTGCAGAAACCATAGCAGACTCAGCAAAAGACATAGCCGATCTGGTTTTAAAAGATATGAAACCACATCCTGTGTTTAAAATGGTTATGGAAGAGTCCGATGAAGTTATAATGAGAGTTGAAATCTCTGAAGGTTCAGAACTGATTGATAAATCTTTGGGAGAGCTTTTACTCGCTACCCGAACTGGGATGACAGTTATTGCCATCAGAAGGAATGAATCCTGGATCTATGGACCGGACAGAAATACCATAATATCTGCTGGAGATGCACTTATAGCTAAAGGAAACGAAACTGGTGGAGCTCTGCTTACACAACTTGCCAGTGGGGAAACCAAGCTAGAAGATCTTGAATATGAAGAATTTGCTGAAGATTAAATTTAATTAATCTAATAACTATTTTTTTTCCTATAGAACATTTTAGAAATTTCTAAATCAACGCTACAAATTTAGAAAAATACCAATTTTTTTAAAGATTTTTGGTAATATTCCCAAACCTTTATAAGTACATGTGGAGATATTTTATTCTGTATTATGGTAAGGTGTTGGAAAAATGGATGATGTAGATTTAGCTATAATCCGTTCTCTGATTAAAAATTCGAGGATTACTATATCTCAAATGTCAAAAGAGATTGATATTCCTGATGCAACCATATCTAACAGACTTAAAAAATTGGAAAAAGACGTGATAAAACGTTACACTCTGATACCTGACTGGCAGAAAATTGGTCTGGAAATAACTTCCATAATTATTATCCAGACAGAATCTGAAAGGCATGAATTAGTTAAAGAGGAACTTTCAAGGCTTAAAGAAGTGTCAGAAGTTTACAGTGTATCTGGAGAGTATGATATTCTAATTAAAGTTTGGGTTAAAAGCATTGAGGACTTGAATCAATTGATAAATTCAAAAATCCGTTCAATTGACGGTGTTGAAGATTTAACTGAAATGATAGTAATGGAACGAGTTAAAGAGGATGTACCAGCACTTTAACAGATAAAAAAAGATAGAAATGTTAGGAAATCAAATTATAATTAATAAGAAAAACGATTTGAAACATTTATTTGAATTATACTTGGTAAAATCAGCCCGTACGTAATTTTAGGGTGGTTAGGTGAAATGGACGGAGAAACTACTGAAGAGGATTGGCGAATATATCCATATCATCTTGGACTGGATGGTAAGATTAGCAGTCCTAGTTTCAAAAAGGTCTTTAAAGATTCTCCAGATGCCCTTCATCCTAAGTGGTAAGGTTACTAACTTTTTTCGAGATGTTTCCCGGGTTTTGGGTGAAACATTCACAGCTCTTTTCATATGTGCTATTGGAGATTTAGTAGCAGGTATTCTCTTAAGTGGAATGACCAATACACTAGAAATGCTCCCTGGCCTTCTGGTTCTCATCCCCGGAGCAATTGGCATGAGAGGGAACATATTCGGTGCATTAGGATCCAGGTTGGGTTCCAACCTTCATATTGGTATTTTAACTCCTGAATTAAAAAAATCACCGGTTTTAAACCAGAACATCATTTCTGCAATAATTTTAACTGTTATCATGTCGATTTTCCTAGCATTTGCAGCTAAAGGTTTCTGTATTCTTCTGGGATTTGAAAGTATCAGTATTGTGGAGTTCACTATCATTTCTGTACTGGGAGGGATATTTTCAGGGGCACTGCTTCTACCCACAACCATACTGATTTCTATTAAGAGTTATGAAAATGGATGGGATCCGGATAATGTAACCACACCATTAATTGCAGCTTCCGGAGACCTTTTTACCATTCCATCCATCCTTTTAGCTGTGCAAATACTGTTATGGATTAGAAATGGATTTACAGAAACAATTCTATTTGCCATATTTATTATAATGGGAATAATGGGCTTTATCTATGGAATAAAACGGGGGAGTCATCTTAAGAAGATCATCGTGCACAGTACCCCAACGTTATTTTTGTCATCCCTGTTTGGAACCACTGCAGGTACAATTTTAAATGGTAGTTTCTCAGCTATTTTAAATAATCCCAGTATCCTGGCTCTGGTGCCCTTGTTTTCAGGTGAAAGTGGAGACTTAGTGAGTATTCTGGGGGCCAGATTATCTTCAGGATTACACATTGGTTCCATAGGATCATCCCTGAGACCTACAGAAGAAGCATTAAGGAATTTTGCCATAATTATAATCCTGGCCATAATCATTTACCCTTTAATAGGTATTTTAGCTTTCTTTGGATCTTTGGCTATTGGTATTGAACCAGTGGGACTGGTTAACATGGTTTTCATCAGTACCTCCGCCGGTTTAATGCTCACACCATTAATGCTTTTAATTGCATTCTACCTGAACGCTATTTCCTATAGGAGAGGCCTTGATCCAGATAACATTGTCATACCCCTATCCACTAGCCTAACAGACCCGGTAGCAAACTCATTCCTGGTGTTAATGGTGCTGTTTACCTTGGGACTTACTTTATAATTTGAAAAATTAGTTTAAAAGTAGTGTAATGTTTCATCATTCATTTTTCCAATGATTGGTGGATATTTAGAAGATTTAAAAATTATTATATTGATAACTTTCTCCCATGAGGGAAGGTTTTGTTATATCCAACAGATCGTAAATCACTAAGAATTACAGTATTCCATTATATAAGCTTATTTGAAGAATTTAAGTTCCATTTTTCCTTTGTCTATTTGAATGTAGCTGTTTTGTTTATCTTTTTCAGGTAGTTCATCAATCCATGATCCTGTATTGGCCACTTTTCTATCTTTATCAATGAATGGTCGATGAGTGTGGCCAAAAACAAGGTTTTCATCAGGTCTCATACCTAACAAAAAGTTTTTTCCACTAAAAGTTGCAAATTCATCTAATTTATTAGCATTTTCCCTTTCTAACGGACTATCGGTCATAGTTCTCATAAATCTCTGTTTTTTCGTTATAAATCCAATTGCTTCCCATATTTTACTTAAAAGTGCACCAACGGTGTCCTTGTTATAACACATTTCATTGTTGAATTCTTCATACATCTCAATAGAACCAGGGAATTCCCATAGTTGCGCCTCTAATTCATAACCATGGATGAAAAAGAAACTCTCTTTCCCACTTTTAAGCCTTAAAGATTTAGAAATCGTGACTTTATTATCAATATTATATTTTTTACCCGAATCAAAAGTATAATATCTCTTGTTTAAGTCTAAAATATAGTAATCATGGTTCCCGGCTATGTAATGGATTTCATCAGCGTTTAAACTGTTTAATTTAAATAATATATCGTTGTTTTCTTTAACTATTTCTGCGTTATTGCGTCTCCAGAGGTCTAAGATATCACCCAACAGTACTAAATGTTCAATTTCCACATCTTCCAGTGTATCTAAAAAATTGAGGAAAGCATCACGATTTGACTTCTCAAAACCCAAATGTACATCTGAAACCACTAAAATCATCAATAAGTCTCCTTAACTAAGTTCTATATCCATATAAACAGTTGCATGGTCAGATGCCACAGGTTTCTTATTACCAACTTCTGCAAATCTGGGCCCAGTATATTTCACAGCTTTTTTGGCAATACCTTTGCGCATTATTTCAGGTTTTCCAGAATTTTCATCAGCCAATGATTTTGACAGGAAGATATAGTCTAATTGTTTGTATTCTTTAGCCTTGGCATAGAAGTGAGTCCATTGTTCATCTGCAGGTAATCTTTCAACAACATTCACGAGTCCAGGGTGGTTTAATAAGATGTCTAATGAAGTTCCTTCACCAGGGTAGTCATTGAGATCGCCCAGTACTATGAAATTTCCATTGTAGTCTATATCCTTCCACTGGGAATCTACAATTTCTGCAACCTTTTTTGCCTGTTCGAAGCGTTTTGGTTTAGTGTTAGTACGTGCTTCTTCTGAATTTTTGGCTTTTGTATCTAACATAGATTTAAAGTGGTTGATGTAGAGTGTTAATGGTTTTCCATCTATATCCAGTAACACTTCTAGGCAGTCTCGTGAGAAAAGCCATGGCCATTTGGATTTTGGAATTTCGGTGTGATCATTTCGGTGTGTTCGTGCAGAAATTATAGGATATTTACTTAAAAGGGCTACGTCGATTCCACGTGGGTCATGACTATCAATTAAAAGACTTTCTTTATAACCCAATTTTTTCATGTATTTAGATGTGAAACGGTCGAGTATTGTGAGGTTTTCAACTTCCATCAGTGCAATTACATCCGCGTTAACTTCACTAATTGCCTTAGCTGTAATTTGTTTTTCATCCTCATCTAAAAGGTCAAAAGCAAGGTTATTAATACTAAAACCATCTAAAGCAGTTGGATCAACATTTTTCTTAAATTTATATCTGGCAAAAAGGTTTTCACAGTTAAAAGTAGCAATACGCACCCCAAATACCCCCTGAACTATTTTATTAATTAACAATTTCCTTTCATTACTATCTTCACATAATTATTTAATAAAAAGTATAAATAATTATACTATAGAAAAATCGTTTGAGAGAAACCATCTCATAATTTTGTTTAATTAAAAGGGAGGGAATGAAATGGAGATTTATGTGTATCTTATTGCTGGAATTATATTGGGTCTTACTGGACAACTAATTAGAGTGGTAGTAGGTATAAAAAAGCAATATGATTCAACTGAAAATCCAACTGCATCAACTGTTACAACAACAAAGGCCATTTTAAATACAAATACTGAAAATCCACAAACAGTAACTAATAAAATTTCTACATTCTGGAATAACAAACAGTTTTTCGTTAGCTTATTTATTGGGGCAGTTGCTGGAGCTTTAGCATCGCTCTTTCTATCTGAAGCTGGCATATCTATGAATGCAGAATTTTATCTTGCTGTAATTGCTGCTGGTTATGCAGGTACAGATTTTATAGAAGGGCTTGTGAGAACCAAGGCACCCAAAGTCACTACTGAAGAACTTAAAGTAGTAGAAGAAGAAAAAAAGAAATTAAAAACAGAAACAATGGCAAATCTTAAAGAACTAAAACAGTTCAAAGATGATGGTATAATAACTGAAGATGAGTTTGGTGAAATGAAAGAAAAATACATTAAAAGTTTATTGACTTCGGATGAGGAAAAAATTAAAGAACAGAAAATAAGTGAAGTACTTGAAAAATTGGAAAAATAACTTTAATTCAAATTATTTTTAATAACTTCAGTCATGCTGTGCTTTAACGATCGAACATATTTTTCAATATTATGCTATGTTCAATTAAAGAAATGAAATTACTACTAAAATAATGAAAATCCAAATTGTAGCTATTTTATATTTAGTTAAATCCCTTCATTATATTTTAATCGTTTAAAAATGATTTTATATTTGGTTCCCTCATTTCGATCTACTTCTAATCTACCGTCTAACTGTTTCACAAGACTATTAACTAATTGCAGGCCTAAAGAGTCTGTAGTTTCTATGTTAACATCTTCAGGTAATCCCACCCCATCATCTGCCACCAGCAATTCATAATCATCGTTGGATTTGAACTGGAGTTTTATATTACCACTCCTTTGGGGAAATGCGTATTTGATACTGTTGGTTACCAGTTCATTAATTATCAAACCTAAGGGTATGCCAGTATCTATATCCACCTTCAAGTCTTCAATGTCAAATTCAGGAACAATACTACCATTAACTCCATAAGAGTACAGTACATTGTTAACTAGTTCCATGATATACTCTTTAATGCGGATATTGGTAAAAGTAGGGGACTGATAAAGTTTTTCATGGATCATGGCCATGGTCTTAACCCTGCCCTGGCTTTCCTTCAATAAATCAACAGAATCATCTTCCACATACCTTTCCTGTAAACTCAGTAAACTGGAAATTATCTGAAGATTATTCTTAACCCGATGATGAATCTCACGAAGCAGAACCTCCTTGTCAGACAGAGATTCTTTAAGTTTATTTTCTGCCTGCACCCGTTTAGTAATATTCAGCATGGTCCCAAACACAACCTCATCAGTCAAATGGGCTCTGATAAGAATGTTAATAACTTTACCATCAGAGGTGAGCATTTCAAATTCATCTTCAGCTGAATAACCCTGTTTAAGTTCTTCAATAAACCTCTGCCGATCTGAAGGATTTTTATAAAGATCCAAAGATTTTTTTCTTAATACCTCATCAACAGTTTCAAATTTGAACCTATCAGCCATAGCTTTATTTACAAAAAGAATATCACCATCTAAACTGGTTTTAAAAACTGCAACCATGGAATTATCCACAGATTCAAGATAATCCCTCTCATCATGGCTTAATATCTGTTTAGACTTTTGAAGTGCCACTTCAATGGTGAATTTAAGATTATGAATATTACAAGGTTTGACCAAGTAACCGTAAGGATCAGTTAACATGGCCTTCTGAAATGTAGGTTCACTGTAATGACCTGTAAGGTATACCACGGGTGTGTTCAACTTTTTAATTTCTGAAGCTACCCCTATACCATCCTTATCTCCTTTAAGAACTATGTCCATTAAAACAAGATCTGGTTGTAACTCCATTACTTTATTAACTGCTTCTTCGCCATTAGAAGCAATATCAGGTACAGAATAACCAAAAGACTCTAATTGATTTTTAAGATCCAAGGCCTCAACAACTTCATCCTCAACCAAGAGGATACTAACCATCAAAATCCCCTCAAACACCTAATTTATAATGATAATGAAATTTTTTTAAATAGATATCAGTAGATGAACCTTTTATTAATAGATTTCTGTTAATTAACAAAATTGATGAAAAATAAAAAAATTCATATTCTGCCTTAAAGGAGTCAATAATTATTTTTGTCTATTTAAATCCAATTTAAATGAAGTTATAAACCTTTGAAGAGATCATACTCTTTTTTAATCTACAAAAACAGTATTGAATCCTCAAATTTTAAAAAAAATATAACTGGTTTTAATAAAAGTTTCCAACCAGTTACTAATTTTAGAGTAGGATTCCAGTATCATAACCGGATTTATTCGATTACTGGAAACTGAAAAGCGAAACCTGCTTCCTGTTATCTTTTGGTTCAGACTTCCCAGGATCACTCTCATCTTTAGATGTAGTTTTTGAAGAATTATTACTCTTCTTATTTCCTTTATTCTGTGATTTGGAATTTTCTGGAACAGTTTCAGCTTTCACATCTTTAGAACCTTTTTTAAGGGATTTTTTTGGAGCAATTTTCGAGGATTTTGATTGAGGTTCAGATTTGGTTTTGGGTTTAGTTTTACCTTTAGCCTTAGAAGCCTTTTTTGGTTTCTTCCTTTTAATTTTCCGCTTCCTGAACTGTTTAACCTCGGCATCATCCAAGTCAAAGTAGTCAGCCAGGTCTCGGGCTAGATCCTCTGGTTGGAACATGATCTCAAAGTAGGGGAACTGTTCAATAGCCACTTTCCGGGAGGTGTGCATTTTCTCACCCATCTTAGTTGCCACCCGATCCCTGAGGTCTCTTTTAGCCCGGTTCTTGGATAGTTTAGTGTAAAAGGTGGAACTGGCATATCTACTGAACTTTTTGTAGGTTTCATCCTTGGCCATGGCCACCCCTACACCCATAAGATCATAGGTGTACTTCCAGTAACCATAATGTCGGGTGTGGAAAGCCCGACCCAGATACATATCTGCCTCAGCCACAGCATCATAAGCTTTCTCAATCTCCTCAGGTTTTTCATATTCCCGGGGAATGTTTTCTGTGATCTGTTCCAGGATAAAAGCTGGATCTGCTTCTAAACGGAGTGCATCACGAATATGTCGCGGATTTTTGCTTTTAAGCACAGTTCTGACAGAATCAAAGACATTGTTGGTTTCATCCTTTTCTGATACGGTTTCCAAATCCTCAGAGGTGATCTTATCCTTTCCCTGGGCAATCACTTGCAGATCATTAATGGCAGATCTAAGATCACCCCGTGATCTCTTGGCCAGGGTGCGAAGTACATGTTCCTCAAAATCAACACCTTCCTTAGCACAAATTCGCTTTAAAAGAGCCACAATGGAGTTGGTGTGCACCTTACGGATTTTTATAACATTACACTTGGATTTCAGGCTGGTGATACGTTTACTGTAAAAGTCATTAGCCATCATGATCATGGGATGATGCCCTTCTTTGATGATCTTGTTTATGGCCCTTATACCACCACGATCCTCATTACCATGCAATCCATCCACTTCATCCAAGATAATCAGCTTCTTACCCTTACCAAATAGGGATGTGGAGGCTGAGGCTTCTCCTATGGTGTTCATTATAATATCAAAGGATCTTTTATCACTGGCATTAAGTTCAATATGATCAGAAAAGTACACGGCTATTAAATGGGCTAGGGTGGTTTTACCCGTACCCGGGGGGCCTATGAGCAGGAGACATTTTTGGGGTTCTCCATGCTCCCAACTTTCCACCCATTCATCGATCTCTTCTACAGCCTTTTTATTCCCCAGAACTTCATCCATCTTCCGGGGACGGTATTTTTCAGTCCACAACATCCTAATCTGCCTTTTGTTTAGGTAAAAATTTGGTTAAAAGAGCTTCCAATTGTATCCTGGGGTTGGCACCTTCCCTTATTCGGAAGTCATATTCTCCAATATGTTCCACTAGATTCACGTATTCTTCACTTCCGATAAGGTTGTCCCTGGACATTCTGGAGACTTCCTGATAGATCTGGGTTACCATGTCCTCTCCACTGGTACCTTGCACCACCATAACCTCCCGTAAGAGATCCCGGGCGCCCATGAAATCTCCATCTAATGCCAGGTTCACAATACGTCGCACATCCTGAGGTTTGGCCTTGGAAACCACTTCATGAACAGTTTCATCATTTATCTCATCACCCATAGATGCTGTGGATTGTAGGATGTTCACTGCCCGGCGCATATCGCCTTCAGCAAAATAAACAATACTTTCCAGGCTTCCAGGAGCGTATTTAACATTTTCTGTTTCTGCGATCTGATCCAGCCTCTTAACAATTTGATGTCCCTTGATTGGTGCGAATCTGAATATGGCACACCTAGACTGAATAGGGTCAATGATCTTAGAGGAATAGTTACAGGAAAGAATGAAAGAGGATGTTTTTGTATACATTTCCATCTCACGGCGCAGAGCATGCTGAGCATCCTTGGTCATGTTGTCCACTTCATCCAGGAATATAATCCTGAAAGGAGCCCCCACAGCTTTCAGCCGGCAGAAATTCTTAATATCTTTACGTACAGTGTCAATACCTCTGGCATCAGAGGCATTCAGCTCCAGGAAGTTCTGCTTCCAGTATTCACCCAGCATGGCCTTGGCCAGGGCAATGGCAGTGGTGGTTTTACCTACACCAGCCGGGCCAGTGAACATGAGGTTAGGCATGCTCTCCCCGCTTACGTATTGTTTAAGTCTCTGTATGATGTGATCTTGACCCACAACCTCATCCAGGTTTTGTGGTCGGTATTTTTCCACCCATGGTTCGTTCATGTATATCACCATTTATTTTATCCTAAAAATTATAATCTCTCACAACTTTAATTTTCGAAATAATATTTTTGTGAATATCAAAGTTTGATGTGTCAGTTGACATATTAATTCAAATTGATAATTTGTACTACTTGATATGTACTTGGTATTTTAAAAAGTTTTAAAATATTAAACAATGACCTTTATTTTAAGAATTTCTCCACCTAAATCTGATTTATTTTTAAAATAGTTTACATAAACTTTGTATTCATGGTTTAAAAAGGGTTATTTAAAAAAAGAGTGGGTAACTGTGTGTTTAAGTGAAGAGTTTTGCAACTTCTTGATGCATGTTCTTTTTAATGTTGAGTTGGTCCATGGCTTGGCCATAGGATTTTTTAATAGCTGAAAATTCAGCCCGCACCATACCTCGGAATGCCTCATAACCCATTACCCTACCATAGTTTTCAGTTATGATCTCAATAATTCGACTGAAATCCTGGATGAACATTTCTTCCCTTTCATCTACAGGGATGTTTGCAGCGTTTTTCTTTATTTGATCAAAATCGAGAGTGGCATTGCTCTTCAAATCAACATTATAGAGTAGTTTAGGACATTTCTCAAAGGGCAGGAATTTTTTGGTAAGTCCTCTGGCAGGGGCAACTCCCATGATCTTAGCCGCACCCATGGACATGGCCAGGAAGATCTTCTCATAAATATCTAATATAAGATCGGAACGCTTTTCAGGGTCATCAGGTACTTCCACATGTTCGGGTAGTGTTGGGAATGATATGGGTGGCTTGACTGTGGGTATGCTGGGTTTTACCTCTTTTGGCTCAACTTCCACACTTTCAATTTCTTCATCCACGGTTTCAGGAGCAATTTCTGTAGTTTTGGGTTCTGTCTCGAGGGTTTCGGGTGTTGTTTCGGTTTGTACTGTTTCAGGGGTTGTTTTTGTAGTTTTGGTTTTTGTTTCGAGGGTTTCGGGTGTTATTTCTGTCGTTCCTCCCGTTTTTTCAACTGAAACCTCTTCAACTGGAATTTCAGAGATTTCCTGTGGAATCTCTTCAGGAACTTCAGGTATCTCTTCGGGAGTTTCCTCGGGTATTTCTTCAGGAACTTCAGGTATATCCTCAGGAACTTCTTCTAGGCCTTCTTCAGTTATTTCTTCTGGAACTTCTGCAGGTGTTTCCTCTGGGAGTTCAGGAACTTCTAGTTCAAGATCTTGGGTTATTTCATTAATTTTCTCTGATGCGCGTTTAGCATTCACCAGAACCAGGCCCAAGTTAGCTGAATCCTGCATTAAAATGATTAAATGGGCGTTTTCCAAACCTAAAAAGAGTGCTTTACCACCTGAGGACTCTACCAAAACTCTCACCATCTCTCCCTGGCCGGATGAGTTTAGAAGTCGGTAGGATGAGTTGGAAATAACCTGGGACATGGGACCGAAAAGGTTAATATCCACATCTACCCGCAAGTTATGGTGTAAAATACGACCATCACTAGCCACAATAAGGACACCCTCCACATCTGTGGTTTTATCCAGGTTTAAAGTGGCCTTTTCCAGTTGCATCTTCAAATGGGTGTCAGTCATTCGATCACTGTTTTATAGATAAAGAAATTTTTAATACAATAAAATTATTAACAATATAAACTATTTTTACTCTATCTTTTTATTATGCTTATTGTTTTTTCGGTTGAGTAAACTTTTATGTTTCTAGTGGTTATTAGTTCAGTTATGTTGATAAAAAGAATCTTTCAAAACCATAATTAGATACTAAATAAGTCATGAGATATCATTTAACTGATTATAATAATTATTAAATAATCTGAAAATATCATTTAACTGATTATAAAAATATTAAATGAATCATAAGATTTAACTGATTATAAAAAGGTGTTTATTAAACTAAAAATAGCATTTAAAAATTAATTATGAAAAAAATAAGAGAGTTTGAGGTTCCCAGGAACCTCTAGAGTAGGTGTTTTTTAAGGAGCTGACCTTCACTGTCATAGATGTCCACCTGCAGGGGTGAACTTCCATCAATTGCATGGGTTGCACAGGACAGGCAGGGGTCGTATGCTCTTACAATCATTTCCAGCTGGTTTTTAAGGCCTTCTGAAACATCTTCACCATGTATCATTTGTTTAGCAGTTTCCCTAACTCCAATATCCATGGATAGATTGTTCTGTCCGGTGGAAACAATGAGGTTGGCTCGGTTGATAAATCCTGCGGCATCGGTTTCATAATCATGTATGAGGATTCCACGGGTAGCTTCAATCATTCCCACTCCTCTTCTGGTTTCACTAGATGCTTTAGCTTCCTCTTTAGTCATCAATGGTTCGGATAGTTGCTGGCGCAGGTCAGTGCCAGTTATACTATCATCTTCCAGTAGCTGCACTGCTTTTTCTGCAGCATACATTAACTCGATTAAACGTGCGTAGTGGTAGAGGAGTGCGTTTTGAGCAATGCCATAGTTGTCTTTGTACTCACCATAAAGTGCTCCGGCCTTTTCAGTGGGGACACTATCCACCACATTCAGTCTGGCCAGTGGACCCACACGGTAGTTTCCATCTGGGAATCCGATCTGTTTCAGGTAAGGGAATTTCAGGTAACTCCATGGTTGCACTTTTTCTTCAATGTAGTCCAAGTAATCTGCAGCTGCAAATTCATAGACCGGGTTACCTGCTTTGTCGATGATCTTGGCGGGTCCATCATAGAATTCAATGGCACCACCATTGGTTAATGCTCCGAAGTGGCTTTCCACAGGACCTAATACTTCTATAGCTTCACTGTACTGGGCAAATAATGGTTTTGCAACTTCAACACCTTGTTCTATTAGGTTTATTGCTTCTTTTGCCTGTTCTAATAGTAGGGCTTGTTGTTCAGCAGTTATTCCTCTGGATTGACCTCCAGGTATGGCAGTAACCGGACTGATGGGTTTGCCTCCCACTATTTCGGTTATTTTCTGCCCGATCTTACGGGTTTTAATTGCCATCATAGCCAGATCTGGATTGCTTTTCAGGATCCCTACTACATTCCGCAGTGCAGGGTCGGATTCAGGTCCCAGAACCAGATCCGGGGCACCTAGGAAGTAGAAGTGCAGTGAATGTGAATGTATATACTGTCCCAGTAACATGAGTTCTCTTAGTTTTTTAGCTGTTTCTGGCACTTCCAGTCCGAAAACCATGTCAGTGGCTTTGGCTGCTGCCAGGTGGTGTGCGGTTTGACATATACCACATATACGTGGAGTGATTCGGGGTGCTTCTTCTACGGCTGCACCTTCCAGGAATTTTTCAAATCCCCTGATTTCCATAACGTGAAAATGGGCATCGGCTACGTTTCCTGTATCATCAACCTGTACCGTGATCTTGGCATGGCCTTCAATTCGGCTTACAGGGCTTATTTCGATATTTTTCATAATCATCACCTATTACCTATGATTTCACTTTTTAACCAGTTGTGGTATAAGTGAAACCTGTTTATCCTCCATGGTGGTACTTCCAATTACGAATCCGTAGATAACGTGTCCAATATCGTAAAGCTGTTTTTCCACATCTTTTTCTGGCATCTTGGATAGATGCGCAATTCTCTTAATAACTCCATTGTAGATGTCGTGACTGGGCTCCCTTAGAACATCCAGGGAAGGACCTCCACAACCATGACAGGGGATTCCAGCATCGGTACACAGAGCACCACAACGGCCAAGAGTCACGGAACCAAGACAAACATAGCCCTGGCTCAGGAAGCACTGTCCTGGATTGGGATCACCTTCTATTCGACGGTGTATTTTATCAAATTCAATATGTTCCATTTCACGGTGGCAGTCAGCACAGACACTCTTTTTTGGAACATCAGGTGCTTCGTCATTGATTAAGGGTATCAGAATGTCATGGGTTAACTGTTCTTTAGGTGGACAACCTGGGATGAATCCGTCGATGAAGGTAAAATCAGCGGCGGGGTGAACAATACTTAACAGTTCTGGAACCACTTCATTAGGGAGTTCAGCTGGCTCAGTACTGGGGTTGTCAGTGTAAGTACGAGATGTGACCTCTTCAGGGGTGTAAAGATCAGCCATACCAGTTATACCTCCGTAGCAGGCGCAGGTTCCATAGGCAATGAGGTATTTGGATTTTTCTCTGAGTTCTTCCAGTCTTTCCTTGTTTTCAGAGTTCCTCACAGAACCAGAGACAATGGCTATGTCAATGTCATCAGGTATTTCTTTAACATCCATGATGATGGGTGCGTACACGATTTCGGCCTGATCCAGCAATTTAACTAGGTCTTCATGAAGGTCCAGTATGGAAATTTCACATCCAGAACAGCTGGCCAGGGCTTCCATGGCTATTTTTACCATTATTTACCACCCCATTTAATGGTGAGAGTTTTAAGACACGCGTTAGGCCCTACATGATCTATATCAACTTTTCCTTTGATACTCATCACTTCTTCCACTGCGCCCACCATGTAACCGTATAGGAGGTAACAGAGTGGTCCTTTTTGGGGCAATCCGGTTCTTCTAAGAGTTTGCCTGACAACACAGTCCATGAAAAGAAGTTTTATTACTGTTTCGTCGCCTTTTTCAATGGTGTAACCTTCTTGTCCTGCGGGTTTCCATTTTTCATAATAAAATTCAGTTCCCAGAACTTCACCCATTTCATCCAGGGCCTGCTCCAGGTTGTCAGTTTTTTCCATCATTTTGGCGGCATCATGGCCCATTCTTTTACCGGCCTGGTAAACAATGGCATTGGCACCTCTTCCTGAAACCTGTTCTAGAGCGCTGGACATGGATCCCATGAATTTCATTAGCACATGCAGTGCATCTTCATAGTCATCAATGTTCCCACCACTTTCTTTAGGAATCAGTTCAGGTTTAAATGTACCCCTAACATCTTCTATCATCTTAATCCCTCAGATAATTCTTTCCAATACGTGATTGACTCTACGGTCAATGTACAGTCGTTTGGCTACGTGTATATTTTTGTGGGTCATGGCTTGGGCAGGGCAGATCTCATGGCAGGATAAGCAGGCCATACAGTCGTCGACATTTACCACTTCTGTTTTCCACTTCTCTTCATTCATCTTATACACGTCATTGGGGCAGTCATCCACACAGGATCCGCATCCAACGCATGCATCTTCATCTATTAGGATTTCAACCATTTTAACGCCTCTATTTCCATTTTTAAACCATTCTGTCTATATTTGTCTACAAAAATATTCTGTTTATTTGATAATTATTATTTGTATATATTAATGGCTAATTCTCATTAATAATTGTTATAAGTACACATTAAAATGATCATGAATATTCGTTAATAATATGAATATTTGTCACTAATAAGTATTGTGCAATGAATAGTTTAGGTTTATTCTAATAAAAATACAAATCAACACGTTTATGGTGAACTAATTTAATTTTGCTGGGATTTATCCACTACCATACTTTCATAACTATTATTTTTACTTCATATACTGTAAGGAAGGATATATTATTCAAATAAAAAGAAATAGGATAAGTTATCATAGATCACTGGTGGATACCAATTTAAAATGGGTGATCCAGGCGGCCTGCTTTTTACCAGGCGGATAACAAGTAACAATCAATAAACGTGCCTGTCCTTCCTGTGAAAATCGGATAGGATTGGTTTTATAGTCCCAACGTATATCATTACCATTGGAAGTGACTTCATACACATACTTTTTACGATTGGTGAAATCCTGGATAATGGCCTGATCACCAGACTTTAAAGATGCTATATTTTTGAATAATCCAGAATATGTAGTCCGATGACCTAGAATACCACACTCCCCGGATTTACCGGGCATAACACTTTCAGGGTAGTGGTAAACAGCATTATATGCATTTACAGTATCAGAACGAATAGTTGCATTAACTCCCAGTTTGGGAATGATTAATTTGGCACTGATAACATTACTGGTAAGATCTGAAGGGTCAAGTGCATCAACAGGATTGCTCATCCTTTCCTGATAATCTTTAACACTTTTCTGTGCTTTGGTTACATTTTCCATTTGCTGGAAACCGGCTATGGTTATACCTGCTGCCAGGGTAACACACACCAGTACTATGAGAACTGCCATGATCCGGTACATTGACATTTAACCCACATCTCCCCCCACCAGAAGTCCCTTGACTTTTAGGGCTAACTGGCTTCGGTATGATGCCACCTTCCATGGATCACTGACCCACACATTCAGGGTAGCTTTAATACCTGTATCTGTCATTTCTTTTATAAGAACATTGGGTTTTGGTTCACTCAATGCCCATTTACATTGGGATGCTATTTCTACCAGTAAGTTAACTGTTTCTTCCAGTTCCAACTCATAAGGGATGTTAATCTCCAACCCCACCCTACGAGTTTCCAGAGCAGTATAATTTCCATGAACGTTTTTAGAGAAAGTGGAGTTGGGTATGGTGATAATCTTGTTATCCGGAGTTTTAATGGTGGTAACCCTAAAACCCAGTTTTATCACTTTACCTTTCTGGCTGGACATTTCAATGATATCTCCTACTTTGAATCTTTTATCTGCCAGTATGAATATGCCAGATATGAAATTGGATAAAGTGTCTCTGGCGGCAAAACCAACAGCCACACCTGCAATACCCAGACTGAGCACTATGGCACTTACATCCATATCAAATTCATTTAAAACAAGAGTTATGGCCACTATAATCATGAAATATTTAATAATTTCATCTAAAACCTGGATCAGGGTGGGTTCAAAACAAAATCGAGAACCACATCTTTTCACGATATACATAGCCCCTTTGGTGATGATGAATGAGGCTATCAGGATAATGGCAACATTAATCAGATCCATATATAAAGGATCAGTGGTCATGACGTTCCACCTCCCTGTGCATAAGATCCTCTGCCACCATCACATTTTCAAATATCTGGGCTGCTTCCTCCTTCAGAACATCACTATCCCTATAACGGGTGCTAATATGGGTGAGGATCAATTCTCTAACTTCGGCATTTTTAGCAATTCTTGCAGCCTGAGCAGTGGTTGAATGACAGGTACTATTGGCTTTATCTTCCTGAGCTCTTTCAAAAGTTGATTCATGGATCAAGACATCAGCATGGGCTGCAAAACGCACCATTTCCATGCATGGTTTAGTATCTCCAGAGTAAACTATTTTACGCCCTTTTCTCTTTTCACCAAGAACCTGTTCAGGTTTTATGGTTCTACCCTCCACTTCCACAGGGATACCCTTCTGCAGCTTCCCAAAATTGGGTCCAGGTTTTAAACCAAGTTCGATGGCTTTTTCCCTGATAAATTTAGGAGATCTTTTCTCTTCAATGGAATACGACAGGTTCAGAATGGAATGGTGGGTGGGACAACACTTAATTATATATTCATCAGTTTCACTGAGGATAATTTCCCCCATCTTTCCTTCACTTAATTCATCGTTATCTACCATACCCTCTTCCATACTATCTGGTTCTATTTCATAGACATGTATAGGGAATGAAAGGGAATAATAACCCAGATTTTTAATATGTTCCACGGTTTCTATTATTCCTTTTGGTCCGTAGATATGTAGTGGGTCCTTTTTCCCTCGAAAGGCCATGGATTGTATAATACCAGGCAGTCCCAGGAAATGGTCACCATGGAGATGGGTAATGAAAATATTATTAACCTTCATAGGGCTCAGTTTTATCCTGGCCATTTGACGCTGGGTTCCTTCACCACAATCAAAGAGCATTATTTCTCCAAAAGCTTTTAAAGCAATGGCGGAATGGTTTCTTTTAGGGGTGGGGATTGCAGATGAGGTTCCCAAAAATATTAGCTCCATAATGAATTCACCAGGTTAACTCTAATTCTTATCAAGATTAAAATTCTACTCATTTCCCATATAAGTGGTTTACTAGCTTTTATAAGTTTAATACATTATATTCTATGTATCTAATAACTTGAGTAATCTTGGATTTATTCTTTTTATGATTTCTACATGAAAATTTATATTCTTCATTTAATATAAACTAAGACTGGAGAAGAACTCTGCCTGTAACTTAGGATCATATTTGCCATAGATTTTAAGTAGCTCTGGATTTTAGGTAGTTATTTAGAAGATCATCAAGTGCTAATAACTGTATCATAATAAAATTAGTAAAATATCAGTTTAGATAAGGACACTCTTAATAATGGAATATTGATTTGATTATTAAATAGTTTTCTTGCTTATAAAATGTGTATTCATAAAAAAGTTTGTATTTGTTAGATAAAATATTCAGATTATAGAAAATAGGAGTATAGTATAAGGTGTGATTATGAGGCAGGATTTGGCTGAAATGGTTTATGGTGATATTGGCTTTGAGGATATAACTACCCGTGCATTGATACCTCCAGGATTAAATGTAAAAGCCCAGATCATAGCCAAAGAAAAGGGAATAATTTCTGGGGTTGAGCTAGCTGTGGATATTTTCACTGAGTTTAACCTTGAAACAAAAGTTCTAACCACTGATGGTGAAAAAATCCAGTTCGGCCAGATCATAATGGAAGTAGCTGGTGATCCACGCCGCATTCTCAGTGTGGAAAGAACGGTGCTTAATCTGATGATGCGCATGAGTGGTATTGCTACCCTCACTGCTAGGATGGTTGAAATGGTGCACCAGGTCAATCCAAATGTCATGGTAGCCGGAACCCGTAAAACAACCCCTGGACTTCAATTTTTTGAAAAAGATGCCATCCGCTATGGGGGAGGAGATACCCACCGCTACCGATTAGATGACAGTGTACTGATCAAGGATAACCATTTAGCCCTGGTTGGTGGAGTGGCTGAGGCGGTCTCCAGAGCCAGAAAATATGCCAGTTTCACCAAAAAAATTGAAATTGAAGTAGAAACCACCAAAGAAGCTATTGAAGCAGCTCATGCAGGGGCTGACATTATTATGTTGGATAACATGACTCCTGAAGAGGTAATAAATGTTTTAGCTGCCCTTGAAAGGGAAAACCTTCGTCATAAAGCCATAATAGAAGTTTCAGGTGGTATTAATTATGATAATATTATCCAGTATGCAAATACTGGGGTGGATGTGATCTCCACAGGATACATAACTCATTCTGCCAGATCATTAGACTTAAGCCTGGACTTGGAGAAAATGGATTAGAACATATATACTCTTTTGTCCACAAGGCTGGTACATTTACCATATATTATACTAATTTTTCATTTTGTCTTTTATTATTGTCATGATTCAATCAAAAAACACTATAAATTTTAAAGGGAACCTCTTATTTTAACCATAGTTTTATATGACACCATCCACATACCATTTAACTGGAGATAAAGAGAATAAAAAAATAAGGAGACATGCCATGTACGAAGAAGATGAATTTAATGAAGAAATAATCGAAGAGGAAGAAGAAATTGAGTCTGAAGAAGTCAGCGAAGAAGAAGGTGAAGAAGAGGGAGAAGAATTACCATTTGCCAAGGCAGAAGTGGTACGTTTAATGAAGCAAAACCTTGACCGGGATAAAATGATCAGAGAAAGGGTCAAGGTGGAAATGAACAAGTTCCTGGGTGAAGTACTGGTAAAAGTCTGTGAACAATTAAACGAGTACCCCTACACCACCATTGAATATGAAATGCTCAAAGAATCAATATATCCTTACCAGAACATTGAAAGAATTAACGAAGAGAAAAAACGCATACTGATGCACTTACATGCCATCAAAGCTGACTGTGATGCCCTCTCCATGGATGTTAAAAGAACCCTGAAACTCAAGGATGTAAACGAAGATGAAGATGATGATCCAGCATTCCTGGATTAATCTTTAATTTTCCCCTTTTATTTTGAAAATACCCTAAAAATAGTAATAACTCTTTTTTAATCTTATTTTATAGTTAAAACCTTCTAAAAACCTTTTTTTATTTAAAACCCTCTATTTTATCATAAATTTATTGATCTAAAAATTGATCTAAAAATTGATCTAAAAATTGATCTAAAAATTGATCTAAAAATTGATCTAAAAATTGATCTAAAAATTGATCTAAAAATTGATCTATGAAAATAGAATTCATTTAGAGTTCAGTTTCTTAAACATCAATCTTCTGAGGGGTCCTGGTTATCAGTTTCCAATTCATCACTTTCAAAGGTGGTAAAACCAGTTTTTAATTTTTTAATCTCATCTTCAGTTAATTCACTCTTTAAAGCATTTTCATGCATAATGATACTATGACCAAAAGGATCTTCCACCACCAGAGTAACCTCTTTTTTGCCTTCTTTTACCTTAGCAATATCTTCCAGTATGATAACCGCATTTTTTTTCACCTGTTCATCTTCAGCCCAGGACAAAGCGGTTTTAACGGCTTTTTCAAAACGATCAAGAACTCCTTCCACATTGGAAACATAACCCTGTGATTGAGGTCCGGGTTCCACTTTGAGCCCTATTTCAGGTATGGTAATGGTGCTGGACTGTGATTTCACCACTCTGGCGTTCAGATTCTCTTTTTCAACGGTGAGAGTGTACTTCACTGGTTCTTTCTTTTCTACACAGATGGTGTCGGCATGTTTATATCCACATTCATGACACAGTAGGGTGGATTCCATGATCTCCCCGAAGTAGGGAATTTTCTCGGTTTTGGTGGTAACTTCCAATTTTTGACTGGCCTTGCATATGGGGCAGTCAGCAAACATTTTACTCAAATCAATAACTCCTAATCAATCTTATTAAATCTGATTGAATCTTAATTTTATAAAGGTTAAGATTCATAAAAAGTCATTCCTCTTTTTTACTGATTTCCATTATTATCTCATTGGATATTTTAAGGAATTTTTCAACTATGGTGCGATATTTCTCTTCACTCCTTTTAAGGGAGTCATCTGCATGTTTCCGAGTGATTGCGATGGCATATAAATCTGCTAAACGTTGTATAACTTCCAGATCATGTTTGTTGTATTCGTCAGAATTAGCAAGTGAGATTATACCCACCAGCTTATCATTAACCAGTGCAGGAACTGCCAGAAATGTTTCAATGGCTATATGTCCTGGTGGTGTTCCTGTAGATCGGGAGTCATCCTCTGGCTGGTTGGTGAGAATAGATTTCTTGTTATTTAACACCCAACCCCACATTCCACCAAACTTCTTGAAAATGATACTCTTATCTTTTACATGACATTCAGTCCAGATGTTATGGGTCATGGTGGGGGAGATTAGATAACCTGTTTCTGGGTCAATGTAACCTACAAAGCCGAACTTACTCCTGGTGAATTTTTGCGCATACTCCAGAACCACATCTGAAATATCTTCAATAGGAGTTGATTGGAGAAGTTTGCGGGATAACTTAGCTAAATCTGAATTAATTTGAGATTCCCTAGAAAAATCTTTCTCTGCTTTTTTCTTTTTGGTTATATCCAGAAGTGATAAAACACTTTTCATGGTACCGGTAATCATACCCACAGTAATAAAGATATCCTTCAAATTACCTTCTCTATCTCTGAATTTGAATTCATAGTTCCTTGGAGCTGAATTTGGATCTATTCTTCTTAAATCATGATATTTTATCATTTTTTTCTGATCTTCGCCAGTCACAAAGTCTGTATACTCTTTTTTTCCTTCTATCTCCTCTTTCAAGTAACCAGAAAGTTCTTCAAATTCACTGTTAGCCAATGATATGGTTCTATCTTCTTCTGCAATTATAGTAGCAGTCCCTGTATTTTCAAATATGATTTTATAGTTAGATTCTGATTCTTTAATCCTCATTAAAGATGCAACATGTGCTAAAAGTTCTCCTTCTAAGATGGGTTTAGTTAAATATCCATCAGCACCTTCTTTAAACCCTTCAGATTGTGTTTCTGATGGAGTTTCCACCTCGAAAATCAAAATTACAAAGATATCCTGTATTGTTTTATCAGAATTTATTTCTTTTAAAACTTCCAATCCACCCTTATCTGGAAGCATCACATCTAAAAGAATGAGGTCTGGTTGTTTTTCTCGCACCTGATCAAGTACTTCACTTCCATTAGTAGCTTCCAAAACTTGGTAACCTGCAGATCTTAGTGTATGTGCCATGGCAGATAACTGATCTGGTTCATTATCAGCCACCAGTAAACAGCCTTTTGTACCATTTTCCCCCATTATTACAAACTCCTCTCCTCTTTTTGAATCATATTTTTATTTTTATCAGTTTAGCTAAGTGAGAAATGAAGTTGACTCATCTGGTATGTACTTTCACACCTTTCTATTTTTATGTCCTTTATATTATAACTTTACTTGGGTAAAGGCTAAGTGTTAGGGAGAGAGTAAAGATGTTGGGGAGATAAAAAAAGAGTATAACTAAGTATGTTAATTAAAACGAGTTATTTTTAATTTAAACCCTATACTTTTTCTTCTTCTGGATGATAAAGCAGTCCTTTTTCATCAAGTTCCTTTATCATGTCTTTAAGACTTTGTTCATCGGGAGCGCAGACTTTGTGGCGGTGAATATTTCCAGAAAGTTCATACAAACCTTCCAGATCTTTCTTACGTTTAGGGTTCTCCTGGAGTAGTTTAACAAACCGTTTAGCCTCTACCGGATCATATACATTAACTTTCCGCTTTAAAGGCTCACCAAAACCAGGGAGGAAATAGGAAACATCCATTATACGTCCACCATACTTGTTCAGTATGATATCAGTTTCCAGCTCCAGCTGGTCAACTGAATGGCGGAAGATCATCTCCTTACAGATCTCCTTAATCAGGGTGAGCATTCTTTTCTTGGTGTCACTTATATCAATGTTGTTGATAACGGGGACACGATTTTCCAGGGCCTGTTTAACCAGGTAATTGTTAATGATACGGTTTTCTTTGAAGTATTCCAGGTGTTTACCGCCTCTTTTTATCTTCATAGCCCTTTTAACAAACCTTTCCTTATGCACTTCTTCATCGGCGGTGAGCACGAAGAAATGGATGGATGCATCCTTCTTAAACTTGTCTATATCCAAAAATCCAGGAACTAGATGCACTCCTTCAATTACCAGATCATCATAGTCATCAACTGCCCTTTTAATAACCTTTTCAATGGCAGGTATGACAAAAGAAGCATGTTCCTCGAAACCAGCACTGATCAAAGCTGCGGTATTACCATCATAGCGGTGTTTGTCTTTTAAGGTGACATAAGCATCAAATGACGACTTGTGAAGAGCAGGAGCATAATCAGGACCTATAATACCCCTCACAATTTCCCGGATGAAGTCACTTTCAATAAGATGCTTAATACCCAGCTCTTTAGCTAACTCAGAAGCGATGGTTGATTTTCCAATCCCAGAAGCACTTCCAATAAGTATAACGTAAGGTTTTCTCAGAGTTTTACCTCCTGATAAATCCTTTCAATGGTTTATGTGGTTTTTACATCGAAAACATATATTATTCATGTTCTATGGGATAAACGGAGTTTACAGCACGAAATCATTAATAATAGGGGGGAATTCCAGTAGAATTTAGGTTAGGAATTCCACTACTCGTTCAGCACTGCGACGCATTTCAATCCTGATAAGACCAAGATTAATAGCTACATCTGCAATCACAACCAGTATACCTTCACCTGCATCAATCATCAGGGTTTTACCTTTACTACCCTCAATCATCACTTGTTGAAGTGGTTCGTGCTTCATTTCCTCTGCTGAACGTTCTGCAGTACCAAAAACTGCAGAAGCCATTGCAGCTACCAGTTCAGAATCTATGTCAGTTGGAACTTCGCTTTCAATAATCAAACCATCTTTTCCAACCACTAGAGATCCACTTACCCCATTTATCCGGCCTAAATCTTTAAGTATTCTTTCTATCATAATATGCCTCCACAATAGAATTTACATGCTACCTAAAGTATATATCTTGGTTTGACATTTATTAAATAAATAAGTAATGTAATATTTACCTAATTTCACCAATTAAAAGGAGTGATCTTTTGTATTTTGTAAGTTCTGTCCAGGAATTGCAACAGCTTAACCCATTTATAATCATCGGATGCGGTGGAGGTGGGGAAAAATTTGTTAATTTTAGTGGAGTAAAGGCTGTTGGTTTTATAGATGATGATAAACAAAAACAAGGCCAGGAATTTTGTAATAAAATTATTTCATCTAATTTAATTGAATTGGCAGAGAGCACTGATGCACGTAGTGTGGCTATAATGTTACCCATTGGTGCAGAAGGATCTGCACTTAAATATGCAGTACAGGCCATTGATCTTGGTCTGAATGTGGTCAGCTCATTTAGATCTCTGCCATTACACCGTAATCAATCCCTATTAACCTTTGCCAAGTCTAAAGATGTTAAGTTAAAGGAAATCAGTCCACGACTTGATGTGGTTAAGTCAATTATGGGAACTGCACCTGCTACCTGTACTGAAGTTCTCCCTAAACTTGATTACAAACCGAAAACTCCTGTTGTTTTTGTAGGAGGAACATCTCAGGAATGTGGGAAGCGGACTACTACTCGTATTCTTGGGAAAACAGCACAAGAACGCGGATTAACTCCAGGCATTATATCTACAGATGAAATGGGTTTGGAACAGCCAGTTGACCTGAATTTCCGGGCAGGCAGCCTGTCAGTTATGGATGTTGCTTCTGCAGTGATGGGCAGCATAAAATATCTGGAGGAAAAAAAGAGTCCAGATATAATATTTGTGGAAGGGCAGTCCAGTCTCACTGAAAGGGGAAACCCTCATCCCAGAGGTTTATCTGCAGCTATTCTGGTGGGGGCTCAACCAGATGCCACCATCGTTTGTCATCGTTTCAATCATCCTTACCGCTACCCTGTGGGAATCGAACAAGAAAAAAGAGCTATCGAAGCCATGGAACCAACCAAGGTAGTGGGAGTTTCTTTAAATTTAAGAAATTACCCTGAAGAAAAGTCAAAAGCGGATCTTTTTGCAGAATGTGAGAAAGAGTATGGACTTCCAGTAGCAGACATTTACCAGGGTGGAGCGTCAAAATTATTAGATGCAATTATTGAATATATAGGTATAGGGGACGTTGCAAAATGAAGGACATAATGGATTATTTAAAGAAAAATCTTGGCTTGGAAGAAGAGGAAGGGAAAGAAGATCAGGAAACCATTATAGTTCCTGAACATTCTTTTTACGAAATAGTATTAATGAAGGTTCAGAACATTGATGAATTTGATTATGCTTTAAGCCAGGTTTTGGATGAGAAAAACCCCATTATAATGGATATGAGCATACTTGAAAAGGATTCTCCCGATGATTTTAAATTAGCCGGAGAAAAATTAAAAGCATTCCGTGACAATAATGGGGGAGAAGCCATTTTATTATGTAAAAATGGTAGAAATATCATAATAATTACTCCTGCAGAAATAAAACTCATCCGAAAGTAAGTATAAATACCATGCGAGTTGTAATATTTATTACATGTTATTATTAGGAATTTATTATTTAAACTAGTTAAGGATATGGGAGATGTATAAATGGAAATGCCCATAACCAAACCTTCTTTGGTTTCGTATGCTGACGAGATGGACTTCCCTAAATTAATAGGGGAAATGGCTGAAGAACGAAAAAATGGATTTATTAGGGTTACTGCACGTTCTGAAGAGGGCTATATTCTCTTTAAAGATGGAAAACAGGTAGCTGCTTCCTATGATAGATATTCAAAGTTAGAAGCTCTTGACAAAATTACTTCTGCCCTTGAAAATGCCAATACCTTAGTTGAAGTCTTTGATGTGGGTCCTGCTCAGGTGGATTATCTACTGGATCTTAACAAACCTTACCAAATCGAACAAGATTCAAATGTTTACGATGTAATTGGTGAACTGAAAAAAACAACAGAAACTCCTGAAGAGCCTGAGGTTATGGAGCCTGAGGTTATGGAGCCTGAGGTTATGGAGCCTGAGGTTATGGAGCCTGAAGTTGAAGAGCTTGAGGTTAAGGAGCCTGAGGTTGAAGAGTCTGAGGTTAAGGAGTCTGGCGTTGAAGAGCTTGAGGTTAAGGAGCCTGAGGTTATAGAACTTAAGGTTAATGGGGCGGAAGTTAAGGAAGCAGAGGTTAAAGAGCCTGAAAAACCTACTGCTCCAATAAAAGAACCTTCAAAACAATCAGAATCTCTTGAAGCTTCACTTGGGATGAAAAAAATTGAGGAAATGAAATCAACAGAGGCTCCTAAAAATCCAGTGGTTGATAAGAAACCAAAAACATCTAAAGAATCTGTAACAGAGTCAGAAACTTCTGAAACCTCATTTGATGAGGATACAACTGAAAAAATCTCTGCAGACCGTGCAGAACTTCTTAAAAAGTATGGAATTAAAGATGTTGAAGAGGATGATGTTGAAAACCTCCTCCAATCCTACAAGGGAGGAATTATTGACGATGATGATGTGGAGAAAGTGGAACTGCTCCTCATGAACTTAATCAAAAAATCTGTACTGGGAATCCCCAAGATCAAGGGAGCGGAGGTCATGGTTTTCCTTGATAATTATAAAGAATTATCTGGAACCATAAATATCATCACTGAATATGAAAATCAAGGTTTCCTAAACAGGATTGTGGGACAATCCAGAACAGCCAGTAACCTTAAAAGACAAATCATAAACATCTCTGAAATTGCCATTAAAAAGAGTTTCAGACAGTATCCTGAAGTAGTGGATAAATTTGAGATTAATGTAGAGTTTAGTTAGATCTAAATATAATTGTTCCAAATATAAAATTGTAGTTAGTAATGTTGAATAAGTAAAAGTTTAAAAAAAGCATGAATTAGGAGGAATTCGATGACAAGAGTGATAACAGTTGCATCAGGGAAAGGTGGAGTTGGAAAAACAACTATCACTGCAAACTTAGGTGTGTCCCTGGCTACTTACGGAGAAGAGGTAATAGTTCTGGATGCGGATGTTGCCATGGCTAACCTGGAACTGATCCTGGGTATGGAAGGAAAATCAGTTACTCTGCATGATGTTCTTTCTGGAGATGCAGATATTGAAGAAGCCATCTATGAGGGGCCTGGCGGAGTAAAAGTCGTGCCAGCTGGTATATCACTGGAAGGTCTTCGAAAAATAAAACTAGACCGCCTGGAAAGAGCCTTAGAAGTGTTAATTGAAAATGCAGATATCCTCTTAATTGATGCCCCAGCAGGGCTTGAAAAAGATGCACTGGCTGCTATAGCCGCAGCACAGGAAATGATACTGGTCACCACCCCAGAGGTACCATCTATCAGTGACGCTCTAAAAACCAAAATTGTGGCCAACCGTTTAGGTGTGGATATTTTAGGAGTGGTTATTAACCGAGAGCAACATGATAAAACCTTCCTCACCATCAGTGAAATTGAAACCATTCTGGAAGTACCAGTGATAGCTGTAATTCCAGAAGACACCGAAGTAAGCAGGGCAGCTGCGTTCGGAGAGCCACTAGTGGTTAAAAATCCTAAATCACCCACAAGTAATTCTATCATGCAACTGGGTGCTGATCTCATAGGTGAAGAATACCAGCCCATAGAACCCGACAAAAAAGGCGTTATATCTAAACTGGTGGAAGGACTGCTGGGCAGGAGATAAAAATTCTAATCTCATATAAAGGAGTTACATGTCTAGATTTATTGCTCTAGCATCTGGAAAAGGAGGTGTGGGGAGAACTTCCCTTACTTTTAACCTGGGAGTAGCTCTCAGTCTTTTCGGTGAAGAAGTGGTCATGCTGGATTTGGATCTTATGATGTCCAACATGGATGTTATCACCGGACTCTTAAACCCTGAAGTGACCCTGCACGATGTTTTAATGCGTGATAAAGCTGTTCAGGACTGTGTGTACCAGGTCAATCAAGGAGCACTTGTAATACCCACTGGAATGCACTTTGAAACTCTTAAAACCATTAACCCTAACTATGTCTCCTGGAAAAGGATAATGGAAGAAATATCATCTTATGGGAATATATTCCTCATGGACCTACCCTCTGGAATAAACTCTAACATATTCGAAGCCCTCCCAGAAGACACTGAAGCCATACTGGTCACTAATTCCACCATGCCCGCTGTTGCTGATGCCCTAAAGATTCGAATCCTTTTAAACGAGCTTAACATAGAAATTCTTGGTTTTGTTCTGAACATGTGGTATGATGATAAGTTTCTGCTTTCAGTTAATGAAATAGAGTCCATACTGGAAGTACCTATGATTTCGGTGATTTCATATGACCGGGAAATGGATCGCTCCATAGCTTTAGGCAGTTCAGTGATGGAGTTAAACCCAGCTTCACCCATCAGTAATGAAATAATGCAACTGGCAGCAGATCTGGTAGGAAAACAATATAAAGCTGTTCAACCAGATAAAGAAGGCATAATGGAGCGAATTAAGAAGTTTGTGGGTATTTTACCCGAAAATAAATAATCCTAGGATAAAGAATTATCAAAGAATAAAAATAACCAAATTTTTTATTCACAGTTCATTCAATCAATTAATTAAAAATTTTTTTTATAAAGATGGAAAAATGAATTACAATAGTGTTGATGTGTCCTGTCTGGGAACCTGTAACATAGATTTCATCAGTCGCGTCCCCTTTTTCGCACAGGCTGAAGATGAAGTTGATGTAAAAAAATTATATATCTGTTTGGGTGGTTCAGCACTTAACTTTGCCTCAAGAATTTCTTCTCTGGGATTTAAGACAGGGATAATGGCCAGAGTCGGGGAAGATTATTATGGTATGTTGATTGGACAGGAACTTAGGCAAATGGGAATTGACACCCGAAGACTTTTATCCCTTGATGATGATACTGGAATGGCATTTGTAGCCATTGATGAAGAAGGGGAAAAATCAGTTTACAGTTACATTGGTGCTAATGCCCATTTCAAACTTGAAAAAGAAGATAAAGATTACATTAAAAATTCAAATCACCTGCACCTTACTGGAATGTACTCCGAAGTGGCTGAGGAAGCATCAAAGTATGCTAATCAATTATCTTTTAACCCGGGAACTCCTCTTTCTGCTATGGGTATTGAAAAGTTAGAAAACATCATAAAAAGAACTAAAATCCTCTTTTTAAATCAGAATGAAGTTTCCTTATTGACAAAAATGAAAGGGGAAGATGGAATTTCTTTACTGCTGGAGATGGGTGTTCTTATGGTAGTAGTGACCAGTGCAGGTGAAGGGGCCAGATTGTTCACTGAAGAAGGGATGATTTTCTCCCCAGCTAAAGAAGTGTGTGCCGTGGATACTACTGGTGCTGGGGATAACTTCGCTGCAGGATTCATTGCCTCATTTATGAAGGGAAATGAACTGAAAGAGTGTTTAGATCTTGCCAGTCACACTGCCTCTCTTTGTGTGGGGAAAATTGGTGGCACTACTTCCAGAATTCGATTTTAACACTTAATTTATTCGTTTAACACTCTTAGTTTATTTGTTCATCAATTTACCTGTTTAATTTCATTACTTATTCCAATTCATGGTTTAAAAACCATAGAAATCCACTGCATTCTTATGGGCCAACATGTTTATTTTTCTATTATTCCAACCGGCCAGTTTAAGCTGGTGAACAGTTTTAGGAACAGATAATGGATCGGAGGGTGAAGAACTCATATCACTATCCAGCATAAACTGTCCAGGATCATAATCGCTGAATGTATCATATAAAAGTTCAACAGCTTCCTGAGGGGTCATCTTTTGTGGTTGCACCGTGATTCCCAGCATTCCATCAAAATCAGCCATGAGATCTATAATGGAGAAATCCACATGATCCACCACCACCATGGCAGGATCTATATTTCCCTGAATTATGGAGAGAGTTTTCATGGTAATTTCCCTTTTATTGGTTCGAGGTGTGTGCACCACCACTTTCATCCCCATTTCATCAGCAATCTGAAGTTGGCTGGTGAAAACTTCTTTCTCAAGGTCAGAAGCAGTTTCAAGTCCAACTTCCCCTAAGGCGATCACATCTTTCTGGTCCAGAAACCAGGGTAGTTTTCGAAGAACCAGTTTATAATCCTCACAGATACTCCTAGGGTGAATTCCCAAAGCTGCTTTCAGGGTTAACCCATTACTTTCAGCCCTTTTAAAATCGTTTTCCAATATGCGATGGAAATGATCCAGCACCACAGCTGAGGTGCTCATTCGCATGGGATCATGGGCCAGTGTAAGGGCAGATTCAATACCAGCCACTGCCATGTTCTCAAAATCTTCATAAGGCCTACAGTCTGCATGTATATGGGCATCTATCATTCTATTCAACTCCTATAGTCATCAAATTACCTCAACTCATGGAATTATTTTAAATTTATTTTTATTCTCCCTTAAATTCCAATTACCTATTAATTCTCCAGTTATCTATCCAATTATCTATTAATTCTTTAATATCTACCAGTTTTATACCCACCCCAACATCCAAATTTCTTAGGTTAATGCTTGGTAACTGAAATTCTTAAATTATCAAAATTAATTAAGAGCTTTAACCTTATAGTAATTAATGGAGCTTCAGCTTCCGATAAACTAACGGAGGTTTTAATGTGGATGTGGAAGAAATGGCCAAAAAGGCCACATTGAAGGATTTAAAGGCAATAGCTAAAAAACATGACCTAAAACTGGGGCGCTGCCCAACCAAACTCAAAATAGCCAAAATGATCCCAAAAGAAGAATTAGAAGCACTGGTTGGCAAGGAATAAATTAACAGAAAAGAATAATTCAAAAACAAAAAACTGGACTTAAAAAGTGGAATAGTGAGATGAAGACTAGCTTAGGTCTTCAAGGTCACTGAACTTTATTTTTTTAACCAACAAGTTACAAACAGTCTCTGGAACCTTAGATATTAAGATTCTAACTTGTTTTTGACTGTCCCTTTCTCTTATAGTTACAGTTTCATCTTCTAAAGTTTGATGATCCACGGTTACTGCAAATGGTGTTCCTATTTCATCAGAACGGGCATATCTTCGACCAATGGTTCCAGAAGTATCCAGTTCAGCAATAATCCCCTCAGCACGCAGATCATCCCGGATGTGTTGTGCTGATAACACCAGTTCATCTTTGTTCACCAGAGGGAAGACATTCACCCCTACTGGAGCCAGGTCAACCGGGAAATGGAAAATGTTACGATCATCTTCCTGTGCAAAGCAATGCAAAAGTACAGAGTAAGTTATACGGTCAATACCATAAGAAGGTTCAATAACATGAGGATAAATCCTCTCACCTCTAACTGTTTCTTCAACCTCCTCAAATGAGAGTAGATCTGGTGTTAATTGATAGGTTTCACCATCTAATTCCAGCTGATAAACATTCTCTTTTTCAAAAGCCTGTTTAATAGATTCTGAATCTATTTCTTTAAGTGTATTCATGATTTTAGGAGCATCACCCTTGAATAATGGTCCGAATTTCTTCATATCTGGTTTTGTGATCAGTTTTTTGATGGTGGTGGGTTCATCATATTCTATGAAAACCCGCAGATCTTCGGTACTGTACTCACTATGAGATTTAAGATCGAAATCTGTACGGTCTGCAATTCCAATAACCTCGATCCAACCATAACGATCAGTATAGATCTCCACATCCCAACAGTCAATGGCATAGTGAGCCATCTCTGTTTTAAGGTGCTGGCGGAATCTTATAACATCTCTGGGTATTCCCAACTCTTCCATAAACCTATCAGCCAAGCATAACTGGTAGGTTAATATTTCACTGGAAACCACACCCTGGTTAACTGCTTCCTGGGCTGAAATCTGTAAAGGTTCCCCATCAACCTCCTGAATGTCTGCAGAGTATAATGTGAGGATTTGTTGGGCTACATTCTGGAAACAGGGATGGCTTTTATCTTTGGGATTCACAAATATCTCTGCTTCAGCCTGAGTGAACTCTCTGAGCCGGATAACACCCTGACGGGGTGAGATCTCATTCCGGTAAGCTTTACCCAGCTGCACCACACCAAAAGGTAATTTACCCCGATAAAACCTTAACAATCTTTTAAAAGGTATGAATATGCCTTGAGCAGTTTCGGGCCGCATATAACCAGTTTTTTTACCCTTAGCACCTATAAGGGTCTGGAACATTAGGTTATAACTCCAAACGTGGGTCAGATGACCTCCACAGCGTGGACACAGTATTTTTTCTTGGGATATGATTTCAGTTAGCTCCTGATTCTCCAGACCTTCCACTTCTTCCCCAATAGCTTCTTTAATAACATGATCTGCTCTGAACACCTCCAGACATTCTTTACATTCCGTCATAGGATCGTTGAAATGGTCCACGTGTCCAGAGGCTTTAAGAGCTTCTTCGGGCATGATGGTTGGTGATTCAATTTCATAAAATCCTTCACCCACCAGATAATACTCCCGCCACTTATTCATAATTTTATTTTTTAAAATAGCACCTAGAGGGCCGTAATCAAAGAATCCAGCCACTCCTGAGTAAATTTCAAATGATGACCATAAAAATCCTCTTTTTTTGGCAATATTCATAACATCTTCATTCTTCATATACATCCTCTCAAATCAAATTCAAAATATTCTGAAATAATCTAAAACTTTAAAGCTTTTAAGTAATTCAAACTAATCAAATTCAGGTTTATCAAATTTAAAGTAATTGTGTCTGGTCACGATCCAGTATCTCATAATCCTGTTTGATTTTGCTGGTAACAGGCTTATCTTGACCCATATACTTACTATCCCTACTCGGATGACCATAAGGTCGTTCTGAAGGAGTAGTCATAGTTTCAAACACAATCTGGCATACTCTTTGACCAGTGTAGAGTGCAACAGGCATTTTACCTATGTTAGAAATTTCCAGGGTGATTTTACCCTGGAATCCAGGGTCAATATAACCTGCAGTGACGTGCATGGTGATTCCCAGGCGTCCCATGGAAGAACGCCCCTCCACCCTAGCCACCAGATCATCAGGAAGGGTAACAGATTCATAAGTGGTGGCCAAGGCAAACTCTCCAGGATGTATTATAAAAGGCTCCCCCTGCTCCAAGTGGAAGGATTCCATGTACGATTCCAGGTCTGATTTGTCAAGAGGATCGATGCATGGCTTCCGGATAATGCGAAAACCTTTAAACTCATTGCCGATCCTAAGATCCACTGATGATGGCTGAATCTGCCTATCAGGATCTTCCAATGGGTCAATGATAATTTTTCCTTCTTCTAAATATTTTTTGATGTCCTGGTCACTTAAAATAGCCATATTATCCTTCCATCCCTCTAATTATTTCTTTTGATTTTCTTTCTTGCTATTTATCCTTTTTTTGATATTTATCTTTTCCAGATCACAGATGATATTGGGAATACCATTACTGTTTCCCACCCCCACCACCAATACATTGGAACCTTCAGGGGAACGTAAAATTGCTTCGCTGACTACTTTTAATGCTTTATTGGATGATTCTAATATTTTTTTGTTCATCTGACATATGGCCTCTTCGGGACTCATCTTAACTATAACCGCATCGATCTGAAGGTTATGTTCCATCATCTCTTCCTCTATAATCCACTTATCCACCCCTGGACCTCCAACACCAACTCCGATACCTTCAGCCACGGTCCCCGTAGTTTCACCTTCCATTTTAAGTGCAGCATCCACAGTAATAATCATTTTAATCTCTTTCTCTTTGATAAGGGACGTGATTGTTTTACCCACCTTTCCCACTCTACCTCCCGGACCTTTAGCCCGGGCAATAACCACAGTTCTTCCTTCCAGCTTTTTACACCCCACAACCATTTCGCCTCGTTCTTCCAGTTGAGATTCTTCCACTCCCTGAAGAAGTAAACCTGCTACCAATGGCCCTAAACCATCCCCTATGGGATTTCCCTCAGAAAATGATTTTATACCTTCAAATTGAGCATTCACCATCTTTAAAAGTAGTGGGAGGTTCATCTGAAGCATGAGGAGTATCTGCAGGTTCCCTGTTTTACGGGCAAGCTCTAAGTTATGACGCACCATCTTGGCCACACTGTTAAGCGCCAGTATGGATTTAAGTGTCATTATAATACTTGCCTGCCATTCACTGTCTGCCTGAGGAGCCACCCTATCTGCCATATAATGGAAACGATCTTCACTCATCTCCAGGATTTTCTGGAGTTTAGGGACAATTCCCTGGGGATCCATATCTACAGGGGGAATAACAAAAAATTCCAGATAATTCTCAATGGCGGGTAAAGGGTCTGATTCTGCTTTCCCCTCCTCATTACACAGTTTGACCAGTATCTTCTTACTTTCATCCACCTTACCCTCCACTTCTTCAGCAACTTTAGTAACAGAAGAGAGTAATCTGCTGCGCAAAATCCTGGGCAGAAACAGAATAAAGATAATAACGATGATTATCCCTATAATTTCAAGGGGGCCGAGTCCAAACAACATTTTACCAACACCAACCCTTTATTAGTTTATCCGGTCCTTTATCCGTCTGAACATACCTTTAAGAGTATGTGCTTCCCTTCCAGATATAAAAGCCCTTCCCATTATTCTCCTGAAGACTGTGGAAGCATTCTTCTTTTTATGGGGGGGATAATCCAGATTATCCAG
>Ga0334899_1000573_pt1 | contig 44303 bp, 43 predicted proteins | sample GraSluR3_MG_FD_207219 | JGI IMG/M metagenome (GOLD analysis project Ga0334899, IMG submission 207219) | Sludge microbial communities from methane-producing bioreactor in Wageningen University, Netherlands - Granular Sludge_8_08-R3 | ecosystem: Engineered > Bioreactor > Anaerobic > Unclassified ...
CTGTCAGGGAAAGGGTGGCAAAGCCGGTGGAAGCGAGCCACGGTGAGCAGCAGAAAAAAACCGTTAAAAAAGATGGCAGAAAGATTGGCCGGAACGACCCGTGCCCCTGCGGCAGCGGTAAAAAATACAAAAAGTGCTGTGGAAGATAAGGAGTGAAAAAAATGTTGGAACTGGAACAATACCGGCAGCAGCTTAGCGAGTTTGAAAAGAGAATCGAGGAAATGAGGGTCTCCCTTTGACGTTGACGCTGCCAAACGCAGCATATCAGAGCTGGAAGCGGAAATGTCGAGGCCTGACTTTTGGAACGACAGTGACAGGGCTTCGGCGGTTATTAAGCGGCTCAAGACACAAAAATCGAAGGTGGATAAATACAGCGCAGCAGCCGAGGAATTCGACGACCTCAAGGTGCTGCTTGAGCTGTCAACCGACGAGGAGGATACTTCCCTTGCGGCTGAAATACCCGACAGCTTCAATAGGTTTGCAGGGCATTTGGAACAGCTTGAGATAGAGACGCTTCTTGACGGCAAATATGACGATAAAAATGCCATCCTGTCGCTGCATTCGGGGGCGGGGGGCCTTGAAGCCCAGGACTGGGCGGAAATGCTGATGCGAATGTATACCCGCTGGGCGGAAGACAAGGGATACAGGGTAAAGGTACTGGACCTGCTGGCGGATGACGAAGGGGGCATCAAGAGCGCGGCGCTGCTGGTGGAAGGAGAAAATGCCTACGGCTATCTCAAGGCGGAAAAGGGTGTTCACCGGCTGGTAAGAATATCTCCCTTCGATGCCTCGGGCAGAAGGCATACTTCCTTTGCTTCGCTGGATGTAATGCCGGAGTTGGATGACGATGTGGAAGTAAACATAAACCCCGATGATTTGAGGGTTGATACCTTCAGGTCCAGCGGTGCCGGAGGCCAACATGTAAACAAGACGGATTCCGCCATAAGGATAACCCATATACCCACAGGAATAGTGGTGCAGTGCCAGAACGAGAGATCCCAGCACAGCAACCGGGAGACAGCGATGAGGATGCTTAAATCAAAGCTCATTGAGCTCAGGGAGCAGGAGCAGAAGGAAAAAATAGAGGACCTGCAGGGCGAATACAACCAGATTGCCTGGGGCAGCCAGATAAGATCCTATGTATTTCACCCCTACAGCATGGTCAAGGACCACAGGACCAATGTGGAGATAGGAAATGTCAGCAGGGTTATGGACGGGGACCTTGACGAGTTCATATTCGCCTATTTGAAGGACCAAAAGAATAATAACTAGCTGAAGCATACCGCATACCGTGCGGTATGTTTCCGGCTGAGATTTTTATGTGTAAACGACAGGGAAGGAGACCTGGTATGGACAGGATTGCGGCGAGACTGTGCCGGGAACTTGGACTTGAAGGCACACAGGTGGGAAATACCATTAAACTGATAGACGAAGGAAACACAATACCCTTTATTGCCCGGTACCGGAAGGAGATGACCGGCGGGCTGGCCGACGACGTGCTCAGGGAATTTGCGGACAGGCTTACATATCTCAGAAATCTTGAAAGCCGAAAGGAAGAGGTCATAAGGCTTATTGACGGGCAGGATAAACTGACCGGAGACCTGGAGGAAAGGATAAACAAAGCCGAAACGCTGCAGGAGGTTGAGGATATTTACAGGCCCTTCAGGCCCAGGAGAAGAACCAGGGCCATGGTGGCCCGCGAAAAGGGCCTTGAGCCCCTTGCGGATATACTGCTGGCGCAGCAGCTTGTGGAAGGTGACATGGAGGAGATTGCCCTTGAATATGTTGATATGGAAAAGGGCATAGGCAGTGCTGCTGAAGCGCTGGAGGGTGCCTGCGACATAATAACCGAAATAATTTCGGACAATGCCGAATTAAGGAAGGCGGTAAGGAGCGTTACAGCCAAGAAAGGCATTGTTAAGGTGCAGGGAACCACCGAAGAGGTATCGGATTATGAAATGTACTACGACTACTGTGAGCCGGTCGGCTCGATAGTGCCGCACCGGGTGCTGGCGATAAACAGGGGCGAAAACCAGGGAATGCTTTCGGTTAAAATAGAGGCTCCGGCAGAGGAAATCCTAAGACTTATTCTGGACAAACTTGTACTGAACCCCAAAAGCATAACAATACCGTATATTACCGCCTCGGCGGAAGATGCATACAAAAGGCTTATTGCACCTTCCATTGAACGGGAGATAAGAAACACGCTTACCGGGAAGGCGGAGCAGCAGGCAATAAAGGTGTTCGCGGTAAACCTTAAGGGTTTGCTTATGCAGGCACCGGTCAGGGGCAGGGTGGTTATGGGCTTCGACCCGGCTTACAGAACCGGCTGCAAGATTGCGGTGGTGGATGCCACCGGTAAGCTTTTGGATACCGCCACCGTATTTCCCACCCCGCCGCAGAACGACAGAGAGAAAGCAGCGCGGGTGCTGGAAAAACTGATTGAAAAGCACGGGGTGGACCTGATAGCCATAGGCAACGGAACCGCTTCCCGGGAGTCCGAAATGTTTGTATCCGAGCTAGTCGCAAGTCTTGAACGGGAAGTTAAATATGTAATAGTAAACGAAGCAGGAGCTTCGGTATATTCCGCCTCAAAACTGGGGTCCAGGGAATATCCCGATATAAACGTTTCTTTAAGGGGAGCCATATCCATCGCCGGAAGGCTGCAGGACCCGCTGGCGGAGCTGGTCAAAATCGATCCGAAGCATGTAGGGGTGGGACAGTACCAGCATGACGTTAACCAGAAAAGACTGTCCGAGACGCTGGCGGCGGTGGTGGAAGACTGCGTCAACAGCGTGGGCGTGGATCTAAATACAGCGTCTTTTTCGCTGCTGCAGTATGTTTCGGGTATAAGCAAGGCGGTGGCCGCGAACATTGTAGCTGCCCGGGAAGAGCTGGGAAAGTTTACCGACCGGCGGCAGCTGATGGAAGTAAAAAGGCTGGGTAAGCAGGCCTTTGTCCAGTGTGCAGGATTTCTGAGGGTCGACAATCCGGACAATATACTGGACTCAACAGCGGTTCACCCGGAGTCCTATCCCGCTGCTATAAGGCTTATCGGTGGATTGGGTTATGAAATTGGTGAAGTCACACCCGAAGCGGTTGGAGGTATCAGAAAAGCGCTGCAGGATATAGATATTAACGGTATGGCGGAGAAACTGGACATTGGTGTTCCCACCTTAAGGGATATTGTGGCGGAGCTTTTGAAACCCGGGCGGGACCCGAGGGAGGATATGCAGGGACCGGTGTTCCTTAAGGAAGTCATGACGCTGGAGGATTTAAAGCCGGGGATGGTGCTGACGGGAACGGTGCGCAACGTGATAGACTTCGGTGCCTTTGTGGATATAGGAGTGCATCAGGACGGACTTGTACATATTTCCGAGCTAAGTGACAGGTATGTAAAGGACCCCATGGATGTGGTTTCGGTGGGGGATATTGTAAAGGTGCTGGTGCTGGACATTGACCCCGGCAGAAACAGAATATCCCTTTCCATGAGGCAGGTAGATTGAGCGGCAGGGGAGGGAACCATTTGAAAGATAATACATCTAAGCGGAAGGATTACGGATACAGGTGGCTTGTATGGGGCATCATGTGTACAGCCTACGTGATAGTGTTTTTCCACAGGGTGGCCACAGGGGTTGTGGCGGACAACCTGATGGCGGAATTTGGCGTTACAGGGGCAGCCCTTGGCAGCCTTGGAGCGGTATATTTTTACGTTTATTCGGTCATGCAGATACCGTCCGGGGTGCTGGCGGACACCCTTGGGGCCAGGATAACAGTGGCTGCAGGCACAATGCTGGCCGGTACCGGTTCCATAGTGTTCGGAATGGCACCAAATATAGGTGCTGCTTATATCGGCAGGTTTTTGGTGGGCCTTGGCGTATCGGTTGTATTTGTGGCCATTCTGAAGGTCCAGTCGGTATGGTTTAAGGAGAGCGAATTTGGCACATTATCGGGGCTTACTGCATTCATAGGCAACGGGGGAGCGCTGCTGGCGGGTACGCCCCTTGCACTGGCGGTGTCGTATTTCAGCTGGAGGACGGTATTTGTTATAATTGGCGTAATTTCCATCGTTATATCGGTACTTAACTACATTATCGTCAGGAACAGGCCGGAGGATGCGGGCCTTCCGCCGGTTATGCCGGGCGGGGAAAAGAAAGAGGATACATCGTCAAAACCCGGTATACTGGCCAGTATCAGGACTGTTGTAACCAACAAGCACACCTGGCCCGGGTTTGTTGCATTTGCAGGTTTTGCGGGGGCCATCCTCTCCTTTACCGGCATGTGGGGAGTACCCTACGTGATGACGGTTTACGGGCTGGACAAGACAGGTGCCTCTTCATACATAACGGTGGCAATGGCGGGGCTTATGATCGGCAGTTTTTTCGCCGGCGCGGTATCCGACAGGATGGGCAGCAGAAAACGTCCCCTGTCGGTGTATGGTGCGGTCAACCTGCTGGTATGGCTGCTGCTTATAATGTGGAACGGGGGTAAACCGCCGATTGAGTTTCTTTACCCGCTACTGTTTTTGCTGGGACTGTCCTCTGCCGGGTTTGTGATTACGTGGGCGGTAGGCAAGGAGGTCAACCCGCCGCAAATCGCCGGGACAGCCATAGGAACCCTTAATATAGGCGGGTTTTTGGGCCCGTCCATACTGCAGCCCCTTATGGGGTACGTGCTTGAACTCAACTGGGCCGGGCATACGGTAAACGGCATCAGGGTATATTCCCAGGCAGCCTATACAAAAGCCCTGTCGCTGTGTGCGGTGGCGGTTATGATGGCGGTTGTAAGTATATTCTTTATTAAGGAGACCAACTGCCGGAATATATCCTGATTAACGGAGGTATAAGGGAATGATACTTGTAAAGGGTGGAAAGATCAATACGATGGAAGGACGTGTCCTCGAAGGGGGATATATCCTTGCGGAAAACGGCAGGATAAAGGAAGTGGGTGAAGGTGATGCGGGCCGGTGGGAGAAAAGGGCCGGACAGGTAATTGATGCGGCCGGCCTGTACGTGATGCCGGGTTTTGTGGACGCCCACTGCCACATAGGCCTGTTTGAAGACGGTATAGGCTTTGAAGGTGAAGACGGCAATGAAATGACAGACCCCGTTACACCCCATCTGAGGGCCATAGACGCAATAAACCCCATGGACAAAGCCTTTGAAGAGGCGGTGCAGGGCGGGGTGACCACGGTGGTTACCGGTCCCGGCAGTGCAAACGTGCTGGGGGGCGAATTTGCAGCGATTAAAACGGTGGGCGGCAGCGTGGAAGACATGGTTGTAAAAAACCCCGTTGCCATTAAATGCGCCTTTGGCGAAAACCCCAAACGGGTGTATCATGATAAAAAGGAAGCCCCCATGACCCGGATGGCGACGGCTGCCCTGTTAAGGGAGGCCCTTTTGAAGGCCAAAAGGTATATGGAAAGGGTTGAAAGGGAAGCAAAGGACAACAAAATCCCCGAGCTGGACGTTAAGATGGAAGCCCTGGCAAGGGTTCTGAAAAGGGAGCTGCCCCTTAAGGCCCATGCACACAGGGCGGACGATATAATGACTGCCCTCAGGATAGCGCGGGAGTTTGATGTGGATATTACGATAGAACACTGTACCGAAGGGCACAGGATTACAGAAGTCCTGGTACGGGAAGGCAGGGGCGTGGTGGTGGGCCCCGGGCTTACGTCCAGGTCAAAGTACGAGATGAGGGATTTAACCTTCAAAACGCCGGGAATTTTGTCGGCCGCCGGGCTGGATGTGGCCATAATGACAGACCATCCGGTGGTGCCAATACAATACCTTCCGGTATGCGCAGCCCTTGCGGTTAAGGAGGGCATGGAAGAATACAAGGCCCTTCAGGCCATTACAATAAACGCGGCTAAAATTACCGGGATAGAAGACAGGGTGGGAAGCCTTTCGGCCGGGAAAGATGCCGATATAGCCATATTCGACGGGCATCCCTTTGGTTATACCACAAAGACCCGGTACGTCCTGGTAAATGGGAAAATTGTAGTTGATAATTAGCAGCGGTGTGTCCCGACCCGTAAGCTTATCAATCGGGGACATTTAAAGGATGTGTTTTTCATGAAATATTCTTTTGTCAGCACCGGTCCGGGGGATACCCTGGAGTTCGGGATACGACTGGGACGTTTTCTGCAGCCCGGTGATATCATATGTCTCGAGGGAGAGCTTGGCGCGGGGAAAACGGTACTTACCCGGGGTATAGCCAGGGGTATGGGAATCGATTGTTATATTACCAGTCCAACCTATACGCTGATAAACGAGTACCCCGGGGCGGTTCCCCTGTACCATTTTGACCTTTACCGGCTTGAAGACGGCGATGAACTGTACCATATAGGCGGTGAGGACCTTCTGTACGGACAGGGAGTGTCGGTAATCGAATGGGCCCCCAGGGCGGAGGATCTGCTGCCGGAGGACTGCATCCGGATACGGCTGGTTAGGCTTGCGGAATCGGAATCCGCCAGGCTGATAGAACTGACGGCGGGCGAAAAATACCGTGCACTTGTGGAAGGGGTGGGAAAGAGTGAAAGTACTGGCTATTGACACTTCTTCAATGGTGGCATCCGCTGCCATAATGGACAAGGAAAAACTGGTGGCGGAATACATAATAAACCATGAAAAGACCCATTCGGAACAGCTTATGCCTATTATCGAGGAACTGCTGGAAAACTGCCGGATAAGCATCCGGGAAATAGACGCGGTAGCGGTGGCCAGCGGGCCCGGTTCCTTTACCGGACTCAGGATAGGTGCCGCCACCGCAAAGGGCCTGGCCCATGCCCACAACAAAAAACTGATTGGGGTGCCTACCCTGGACGGGTTGGCCTTCAACCTGCCATACTGCCAGGGAATAATATGCCCGATAATGGACGCAAGGAGAAACCAGGTGTACACCGCATTATATAAATGGGACCGGGGCAACTTTTACAAGCTAAAGCCCCATTCGGCGGTGGCCCTGTCGGAACTTTTGGAAGAGCTTAAGGCCGGGGAAGAAGCGGTGGTATTCCTCGGGGACGGCGTTCCTGTACATCGGGAAGCAATAAAGGATATGCTGGGAGAGCGTGCCAGATTTGCTCCCAGGAATGCCGACAGGCAGAGGGCATCTTCTATAGCCGAGCTGGCGATGGAGGCGTTAAAAAAGGGAGAAGGCGGAAGCGGTGACGATTTCGTACCCTTCTACCTGAGGAAATCCCAGGCCGAGAGGGAATACCAAAAAAAGCACGGCGGGGAAGACCGGCCGTGAAGGGGCTTGTAATAAAGCCGATGCTTGTCGAGGACCTGGAATATATTTATGAAATTGAAAGGCTGAGCTTTTCGATACCCTGGCCGATGGAAGCCTTTGTCAGGGAACTGACTTCCAACCGGCTCGCCCACTACCTGACCGTGAGGGATAAAGACAGGGTTGCGGCCTACGGCGGGATGTGGCTTATACTTGACGAGGCACATATTACTAACCTTGCGGTGCACCCGGCATACCGGCGAAAAGGTATAGGCAGAATGCTTCTTAAGGGTATGATTGAATACGGGATTTCCAATGGCATAAGAAGCTTTACCCTTGAAGTAAGGGAAAGCAATCATACAGCCATTAAGCTGTATGAAAGTGCCGGGTTCATAAAGGCGGGCATCAGGAAGGGCTATTATTCGGATACCAGTGAGAACGCCATAATAATGTGGCTTGAACTTTGAACCCGGGCTGTCATTTCTTTCGGTGGACTTCCTCATCACCCGGCAGGGTTGGTTTTCTTTCGTTCCCCGGGCCGGACAGGCTTTTTAGCTGTTCGAAATCGGTATTTTGCGGCATAAGGTTGGTGCCCTCCAGGCCTTCTATCCGGGACACAGCCGCATCAGACAGCACGTTTGTGTCGTGGGTTCTTTCGGCCAGGCTTTTTCTTCGTTTGGCCATGCAAAATCCCTCCTTTTACGAAAAATCTCAGGGTATATTATGTTTCCCGCTGCAGAAGCTAATGCAAAACCGATACGGGAAGGTGCTTTACACTCTCCCGACTGCCGGTTCTGTGTGAACTGGAAAGGCGGAGAATGTGGCATTTTTATCTTTTACTGTCGTAATGTATAATATATGTGTGAATTTCTGGAGAAGGAGATAATCTATGGACTATTTACAGAGGGCGGCAAAAAAACTTGACAGGTTCGGTGACCGAGATGCCAAAATCCTTGCAATAGAGACTTCGTGCGATGAGACGTCCTGTGCCGTTGTTTGCAGCGGCCGCCGGGTGCTGTCAAACATAATATCGTCGCAGGTGGAAATACATAAAAAATACGGCGGAGTGGTACCCGAGATAGCGTCCAGAAAGCATATAGAACTGATCGATTACGTTATTGAAGAGGCGCTGCGCGAAGCGGAAGTTCGCCTTAATGAGATTGATGCCGTGGCCGTAACCCACGGCCCCGGGCTGGTGGGTGCGCTGCTGGTGGGAGTATCCTACGCCAAGGCGCTGGCCTTTGCGCTGGATGTGCCCCTTGTCGGGGTTCACCACATAGAGGGGCATATCTATGCCAATTACCTGGAAAAAAGTGACCTGGAGCCGCCCTTCGTGTGCCTTGTGGCTTCCGGGGGACACAGCCACCTGGTCAACGTAAAGGGATACGGCCGATATGAGATACTGGGCAGAACAAGGGACGACGCGGCGGGAGAGGCCTTTGACAAGGTTGCCCGGGCGCTGGGGCTGGGGTATCCCGGCGGACCGCTGGTGGAAGAAGCCGCCAGGAGAGGCAACCCGGAGGCGGTTGATTTTCCCAGGACCTACCTCGAACCGGGAAGCCTTGATTTCAGTTTCAGCGGGCTTAAAACGGCGGTTTTAAACCATCTTAACGTATGCCGTCAAAGGAGAGAGACGGTGAACACTTTGGATGTAGCTGCCAGTTTCCAAAGTGCAGTGGTCCAGGTGCTTTCCGATAAAACCATTGCCGCTGCAGAAAAATGCGGAGCCCGGGTTGTAGCCCTTGCGGGCGGAGTGGCATCAAACGAGAAGCTGCGCGCCGTACTGGCCAGCCGGTGCGGGGAGCGGGGACTGCGGCTTGTGTACCCGTCAAAACTGCTGTGCACCGATAATGCCGCAATGATAGGTTGTGCCGGTTATTACAGGCTGATACGGGGTATCGTCAGCCCCCTAACTTTAAATGCCGTGGCTTCAATGGAAATTGATTCTTATTAATTTGTCGATTTATGTTTACCCGTTTCGGGCAGCCGATGTCGATAAACCATGTGTGAAATATGTGGATAATGTGGACATACATTCCTGGAAATATCAGAAACCCCGTATATTCTTGTGGATAATCCTGTGGACATTGTGGAAAAGGTGTGGAAAGAGACAAAAACTTATCCACAATAACCGGGCCTGTCATAAAACGCGTGCAACTAAAAAACGGCCCCTGAATTCCCGGAGGACCGTTAACATTAAATATTTTGTCGCGGCACGTATAAGAGGTTTTGTCTTATCAGAACCGTCCTTACCGGGGAGGCAACGGTTGCGCCCAGGACAATCTTTATAATGGCCATGCCTATGAAGGGAGCTACTCCGGACACAAAAGCGGCCTTAAGGGTTATTCCCGCCACCAGTGAGAGCTGGAGCATGCCGCAGGTATAGATTACCAGCAGGCCGCACAGCATGGCGAGAAAGGTTCTGCGTACCGTGGGAAGGGGCCTTTGCTCCACAATCCTTCCGATGACGAAGGAAGAGAGCAAAAAACCCGTTATATATCCCCCGGTAGGGCCCATCAGCCGGGCAAGCCCGGCGGTGCCCCCGGAGAAGACGGGCATTCCGATTAATCCGACTGCTATGTATATTAGCTGGGACAGTGCTGCCAGCCGACTTCCGAGTATTGCAGCGGCCAGGCATACAGCCAGTTCCTGCATCGTTATGGGTACCGGGCTGAAGGGAAGCGGGATTGTAAACTGTGCGAAAATGGCGGTAAGTGCGGCGAACATAGATACCAGTATCATTTCCCTGGTCTTCATTATACGTATTCCTCCTTAACCGATGATGGTAATTTCGACATATTAATTATATGTACAAACCGGAGGATTGTCAACCACAAATACTATTAAGGTTGACAATCCGGGGAGTCTCATTGACATTATTTTCTATACTGTATACAATAGTAGCAAAGGAGGTTATGGATATAGCCATGAAAAGAGAGGTTAGCCGGGGCGGGTATTCTCTGAGGGAAAAGATTTTTCACAAGCTTCGTCAGGATATTCTTGATGGCAGGTATAAAGCGGGGGACAGCCTTGTGGAACTGAAACTGGCCGAAGAGATGGGGGTCAGCCGGACGCCGGTCAGGGAAGCCATAAGACAGCTGGAGCTGGAGGGCCTGGTTTCGTGTATTCCGAATAAGGGTGTGTTTGTGGAGGGCATTTCCAGACAGGACATTGAGGACATATATGCTATACGGGAGGCGCTGGAAGGCCTGGCAGCCCGATGGGCAATCGAGAGAATGGACAAGGAAGCCCTTAAGGAACTTGAGAATATATGTGAACTGATGGAATTCTATACCGGCAAGGGTGACCTCGACCAGGTGGGCAAGTTAAATACACAGTTCCATGACTTGATATTCGAATCAACCAAAAGCAGGCCTTTAAAACAGGTATTGAGCGATTTCCAGTATTATATTGAGAACATACGCCTTGCTTCGCTTAAAACTCCGGGCAGGGCAAAGCGGTCCCTCAGGGAACACGAGGCGATAGTTCAGGCATTTAAGACCAGGGATGTAGCAATGGGGGAAAGGGTTATGGTGGAACACATCAGGAACTCAAGGATGAATCTGAAAATAATGCCAAGGGAATAGTGTTTGTGACGGGGGGAGATTGTCATAAAAAGAATTGCAGTGATTACCACCGGGGGAACCATAGCAATGAAGGCCGACCATACCGGGCTTGTGAGTCCTGTCCTTGACGGTGAACAGCTGATGGCCGCGATACCTTCAATTAGAAACAGGGCTGTGGTTGAGATTTTTAAGTTTAAAAATGTTCCCAGTTCGTACCTGACCATGGAGGACCTTGTACAGCTGAAGGATTTTGCCGAACAACTGGAAAGGAAGGGTTGCTCGGGAGCGGTTATAACCCACGGTACCGATACAATGGAAGAAACGGCTTATTTTCTTGACATAACCTACCGGGGCGATATTCCTGTAGTATTGACGGGAGCCCAGAGAAATCCTTCGCTGATAAGTCCGGACGGCCCTGTTAACATGGCGGATGCCATACTGACAGCAGCGGATGGTGAAGCCCACTCGATGGGTGTTGTCATTGTGTTTGCTTCCGAAATAATACCGGCAAGGGAAGCTTCCAAGCTGCACAGGTCGAGGGTGGATACCTTCAAAAGCCTTGAATTCGGCCCGATCGGCACAATAAACAATGAGAGGGTTACATGGCACAGAAAGCCCCTTGTAACCAATAAGTATCCGGTAAGCGCCGCGGATAAAAGGGTGGACATAATATGCAGTTATATAGGTGCCGATTCGGATATGATTTCCAGCAGCATGGAAAGGGGTGCGGCGGGTATTGTAATAGAAGCCCTGGGCGGCGGCCATGTGCCTCCCAAGATGCTGGACGGCATAAAAAAAGCCCTTGCAGAGGGACTGCCGGTGGTGCTGACCTCAAGGGTGCCGATGGGAAGGCTCCTGACCGACACCTATGGATATGAAGGTGGAGAGAAGCACCTTAGAAACCTGGGGGTCATACTGGGTGAAGACCTGCCGGCGTGGAAGGCCAGGATAAAACTGATAGTGCTGCTGTCCGCCGGTATGTCGCTTGATCAGATAAGGCATGAATTTGAAAACCGATTTTACGGTATTTAGCAGGCTTAATTATTTATTCCACAGCCTCTTCCCATTGTTTATAGAGCAGTTCAAGCTCTTCCCTGAGCTGCTTTAGAGTCATATTAAGCTTTTTTATTTTTCCGGGGTCCGAATAAACCTCCGGTCGGCACATTTGATGTTCCAGCCGGAGAATTTCTTCTTCAACACCGGTTATTTTCTGTTCAAGTCTTTGTATTTTTTCCTGTTTTTGTTTGCGTGCCTCCCGCTCCTTTCTTTCCATCCTTTTTTGATGTTTAACGGCGGTCCTGGTCATGATGTTTTCCCGGCTTTCTTCTTCCATGCTCTCCTGCTGCTGTTTTTTCATCCTGTAGTAGCTGTAGTTGCCGAAATACAGTTCAATACCCTGCGGGGTTAAAAGTGCGGTCTTCGTGGTAACCCGATCCAAAAAGTACCTGTCATGGGATATTACCAAAACCGTGCCGGTATAGTCTGTCAGCGCATCCTCAAGGACTTCCCTCGACTGGATGTCAAGATGGTTTGTGGGTTCGTCCAGAAGCAGCAGGTTTGAACGGGACAGCATAAGTTTTGCAAGGGCCACGCGGCTTTTTTCACCGCCGCTTAAGGAATCTATCCTTTTATTAACGTCATCGCCGCTGAATAAAAAGGCAGCCAGAATGTTTCTTGTTTCGGTACTGCCAAGGTCGGGATTTTCGCCCCGGATCTCGTCCAGCACCGTGTTGGCAGGGTTTATGTTTTCCTGCTGCTGGTGATAGTATTCTATATTTACATTATGTCCTTTCAGGGCCCTGCCGGCTGTGGGTTTCAGCCTGCCGGATATAATATTGAAAAGCGTGGTTTTCCCTATGCCGTTGGGTCCTATTATACCAATGGTTTCTCCGCGGTAGACTTTAAGGTTCACGTTTTCAAAAAGCCGATTTTCGTCAAAGGTCATTGAAACATCATCAAGGGTCAGTACCTCCCTGCCGCTCTTTACCAGTGGGTTAAGCCTGATGTTCACGGTTTTGGCATCCTGCTCCGGTTTTTCCAAGGGCTGCATCCTGGAGAGAAGCTTTTCGCGGCTGTTGGCCCGTTTTACCGTTTTCTGCCTGTTATAGGACTTGAGCCGGCGAATTATTTCCTGCTGTCTTTTTATCTCCCGCTGCCTGTTCATGTAATGCCTTGCCTTTGTTTCCTGCATTATATGTTTCCTGTAAACGTAATCAGAATAGTTGCCGTCGAATTCATACAGGCTGGAATCCCTAAGCTCGAAGATTCTGGTGCACACTCCGTCAAGAAAATACCTGTCATGGGAGATTATCATAACCGCGCCGTCATATTCGGACAAAAAATCTTCCAGCCATTCAACCGCTTGAATATCCAGATAATTGGTGGGCTCGTCAAGCAGCAGAAGGTGGTATTTTCTAAGCAGCAACCCGGCCAGGGCAGCCCTGGTTTGCTGACCGCCGCTCAATTTGTCCGGGAACATATCAAACTGGTGGTCCTGTATGCCGAGTCCCCTGAGGGCGCCCCTGATTTGGCTCTTATATTCATATCCGCCAATCTTTGCAAACTTCTCGGTAATATCTCCGTATTCCTTCATAAGCCGTATGAGCATGTCGCCGTTCTTTGCGGACATATCGGCTTCCAGTTTTTTTATTCTCTGCTCCATCCGGGTAAGATGGGAGAAGTCCTTAACAAGGTTATCCCAAATACTTGTGTTTGATTCAAACTCCGGATGCTGGGAAAGAAAACCTATGGCAGTGTCCCCGATTACATTCACACTGCCGGAATCGGGAGCTTCAATCCCTGCAATTATCCTGAAGAGAGTGGACTTGCCTGCCCCGTTGTTTCCGACAACTCCTACCCTGTCCCGCGGGTGTATTTGAAAATTAATATTATTTAATATTGATTCTATACCATAACTTTTGGTAAGATAATTACATGACAATAGTGACAAACCCATCACCCCGTTTTATTTGGTCAGTGGTTCAATAACTATTTTAACAAAACGGGATGCCAAAAGAAAGTTGCCCCCAAAACATACAATGTTTATTGATAATTATTTAACAGCCTGATATAATCTATATCACAATGGAAATGAATAGTTATAACCGTGGGATACTATGCAGAGAGGAGTGATAGAATGGAAAAACAAAAAGTCAATGTATCGATGGCGGTTATTAGGAGGCTTCCTAAATACCATAGATATTTAAGCGAGTTGGTAGAAAAGGGGGTAACCCGGATTTCCTCGAAGGAGTTCGGCAGGGGTTTGGGGCTTAACGCTTCCCAGGTAAGGCAGGACCTGAACTGTTTTGGCGGATTTGGACAGCAGGGCTACGGCTACAATGTAAAGGAACTGAGGGACGAGATAGCGGACATACTGGGCATACACAGGGAGAACAATGCGATAATAGTCGGAGCCGGTAACCTGGGCCAGGCGATAGCCAATTACAGCGGTTTCAGGGGGTCCGGCTTTGAACTGAAGGGCCTGTTCGACCTGAATCCGCGGCTTGTGGGCATCAGGATTGGCACGGTGAATATTATGGACATAGACGAAATGGAGGATTTTATAAAAAAGGAAAATATAAATGTAGGGATAATATGCACTCCTAAGGAGGCTGCCCAGGAGACAGCCGAAAGGCTGGTTAATTCGGGCATTAAAGCCATCTGGAATTTTGCCCCGACCATATTGAATGTTCCGGATGACGTTATTGTGGAAAACGTTCATCTGAATGAAAGCCTGAGGGTACTGGCCTACCTGATAAAAGAAAGGGAAGTGCAGAACGGCATTTAAAGAGTGTCGGGGAAATCCCGGAGGAAGGGGGTTGGCTATGGAAGTCGTATCCCTGGTAGGGGCTAGCGGTACCGGCAAAAGCTACAGGGCGCTGATTGTGGCAAAGGCAAACTCCATTGGCTATATAATAGACGACGGACTGCTTATAAAGGAGAACAAAATAATAGCCGGCGCCTCAGCCAAAAAGGAGCCTACAAAGGTGGCCGCGGTAAGAAGGGCTTTGTTTATGGACAGGCAGCACCGGGAGGAGGTAACCCGGGCCCTCAGGGACCACAGCCCGGATAAAATCCTGGTGCTGGGGACCTCGGATAAAATGGTGGATAAAATAACCGATACCCTTGGTATAGACAAGGCAGAAAAAAGACTGTACATTAACGACATTGCATCGGATGAAGAGATTAAGCTGGCGTGCAGGCAGAGATTCGTGGAGGGCAAGCACGTGATTCCGGTTCCCACCTTCGAGGTCAGAAAAGACTTTTCGGGCTATTTTTTGGATACATTAAAAATACTGACCAAAAGAAGGGACGATTCGGTGACGGTGGACGAAAAAACGGTGGTCCGGCCCACCTACAGCTATATGGGCAGATATACCATATACGGAAGAGCAATAGCCCAGATAATAAAGACCGCCTCCGAAGACATTAAGGGTCTGGGCAGGATAGTAAATACCGACATTTCAATTCATCCCCACGGAATTGTAATTAACATAGATGTATCGGTTATATACGGACTGGTTATAAAAGACGTGGTGGATATGCTCAGGAAAACTATTAAACATGAAATTGAATACATGACCTCGCTGAACGTTATTGCAATAAATGTGCTTGTTAAAAGTTTGGCAGTTGAAGGGACAGAATAACACGGGAGCTCTTACCGCATGGGGGCTTCCATTTTATATTTACTTTATTTTTTTAAGGTTTACAATTTTTTTTAATATGTTATAATTCAAGGTAGGAGAGACTGCCTGTTCTATTTACAGGCGGGTTCTCCGGAAGGTCCATGGCTAATTTTTGTGGTTCCCTGGTATATATTTATTTGGGGACTTGTGTTAAGTTTTAAACAATATGTATTATGAGGAGGTCATATTATGGCAGAAAAAACTATGAATCCTTTCGAAATCGCACAGCAGCAGATAAAGGCTGCATGCGATAAACTCGGGACGGAACCGGCTGTTTACGAAATACTGAAACAGCCCATGAAGGTTATGGAAGTGAGCATACCTGTGAAGATGGACAACGGCGAGGTAAAAACCTTCATAGGTTACAGGGCACAGCATAACGATGCACTTGGCCCGGGGAAGGGAGGAGTTAGGTACCACCAGGATGTTAACATGGACGAAGTCAAGGCATTATCTATGTGGATGACTTTCAAATGCGGCGTTACCGGTACTCCCTACGGTGGAGGTAAGGGTGGAATTATAGTTGACCCTACCCAACTGTCCCAGGGCGAGCTTGAAAGACTGTCCAGAGGGTACATAAGAAAAATAGCCGATTTCATAGGTGACAACAAGGACATACCCGCTCCCGATATGGGTACAAACGGTCAGATTATGTCCTGGATGGTTGACGAGCTAAGCGTTATTAGGGGCTACAACGAGCTGGGAGCCATAACCGGAAAGCCGGTTGCGTTTGGCGGCTCGCTTGCAAGGAACGAAGCCACCGGTTACGGTATTGCCAATACCGTTAGAATGGCGGCAGAAAAGGTGGGCATCCAGTTCAAGGGTACAAAATTGGCGGTACAGGGCTTCGGCAATGTTGGAAGCTTCACCTGCAAGTACCTGGACGAGTTTGGTGCAAAAGTGGTTGCCATTTCGGACGTTTCCTGCGCGCTGTACAATGAGGACGGTATTGACGTAAGCGCTTTGAGGGAATACGTGAAGGGCAACAAGAACCTGATAACCGGGTTCCCGGGGGCCAAGGAGTCTCCCAGGGAAGACATACTGGGCATGGAAGTTGACATTTTCTGCCCCGCGGCGATGGAAAACCAGATTACTTCCGAGACCGCAGGCAATATAAAGGCCAAGCTGGTGGTTGAAGGGGCAAACGGTCCCACCACACCCGAAGGGGATCGAATTCTTAAGGATAGAGGAATACCGGTGGTTCCGGATATACTGGCCAACTCCGGCGGGGTTATCGTATCCTACTTCGAGTGGGTACAGAACCTGCAAAACTACTACTGGACCTTCGAAGAGGTACAGGAAAAACAGATCGTAAAAATGAAGGAAGCCTTCGATGCCATTTGGGCACTTAAGGAAGAGAAGAAGGTTGACATGAGGACCGCCGCCTATATGATAGCCATAAAGAGGGTTGCAGATGCAATGAAGCTGCGTGGCTGGTGTTAATCCTGCCGACGGTTTGTATACAACGGAAGATACGGTTTTTAATAGGGGACGGGACCCCATAAGGTTCCGCCCCTTTTTGTGCCCCCGCCTATATATATTTATTGACAATTCTCAAAAAGGCATGTATTATATAAGACATTACAGGTGTATATACAGTTGTATACATCGCCTGTCAAATATAATATACCAGGCGGGGAGAGGTCAAAATGGAACAAAAGCAAAGCTTTTTAAAGAGAAAAAATATTGAAATTTCACTGCACAGGTACGGTGTACAAGCCCTCGGGGCCATGGCCCAGGGACTGTTTGCTTCATTGATTATAGGGCTTATTCTAAAAGTTATCGGGGAAAATCTTCATATTCCCTTCCTCTATGAAACAATTTATCCAGTGGCCGGACAGATGACCGGCCCCGCCATAGCCGTGGCGGTGGCCTATGGCCTGCAGGCTCCGCCGCTGGTACTTTTCGCTTCCACCCTTACGGGGATGGTGGGCAATCAGCTGGGCGGCCCCGTCGGCGCTTTCGTGGCGGCGGTTGTGGGTGCCGAGTTTGGTAAAATGGTATCCAAGGAGACAAAGGTGGATATACTGGTAACGCCGGCGATTACAATAATTACAGGGGTGCTGGCGGGTACGCTGGTGGGTCCCGGTGTCTCCGCCATTATGACGGGTCTTGGCAGATGGATAATGTGGGCCACCGAACTGCATCCGATACCCATGGGCATACTGGTTTCGGTGCTTATGGGTATGGTGCTTACAATGCCCATAAGCAGTGCCGCCCTTGCGATTATGCTGGGGCTGGGAGGTCTTGCCGCCGGGGCCGCTACGGTGGGCTGCAGTACCCAGATGGTGGGCTTTGCCGTGGCCAGCTACAGGGAAAACGGTTGGGGGGGACTTTTTTCCCAGGGCCTTGGCACATCCATGCTGCAGGTGCCCAACATAGTGAAAAACCCGCTTGTTTGGATTCCTCCCACGCTGGCCTCGGCGGTAATAGGGCCCTTTGCCACCACGGTGTTTAGAATGGAAAACATTCCGCTGGGGGCGGGTATGGGTACCAGCGGCCTTGTGGGCCAGTTCGGAACGGTGGCGGCGATGGGCCCGGAGGTTTCGGTGCTTTTGAAAATACTGATACTGCATATTGCCGCTCCGGTGGTTCTTACGCTGGTTTTTTCGGAACTTATGAGAAAGAAGGGCTGGATCAGGGCAGGGGACATGAAGCTGCCCGACTAAGACAAACAGCCGGCCATTCCGGCCGCCGGAAAGGGGGATTTCTATGGATTTGGAAAATACCGATAGCGGGGTTCTTTTAAGAAATGCAGGGAATTTTGAACCCGGACATATATTCGAGTGCGGTCAGTGTTTCCGGTGGAATGCAATGCCGGACGGCAGCTACACCGGCGTTGCCGGAGGCAGGGCCCTGAGGGTCCAAAAAATAGGCAGCCATGTGCTGTTTGACGGTACAAACCGGCGTGAATTCAGGGAATACTGGGCCGGATACTTCGACCTTGGGAGGGATTATGGCCGCATTAAGAAAGAGCTGTGCCGCGACCCCGTTATGGCCCGGGCGGTGGAATACGGATACGGCATACGTATTCTGAAACAGGATCCCTGGGAGACACTGGTTTCATTCATTATTTCAGCAAACAACGGCATACCCAGAATCAAGAAAACAATCGAAATGCTGTGCCGCAGATACGGCAGGAAATTCACTGCAAACGGGAAAACTTATTATGACTTCCCCACCCCTTTGTGCCTGGCGCTGCTGTCCCGGGAGGATATAACCGCCTGCGGCTGCGGATACAGGGCAAAGTACCTGTCAAAGGCGGCCGAAATGGTGGTAGCGGGAAAGGTGGACCTGGAATCGCTGTCCGAAATGAGCACCGGGGAAGTAAGGGAAGTTCTTATGGGTACTCCCGGCGTGGGGCCCAAGGTGGCCGACTGCGTTATGCTGTTTTCAATGGCACGGTTGGACGCTTTTCCGGTGGACGTGTGGATTAAAAGGGTAATGGAGCACTACTACCTGAAAAAGGATACATCCCTTAATGAAATAAGGCGGCATGCTCAAAACAGGTTTGGCCCCCTTGCGGGGGTTGCCCAGCAGTATTTGTTCTATTATGCCAGGGGCACAATGGGACAGACCGGCGCCTGAAGATAAAATGGCTGAAAATAGGGACAAATAATGGATATACAGAGAAAAGACTATATAATTTATATTAATTGAGAATTTTGACCAATTATGTGCGATTTCCGGCCGGTACCGGGTTTGATTACTCAACCGGCTTTTATTATTATATTAACTGTAATTAGCACTCAACAGCAGTGAGTGCTAACAAAACCGAACAAAAACCATACATATAGGTGAGGAGGGTAAAACATGAACATCAAGCCACTAGGAGACAGGGTTGTTGTAAAGGTACTCGAAAAACAGGAGACTACCAAGAGCGGGATTGTACTGCCGGATACCGCAAAGGAAAAACCCCAGGAAGGCGAAGTTCTGGCGGTGGGAAGCGGAGAACTGGTGGACGGCAAGAGGGTTGCGCTGGAAGTGAAAGCAGGGGACAGGGTCATATATTCCAAGTACGCGGGTACCGAAATCAAGATGGATGACAAGGAGTACCTCATTCTCAGACAGAGCGATATACTTGCAATAATAGAATAAGAAAACAATTTAAAGGAGTGAAAGGACATGGCTAAGGAGATTAAGTTTGGCGAAGATGCCAGAAGAGCGCTGGAAAGAGGCATGAACCAGCTTGCGGATACCGTTAAGATTACCCTTGGACCAAAGGGCAGAAACGTAGTACTTGACAAAAAGTTCGGGACGCCGACAATAACAAACGACGGCGTAACGATAGCCAGGGAAATAGAAGTTGAAGATCCCTTTGAAAATATGGGGGCACAGCTAGTAAAGGAAGTTGCAACAAAGACCAATGACGTGGCCGGTGACGGTACCACTACCGCTACCCTTCTGGCCCAGGCGATGGTCAGGGAAGGACTTAAAAATGTTGCTGCCGGAGCCAACCCGATGGTACTTAAAAGGGGTATCCAGAAGGCAGTGGAAAAGGCAGTGGAAGCCCTTAAAAACCAGAGCAAGAGCATAGACAAAAAGGAATCGATAGCACAGGTTGCTGCGAACTCCGCATCCGACGAAGAAATCGGAAGCCTGATAGCCGATGCAATGGAGAAGGTCGGCAAGGACGGCGTTATAACGGTGGAAGAATCCAAAACCATGGGAACAACCCTTGAGGTTGTTGAAGGTATGCAGTTTGACAGGGGATACCTGTCCGCCTATATGGTAACCGATACCGACAAAATGGAAGCGGTTCTTGACGACGCCCATATACTTATAACCGACAAGAAGATAACCAATGTACAGGACCTGCTGCCGGTACTTGAGCAGGTTGTACAGCAGGGCAAAAAGCTGTTAATAATAGCCGAGGACATCGAGGGCGAAGCCCTTGCAACGCTGGTGGTCAACAAGCTGAGGGGAACCTTTACCTGCGTGGCCGTCAAGGCTCCCGGCTTTGGCGACAGGAGAAAGGCAATGCTTGAAGATATAGCCATCCTCACCGGCGGCGAGGTAATTTCCGAAGAACTGGGTCTTGAATTAAAGAACGCCACAATAAGCCAGATGGGTAAGGCAAGGCAGGTCAAGGTGACAAAAGAGGACACCATTATTGTGGACGGTGGGGGCGACGAAAACGAAATCAAGAACAGAATCAAGCAGATTAAGGTGCAGATAGAAGATACCACATCCGAGTTTGACAGGGAAAAGCTCCAGGAAAGGCTTGCAAAGCTTGCCGGCGGCGTAGCCGTTATCCAGGTGGGTGCGGCCTCGGAAACCGAGCTCAAGGAAAAGAAACACAGGATTGAGGATGCGCTCTCTGCAACAAGGGCAGCCGTTGAAGAGGGTATAGTGGCCGGCGGCGGAACAGCCCTGCTGAGGACGCTGGTAGAGGTTGACAAGTTTATAGATAAGGCGGAAGGCGACGAAAAGACCGGTGCCAAGATAGTAAGAAGAGCCCTTGAGGAGCCGATAAGGCAGATAGCCGACAATGCAGGGGCGGAAGGCTCGGTAATAGTTGAAAAGGTCATGAACCTACAGGGTGCCATGGGTTACGACGCCTTCAAGGGCGAATATGTGGACATGATAGAAGCGGGGATTCTGGACCCCACAAAGGTAACAAGGTCGGCGCTGCAAAACGCCGCATCGGTGGCGGCAATGGTGCTTACCACCGAGAGCCTTGTGGCGGACATTCCCGAGAAGAAGAACGACATGCCCCCGGGAGGAATGGGCGGCATGGGCGGAATGGATATGATGTAGGGACGAAGAAATAAAATATCAAAGTGCACCTCCAATGGCAGACTGCGTCTGATACCAGGAGGTGCACTTTATTTTAACAGTTCTTCGTTTAACTGCTCGAATTTGCGTTTTACAGTTTCGGTATCCTTACTGCCGGCACTGTTTATTCGGCACCAGCCACGCTTTGTCATGGCGGACTGAACATCCCGGTGCATTCTGTGGGTTTCGTTGAGGATGTTTTCGAGTATCTGGCCAAGGGCCCGGCTGGTGCTTTCGTTGACGCAGCTGTTATACGAATTGGACAGGTGATTTTCGGATATCAAAAGGTCCTTCAGGATTTCCTTATCCCCAAAATATTCGGCGCCGCTCATTCAAAAACCTCCTTAATCGCTGCCAGAGTGGGAAACCACATAATTAAAAAGGGCGTTGTAATGGTTCTTGTGCTTTTCCGCCAGTTTGCTGCAGAGGTTTTTAAGCTCCGAATCCTGGCTCTTTTTCGAGTACTGTCTCAGTTTAAGCATCATAAGGGCCTCCTGGGACATCTGCTCCTCCAGGATTGACAGGTCCTTGGACGATAACGGCTCAAAAACCTCCGAGGGACTGATATCTTCCATCCGATAGCCTCCTTACAATTAGAACTCCTTGATATATTATTATCTCCTTTGACATTTTTATTTGGGTAAATTGCTGCCCGTGGAGAAATAATACTCCTTGACTGGAAATAAACCGTAAAAACGGTAAGGATTCTGCTGTCAGTTCTGATATAATATTGATATTATAGACATGAAACCCGAATAAATCACAACCGGCGGGACAAAGTATTTGACAAGGGAATCTTATTTGACTATAATACTCAAAAATACCTAATTCATGGAACGGATTATTGGTATACAAGAAATTAAAGGGGAGGCTTATACATGTATGAAGAAAAGGTGTTGAAAAAGGGACTTACCTTTGACGACGTACTGCTTGTTCCTGCAAAGTCCCAGGTGCTTCCTAATGAAGTTAAGCTGGATACCAGTCTTACAAAGAGAATTAAACTGAATATTCCCATTCTCAGTGCGGGCATGGATACGGTGACCGAAGCCCGTATGGCGATTGCCATGGCCAGAGAAGGAGGTATTGGTATAATTCACAAGAATATGTCGATAGAGGACCAGGCCTCGGAAGTGGACAAGGTGAAAAGGTCAGAGCACGGTGTAATTGTGGACCCCTTTCACTTAGGTCCCGACCATCCGATTTCGGATGCGCTGGAACTGATGGAAAGATATCATATATCGGGAGTGCCGATAACCGTCAAAGGCAAACTGGTGGGCATAATAACCAACAGGGACTTGAGATTTGAAACCGACATGACCAAAACCATTTCGGAAGTCATGACCAGCGAAAACCTGGTTACGGCACCGGAAGGAACCACCCTGGGCCAGGCCCAGGAGATTCTTAAGAAATACAAGATAGAAAAGCTTCCCATTGTGGATACCCACCAAAACCTTAAGGGCCTTATAACCATAAAGGATATAGAAAAGGCCATCAAGTATCCGAACTCCGCCAAGGATACAGGGGGAAGGCTGCTGGCGGGAGCGGCCATAGGAGTAACCCCGGATATGATGGAGAGGATAAAGGTGCTGAATGATGCGCAGGTGGATGTGGTGGTGCTGGATACCGCCCACGGACACTCCAGGGGCGTGATTGATGCGGTGCAAAAAATAAAATCCGTCTATCCACAGCTTCAGCTGGTGGCCGGGAACGTTGCCACCTATGAGGGAACCGAGGAGCTTATTAAGGCCGGAGCCGATGCGGTGAAGATAGGCATCGGGCCGGGGTCCATATGCACCACCAGGGTTGTGGCCGGCATTGGGGTTCCACAGATAACGGCAATAATGGACAGCGCGGAGGCCGCAGCCAAATACGGGGTGCCGATAATAGCCGACGGAGGCATAAAGTATTCGGGAGATATTACAAAGGCGATAGCCGCCGGAGCGGACACCGTTATGATAGGTTCACTGTTCGCCGGTACCGAAGAGAGCCCCGGCGACATTGAAATATACCAGGGCAGAAGCTTCAAGGTATACCGGGGCATGGGCTCGATAGCCGCAATGTCGTCCGGCAGCAGGGACAGGTATTTCCAGGAGGACAGGAAAAAGCTGGTGCCGGAAGGAGTAGAGGGCAGGGTGCCCTATAAGGGAGTTCTGGCGGACACGGTTTTCCAGCTTGCGGGGGGGCTGAGGGCCGGTATGGGGTACTGCGGTACCAAAACCATAGACGAGCTTAAGGCAAACACCAGATTTTTGACCATTACCGCCGCAGGTCTCAGGGAAAACCATCCCCATGATGTTCATATTACGAAGGAAGCGCCAAACTACAGCTTGGGCTAGGAGAGGAGTAGGAGAATGTACAAACCGGCAGGCAGGATTCTGGTACTGGATTTCGGGGGCCAGTATAACCAGCTTATAGCCAGAAGGGTAAGGGATTTACACGTATACAGCGAAGTCTTGCCCTATGATATTTCCCCGGATGAGATACGGGCAAAGAACCCGAAGGGCATAATCTTCACCGGGGGGCCTGCCAGCGTGTTCGAAGAGGGCGCGCCGGTATGCCATCGGGAAGTATTTGAGATGGGGATACCCATACTCGGCATCTGCTACGGTGCACAGCTTATCGCCCACGTTATGGGGGGCAGCGTAAAAAAAGCGTCTTCAAGGGAATACGGCAGAACGGATTTACAGATAAATAAAAAGGAAAATATTTTTAGAAACATCCGGGGCCGGACAGTCTGCTGGATGAGCCATACCTGTTACATAGAGACACCGCCGGAAGGGTTTGAAATATATGCAGTTACAAAGGACTGCCCGGTGGCGGCCATGGCGGATGAAGAAAGGAAGCTTTACGCAGTACAGTTTCATCCCGAGGTGGAGCATACGCCGATAGGACGGCAGCTTTTATCCAACTTCATGTTCGATATATGCGGCTGCATTCCCGATTGGGATATGGAAAGCTTTATAGAGGACCAGGTGGAAAGCATCCGGCAGAGAGTGGGGGACAAAAAAGTGGTGTGCGCCCTGAGCGGCGGCGTGGATTCTTCGGTAGCCGCGGTTTTGGTACATAAAGCGATAGGAGACAGGCTGACCTGCATATTTGTAAACCACGGCCTTTTGCGAAAAGAAGAGGAAGTGCAGGTGGAAAAGCTGTTCAGGGAAAGGTTTAACATAAACCTTGTGACGGTGGATGCCAGTGACAGGTTTTTAAGCAGGCTGAAGGGTATAACCGACCCGGAAAAAAAGAGGAAGATAATCGGTGAGGAGTTTATAAGGGTATTCGAAGAAGAGGCGGGCAAACTTGGGAAGGTGGACTTCCTGGTACAGGGAACCATTTACCCGGACGTGATAGAAAGCGGCAGCAAGGTGGCTTCGGTTATAAAGAGCCACCACAATGTCGGGGGACTGCCCGAGGATATGACCTTTTCACTTGTCGAACCCCTAAGGTCGCTGTTTAAGGACGAGGTAAGGAGAGTGGGAACCGACCTCGGGCTTCCGGAGGAGCAGGTATGGCGCCAGCCCTTCCCGGGGCCGGGGCTTGCCATAAGGGTTATAGGCGAGGTTACCAGGGAAAAACTGGGTATACTGAAGGAAGCGGATGCGATTGTAAGGGAGGAAATAGCGAAGGCGGGCCTTGACAGGGAAATATGGCAGTACTTCGCGGTACTGCTGGATGTCAAAACGGTGGGGGTCATGGGGGATGAGAGGACCTACGACCACGTGGTGGCAATTAGGGCCGTGAACAGTTCCGACGGTATGACTGCGGACTGGGCCAAAATACCGCACCCGGTGCTCGAGGGCATATCGTCTGCAATAGTTAACAATGTAGCGGGAATCAACCGGGTTGTTTATGATATCACCACAAAACCTCCCGGTACAATAGAATGGGAATAGACTTAAGCGGGCGGATTACCAGGTATGCAAAATGCAATAGGGGAGGAATGCAGCATGGACGCTGATAGCATTCTGGAAGGGCTATTGAAGGAAAACAATTCAAAGATAGTTATGTTGGTGATGGACGGGCTGGGAGATATTAGAAGCCCCGAATTTGGCAACAAAACGCCGCTGGAATACGCAGAAACGCCCAATCTTGACGCCCTGGCAAGGGAATCGGTGTGCGGCAGGCACATACCGGTTATGCCGGGAATAACCCCCGGCAGCGGCCCCGGACATCTGGGGATTTTCGGGTATGACCCCCTTGAAGTGGTGATTGGCAGGGGAGTGCTGGAGGCGGTGGGACTGGGACTGGAACTTAAACACAGCGATGTTGCGGCAAGGGCGAACTTTGCCACCCTCGACGGCGACCGGCGCATAACCGACAGAAGGGCGGGCAGGATATCCACCGAAAAAAATATTCAGCTGTGTAATATTTTAAAACAAATAAGGGAAATAGACGGCGTTGAGATAATAATAGAGCCGGGCAGGGGACACAGATTTGTGATTATTCTAAGGGGTGACAACCTGAACCCTGCTGTGGACGATACCGACCCGCAGCATGAAGGCACCACCCCGCTTGAAGCGAAGGCACAGAAGGAAGAAGCGGCCTTTACGGCGGATATAATAAATAAATTTTTGGAAAGGGCGGGGGCTCTTTTAAAGGATCAGCACCCGGCCAACGGTATCCTGCTTAGGGGCATATCCGCAAGGCCGAAGGTTCCGGGGTTCAAGGAAAAGTACAGGCTGGAGGCCGCGGCGGCGGCTTCCTATCCAATGTACCGCGGTATAGCCGACCTTTTGGGCATGACTCTTTTGCCGGTTCCCGATACCATTGAGGGCCTTTTCAGGACCTATACGGAGTTCCACAACAAGTACGACTTTTTCTTCATACATGTAAAGGGCACCGACCAGGCCGGTGAAGACGGAGAGTTCCTCACCAAGGTGGGCGTAATAGAGAAGGTGGACAGTGCGCTGCCAATCCTTTTTGAAAAAAGGCCGAATGTTCTGGCAGTTACAGGGGACCATTCGTCGCCCTGTCCCATGCGTTCCCACAGCTGGCATCCGGTACCGGTGCTTGTGAATTCGCAGTTTGGCGGCAGTGATGATGCGGTGCGCTTTACCGAGAACCAGTGCAATATAGGAGGCCTTGGATTCTTTGAGAGCAAGCACCTGATGTCTATATTGCTGGCAAACGCCCTCAGGCTTGACAAATTCGGCGCATAACAAATACAAAAACACCGGAAACACCGGAAACACCGGCGCGAAACACCGGGGACGGTTCTTTTTGTTTGAAACCGTCCCCTTTTTTGCTGCTGCATTGAGCATTGCGAATGATATGGAGATTAATACAGATTAATGTTCGGAATGTGCTATACAAAAACATGAATTTAGTATAATTTATTCGCTATTTTTATTGACACCAACAGGTCGGTTTGTTAATATAAAAATGAGATTAGACAAGCTAATAATTTGTTTCACTCATATAATCGCGGGGATTGGCCCGCAAGTCTCTACCAGGCAGCCGTAAACTGCCTGACTATGGGTGAAAGCAGGTTTGCGTTTTTGCGAAGCTGCGTACGATTTTCGTACCCCCCGTGAACAAAACCCTGCGGAGGTTTCACCTGTGTTCTCCGGCAGGGTTTATCTGTTTAAGGTAATATTTAATTCGAAAGGAGTTTATGGATATGCCAAAGGTTGCGGTTGTAATGGGAAGCGATTCGGATCTCCCGGTTGTGGAGAAGGCGGTGAATTTACTTGAGCACTTTGGTATCGAAAGGGAAGTGAGAGTCATATCCGCCCACAGGACTCCCGACATGGCGGCGGAGTTTGCAAAGGGCGCGGAGCAGTCGGGAACCGAGGTTATTATTGCGGCCGCCGGAAAGGCCGCCCATCTTCCGGGCGTGCTGGCCGCCTTTACATCCCTTCCGGTTATTGGAATACCGGTTAAATCGTCCACCATGGACGGATTGGATTCCCTTCTGTCGATAGTACAGATGCCCGCCGGTGTACCGGTGGCTGCGGTGGCGATAAACGGCAGCGAAAACGCCGCACTGCTTGCGGTGCAGATGCTTGCCATCAAGTACCCCGCCCTGGCGGCGGCACTGAAGACCTACAGGGAGGATATGCAAGAAAAGGTGAGGGAAAAGGACGAAAAAATAAGGCATTCCTTTATGCCGAATGCCGCGGATTGAAAAGGAGCAGGGCTGCGACCGGGCACATAACCGCCGGTAACGATACCGTAAGACAGGTTCACACGGGACTTGGGAAAGGTTGAGAAAAGCTGTCACCGGGTACTTGAAAAACTTTTGGGAGGTAAAAGACATGTTTCATGCAAAGGTCTATATTACGCTTAAGAAAAGCATAGCCGACCCCCAGGGGAACGCGGTAAGGGAAGCGCTGTCATCCATGAAATTCGATGGCGTAAAGGATGTAAGAATGGGCAAGCTGATTGAGATTAAGCTGGAAGAAAAGGACCGGGCTAAGGCGGAAAAGGATATCAGGGACATGTGCGATACGCTGCTGGCAAATACGGTTATTGAGGATTATACTTACGACATACTGGAGGTACAGCCATGAAGTTTGGAGTAGTAATATTTCCCGGTTCCAACTGTGTTACAGACTGCTATTATGCCCTGAGGGACGTATTTGGGCAGGATACCGAATATATCTGGCACAGAACCAAGGATTTAAAATACTTTGACTGTATAATGCTGCCGGGAGGGTTTTCGTACGGTGATTACCTAAGATGCGGAGCCATTGCAAGGTTTTCGCCGGTTATGGACAGCATCATGGAATTTGCCGAAAGCGGGAAACCTGTAATAGGCATTTGCAACGGGTTTCAAGTTCTGACAGAGGCGGGTCTACTGCCGGGAGTGCTGCTTCGCAACAAAGACATGAAATTCGTCTGCGACAACGTGCATTTAAAGGTGGAAAACAACAAAACACCCTATACAAACCTGTGCGCCGGGGGTCAGGTGCTTAAGGTCCCGGTGGCCCACGGGGACGGCAACTATTATGTTGACGATGATACCCTAAGTGAAATGGAAAAGACGGGCCAGGTTGTTTTCAGGTACAGCGACGCGTACGGGCAGATAACCGATACGGCAAATCCCAACGGTTCCCTTGGGAATATTGCGGGGGTGTGCAACCGAAAGGGCAATGTCCTCGGGATGATGCCACATCCCGAAAGGTGTGTTGAAAGACTGCTGGGCGGCGAGGACGGAAGTATAATTTTCAGATCCATTATAAATTACCTGAAGGGGGGCGCTGTGAATGGATAAAAAGCCCTACCGGAAAGTGGGACTTACTCTGGAGGAATACGACAGGATTGTGGATACGCTGGGGAGGCATCCCAACAACCTGGAACTGAATTTGTACGGCGTAATGTGGTCGGAACACTGCAGCTACAAAAACTCAAAGCCGGTTTTAAGGATGTTTCCCACCTCCGGCGACAGGGTGCTGCAGGGCCCGGGGGAAAATGCCGGGATAGTCGATATAGGAGACGGCCTGGCGGTGGTGATGAAGATTGAAAGCCACAACCACCCGTCGGCGGTGGAGCCCTATCAGGGAGCAGCCACCGGGGCCGGAGGGATAATCAGGGATATATTCACAATGGGAGCAAGACCGGTGGCGCTGCTCAATTCCCTGAGGTTCGGCGAACTGGACAACCAGAGGACCAAATACCTGTTCGAGAACGTTGTGGCAGGTATTGGAGGATACGGGAACTGCATAGGCATTCCCACCGTAGGCGGAGAGATATATTTCAACGACTGCTACAGGGGCAATCCGCTGGTAAATGCAATGTGTGTCGGAATTATTAAGCACAAGGACATTAAACGGGGTACCGCCGCAGGGGCGGGCAACGCAGTAATGATTGTCGGGGCTCCTACCGGCCGCGACGGAATGGGGGGCGCCAGCTTTGCCTCCGCAGAGCTGAACGAAGAATCCCAGGAAAACCGTTCGGCGGTGCAGGTGGGGGACCCCTTTATGGAAAAACTGCTTCTGGAAGCCTGTCTTGAATTGTTTGAGACCGATTGTGTAATAGGCGTGCAGGACCTGGGCGCGGCGGGGCTTACATCCGCTTCAAGCGAGACCGCCAGCAGGGGCGGTAGCGGCATGGACATTGACGTAAGCCTGGTGCCCCGCAGGGAAACCGGAATGATGCCGGTGGAGGTTATGATTTCCGAGTCCCAGGAAAGGATGCTTGTGATAGTGAAAAAGGGCAGGGAAGAGGAGGTAACCGGTATTTTCGAAAAATGGGGCCTTCATTCGGCGGTTATCGGCCGGGTAACCGACGACGGAATGCTGACCATCAGGGAAAACGAAGAGGTGGTGGGCCGGGTTCCGGCAAGGTCGCTGGCGGACGAGGCACCTGTTTACTACAGGGACTACAGAAAGCCCGGTTACCTGGAAAAGGCTAACAGCCTGGATATACAAAGGATAGAAATCCCGGAGGACATGAACCAGGTGCTTGTAAGGCTGCTGCTGAGCCCCAGCATAGCCAGCAAGGAGTGGGTGTACAGGCAGTACGACCATATGGTGATGACAAATACCGCAGTGCTTCCCGGGTCGGATGCGGCGGTTTTGAGGATAAGGGGAACCGATAAGGCGATAGCCCTGACCACCGACTGCAACAGCAGGTACTGCTACCTTGACCCCGGTGTGGGCGGAGCCACAGCGGTGGCCGAAGCGGCCAGAAACCTTGTTTGCAGCGGTGCACGGCCGTTGGCGGTAACCGACGGTCTGAATTTCGGCAACCCGGAAAAACCTGAAGTGTTCTGGCAGTTCCGGCAGGCGGTGTCGGGCATGAGTGAAGCGTGCCGGGTGCTGGATACGCCTGTTATTAGCGGAAATGTAAGTTTCTATAACGAGACCGACACAGATGCGGTGTTCCCCACGCCAATAGTGGGCATGGTGGGGCTGATTGAAAACACCGACAATATAACCACCCAGGCCTTCAGGGATGAGGGGGACATAATAGTCCTTTTGGGAGAGAATGCGGAAGAAATAGGAGGCAGTGAATACCTGAAGGTTGTGCACGGTATGGAAAAGGGCCGCGCACCGAGGCTTGACCTTGAAGCGGAAAAAAGGCTGCAGGACTGCTGCCTGGAGCTTATAGAAAGCGGTGTGGTCAAATCCGCCCACGACTGCAGTGAAGGCGGTATAGCGGTTGCCCTTGCGGAAAGCTGTATATCCGGTAAACTGGGAGCCCAGGTGGAGTTTGAAACCTGCGACAGAAAAGATGCCCTCCTGTTTGGCGAGGCCCAGTCAAGGATATTGGTCACGGTTGAAAAGAACGGGCTGGAGCGGCTTAAAAGTACCGCCGCCGGGTTTGACGTGCCTGTCATGACCCTTGGACAGGTTAAGGGTGAAACACTTCGAATAACCGTTGCAGGAATAACTGAAATAGAGCTTTTTGTAAAGGACATGGAAATCAACTGGCGGGAGGCTGTGAAATGTATAATGGAATAACCTGTGAATGCGACAAACTGCAGGAGGAATGCGGCGTATTCGGAATATTCAGCAGCGAAGGTGCGGGCGGCCTTGCCAGGACCACCTATTACGGGCTGTATGCACTGCAGCACAGGGGCCAGGAAAGTGCAGGCATAGCGGTGGCAAAGGACGGCGGAATAAGGCATCACAAGCAGATGGGCCTTGTGTCGGAAGTGTTTGACGATACGCTGCTGGACAGCCTTGAGGGCAGCATCGCCTGCGGCCATGTCAGGTATTCCACCATGGGAGACAGCCATGTGATAAATGCGCAGCCCCTGGTGGTAAAATACAGGCACGGCAGCCTTGCCCTTGCCCACAACGGTAACCTGGTTAATGCCGAAAAGCTGCGGGAACAGCTGGAGCAGGAGGGGGTAATATTCCAGACCTCGGTGGACAGTGAGGTTATAGCCAACCTGGTGGCGCGAAAGGACAAGGGTGATATTCTGGAAGCAGTAAGGGAAACAGTAAACTGCATTAAGGGCGCCTACGCCCTTATTATCATGACTGCCGACCGGCTGATAGGGGTAAGGGACCCCAACGGAATACGGCCTTTGAGTATCGGAATAAAGGACGGGCTTTATATGCTGTCCTCCGAAAGCTGCGCCTTTGATACGGTGGGCGCAAAGCTCCTGAGGGACGTGGCGCCGGGAGAAGTGGTGGTTATTGACAGTGGAGGTATGCACAGCTTTTTTGTAAAGCCGGACAGGGCGGACAGGCTGTGTATATTTGAATTTATATATTTCGGAAGGCCGGACAGCGTGATGGGCGGGAAAAACATATACATGACCCGCAGAAGGGCGGGCGCAAAGCTGTATGAAGAACACCCGGCGGACGCCGATATAGTGATTTCGGTGCCGGACTCGGGTACCGCGGCCGCCATTGGGTATTCGGAAGCCTCGGGCATACCCTTTGTGGAAGGACTGGTAAAAAACCGGTATGTGGGCAGGACCTTCATACAGCCAAAGCAGAAAATGCGTGAGATAGGCGTTGCCCTGAAACTTAACGTCCTTGAGGACATGGTTAAGGGCAAAAGGGTGATAATGGTGGACGATTCGATAGTAAGGGGTACAACCAGCCGCAACCTGGTGAGGATGCTAAAGAACGCCGGGGCCCTGGAAGTGCATTTCAGGGTGAGCTCACCGCCGGTAAAGCATCCCTGCTACTTTGGCATAGATACCCCGTCCAGGGACAACCTGGTGGGTGCAAATTACAGCGTGGAAGAGATCAGGGAGAGAATAGAGGCGGACAGCCTGGGATATCTGAGCCTTGAGGGCCTGGAGGAAGCGGTCGGGGAAACCACCGGGTACTGCCACGCATGCTTCAGCGGAGATTATCCGATATAGGAGGGTTATTATGGATAAAATGTCCTACAGGGATTCGGGGGTGGATATCGACGCCGGTGCCCGGGCGGTTGAAATGATGAAACGGCACATTTCAAAGACCCACACCCCCGGGGTATTAGGCGATATAGGCGGTTTTGGGGGTGCGTTCCAGCCCGACCTTACCGGGTACAAAAACCCGGTGCTGGTATCCGGTACCGACGGCGTGGGCACCAAATTAAAGGTGGCCTTTATGATGGACAGGCACGATACGGTGGGGATAGACTGTGTGGCAATGTGCGTTAACGACATTGCGTGCATGGGAGCAAAGCCGTTGTTTTTCCTGGACTATATTGCCACCGGAAAATTGGAGCCTTCCTGGGTTTCGGACATAGTAAAGGGTATTGCGGAGGGCTGCTGCCAGGCCGGCTGTGCCCTTATAGGGGGCGAAACCGCTGAAATGCCGGACTTTTACAGCCCCGGCGAGTATGACCTGGCGGGCTTTGCGGTCGGTATTGCCGACCGGGATGCCCTTTTGGACGGCAGCGGAATAAGGGAAGGTGACCTGCTGGTGGGGCTACCCTCCTCCGGGCTGCACAGCAACGGGTATTCGCTGGTGCGTAAGGTGCTGTTTGAAAGGCACCGGATGACGGTAGATACCTACGTGGAAGAGTTGGGCTGTACCCTGGGACAGGAGCTCCTAAGGCCCACCAAAGTCTATGTGAAGCAGGTGGAAACAGCCCTTGAAGCAGCGGATATCAGGGGGATAGTACATATTACCGGCGGCGGATTTTTTGAAAATATACCCAGGATAATACCGGAGAATCTCAGGGCGGACGTTTACATGGACGGCTGGGACGTCCCGGCCGTATTCGGGTTTGTCCGGGAGCTGGGTAACATTGAGGAGGAGGAAATGTACAGAACCTTCAATATGGGAATAGGCCTTGTGATGGCGGCATCCGGTGACACGGCGCATGCACTTGTACAAGAGCTTGAAGGTGACGGGGCCAGAATAATAGGTAAAATATCCAGTGGAACCGGGGGAGTAAAACTATGGCCAAAACTAAAATAGCGGTGCTGGCGTCCGGCAGGGGTACAAACCTGCAGTCTGTTATTGACGGCATAAAAAACGGTATCGTTGGAAATGCCGACCTTAGGCTGGTGGTTTCGGACAAAGAAAAAGCCTATGCGCTGGAACGGGCAAAAAATAGCGGTATAGAAGCGCTGTGGATTGACCCGCGGGCCTATGAAAGCGATGATGGGTATAACAATGCCATTTTAAGGGAACTTAAGGACAGGGACATAGACCTTGTGGTTCTGGCCGGGTACATGAGGATACTGTCAAAATCCTTTGTCAGGGCTTATAAAAACGCAATAATAAACATTCATCCTTCACTGATACCTTCATTTTCCGGCAGGGGATATTACGGAGAAAGGGTGCACAGGGAAGTCATCGAATACGGCGTGAAGGTTACCGGTGCCACGGTACATTTTGTGGACGAAGGTACCGATACGGGACCGATAATACTCCAGCAGGCGGTGCAGGTTCTCGGGGAGGATACACCGGAGAGCCTGGCCAAAAGGGTGCTGGAGGTTGAGCACGCTCTGCTGCCCCGGGCGGTTGACCTGTACTGCCGGGGATGCTTGAGGATGGAAGGAAGAAAGGTTTTGGTAAAAAACGGAGGTGCATTATGCGAAAAAGAGCATTGATAAGCGTTTCAAACAAGGAAGGAATAGAAGAATTTGCCAGGGGACTTGAAGGCCTGGGTTTCGAGATTGTTTCAACCGGCGGCACCGCAAAAAAACTTGAGCAGGCCGGGGTGAAGGTTACCGGCATATCCGAGGTGACAGGCTTCCCGGAGTGCCTGGACGGCAGGGTAAAGACGCTGCATCCCAATATCCATGCCGGGCTGCTTGCCATGAGAAGCAGCAGGCAGCACATGGAACAGATTGACAAACTGGGCATAAAGCCCATCGATCTGGTGGTAATTAACCTGTATCCCTTCAGGGAGACCATACAAAACCCGGGGGTAAGCCTTGAAGAAGCCATTGAAAACATAGACATCGGCGGGCCCACCATGCTGCGGGCCGCTGCAAAGAACTACCAGGACGTGGCGGTGGTTGTGGACCCGGTGGACTACAAAAGGGTTCTCGATGAACTGAAGGAAAAGGGAGAAGTATCGCTGGAGACAAAGTTTAAGTTATGTGCAAAGGTTTTCATGCATACCGCCCATTATGACGGGCTAATAACCGATTACTTCAGCCGGCAGAGGGGCGTGAAATTCCCGCAGTATCTTACGCTGACCTATGAGAAGGTGCAGGACCTCCGATACGGTGAAAACCCGCATCAGCAGGCCGCCTTTTACAGGGAAACCGGGAAAAATGAGGGCACCCTTGTGGAAGCACAGCAGCTACACGGCAAGGAGCTGTCCTTTAACAATATAAACGATACCGACGGCGCCCTGGAGCTTTTGAAGGAGTTTGACGCATCCAGGCCGGTGGTGATAGGTGTCAAGCATACCAACCCCTGCGGCGTGGGTGTAGGGGATACGGTTTACGAAGCATGGCGGAAGGCCTACAGCGCCGACCCGGTATCCATATTCGGCGGAATAGTGGCGGCAAACTGCCGGCTGGATGAGGACACCGCAAAGGGAATAAACGACATATTCGTGGAAATAGTGATAGCCCCGTCATACACCGAAGAGGCGCTGGAAATTTTAAGGTCCAAGAAAAACGTAAGGATTTTGAAGCTTGACAATATATCCGGGAAGAATACCGGTTCGAAAACCGATCTAAAAAAAGTAGGCGGAGGCCTGCTGGTGCAGGATTTGAACCTTTCCCTGTTACAGGACGACCTGAAGACCGTCACCAGGGAAAAACCCGACGCCGGCGTTATGGAAGATTTGCTGTTTGCATGGAAAGTGGCAAAGCACATTAAATCCAACGGAATAGTGCTGGCGAAGGACGGCCGGACCCTTGGAATAGGGCCGGGCCAGGTGAACAGAATCTGGGCGGTGGAAAACGCCATCAGGCAGGCAAGGTCGGAGCTTAAGGGTGCGGTGATGGCTTCGGATGCCTTCTTCCCGTTCCCCGACTGTGTGGAGGCTGCGGCAGCCGCCGGCATAAGGGCGATAATACAGCCGGGAGGGTCACTAAAGGACAGCGAATCCATAGAAGCGGCGGACAGGCTGGGTATTGCGATGGTGTTCACCGGCATGCGGCACTTCAAACATTAAGCCATGACCTGAAAGCTTATCAATCGGGGATATTAGTAGAAAGGAGTGTAAAAATGAAAATTCTCATAGTGGGAAGCGGAGGCAGGGAGCATACCCTTGCGTGGAAAATTGCCCAGAGCCCCCTGGTAGAAAAAATTTACGCATCTCCCGGCAACGGAGGCATGGCAGGGATAGCCGAGTGTGTAGACATAGAGAATACCGATATAACCGGCCTTGCCGAATTCGCGCTTGAAACCGGGATAGATCTTACGGTGGTGGGCCCGGAAGCGCCGCTTGTGGCCGGAATTGCCGATGAGTTCAAAAAGCGCGGCCTGAGGGTATTCGGCCCCGACGGCAGGGCGGCCCTTCTGGAAGGCAGCAAGGTATTCTCCAAGGAATTCATGAAAAGGCATAACATTCCCACCGGCGATTTCAGGGTATTTGACGATTATTCGGAAGCTTTGGCCCAGGAAGGGATTTTCGGCTTTCCGGTGGTGATTAAGGCGGACGGCCTGGCTGCCGGTAAGGGAGTAATAATAGCCTCGGACAGGCAGGAAGCCGAAGCGGCTTTGGGGCAAATCATGATAGAGAAAAAGTTCGGCAGTGCCGGCGACAGGGTATTGGTGGAGGAGTTTCTTGAGGGCATAGAAATGACCATGCTGTGCTTTGTGGACGGCAAAACCATAGTACCCATGGAGAGTGCAAGGGACTACAAGAGAATATTTGACGGCGACAGGGGACCCAATACCGGGGGTGTGGGAACCTTTTCACCCAATGATGTTTACACTCCGGATATAGAAAGGGAATTTCGCAATCGCATTATGCAGCCGGTTGTTGAGGCACTGAATAAAGAAAACATCGTATACAGGGGTGTATTGTACTTCGGCTTGATGGTGACCGGGGACGGTATAAAGATACTTGAGTTTAACTGCCGGTTCGGAGACCCCGAGTCCCAGGTCATACTGCCGCGGCTGGACAGCGACCTTGTGGAGATTATGGATTCGGTGGTGGATGGAAGGCTGAAGGAGCAGGATATAAAATGGTCGGACAAGTCCTGCGTATGCGTGGTGCTGGCTTCGGGAGGATATCCCGGCAGCTACCGCAAAGGTGTATTGATAGAGGGCCTAGAAAATTTAGGCGGGGATGATATTTTTGCATTCCATGCCGGGACAAAGCTTATTGACGGCAGATTTTACACAAACGGCGGCAGGGTGCTGGGGATAACCGCCCTGGGTGCCGACAGGAAAGAAGCCCGGCGGAAGGCGTACGACGCTGCAGAAAAAGTGTGTTTTGAAGGCATGCAGTACAGAAAGGACATTGCCGAATAACGGTGCAGAAACAAAGGAATCGGGTTTAAGAACCCGATTCCTTGTTTCTTTCATCCACGTTTTGTCTGCCGAACAGATAATATGCGTTATAGGCGAGTACCACCAGGCCGACAATAGAATTAAAAAATGTCCTGCTTGTTACATCCATCATGTTCCAGTAATTTACCACTGCCAGGGCAGCGCCAACGATTACATGTATCATGTGAAAGGTAGTCAAGTAATCACCTCCCCTTGGGATGATTTTTCCATTCTACAATATGATGCCAAAATTCAGGGGAAATTATTCCCGGGAAACAGTTTTTATCTTTCAAAACCGTCGGGACCTGACAGCTCTTCTCCGCTCAGTACCTCTTCGTCATCAATTAGTTTCAGCGGAAATATAAGTGCATTGGTGGTGCGGTAGGGGGAAGGATAATTTTCGGTATTATAACTTTCGAAAACATTGTCGGGAAGGCGGCCGTATTCTCCGTATCCCTTATGTTTACTTTTCTGCCTGTCCGTCATTTTTGACCTTCCTTTCATACAATAATACTTATTCTTTGTTAAAAGGCTGCAGGTATTCCCGAAGCAGCATAGAAAATATTAGAAATCGCGCAGTTTTATTGATAAAAGTGTTAAAGTATTAAAGAGTATGGGTTATAATTAAAATATGAAAAAATGATGGGGGAGATGGAATATGGCAGTTAATCCGAAACTTAAGGACGAGGAAGCCGATCATCTTTTTAAAGGCATACTTCAGCTTAAGAATATTGACGAGTGTTATATGTTTTTTGAAGACGTGTGCACAATAACCGAAATCAAGGCAATGGCCCAGAGGTTTGCCGTTGCCCACATGCTCAGAAATGGCAAGACCTACAACGAAATTGCAGATGCAACCGGTGCCAGTTCGGCCACCATAAGCAGGGTAAATCGTTTTATCAAATACGGGGCCGACGGGTATAATATTGTGCTGGACAGGCTGGAGCAGGAATCCGGCAGCAGCAGGGAATACAAACCCGAATAGAATCACAACCAATGCCGGCGGTGTTTATCCGGGGATTGAAATGTGTATTAATAGATTGTAGAACGTTATTTAATATTTTCCGGGAGGTAAATCAATGACAAAGGTTATATGTACCTATACTTTGAAGGAAGAACAGCTGAACAGGATAAACCAGAAATTCAAGGACCGGGTGGAGGTTGTAAAGGTTAAGGATTTTGACGGGGCGGGCCGGATACTTTCGGATGCCGAGGTGCTTCTTACCAACCAGCTGGAGATTGACCAAAATGACCTGGAAAAAATGAAAGACCTGAAATGGATACAGTGCGTATATTCGGGTATCAATCATTTTCCCCTCGACTATTTAAAAGAAAGGGGAATACTGCTGACCAACGCAAGGGGAGTGCACAGGATACAGATGTCCGAATTTATCGTAAGCCTTTTGCTTTCAATTGTAAGAAGGTCCTATCATTACACCAGGGCGCACCTTGCCAGGAAGTGGGACCCACTGAAAGTGGACGAACTGTATGGAAAAACCATCGGGTTTATAGGAGTGGGAGCGGTGGCAAGGGAGACCGCCCGTAAGCTTAAAGTATTCGACGTGAAAATAATAGGCGTCAAGAACAGGATTGAGAAGGTCGAAAATTTTGATGAAATCTACGGCAGAGATCAGCTTGACCGGCTGCTGGAACGCAGTGACTTTGTTATCACCCTTGTGCCCCTTACCGACGAGACCAGGGGAATGATTGGGGAAGACCAGTTCAAAAGGATGAAAAAAACCGCCTGGTTTATCAACGTGGCCCGGGGGCCGATAGTAGACGAAAAAGCGCTGATAAAAGCCCTTGAGGAGGGCCGGATAGCGGGGGCCGGGCTGGACGTGTTCGAACAGGAGCCGCTACCTGAGGACAGTCCCATATGGGACCTGGACAACGTAATACTTACCCCCCATATAGCCGGGCCTACGCCGCACTATATGAATCGGCTGCTGGATCTGTTCATTGAAAACCTGGAGGCCTTTGCATCGGGCAGCACGGACAAAATGGTAAACGTGATCGACTATGACAAACAGTACTAAGGCAAGTAAAAGACAAGGGGACGGTTCTTCTGTCTTTCCAAAAGACAGAAGAACCGTCCCCTTGTCTTTTTTGTCTTTTATGTTTTTATAATATATAGTTGCTAATATGTGGTATGATGGTAATATATTGGGTAAGGATGGAAAAAGATTTAGATTGAACAGGAGGGAAGGTTCGTGTTTAACAGCTTCAGCGAGTTAAAGGACTTCTGCGCGGACAGGGGCGTAAAGTTTGCGGACTTTAAAGTGATCGACCTGAAGGGAAGATGGCACCATCTTACAATGCCAATTCAAAGATTTACCGAGGAGGTATTAAAGGACGGAATTGGCTTTGACGGGTCAAGCTACGGGTTTCTGACGGTGGAAAAGTCGGATATGGTATTTATACCCGATATTAAAAGTGCCTTTATGAACCCCTTTTCCCGGGAGCCTGCTCTTACCATGATAGGGGATATCCACACCCTTGAAGGCGGCCGGGAAAGGTATGAGGGGGACCCGAGGTACGTGGCGGAAAAGGCGGAAAGGTATATGCAGGAAAGCGGCATAGCCGATACCTGCCTTCTGGGCCCGGAATTCGAATTCTATATCCTGGACCACGTTTCCTACAGTAATTCTCCCAACCATATGGAGGTGTTTCTGGATTCGGCCCAGGCCGAGTGGAACTCCCCGTACAGGGAAACAAAAAATTTGGGATACAAGGTCCCTGCCCATGGCGGTTACCATGCCGACCTGCCCATGGACATAACCTTCGACTTGAGGAATGAAATGGTGGCCAACCTGGAAGAGTTGGGTGTGCCGGTAAAATACCATCACAGCGAAAACGGCGGTCCGGGGCAGGTTGAAATTGAGCTGGGCTTTGGCCCCGTCAGGGCAAGCGCCGACAGGACCATGATTCTCAAATACATAGTGAAGAATACCGCCATAGCCAACAACAAGACGGTAACCTTCATGCCCAAACCCTTTTACGGTGAAGCGGGCAGCGGCATGCACGTACATATTCACCTCTTCAAAGAAGGGAAGCCTGTATTCTACGACCCCAAGGGGTATTCTGCCCTGAGCGATACAGCTCTCTACGCCATAGGAGGCATCCTGAAACATTCTCCGGCCCTTATGGCCTTTACCAATCCCAGCACAAACTCATACAAGCGCTTGGTGCCGGGGTATGAAGCACCGGTTAGCCTGTGCTTTGGCACTGCCAACAGAAGCTCCGTTATAAGGATACCGGGATACGCCACCGACCCCGGCGAAAAAAGGTTTGAGTTCAGGCCGCTGGACGCGACTTCAAATCCCTACACCGCTTACTCGGCACTGCTGATGGCGGCAATTGACGGTATAAAGAACAAGATAGACCCCACCGCCGAAGGTTTCGGTCCCTATGATATAAACGTGTACAATTTAAACGAAGAGGAACGGGCCAAAATAAAAAGCCTTCCAAAGTCGCTGGAGGAGGCCGCCGACTGCCTGCAGAAAGATTACGCCTTCCTGCTGGAGGGGGAAGTATTTACCGAGGGCATAATTAGGGACCAGTTGAAGGGTATAAGGGAGGATGCGCTAAAGGTTAGTATAATCCCGCATCCCGTGGAATACCAGTTGTATTATGACCTGTAGGCACGGTTACCGGGGTTGGCGTTGCTGTTTTCGGTACACAATTCGACAGATATATAATAAATAATTTGGTACAATTCATTATAAAGACTGACAATCCTAAGAGAAAAATCCTACCCAAAATAACCGGTTCCTACAAAATAATTTGCAAATAATTCTTTCTATTGCCTTACTTTAGCATTAATATATAAGATAGTACAACCATAAATTGGGGGTGATATAGGCAAAATCTGGTTCTAATGAGTTCGTAGTAGAATAAATAAGGAGGGTCTTAAAGTGAAAAAGAGAGTTGTATTGCTGGTTTTCTGCATAATATTAACTCTGAGCCTGGCTTTGACCGGATGTACTCCTGCAGCACCCACCGAGACCGAGGCCGAAACAGAGCCGGAAGTGGTCAAAGTAGGCTGGATAGGTTCACTGACCGGAGACCAGGCAGTGTGGGGCACCTGTGAACTCAATACCGTAAAAATGCTATTTGAAGACATAAATGAAAAGGGAGGCCTTTTGGGCAAACAGATTGAGGTTATTGGGTACGACACCCGCGGCGACGCAACCGAAGCCGTTAATGCGGTAAGAAGGCTTACGGCCCAGGATAAGGTTGTGGCGGTAATAGGCCCGAATGCCAGCGGCCAGGCCATATCAATTTCGTCGGTGCTTGAAGAGATGCAGGTACCGGATATAGCAACTGTAGCCACAAATCCCAAGGTAACGGTGAACGACGACGGCAGCATAAAGCCCTTCAACTTCAGGGTATGCTTTATCGACCCCTACCAGGGAGCGGTGGCGGCGGGATACGCCTATGATGTCCTTGGTTTCAGGAAGGCTGCGGTGATCTACGACGTGGCGGATGATTACTCCCAGGGGCTTACCGAGTTCTTTGAGAAGTACTTTGTTGAGAAGGGCGGAGAAATTGTGGCCAGGGAAGCATTCAAATTCGGGGACGTGGACTTCAGGCCCCAGCTCAGCAAAATTAAAGAAGCGGAGCCCGAGATAATATTCATGCCCTATTTTTACAAAGAGGTTGCATTAAGCGCCAACCAGGCCAGGGAACTTGGCATAGATGCGGTTCTGATGGGTGGAGACGGATGGCCTTCCGAAGTACTGCTGGAAATGGCCAAGGACGCCATAGAAGGGTGCTACTTTGTCAACCATCTCGACTTCGACGATCCGGACGTTCAGGACTTCAAAACCGCCTACACCGCAAAATACAACCTGACGGTGGAGCTTAACGGCTATCTGGCCTACGATGCGGTACAGCTTCTGGTGCACGCCATTGAAAAGGCAAACAGTTTTGACCCGGTTGCAATAAGGGATGCCCTTGAAACGGCACAGGTCAAAGGGATTACCGGCCAGATAAATATTAGCAAGGAAACCCACAACCCGGAAGGCAAGGATGCGGCTATCATCAAAATAGTCAACGGCGAGTATGTATTCCAGCAGAAGTACTCTGCTCAATAGATACGGAGAGGGGAAACCCTCTCCTTCCTTTAATCCGGTGTTTTCAGGCTTTGCATAAGGAGGTAAAACATGTCGGTATTTCTTCAGCAGTTAATCAACGGCCTGTCGATAGGAAGCGTGTATGCACTTATGGCGGTTGGTTATTCCCTTGTATACAGTATAATGAACTTTAGCAACTTTGCCCATGGGGGCGTAATAATGATTGGCTCCTATATCGGATTTTTTGCCATGACAGCCTTTCAGATGCCCTTTGCTGCGGCTTTTTGCACCGCTGCACTGGGCACGGGGCTTTTGGCGGTCATAATAGAAAGGATAGCTTACAGCCCATTACGGAAAAGGAATGCTCCATTTCTCTACTTCATAATATCCGCCATGGGCGTTTCAATATTCCTGGAAAATATAATAATAGCCTCTCCGATAGGCCCTACCTTCAGGACCTATCCCAAGGTATTCGGGACGGTACCCTTCATGGTAGGAGGGGTGAACATAGGGCGGCTTGATGTGATGATGTTTGTTATTTCGGCGATAAGCCTTATGATACTTATATTCATAATAGAAAGGACCAGGACGGGCATGGGCATAAGGGCCAGTGCCTACAATCTCAGGGCCAGCGCCCTCATGGGAGTCAACACCGACCGGATAATCCTGATAGTCTTCGGGTTGGGGGGACTTTTAGCCGGCATTGCCGGGGTGCTGTTCGGAATGAAGTACACCGTATACCCACAGATAGGGAACATTACACTGAAGTCCTTCATCGCGGCAGTGTTCGGCGGCCTGGGAAGCCTTCCCGGCGCGGTTATTGGCTCGGTCCTTCTGGGCATAATCGAAACCTTTACTTCGGGGTACTTGTCTTCACAGTTTCGGGACCTGATAGCCTTTGTCCTTCTGATATTCATCCTTGTGGTGCGGCCCAGGGGCCTTATGGGCAAAGTTACAGAGGACAAGGCTTAAAGGGGGGTGGATAATGGACTGGTTTTATATTAAAGGAATTCTTATACTTTCCGGGATTAACCTTATGGCGGTGCTGGGCCTGTCGCTTTTAACCGGTTTTACCGGGCTTTTTTCCTTCGGGCATGCGGGGTTTATGGCCATAGGAGCCTACGTAACCGCCATGGGAACCATGAAGCTTGGTCTTCCTTTTATTCCTGCCCTATTTTTGGGGGCAGCGGGAGCCGCCCTGGCAAGCTTTTTTATAGGGAGGCTTACCCTCAATCTCAAGGGCGACTACTTTTGTATTGCCACATTGGGCTTTGGAGAGGCCATAAGGCTGATACTGGACAATGTGCAGTACTTTGGCGGAGCCAGGGGCTGGCCGGGTATACCGGTGAGTACAAACCTCACAACTGTAGTTATAATAGACGTTATAGGGGTGGCGATCCTTGCCAACCTGATACGTTCAAGGCACGGAAGGAATTTTAAAGCGATACGGGAGGAGGAACTGGCCTCCCAGACCATAGGAATAAACGTGTTCCGGTACAAAATGACCGCCCTTATGATAAGCGCAGCCTATGCAGGGGTGGCCGGTGGGATGCTGGCTCATTTGCTGGGATTTATACAGCCAAAGATGTTCCAGTTCATTAAGTCCACCGAGCTTACCATAACGGTAATATTCGGCGGCTTAGGCAGTATATCCGGCAGCGTTATCGGTGCATTGGTTCTCACTTCCCTGCCGGAGCTTCTGCGTACCTTTGCGACATGGAGGCTGGTAGTGTACGGTGCCGCGGTGGTATTTATAATGATTTCAAGGCCCCAGGGCCTCATGGGTGGCTATGAAATCACCCCCGCAAACATCAGAAAGCTTTTATCCCGCCGGCAGGGGCTGGCGGGAAAAAAACAGGCGGCGGGGGGAGATAAGGAATGAAGATACTGGAAATAAAAAATCTAACCAAGCGATTTGGCGGCCTGACGGCGGTGGACAATGTAAGCTTTGAAATTGAAAAGGACAGCATTTTCGGGCTTATTGGACCCAACGGCGCCGGTAAGACAACCATATTCAATTTAATAACCGGTATTTACAAGGTGACCGAGGGCGAAATACTCTTTGAAGGCAGCAGAATAAACTCGCTGGAGCCCTACCAGGTGGCGGAGCTGGGTATTACAAGGACATTCCAGAACATTCGGCTTTTCAAAAAACTGACCACCTATGAAAACATACTGACGGCTTGCCATTACAACGCCCGGTACAACCTGATGGATGCAGTATTAAGGAACAAAAGGTTCAAAACCCAGGAAAGGGAGCTTCTGCGGCAGGCGGAAGAGCTTATGGAAATAATGGATTTAACCGACAGGAAAGACGTTGTCGCCTCGAATCTGCCCTACGGGCTGCAGAGAAGGCTGGAGATTGCAAGGGCCCTGGCGCTGAAGCCGAAGCTGCTTCTACTTGACGAGCCGGCGGCGGGCATGAACCCCGACGAAACATCAAGGCTTATGGCGCTGATCAAGGAAATAAGGGACAGGTTCAACCTTACGGTTTTGGTTATTGAGCATCACATGGACCTGATAATGGGCGTGTGCGAAAAGATTGTAGTGATAAACTTCGGCAGAAAACTGGCCGAAGGTACCGCGGGCGAGGTGCAGGCCAATCCCAAGGTAATTGAAGCGTATCTCGGTGAAGAGGAGGTGGTAGTTTGCTGAGGGTAGAAAACT
>Ga0334899_1000583_pt1 | contig 43804 bp, 40 predicted proteins | sample GraSluR3_MG_FD_207219 | JGI IMG/M metagenome (GOLD analysis project Ga0334899, IMG submission 207219) | Sludge microbial communities from methane-producing bioreactor in Wageningen University, Netherlands - Granular Sludge_8_08-R3 | ecosystem: Engineered > Bioreactor > Anaerobic > Unclassified ...
GCCCCCACTCCAATCGGAACAGAAGAGAAGAGGCACCGGTACTTTGAACCATCAGGAAACGTTACCTTTCCCAACACCCGTAAGCATTCGGACTGTCCGTGAAACTGGCGCCATCTCAACCTGCTCCTTACCTTACTCCGCCAGAGATTACCAGACGACTTCGTGTTTCACCGGAGAAGGTGCTGGGTTGGATTCGGAAAGGGGAGCTTCGGGCCGTGAATGTCGGCAACGGCAACCGGCCACGTTACCGTGTCAGCCCCGATGATTTCGAAGACTTTCTCAGACGGCGAGAAGTCCAGCCGCCACCGCCCATGCAACGTCGCCGCCGTCGTCGGCAGCCGCCCGAGGGCGGGCCGCTCGACCCGGAACTTGGCAAGAAGCTGGTGAAGGAAGGCAAGGCGGAACTCGTTATGGGGAAGTATTACCGAGTGTGGGATGGCATGATCTTGTTCTACTGACCGGTTCGACGGAAGTCACGAGCGCCTCTATGATCAACATGCGACTGATGCTGGCTGCGATTGCCCTTGCCATGATGGTCCTGGCTGTGGCCACTTTTCGCCGACAGGCCAAGGCCGCCAGTTGCCCTCGGCACAGCCGGATGGCGGGAAAGGCCGCCCTCATCGTCGGTTGGGCATCGCTAATCGGTGGCGTCGGCCTGATGGGATACGCACTCCTGCTTGTTCGCACATGAGGGGTCTTCGCCTTGAGCCGCACCACCAAACTCTGGAATTATCTGGCTGAACCTGCCGACCGAGGACTTTTCCGCCCCGAGCGACTTGCTGACTTACCCGGCCCGGCGCAGAGGCTCACGCCATCCGGCCCGGAGCCAAGCTCGCTGGCAGCGTGCAATTGGCGATGGAGGGCACCATTCGGCTCGGCTACAAGTGGCTACCATTCCGGGCTGAGCAAGTCCTCGCCCCGCCACGAGGCTTCGTGTGGCGTGCTGTCGTTCGATCCGGTTTGATGAGGATGTCCGGGGCTGATCACTATGCCGCAGGTAGGGGGGGCGTCGATTTCTGGCTCTGGGGCATCATTCCAGTGGTCCGAGCTAGTAGCCCCGATACGTCCCGTGCTGCCCGAGGTCGCCTTGCCGCCGAATCGTTTTGGCTTCCTTCCAGCCTGTTGCCGGGGGAGCATGTCCGCTGGCGGCCTGTCGATGACGACACGGCTGAAGTTGTCCTCAACCTGGACGCCGAGGAGATCCCGGTGCGTCTGACGGTCGATGGTGAAGGGCGGGTGAAGAGCGTTCAAATGCAGAGGTGGGGCGACCAGACGGAAGACAAGAGCTTCGCCTTGATCCCGTTTGGCGGAAGCCTGAGTGAAGAACGGCGTTTCGGCGACTACACGATCCCGACCCAGGTGAGCGTTGGCTGGTGGTACGGAACGGAGAAGTTCTCGAACCACGAATTCTTCCGAGCGACGGTCACGGCGGCTGAGTTCCGGTAGGTGCAAATGCCATTCACTCTCGATCAAATCGTGCCCTGGGGAAGATCATTCGAAGAATACGTGCGGATGTTCTCCCTGACGCCCGACGACCTGGAGAAAAAGACTGTCGGCTGTGGTGACGGCCCCGCCAGCTTCAATGTGACCATGCGGCGGAGGGGACGGGTCGTGGTGTCTATCGATCCACTCTACCAGTTCTCAAGGAGTCACGAAGCTGCTGTGCCGTTGTACGCCGCCTGCAACTGGGCAACGTCGATCTTGACCATTTGCACCATGGCTTCCATCACCCGCTTCGCCTTCACGGGATCTTCGTCATGCAGCATCCGGGGCAGGATTTCCGGCACGATTTGCCATGCACCACCGAACTTGTCCTTCAGCCAACTGCACTGGATGGGCTGGCCGCCTTCGGCTGTCAGCGCATCCCAGAGTCGGTCAACCTCCGCTTGATCCCCGCATAGAGCGGAAAGGGAGATGGCATTGTTGAACGGCTCATGCGGCCCGCCGTTTAGGGCCTGGTGTTGCTTGCCCGCCAAAGTGAATTCGATCAGAAGCGGGTCGCCTATCTTGGCCCCAGGCGTATCAATCGAGGCCCTGAGAATCTGATTGATGTGCGAGTCGGGGAAAAGCGAGACGTAGAACTCGGCCGCCTCCAAGGCTCGACCGTCGAACCAAAGGCAAGGAACGATAGTCGGTATCTGCGCCATAATCGGTTCTCCTCTGTAATTGGCGTTGCACCCGTCAGTCTGCCAGGGGAAGATAAATCTCCGTCACCGCATCTACTTGCGGCGTGGTCCTCGGATCGGTGACGTAGACCTCGAAGCAGGGGGCCGACCGCCGTTCATGCCCGTTCCTTCTCTTTAGTCCCGAGGCTTTGATTTTGGAATTATAGGCAGCGAGCCAGAACAAGGCTTCCTGGGGATGATGGCGACCGCTGATGAGAGGAGCCGACCGCACACGAACATTGCACGGGCTGCCACAGGACAGTGCCGGTTGCCACTTCCCATCACTTCCGCTCGACCGTAGCGAGCCACGCTTTTGGGCCACCAGGGCTGAACTTCGGGCCGTCAGGTAATGGAACCGACTCGAAACTGGATGGCTCGATGTGCTGTACTTCCCATCCACCGTGAAACGCATCTCGAATCTCCTGCTGGGAGACCCGTCGAGGCCCTTCCGCTCCCGGCTCCTCGTCCGAAAAGCACAGGATGTGCAGCAGTCCCCCAGGCCGAAGAACCTTGGCAAGCCCTTCGACGAAGACCGGGCGTTCTTCGTCGGCGAACGTGTGGAACAGCCCACAATCGATCACGGTGTCGAACTGCCTTCCCAGCTTGTCAAGCTCAAGGGCGTTCCCCACGATGAAATGTGCGTCGATCTTCCGCTCCGCAGCCTTCGCCTTGGCCCGCTCGATGGCGACGGATACGAAGTCAATTCCCCAGCATTCATGCCCTTTGGAAGCCAGATACAAAACGTTCTCTCCGGTGCCGCATCCTACATCGAGAACGCTGCCTCGAATCTGGCCCGCCTCGGCCAACTTGGTGATCGCAGGCTGAGGCCGTCCTGTGTCCCACGGGGCTTGGCCTTGGTATACCTGCTCGAACATCTGTTTCTCACCCATTGGAGGCTCCTGCGTCGTCGTTCGTGCCATCAACCAATCCGGTGGTCCAAGATGAATTATACGGAGCGGCAATCTGGCAAGTGCCGGTGGCAAATCCGTTCCTCAATCACGGTTGCCATCGGATTCTACTCGCATAGCGGTCTCTTCTCCTTCCATCTTCCTGGCAACGACAGCGAATTCTCGGCTTGCCGGACTGTAGGGTGAGCCAGCAACATCCGAGTAGAAGGACTGCACCACAAGGCCGCTCTCGACAAGCTCCCGCTCCAACGCCTCGGGCGTGAAGTGCTGGAACCAGTTGTAGATCGTCCATGTGCGGGTCGCTTCCACGAGCGTGTACTTGTCGAGAACCAGCTTTTCTTCGTCGTACTTGAACGTGTTCAGAAATCCGTAATACTTCTGCGGCGACCAGAAGCCGTTGAGCAGGTTGGGGCCGTAAGTCGCCGCCTCCTGTCGCTCTCGATAGGCCGCCAGGGAGTACACATCGAACAACACGGCCCCGTCAGGCACCAGGAGTGTGTGGAACGTTCTCAGCAGGGTGCGCCTCTGGGCCGGGCTGAGGGCACAGAAGTCACACATGATCATCAGGATCAAGTCGAAGCGATCCTCGGTGGTAAACTCCAGGTAGTCCTGATGCACAAACGTGATCGGCAGCCCTTTTCTCCGTGCAACCTCCCTGCCGTACTCGATTGATCGTTTCGAGAAATCGATCCCCGTCACGCAGGCTCCACGTTGAGCCAGTCTCGTTGCATATAGCCCAGGCCCGCAACCGAAGTCAGCCACCCGCTTCCCTCGGTCGATGTCGAAATGAGATGCGATCCATCCGACAGAACGATCAATGAATGCGGCGTTCCGTGAGGCGGCATCGACATGCTCGTTCAAATGCAGCGCAAGCATCTGCTGCGAAATGTGCTCGTCGGTCCAAAGCTCGCTTGCCGTGTAGAATTCAAACGGCTTGGGGCGGGCATTGATGGCTTCGAGCTTATTGAACATTCTTGTCCCCGCTTACCCATTCTTCCCCGGCTTCCAATCGGTCAACACGCCCACCTGATGCGATTGCAGCCATTCCTGCATCTCATCGAGTGTTCGTACGCCGCCGTCGAGGACCGCCCGATACAGATCGACCGAGAGGAACGTGGGCAAGCGGCCTTCGGCTCTAGCTTCCTTCAGGGCCAGAATCGCCCGACGAGTCTTCTCGGTGAGCGACTCCTTCATGGGTTGCACGAAGTCCTCGCCCCGTGGCAGATCGTAGTCATCCGGGGCCGACCACATGTCGATCTTCCACTCCGTGCCATCATCGGTGCGGTAACGAAGCTGCCAGTACAGTGCCTTGTCGGGCGATGACAGGGCGTTGAGGAACTGGGCAGCCGTGACCCGAGGATTGAGAGCACACTCGGCGAGAACCTGAAATCCGTGCTCGATCCGCAATTCCGGGCAGTAAACCTCCAAGTCGAGATCAGGGGCCAGGGCCAAGTCGAACGACACCGCCCCGACCAGCACCGGCCGCCCAAACCGCTGCCATTTCTCCAGTAGGCCAAGGTCATCCAGAATCGCCTGGGCCTGCTGTCGTGTTTGGGCCGCTCGCTCCATCACTTCCATAGCCTTTGATCCTTCCTGTTGTCACTTGCGCTGTGAAAACGGCACCAACTCGTTCACCTCGGTCTTGTACTTCCAATGGTTTTTTGTAGCGTGGCTCGGTCGAACCAACAAGGGATGGCGTTCGCTCTCAACTTCCAGCCCGTTTCGCTCGATACCCCAGGCCCTCAAGCTCCTGGATGATCCGATCCCTCTGGTCGCCCTGGATCTCAATCCGCCCATCCTTGACCGTTCCACCAGTCCCGAGCCGGGTCTTCAGCTTGGTCGCAAGCTCGGCGAGGCCCTCTTCGTTCAGTGGCAAGTCGGAGATGATCGTCACGCCCTTGCCGCCCCTGCCTTTCGTCTGTCGCCCGACTCGAACCACAGTGGACTTGCTCGGTGCCGGTGGCTCGATCTTACAGGAGCAAGTCTTCTTGAGTTGGTGGCACTTGGGGCACAGTAGTTTTCGCCAGTCGTCCTGTCCCATAGCCGAATCACTTCTTCCTGCTGATTTTCACCACGGGTCGAGCCTTCTCCATCTTTTTTCGCAAGTGGGCGAACTTGGTCGCCGATTTGCGGGGCGTCTGTCGTCGCTTTCCGCTCATCTCCGTCACTCCTGTTCGACCGAATCAGTACAAAACTTGTAATCTCGTTCCGGCTCCCTCCATCTCCCGCAATTCGACACTCTTTTCGTCATTTCCTTTGTAGGGCGTGGGTGTCAAACGCTTCAGGGCCGGTTCGTGGACATGCACGATCACCTTCCAAACGGATCGAGTGTTTCGGTGTTCGAAATCGGAAAGACAACCCTTGTGGCGGTCGTGCCGCCTGTGGGCTTGCCCTTTGCCGGAAGGTATGCACCGACGCAGCCCCTTCTGGGGAAGTCATCTGTATTCGCCAAGGCACTCCAGTCGTATACGTTCAAGGCGAAAATGCAGATCGGCTCACCACCGTCCGTATGGTCCCAAACACACTCGTAGACGCACTTGCCGTTGAAGCACATAAGCCGGTCGAGTTGTCCAGCCGTTCGATTCCGCTTGATCTGCTCCACGAAGTGCCTATGGTGTGGACTTATCGCATCCACCGTGAAGTCGTTCTTCGCATCGACGTGGGCGACCGGAAACGGCGGATCGAAGCTGAATCTGGTTCCATCCTTGCTGCCATCGTTGTCAGGAAGGAACTCCTGATAGAGGGCAGCATGAAATGCTCGTAGCCACCGACAGATAGTCCGATGGAGATTCGCACCGCTGAGCCAAGCGGACTGCGTTCCTGTGGTAGCATCCTCTGCAACGGTGACATCCAGCCGCATGTTCGCTGGCTCGGGATACTTCCCGTGAATGGCAGCGATCAGTTGCCCTACAACTTCGTCATAGCCTGATTGAGCCCCATTGCACTTCTCGTGGGTTGGCAGAATTAGTGGGCAACCACGATCTGAAGTGGCAAAGATACTTTTGGGCGGAACATGATCCCTGGTTTTCTCGGCCTTGTCGGTAAATGCGTTGCCACAGAGGTAGCAGAATGGCAATTTCTGAACGGACCGTAGGTCTGATTGTGTAGAAAGCACTGGCATGACAACTCACCTTCTACCCTCCTGGCCGCTTGAACACCAGCACCCTCACCCCCATCGGACTCTCGATCTTCCCCAACTCGTCTTCCATGATAGCCCTGGCCCGCTCCTTGTTGAACCCACCCGACCCGGCCCCGATCAACGGGAAGGCAATCGAATGGAACCCTTTTTCGGCGGCGAGGGCCACAGCGTTCTTGACGGAATCCCGAATCGACCGCTCCGACGCCCGCCAGAGCATATTGATCCCGGCCACGTGGATGATGGCCTTGAACGGCAGCCGCCCTGCCGAGGTCAGCACGGCACCGCCCAGCGGAATCGGGCCGTGTCTTGCCAATTCCTTGAAGGGGCTGGTGCCGCCACGCCGCTTGATTGCCCCAGACACGCCCTGCGGCAAGAGCAGCCACCAGGGGATGATGTTGCGGTTCCATGCGTTGACGATCACGTCCACGTCTTGGTCGAGGAGGTCGCCTTGGACGACGGTGAAGTTCATGCCAGTGATCCGGCCGTGCAACGATTGGCTGCGATTATTGCCACCTCATCAGGTACACTGCACTCCCGACTATTCCGAGATGAAGCACGACGAGCATCCAGAATATGAGACGGAAGCCAAGTTTCTGCGTCTTATGCCGAAACACCCGCTGTGCAACCAATGCACCGGGCCAACCGCCCACCAGAGCGAGCAGGTGGAGGCGGCTCTCTGGGACACGGCGGCTGCCAGTCTGGGCACATCGCTTATCGATCCCATAGGCTACGAATGCTCAGAGGCTCGTGAGGGCGACGACGATTAGGTAGAGGACGGCAGCCGTCTTCATGGAGTTAGCCGCAACAGGTAGGCTTGGTCGCATCGGGGAAGGAGATGATCGGGTTCAACCGGATGGAAGCCGTACTTCACGTACAGTCCGGTCGCCACAGTCAGAACCGAGTTCGTCTCCAGCCACACTTCGGCGAATCCACCCCGGCGAGCAGCCTCCAGCAGATCCTCCAAAAGGCGTTTGCCACAGCCCTGGCCTCGTGCAGATTTCAGGATGTACATCTTGCATAACTCGGCCCGCCGCTCGGTCAATGGAAGAAGACCCGCACAGCCGACAAGTCGGCTAGAGCGACGATCTTCAACAACCTTGAACACGCCCCCACGCCCAAGATAGTTCTCTTCGAGATCATCGAGGTCTGTGTCGCTTACATCGGTTTCATCGACGACACCGAACTCAGATCGCACCGATAGAAGGACGCCTCGAATTGCGGGCAGATCATGATTTGTTGCCAACCGAATCGTAAAGCTGTCGAGAATCTGATCTGTCATCGCACTTTTCTCGTCCTAGCCGTCGCATTCTTTGCGTCACACGGACATGGCTGAATTCTCTTGCCGGGGCAAAACCGTATTGTATCGGCTACTCGGCAATCTTCACCACCAACTGATCTGGTGCTCTCGACGACGACGAGGGCATCGGTGAGATCGTCCCTCGGCCCGGCCAGAGAACCGGCTGGCTGTACCGCTTGCCCCTGGTCAACCGCCCCGTCCTGAACGGCAGCCTCATTCGGCTGTCACGGATCACCCAGCCCCCCATCAGGATGCCCGTCGAAGTTTGATTCGGAGCGGGAGATTCTTCGTCTGTCAGAACCAAATCGTCGAACCAGCGTAGAAGCAGTTATGAACTCCGCTTTCGCCCACATAGTCGCCTTTGCTGCCGCCCTGCTCCTGGCAATTCCGCCAGGCACGTGCAAGCTCTTTGCCGAGCAGGCGGAAAAAGTCCCGGCGAAGGTGACGTGCTGTGGCGAAAAGGGCCAGGGCGAGGACGACTCGGGTCCGGTCCAGCCCGAGGCAAAGTGCTGTTGTTCCAAAGACAGCACTGCTCCGATAGTCCCGGTCAAGGTCGAGGCCGCTTCGGGGCTCATTCTGCCAATCTCGACGGCGGCGGATCTTCTGCCCGCTTCCGTCACCTCGGTTCGGGCCAACGGCTCTTCTGTCGATCCAGGGCCGCCGCTTCACGTCCTCCAGTGCGTGTGGCTGTGCTGATCTACGCAGGGGATCTCTCGCCTGTGTAGTTTCCGGCTTTCTTGATTTCACTTGCTGCTGCGCTGACGGTATGCGCAGCAGAAGCCACATACCAATTGAATTTTACTGGAGAACAATCCATGTTTACCAAGATTATCGCTGGTTCGTTCCTTGCTTTGGGTCTTCTCTTCACGGGTGCCGTCGTTGCTGACGACACCCCGCAGGACTGCTGCTCAAAGAAACTCGCCTGCTGTACGGAGAAGAGCGTCTGTTGCACTGCGGAGGAAAAGCCCGCCTGCTGTCAAGAACGGGCCGAATGCTGCGGCGAGTCGAAGGAGTGCTGCGTTGAGGACGAGAAATGCTGCACCGAGGCAGCAGCTTGCTGTCAAGAGGCGAAAGCCTGCTGTGAGGCAGCCGCCGAGGACTGCTGCACCACCGGCGAGGCGTGCTGCGCCGAAGCGGCGGAGTGCTGCACGGCAGCGACGGAATGCTGTGCGTCGAACGCCTAAGTCGGCATGACATTCTGGAGGAGCCCGGCATGTCTTGTAGTCCTGCCGGGCCATGATTTCCTTTTCAAACTTCCCATTCGGTCTCGGGCACTCGCCCGAATGACCAGTTCACATACGAGGTGATTTCATGAACGCTATTGCATTGGCATTGGCAATGACGGTGGGGTCGTCTGCACCGGCCGCTCCGGTTCAGACAGCGGGATGGCAGCACCGGCAGCCATACGCCCATCAACGGTATCACGACAACCTTGAGCATCGTGACTTCCATCGCTATCAAGATCATCGAGAAGCACACCGCTACCCGATGAGCCGCTGGCAGCACGGGCGGCTGCACGATAGCCTGGAGCACGACGCTTACCATGACCGGCTTGAGCATCGGCAGTATCACCGGAACCGCTACTACTCGCCGTACCGGGGGTATGGCGGGTATGGATACCGGCCCGGTATATCTTTTGGCTGGCGATTCTAATCAACAGGTCTTGAGGTTGCCGATCAGAGAATAGGAAATCTCTATTCCCCGAGGCCCTCCGCAGGCTTCTGCCCCACCTGCTGGAGGGCCGTTTCTTTGCGCTCGCATCGATTGGCCCACTACCGTTCGCAGCCAAACTCCATTTCTTCAGGCGGCGCAGCGTAAACCTGCGGATCGAACATCCGAATCCTCCTAACGATTTCATGCTCCGAGTCCGTCAGGGCGATAAGCTCGCCGTACTCTTTTCCTTTTGCCACCTTCGCCAGGAGTGGCCACACCGGTCGAATCTGCGTGTTGGTAGCGGCTTGAGAGGGAGCCAGTTTCGCGGCGCCGGCGCGGGATTGCGCGCGCAAGCGGATCGCGGCGAGAAGGGGGCCAGAGGAGGCAGAGGTCGGCCGGTAGAAGTGGAGAGGGGGCTGGGAGTGGATTAAGCTGGACCAGGGGTAGCGAAACGGGAAGGAAGAGGAACCGGGAAGGTAAGCATCCAAAACGTCCCGGAGCGGAGTAGGCGACTCCGCTGCCGGGACTTGACCTTCGGGAGCGATACCTCCCGTGGTCCATCTCCAGCATGGTTGCCCTTCGCCGCGGCGGCAAGGCCCGGGCCATTGCCGTCGGCGGATCTGTCTTATGAAGGGGTGCGAGGAGTGGTTTTCTCCGCATCATCCTCTGGCGAGGTACTGTAGCGAAGGGTGCCGCGAGGCGGCCCGGCGATGGTCGCGGTGGCAGGCGGCCCGTCGGTATCGGGCCAGCGAGCATGGCAAGCAGTGTCGTCGGCAGCAAGCGAGCCGGTATCGCCAGCGAGTGCGTCAGCGGCGGGAAGCGTGCGACGAGGCGCAGGCGTCGCGCGAGGGCCATCAGGAGGCGGCGGATTTTGGAAAAATCGCCTGTTGCCGGCCCGGTTGCTACGAGTTGTTCCCGCCGGAGCGTCGCTCGCCGCTGAAGAAGTTCTGTTCGTGCTTGTGCCGTGAGGCTTTACGGCGCGTTCACAAGCGTGAAGCCCGCTGGGGCCGGCATCGTCCTCGCGTTTCGGAGGAGGAACGTTGGGAGCGGTTTCGTGGGCCGCCGGATGGCTTCCGTTAGGTGTCGCATATTGTGGCATTGGCAGCCGGGGCGATAGATTCCACGACCGCTGGCCATGGCGGGCCGAGGAAGTACGGGTTCCAGCAGTAGGGACGAGAAGAGGCATTGTTGTTGCCGTCGAGGTGTGCCGTGTCGAACTGGGCTCCCGAGGAGTTCCGGGCGTTGCCCTTGGAGCAGATCGACGTGCGATACGGACGCTATCGCCTCCAGGTCTTGGAGGCCGAGGAGGCGATGGCCCGGAGCCTGCGCCGCTACGGGCAGATGTCGCCGCTGGTGGTCTGCCTCCGGGAAGAGGTGCCGGTGCTCGTGGACGGCTTCAAGCGGCTGGCGGCAGCGCGGGGCCTGAAGGGTTTTGGAAGCTTGTCGGCGCGGCGGATCGAGGTGGACGAGCGAGGGGCGAAGGCGGCGATGTACGGGCTGAACCGCACGGGGCGGCACTTCGGGGAGTTGGAGGAGGCGTGGCTGGTGCAGGCGTTGGTGCGGGAGGACGGGCTGTCGCAGGTCGAGGTCGCGGTGCTGTTGGGGCGTCACAAGAGTTGGGTCTGTCGGCGGTTGGCGATGATGGAGAAGCTGTGTGCGGGGGCCCAGGACGACCTGCGTCTGGGGCTGTTGTCGCCGACGATGGCGCGGCAGTTGGTGCGGTTGCCCGCGGGCAACCAGGAGGAAGCCCTCCAGGCCGGGCGGCGGCATTCGCTCACGGCGTCCGAATTGCGGGGAGTGGTGGACTTGCTGTTGGCGTCGGGGACCCGTGAGAAGGCGGCGTTCGTGGTCGAGCGACCGCGGGAAGCATTGCGAGAGGCCCAGGCCGGAGAGGTCCGCGGCTGGGACCCTCGGCTGAGCGTGGCGGGCAATCGCGTCAGCCGCCCGTTGGCGGCGCTGTTGGACCATTTGGCCCGGATGGCAAACTGGCTGCGGCATCGGGGGCGCGGGGACTTGGCCTTGTGCGATCGGGGCGTGTTGGAACCGGCGTTTGTCCGGCTGGTGGGCGAGGCCCTCACGGTGGCCGAGCTGACCGAGGACTTTCTCAAGGAGATCCATCTTCCATGAACGACGCGGTGCGGAGCGAGGTTCTCCGCCGTTGGTACGGCGGCCAGCCGATGCGAGGCATTGGCCGGGACCTGGGTATTTCGCGGAGGACCGTGGGACGAGTGATCGCCCGGCACCAACAGCAACGGGCGACAGGCACAACCGGCTTGCCCAAGCCGCGCGACGGGCGCCGGAGCTTGGTCGATGCTTATGAGGAGACACTCCGGGATTACTTGCTGCGGTATCCCGACATGAGCGTGGTCCGGCTGTTGGAGGAACTTCGCCGGCTGGGCTATGCGGGCGGCTACACCATTCTCCGCCAACGCGTGAAAGAACTACGCGGGTCGGGCCGGAAGCTGCCGGTGGAGCGGTTCGAGACGGGGCCTGGCGTCCAGGCCCAGATGGACTACGCCGTCTACACGCTGGACTTCACCCAGGAGGGCCGCCGCAAGGTGAACCTGTTCAGTTACGTGCTGGGCTATTCTCGCCGACAGTACCTGCGTTTTACCGCCTCGCAAGACTTGGAGACCACGCTCCGCGAGCACGTGCGGGCTTTCGAGCACCTCGGCGGCGTGGCGGCCACCTGCCTGTACGACAACATGAAGGTCGTGGTGGCCCGTTACGAGGACGGTGAGCCGATCTACAACACCCGCTTTCTCGCCTTCGCCACGTACTACGGCTTCCGACCGGTGGCTTGTCGCCCCCGCCGGGCCCAAACGAAGGGCAAGGTCGAGAGGCCGTTTTACTTCGCCCAGACCAACTTGCTCAGCGGGCGGGAGTTCCGCTCGCTGGACCACCTCAACGAAGTGACCGCCTGGTGGCTCAGGGAAGTGGCCGACGTGCGTGTGCATCGGCAGACGCGGCGCCGGCCGATCGACCTTCACGCCGAAGAACTGCCGCACCTGATTCCCTTGCCGGAGCAACCCTACGAGGTGGCCGAGGTCGTGTATCGCACCGTGGACGCCGAGGGCATGGTATCCTACGGGCAGAATCGTTATTCGGCGCCATGGCAGTACATCGGTCAGGTGCTGCCGGTGCGGATCACCGAAGAGTCCGTGACGATCTACGGTCCACGACTGGAGCCGTTGGTTCGGCACCCGCGGTTTGGGCCCACGGTGCGGCACCAGCAACGCCGTCTGGCGGAACATCTTCCCCCGCGGGATCTCGAGCAACGGCGTGAGGCTCTGCGGGAGCGATTCGCGCAGTTGGGTCCACGGGGAGTGCGGTTCCTGGAGGGACTGCTCAGGACCCAACGCTGCGGCTGGGACCAGGCCCAGAAGGTGTTGGGGCTGTTGGGCACCTATCGGCGAGATGATCTTTTGGCCGCCCTGGATCGCGCGGTGCGCTACGGGGCGTTCGCCGCGAAGAGTATCGAACGCATCCTGGCCGTCCAGGCGCGCCCCAAGACGTGCTGGGAACGCCTGGCGGAAGAAGATGCCGCACGCCTGAAGGACTTGCTGGCTGACGATCCGACACCGCCGCGGCCCGCGACGGACTATCAACAGTTGCTCTTCGAGGAGTCCGACCCCCATGACCAAACCGAAGAAGACGGTCCCGACGAAGACGACGACGGCCAGCCATGTGGCCAACCTGCGTGAGCGGGTCCTGGACGACGCCAAGACGCTGAAGCTGCCGCTTTCTGCCGAATCGCTCGACGCCGCATTAGCCCGTGCCGAGCAGGAGGGGCTTGCGCACCTGAACTTCCTGGGACGGATCCTGGGCGAACCTGCCGCCCGCAGCCGCCAGCGGGCCATCGAGCGGCGGATTCGCGACGCCAAATTCCACGAGGACAAAAACTTGAGTGACTTCGATTGGAAGTTCAACGCCCCGGCAATCGACCGTGCGCAGATCGAGCAGTTGGCCACCGGCGAGTTCGTTCGCCGCGGGGAGAACCTTGTGATGGTCGGCCAAAGCGGCGTGGGAAAGAGTTTTCTCTTGCAAGCGATTGCCAAGCGCTTGTGTGAGTTGGGATATCGCGTGCGTTACACCACCAGCGCCGCGTTGTTGGATGACTTGCGCAAGGCGTTGGCCGAACAAAGCCTGCCTTGCCGCGTCCGTTATTGGGCGCGGTTCGACCTGGTGATCATCGACGAATTCGGCTTCGACCGCATCGAACGCGGGGAGTGCCCCCAGGCCGCCAACCTCTTCTACAAGGTCATTGACGCTCGCAGCCGCAAGCGTTCCACCGCCCTGGCCACCAACATCGACTTCGAGGCGTGGAGCGACTACCTGGGCGATCCGCCCCTGGCCATGGCCTTCCTGGACCGCGTGGTCGATGGAGCCGTCCTCCTGAAGATCCGTGGCAAGTCGTACCGCGCCCACCGGGCTAAGAAGCCGCCCAATCCGCCCAACCCCGACGCCACGTAACCGCCTCGCCGCTTCCGCTTTCATGCCCGGCATCGACTATCGCCAGCTTCGCCGACTCGTCTCCATGACCGAGATCTTGGAATGGATCGGCTTCCAACCGACCCGGCGGAGAGGTCCCCAGCTTCGCGGCCCCTGTCCTATCCCCGGCTGCCCGTCGGCTTCCGCCCTCGACTTCTCCGTCCAGCTTGATCGGCAAGTCTATCAGTGCTTCGCCTGCCACGGCCAAGGCAATGCCCTTGATCTTTGGGCAGCCGTGCAGCGTCTCCCCCTCCACCCCGCCTCTCTTGCGCTCTGCCACGCCGCCAACATCACCCCGCCGTGGCTCCCATCCCCCCGCCAATCTCACCCTGTTCCATTCCACGCCCCATCGCGTAACCGCTGACCCGGCGCACTTCCGCCGCGAAAGTGGCTCCCTTTCTGGCCGCGACCGACAATCTGCGTCCAGTGCTCCTCGCCGAAGAGAATCATGGGCGAATAGACACCCTGACTGCCGTAATGATTCTGCGCAGCGTCTTGAAAGATCTCCTGCGTCGTTCCAGCACTTCCAGGGGCGAAGATGACTCCGTGGTGAGCGATTGCCAAGAGACCATCTTCCCGCACACTGTTGGCAAAATACTTTGCGATATGAGTGGCAAACGGAGCAGGTGGCTCGTGCCCATAGAGCCATGTCGGAATGCCGACGCTCTTACACTGATTCTGTGTGCCGTTGGGAATAGGGTACTTTTCCAGTACCCGCCAAGCACGATGCAGCCAGTCTTTGTCTTCATACTCCCGACCCGCTTGCGCCCCCTCCGGTCTCTTCTTCAGCATGTCGATGGCCGCATCAAGTTCAGCCTCTTCTCGGGAGGCGAAATATGCGCCCAGATGGGTGGCCTCCATGGCTCCCGGTCCTCCACCGCTCACCATTAGAAAGCCCTCTCTTGTGAGACGGCGAGAGAGGTGTGCTACTTTTGCGTAGAAAGGGTCTTGACGCTCCATGCCGTGCCCGCCCATGACGGCCACAACTTTGCGACCTTGAAGCTCTTCCTCCAACGCATCCGTAATCGAATGGTCGTGAAGTCTTCGGGCAAGGCTGGTATTGATGTGCCGAGGAGTTTTTCCCTGACAGCAGTATTGCCTGTAAACCTTGAAATCGTAAGTCGCTTCGTAGCCATCGGGGTCGTTGATGTTGAACCCGGCGAACAACTCGCCGACAGAGTAGAGCGCCTTACGATGGACCGAAAAGTCAAATCCCTTCAGATCGGGAATGACGACGCCACCGCTTTGAACGATGTGCCCGGCGACCGACGCATCCATCTCGCAGGAGAGGAAAAGTGAATCTGGAAAGGACTTGCTGATGATCGCCTCGGCCAAGCCTCCCAAATTCAGATCTTGGATTGCGGCAGGTGTGGACTCGGGTGAATCGCTCACCCAAGCCAGGAAGTCATCGATGGTGTCAATTTCTTTCATGGTGAATCACTCTTGCGAGTCAGATGCAACGATGCAGACCTACCTGAACACAGCCGGATTGGCAGCTATTCGAGCCCTTTTACAAACGTGATCGCCTTCTCAACGTATTCCGGCTCAACCCAACGAGGCGGACTCCTCTGAATCGAGACCCGTCCGCCGAAATTCCCAAACACTTTCTGCATCGCTGGCGACAATATCTTCAACGGCTTGCCCCGCTGATCCTTCCCCTCGGCACTAATTCGGTGGGCCTTCTCCAGAAGACGGCTGCCCGACCCGCCCTTCACCAGCACCAACTGTTCCCGCTGCACCTTGAACACGGTCGGGTACCGGACGTGAAAGTTCTGGGCAAACTCCGTCCGCAGTGTGCTCTTGGGAAGCTCAGTAGCCAGCCCGGCCATCTCAACCACAAAGTAGCCGATAATGTACAAGGCCGGGCGACCGTTCCGATACCAGCCAGTGCCGTCGTGCCATTTCTGCAATCCGGCGTAGAAGATCAGGTAGTCGCCTTTCTCTAGGTTCCGCAGGGAACGCTTCGGAGCCGTTGGATCGCCGTAGGTGAACGTCTCGAACTCGGGGTCGAGGTGAACATGCTGCTGGGCGACCTTCTCCCGCTGCCTCACGGGGAAGTATCCCGAGTGTGGAAGTCCGTTCCGGCCGACGCAGGTACCGTACTTGTGGACGCTCACCCGCTTGTTGTCGGGAATGCAGACATACTCGAACGATCCGTCGCTGAAGAGCGGTCCCTGGATGCCGCCGCTGCCCGAGTCAATGCCGACACGAAGCAAGACTGCCTTTGGCATCACGTCGCCTCCCCTAGCTGGGCGAGTACATCTTGCAGCGACGACCACTTCAGGTAATTGCGGCAGTGATCCTGCTTCAGGAAGATCATTGGCTCGTCCCACAGGAAGGTCAGACGTGGATCGGCCACCAGCAGTGCCGGATGCCCATATCTGTCGGCGAGGTGGTACTTGATGTCATTATGCCAGCCGGTATCGTGCCGATCTCGCCGGTGCGTGTGCTTGGGTGGAGTGTAGTACCGGGTCGGCGAGTACCGGGCGCTACCTGTGAGCCCCGAGACCTTCGGCTTGAACACGTCGCCGAAATAATAGAGATGTGCTGCCTTTGCCTGTCGTACAGCAGCGTCCATGCTTTTCCACAACTCGCTGTGCGACTCGTGGGCCGACTCGACTTTCGCCAGATAGAAGAGCCAGTGGGTGCCGTCGTAGATCGTCCGCCCGGTGAACCCGGCCAGCCATACGTTATCCTCCCAATCGTTGGGGGACTGGCTGGCACGCATCTGGTGCTTGCAGGTGCAGAGAGTGAGGCAGTCGCCCTGGAAATTCGGGGCGGAGCCACGCTGCTCGAAACGGAGCGTACTTTGGTCGAGTTTGACGCTGCGGACCACGTAGGAATACGTCCGGCTTCGCACTTTCAGGAGCCGTGTTCTGAGGCGTTGAAGAGGCAGATCCAGGTTGTCGGCGAGCAGGCCGTGCTCTGGGAACGGCTGGACCGTCTGCATCGGCTGGGAGGTGTGACACCCAGCCACGACGGGTGGTCTACAGCACGAGCCTTGCTCTTTCATCCGCCGTCACTCCTCCACCAAGTCCGAGGTGGTCTTCGCCCGTTTCAGTCGCTCCGATGCCACGTACCGTTGATTCTGGGTGAAGGCCGTGACCCGCCCGGCCTTTGATGTCAGATCGTTGGGTATGGGAGCCTCCAGCTTCAGCGTGTCCGGCGAGTCGGGGGGCGACAAGAACATCACCTTGTAGGCGGTCCCTTCCTTCCTCGCTCCGTCCTTTGTCGCCGACTCGATCAGTGCCTTCATTTTGCCCTTGTGTGTCTCGGGAAGAAAGTCCACGTGGTCGTGGGACTCGATAATCTTCGGCACGAGGGGATAGATCTGCCCGAAGGAGTAGAACGCCAGACGGCTGACCCGCTGAAATGGACGATCCGCTTGGCAGATGTAGGCATGGTACTTCTGGTACTCGGGCCAGGCATGGCGAGCGGGAACGACGACAACATCGTTCGCCGTGCCAATCAAGTTCTCCGCCATCAGCATTTTCTGCAATTCCCGAAGCAGGAAAGCCTCCCGTTCCGATACGACCTCCGCATCATCGCCCAGCAACTCGTCGATGGCTTGGTCGAGGGCGGCAAACGATGCCCAGACCAGCCGGTCGTCCTGGAGAGCCTCAAAAGCATTGGGCCGAGCGGTGTCAGGCGTCAGCACGAGCAGGAGACTGGTGGTTTCGGTTGCCGCATCGAGCCGCTTGAGATGCCGCTTTAGCTGATCAGGACGGACTGCATTCGGCTTGGTCTTGGTCTCGATGAGAAGTCGGCAACTCGTCTGGATGATTGCATCGGGGACTCCCGCCCCGCCCTTCGAGGGCTGGTTCTGGAACTTGATAAGCTCAAATTCTGATTGCTCCAAGAGGGCACCCAAGATCCGTTGAATCCGGTCGAGCGACAGTGACCGGAGCACTGCGAGGAATGAAGCAGTGACTCGATTCTCGCCGGTCGAATACGTGGAAAAGATGCTCATCGATCACTTCCCGTCACCACACGACGTTATCTTCAGTCCACCGACCGCCGTCGAAACTGGAGACGATATCGCAGCATCCAAGACGCAGGGCGTGATCTTGCAGGCTTCGCAAAGCCACTGAAACCCACTCTCCATCCCCCCAAATGCCGTCAAAGGGTTCGATCACTTGCTTCTTGCTCTCCTCCGACGACGAAAACTGAGTTTCTGCTTCACTAAGTCCCAACAACGGAACACCCACTCCTCCGCCTTTCGTAGGCCGCTTCCTTGCTGTGAGTATTCCGGCACCATTAGCCCGAGCGAACCAATTGTGAGGACGACAAGTGATACACAAACAAGTGCCGTCGCCTTGTTCAGCGTCGAGTTTGCCAGCAAAGCCCCTCCGAGCACCGTGGTCGTCACACAGAACGCCTTTAGCACTCGGAGGGGTTTTCTTTTTTTAACAAGAACTCCAACTGAATTCTCGGACAAAAACACGACTGGTCCTCAGCCTCAATTACCACCTTTGCTGGTATGTCATTCTCCAACCTTGAGCAACGAACAACAAACTCGAAGTCTCCGTACTTCGGCAGCGGCCTTGCTTGGTAGCCTTCCACTACGAGCGATGGCGTGGATGAAGAAATGCGAAGTGTGCGTCCGCTTAGCAGACGGTCTCTGTCTTGGTCGCCTTGGTATTTCTCGAAGCGTGGTATTGAGAATGTCACCCTATACGCACGTTTGTCTCCCTCATGCAACTTCACCGGCGAACCAGCGTTCACCTCACAGCTAGAAACCGGCACATTGTCACCACTGGCAGTTTCAGGGAATATGGGTAGGAGCCTGATGAAAACGTTGCGTTCATCAAGGAAGTGACTTGCTCCTTTGGATGAAGTGAGCATGTTCAGCACAGTGCCCCATCCGTCTCCTCCATTCTGGCCAACCGGACTAAAACCCCGCTTCAAATCCCATCCGCTGAGAAGAGCACTCTCACCCAGAAAAACCCATGCGCTCTTACCAGCTTTACCCCATGTGTGAGTGACGCCGAAGTAGTCGGACATTCGCCGCCCAAAAGCCTGAATCACTTCCTCGAAGTCACTTGTTGTCCCGGACACCCCACCATCGGTATGCGGAACCAAATACGGGCCGAGAATGAGTTCAAAGCTCATGAGTGATTCCGTTCGGTCGATCCGAATCAGCTTGGCCTGCCTTATGGGAATGCATGTGAAACTCTTCTGCTTGTTTGTGAATGAGAGCAGAACGTTTGGCGTGAACTGACAGAAACTCTCCGTTTCTACGCACAACCGTCCCAGCAGCGTTGGTTCCACGTGCTTGACATCGTATGATTCCCGAATCCGTGTTCCCACCGGTGCAGCCAAGATCGTCAGTAGCTCCTGGCGATACTCTGGTCGTATGTCGGATTTCAGCAATATAAGAAGCGGATCATACTTTGCGCACCCCGAATCCCGGACGGCAGCATCCTCTGTGGGCTTCGGAAAGGCACTCATTCCTTCAACGAACGGTCTGGGTATTTGGGAATAGCTGACCCCATAGTACCGCTTCAGCAACTTCTGCCATCTCGCTTGACACGCAAAGCGGCTGAAAACCGAGACCTGTTGGGCTCGGGCACGGAAACGCTCTGCAACTGGTGGATAGTAGTCAACCGATATGAGGGCGAGCTTCAACGGATAAACCGGGCTGATGTTATAAAGCTCGGCGAACAGTTCCTCCACGTAGTCCGGGTCGCTGGCCTCGGAAATGATGGTGGGATACAGATGCAGTTGCAGGCCATGTAGGGCCCTGAAGCCATCCACAAGATCCTTGAACGACAGGAGTCCTGGCTGTATTCCGGTACAATGCGCCAGGTTGTCGTCTGACAGACCGTGAAAGCATGGATGGACAACCAAACGCTCGGCGTGCGTCCGCAGTATTGTAGCGATGTCCTTGTTGGTTCTCTCCAGGTATCCCTTGGCTATTCTGCTAACCAGAGACTCACCACCGGTGACCGTTGCCCAAGTTGTAAGATTGGTCTCAGTCCAAATGGCTTTGGGATCATCCGGGTGGGGACTATTGCTGATCGCATCCAGCAACTCAGCAATCAATTCAGGAACGAGGAACGGCTCTCCACCGCTCACTCGAAGCACGTTGTAGTGTTCCCCCCTCGCTTGCCCCTCCTTGCGGAGTGTCCTAAACTCTTTGAGAATGTCCGTGGCTGTGTATGCCTTAGTCCCTCCCTCGACTTTTCGGATGTTGCCAATACCAGTTTGGCAAACCGTTTTGGGGTTGTAACAGTGCCAGCAGTCCATCCGGCAGTAGGGAACCTGCACGGTGAGATGCCAGTTGAAATGCTGAATGGCATCCTCCGAGCTACTGCGGACACGTTTCACGATACTCGGATAATCAAACACCGTGTCAACGTATGGATCAAAGTTGGGTGAGTCGTTCTGTTTTCGCTTCGACTCCTTCGTTTGCGGAACGGACTCGAACTTGCGGAATGGCGTTCCACCGATTGCCCCCCGCATATCATCTGACTTGAAGGTCACCAACTCGAAGCGTGGGATTGTGTCCTGCCACGTAACGCACTCGTCATGACCTGCGAGGAGTTGATTCAGAAGCTCTTCGTTCATCGGTCTTTCTCCATCCCGAAGGCATGTGTATTGCTTTGAAGATTCTTACCTGCTCCGTTGATCGACGATTCCCCTTACGTCATCCCCAACGCCTTCATCGCCGCTGTCATCGGGTCCGAGTAGAAAACCGGATCAACTCGCTCCACAACATCACCCGACACCTCTAGGAAGTGCCGCTTGTTCTCCAGTGGGATGAGGGCCTTACGTGCCCCGTTATCCATGCCGACCTGCAAGGGCTCGGCCAGAGACCGGAGGGACTTGATGTTGCCTTGGATGCTCATGTCGCCGAGGATCAGGAGGCCGGGGAGAACCGAGTGCTTCTTGACGGCAGAGTAGACGGCCACGACCAGGGCCATCCCCGCTTCGCAGGGAACCCGGTTGCTCAGCAGGTCGATGGCTTCGACGTGGAAGTCGGTCGTGTCCACAGACTGGGCGATACCCATCTTTCCTTTTTGGCCCATCAGGTAGGCGTAGGCTCGCTGGACGGACTCCTTCATTGGCCCCTCAACGCCACCGGTGATTTTGAGCTTGCCTGTGCCCGGTGAGCAGCCGACTTCGAGCCGGTAGAGGCCGACTTTGCCCTGATCGTCCACGGACGCCGTGTAGACCGAACCCGGAGCCAGGGGGTCCGTCGATATCATGTCCCTCCCGCCCTGCTCCGGTACGCCGACGAAGCGTTCTTCTCGGGTGTCGCTGTCGATGTACGAAAACGAGGTCTGGTGGTACTCGAACGAACCCATCTTCTTGAGTTGTTCCTTGACCCGCCGACGCCCTTCTAGGGCCGTCTCCAGCAACTCGGCGACATCCTCCCGGCTGACCTCGCTGTGAGGGTACACCAACTTGATCAACCCTGAGACCGTCTTCCGCACCGCCTTCACGTCTCGGGCGTTCAGGTGCGAGCCGAGCGAGAAGAATCGGTCGATAGTCTCGGTGAAATTGTGCTTCCGCAGTTCCCGCAGGGCCTCGGCCAAGTAGTCCACCACGAACCCATAGTGGTCGGTGAAGAACTCGACCTTCATCTTGGGCACCTCCCAGCCGGGGAGGTAGTAGTGGATGCGGTCCAGGAAAGCCATGTCCTCCCGGATTACGTCCGGCATGGGAACGAACAGGTGGGACGAGCGGACCATCACCTCGACTGGCTGATTCGTGTTGCCGAACATGGCGATGGACGCCATGCCCGACATCGATTCCTTGCCACGGGCAAAGCTCCCGGATTCGCAGTAGGTCTTGAGTGTCGTGACCACTTCCTTGGGCATCTTCTGGAGGTCGGCCACTTCGTCGAATCCGACCGCATCCCACATCCCGACCAGTCCCATCTTGCCCGAGGCCATGTTGTAGAACAGGTTGGCGACCGTCGTCGGCCCCGTCAGCAGGATCGTATATGGTGACAATTCCTGGTAGGCATAGCTCTTGCCGGTCCCCCGAGGCCCCAGTTCCACGAGGTTGTAGTTGTGCTCGCACAGAGGTAGCAGCCGCATGAGAAAGAGCAGCTTCAGTCGCCGCTCGAAATGCGAGGGCTCCATGCCGATGGAACGCAGAAGCAGGTCGATCCATTCTTCGGTGCTGAATTCCGTGCGGCAGCGGCGGTACTCGTCGAGGTCAAACGACGCCACTTGAATGGGTTTCAGATCGTCGATCCAGAAAGGGCTTCGCTTCCCCTTTGCCTCTTCGTCGTATTGGTGCCGGATGCTAACCTGCGCCCAGATGCCGCCCATCAGGAGCCGGTCATACTGCCGCATGTATTGCTCGGGGACATGGACGAACTTGTGGCCGAAGTTCACGAACTCGGCCCAGTGCTTGTCATCGTCGGAGAGGTAGCGGACCTTGATCTTGTCGATCAGCGTGTATTTGCCCTTGTCCCGCACTTTCGATTGAACGGCATTGGCCTCGTCGGGACGGACGAAGTTCTCCGAGAGCGTCGTGTTCACCACCCGCAAGCCAGCTTCAATCGCCGCAGGATCGTCCGTGGCGCAGTATTTCCCCAGCAGGTATTCCAGCACGAAGACCGGGACGTTCGCCCCGACCTTCACCTTGCGCACCAAATCCTTGCGGACGACTTTTCCGCCGAAGACCGAGGTGGCTTTCCGATCAAGCTCAGGCATAACTCATCCTCTACAGGGAAATGGCGACTTCGATCTTTTCGAGGGTCGCCAGTTCGAGGCCGCTGGATGCGTCGAGGAGGACCACGCTGACCGTCTTTTGGACCACCTCCTCGATGAGCATCATGGCAACCGTGTTTGGCTCAATTTCCTTTGGTTCGTCTTCCCGGACCCGCAGTTGCACCTCGCCCGTAGCATCCTCGAAGCCGTAGGAGGCGCTCACCGGCCGGGAAATCGGCTTCCCCTTCGCTCGGATCTCGACCCGCACCTTGGGCGGTTCCAGTGCAAACAGTCCGGCCTGCCGTCCGGTGATCTGTACGGAGAAGAACCGGGTGGTCAGTTTGGGCGTGCCCGTGGTCAGGGTCCAGTTTACTGCCGTGGGCGGTCCACCTACAGCCTGAGCCAAAGGAGCCATGGACACCACCGGGACGATGAGTTCCTGCGGTGAGAGGCCGCCATGGAAGTAGGCTCGTGCTCCTCCTTTCGCCTTGAAGCAGGCGAAGTTCCAGGGCGTGGCGATGTCGAACTCGCCTTCAACTCCGAGTGACGACAGGGATGTCCGCAGGTAGGACGATTCGTGGGTACCGCCGACGCCGATCCAGACTCGGCGATGCAGGTCTGCCGTGTCGCCTCCAGGGGCATCGATCTTCATGTCGTCGCTGATTTCGTCGGCGAAAAGGTGCCCGTGGTCGGCCACAAGGACAATCGCCTTCACGCCCAGATCGGCGAGCACCCGCACGCCACGGCGGAGATCGACCAGCACGCCGTCCATCTGACGACGGGCCTGCGAGATGTTGTCCTGCTCGCAGAGTTCGTCGATTTCCTGGGAGGTGATCAGGACAAGTTGAGCGTTCTCGATGCCCTGGCGGACCTTTTTCGTCGGCTTCGGCAAGAGGTCTTCCAGCTTGGCGTCAAACACGGGCACGCCAGCATGTGCTTTGAGGAAATTGACCCGATCCTTCCGGTCTTTGACCACCGTACCGTCGATGTCCAGGGCCAACTTCCCGCCGCCGACATTGACGACCTTGCCCTGGCTGGCTTTTGGCAGCAGTGAAGCCATGCCGATCTCGGTGATCGTGGGAATGGTTCCCACCGCTGCTCCTAACTCGATGGAGAAATCCGCTCGGAGCACCTCGCACAGTTCACGGGCCATCTCGAAGCGAAGGGCGTCCACCCACAGGTAGGCGACTTTCTGGCCTTCGAGCTTCGGCTTGACCTGTGACTCGAAAACGTCCCGCTGACGGCCAATGCCTTTGACGGGATGCTTGGCCTTCGAAAACTGCGTAACGAAATGTTTCGCCATCTCGGACCCGACCTGCATGTAACGTTGCCGGGCTTTGACAACCAGCTTTTCGAGCCCGTCGTGCCCCTCGCTCGGGTCGAAGTTCTGCCATCGGCTCTCCATGTGCCGGTGATGGGTGTCGAGGAGGCACCAGGGCCGGTCGCCCTCGGCATACGCCTTGATCAGTGCTGGCACTGTCGCAGGGGCCTTCTTCAAGTCCTTGGCTACCCGGTCGGCCTCCAGGAGGACTTCGGCGGCCGAGGCGATCAGCGCCCAGTGGGCCTGAACGGCTGGCATTACGTCCGACCAGAACCGTGAAAGCCGGGATTCGGCAAGGTCCAGCGTATCGGAATCGGCACCCGATAGGAGTTTCTGCTCGACGTGGTTCAAAAAGGACCGCTCAAGGGCCAGGAACGTCTCCAGGTCTGCCAGATGAGCCGGGTCGAATCCAAGCTGCCCGAGGGCATATTCCTCTTCAACCTTCGTGGCGGTGGCGACGTAGCTTTCTCGGTGGTCTCGCAATTGTCGCCATGTCGTTGCCAGCCGGATACAGGAATCGACACCGCTGGGTGTCGAGGCGATCTCGACCGACCCGAGCGACGACGGAACGGAGTCGCCAAGCCCCCGGACTAGCTCCGTCACCAGGACGTGCTTTGCCAGCCTCTCACGGCTTTCGGAGAGGGTCGCCGTGGCCGGAAACTCGATGTCGAAGGCCACGCCCAACAGGCGGTACAACTCGCCTTGGGCAGATTTCTTCCCGATGTCCTTGTCGAATCGTTCGCTCCCCAGGAAGGCCAGGGCGACCTCCTGTGGGTTCCCGGTACCGAAGATCAGCGAAACCACGCCCGAGGAGATCTCGCCGCCTTTCTGAGCCAGGGCGTTCAAGTCTTTGAGCGTCAGCTTACCCGCTTCAACCTGCTTCTCCACATCATGGGCGGTCTCCTCGCCGAGGACCGGTTTGAGGGCGTTTCGGGCGACGATGGAGAGTCGGGTATTCCGCTGCGGCGGTTGCTGGCCGGGCTGGATGACGACGCCAGCGGCCTCTACTTCGGAGAGGGCATGGTGCGTGTTTCCCTGGTCTTCGGGCACGTAGACGACCAGCCGTGGCGGCTCTTCCCCGCCCAGCAGGTGGTCGATGTCACGGCGAAGCTGGAGGAAACTGCCGTCGTACTGGGCAACCGTGGTCGCCGGGAGTTGTAGTTCCGCTGCAACGTCTTCGTAGACCCGCTCCGAGTCGTACCAGACCACGAGCCGATAATCCTCGACCTGTTTGGAGATCAAATCGTGCAGATGTGTGGTAACAACACCGGTTGCCATGGCTCTTTTCCTTCACCGTTAGCCGACCTTCACCAGTCCCATTTCCCGCAGTTGCTTGCCGATGGAGGACCATTCGTATTTGCCGTCGAGGAGTTCCTCCCAATACTTCTTCGCTTCCTTCCACGGGACGAGTTCCCAAAGCGGAGCGATGTTGAGAACCACGCCGTCGTTGAGGTCGGGGACGATGTGCAAGTTCGCCACCTTCTGGAGTCTCTCGGCGAAGTCTCGTAGTTCGGAAAGCAGGTCTTCCTGCTTCTCAATGTCCCGGTCGAGCTTCTTGGCTCCCTTGCCGGACTCACCCGCCGAAGACTTCTGGGAACGGAGTTCAGCGAGGCGGTTCTCTTCCCGCTGAATCTTCGGCTCGACATAGTTCACCAGGGCCTTGAAGAGCATGTCCTTGTCGAGCCGGTGGTAGTAGAGCCAGAGAGCGTAGTTCTTCTTCGATGACTGGAGCAGCCAGTAGATCGGTGCCCTACGGGGACGGCTTGAGTACCTCTTGACGTGATCATCCCAAAACCCACCCGTTCCTGACCTGCGTAAGTAATCACGGAACCGTTTGACGCCCAATATGGAGTCCATCTCCTTTTCAATCTCGTCAGATCGCTCTGGCCATAGAATTTCTAGTGTCTCTCGTATCCGTTGGACGATATCATCTGGGTGCTCTGGATCGTCCACCATGATGCCATCCCAATCGACTCGCAACGGGTAGTCATCCGGAGTTCGAGTAGCAGGATAGCCTCTCGAATCTTGCAGCATACCGGGAGAACAACGTGGAAGCGAGTCGAATGTACCCCGTCGTCTCGGTACAAGCGTAAAGTCCGCCCCAATCCGGACATCCCATCGCCCAAAGCAGCACCCAAGGCAATAGGCCGGAAGACTTGAACAGCAATTCCGCATTTCGTCCGAGAGAATGTCCTCGGAAGTCGTTCGAACTTCATGTGCCATTGCCGGGGTAATACCACGAGACGCTGACAGTTGCTCCAGTGGCGTCAGCGTGATACGGTAGTAGCTTTCTACCGACTGTCCGCCCTCGTTCTCAAGCGGATCAGATGTAGCACTATCGCTGCCGCCTGAGTCGTTGTGTCGCACTCGTTTATACGGATGAGCGCCAATGCCGATATCAAGTGCGGCAATTTCCTTCTCGGTGAGGCCGTATGCGTTGTTGATCGCTTCCTCAAGCGTGTAGTCGATCTCCACCAGTCGAAGAATCGCTATATCCCTATCGAGAATCGTCCGCTTCAGCGCCTCCGTAAAGCTGCTGTCATCGTGAACCTGGACGCATACGTGAGGCCGGACAAAGTCCACGCAGAGTTCGTTGTCATCCAGAAGAGACCGCTGAACGTTACACGCCTCCTCCACTTTGGCTGCAAGATGCCGATCGATGTTGCTGTCAAGATTAGGACAAGGAATAGTGCGTAGGTAGCCGACCTGCCAGTGGCGAGTAGATGTCTGGCACCGAAAGAGCATTTGAACAACACGGCTGTTCAGAAGTGCAAGAAGACTCGCATGTGACAAGTGCTTTCGAGGAAATACGGATGGACAAGTGTTGTCGAAAACGCAGTTCGCCGGTAGGGCAGCGGCATTCATCCCGTATTCATTGACGAGCGGATATGTTGCCCCCATCTTGAAATACTGGTCCGGGTCACGTAAACGCACAGCTTTGCCATACGCTTCCTGAATGTGCCTGCCGTTCCCTCGCCAGTCCACGACGAGTTCAATTGGCCGATCGTATTTGAGAAAATCACCGCCCTTCGAGTAGAACGCCCAACCATCGGCACCGATATCGGATGAATCGACTTCAGTCCAGACCCGCAGATATCTGTCATTGTTTGCTGTCTGCAATCCAAGGCGACTATCCGTCGCCTCTGAGAACGTGTGACTCGTGGCAAAACGATCGATAAGTGACTTCGGCAGCCAATATGCAAACGGGGAGTTCGGTATTGATGAGAAGAGAGATTGATTAGCCATGTAAATGTGAGGATCGTGTTTGGCGGCGTGCAGGCTGTCGAGCAGGCGTTCAAGAGCCGCCTGCTTGTCGTTCGTTTCAAGCAGGCGAAAGAACACGGAGCGATGGACTGGCAGTGGCTCTAATGTAAAGGCAGGGGTTCGGACCATGGCATCGAGTACACCCAATCCGAAATCAGCCGCAGTTCGAACGCTCACCCGGGGAATGAGCACCTCTTGTCGAAGAGAGGCAAAGCTAGAGTAGTTTAGGAACGTGTGAGATGTCAGCGCACCCAAAGCCCCATCCACCCGCTCGCTGAACCTCTCAATGAAACATGCGTATGCATCGTTCGGTTGCCCCTTATACCGTGTGCGCAGGTACGGCTTGACTGCTGCTGGCGAGTCTCCATAGGGAGGGTTCATTAGCACTACGTCGAACCGCTGGCGGCATACGTCAACGAAGGCGAAACCCTGCATTGCATCATTGACGAATAGCTTCCGCAGCAGCTTGTGTCCATTGCTGGCGTAGGCGGCAAAGTCGTTGAGGGCAGCCATGACTAGCGCCTCGGCTCGTTCCCAAAAGCTCACCCCTTCACCGGAAACGAATCGGATGAACTTCTCTTGCCGCTCCTCGGTGAGGCTGTACTGGCTGATTCGGAACAGCGGTTGATTCTCCTCCCACTCCTCCTGGCCTTGGCGGATCGCATCCTGAAGTTCCTCTTCGATCTTCAGCAGGCTTCCAACCTCACCGGCGAGCTTCATCTTCTCCCAGACAAGTCGAACGAGTTCGCAGAGACGGTCAGCCATGTCTTCGGTGGCTCGAACCGGCTTGTCGGCCGGTGCATCCATGACCCGCCGTATCAACTGTTCCAGCCGCTCCTCTCGCAGCGTGTTGAGGAACTCGTCGAAAAGCCCCTCCTCTCCTGGCATGGGCTCGGCACAAACGATGTTCGAGCGGGTGATCTTTGGTCGGTCCTTCTTGATACCCAAATCCTGGTAGGCACGCTGAGATCGCAGCCACAAAGCGAGGGCCGCAATTTGGGTTGCCCGCAGATCGATGTCGATTCCGTGCAGGTTTCGGCTGACGATCAGGCCGGGAACTGCTCGCCGCAACTCGTCCAGCGTTGGGTACACTTCCTTGAGTGCCGGGCCGAGGTCTTCGTCTTCGTAGGCTTCCTCGTAGATGGTCAGTAGGAGATCGAAGCAGTAGAGCAAGAAGTGGCCGCTGCCGCACGCCGGGTCAAGGATCTTTAGTTCCCGAGGATCTTTCTTCGGGCGGTACGGAAGGTACACCGGTTGCTTGAAAAGTTTCTCTTGCGACAGGTCGTCATGGCTTTCCGCCGCTTCTCTCGGTGGTTCCTGCCCTTCATCGAGGAAAAGTTCGTTGGGGCGACGGACCATGTAACGACACTGGACCTTGAGCTTCGTATCGCCTCTCCGCATTTCATGCCAGATTCGGCCCAGCGTATTGTCCGTCAAGAACTCGACCACGTAACGAGGCGTGAAGAACTGATTGCGGAAGGCCAATTCGTATGAATTGCGGGGAGCAGCACTCTCCTTACGGGCCTGATCCCTAAGTTCGTTTGGCGTGAAATATTGGTAAACCCAGCCAATGGTCTCGTCCTGCTTCCATATTTCCAACCATGCCTCCTGAAGCTCCTTTTCTTCGGGCTTGATATCATGTCCGTTGAGGAGACCAACTACTTGATCGAGCGTCTTCTGCCGGGGGTAGAGCCGGTTCGCTGGGTCGTTGGGATTGAAGAGGACGCCGATCTCCTCAGAGAGCAGCCCGCCCAGCCAATCCAAGAAGTGGCGATAGGCAAGTTCCTGCTCTCCGGTCTTGAATAGCCGCTCCTGGTCGGGATGGTCGGCGAGGTAGAACTTGAAGCCATTGGAGTCGATCCCCCGGCTGACAGCCTCCCGGAACTTCTGGCCGCCGACGTAAACGTCCCGTGCCTCCATCATCTTGTAGGCGCACAGGCGGTTCAGGTGCGTGAAGGCGATCTCCCGGACGAGTTGATCGAGGGCCTCCCTCGGCTTGAATCCTCGGGCCTTGATGTGCTCGAAGTGGTCGAGCAGGTCACGCCGGTACTGCCGGTCCTCTTCCGATAGGTGCCCCATGCGGGCCTCATCCTCGACCTGCACGGCGTCCTTCTTGCCCGCATAGATACCAAATTGCCCTTGAAGCTGCTGGGAGATCGATTCCTCCAACAGCTTCCGGCACTGAGTGACGACGTTGCGGAGCTTGTTGCGTACAGCCTGTTCCATCAAGATGCCTCCCGAGTGGGCAATACCGGCTCGCCGTGGCGAAGCTTGTCCAATCGCTCTGAAACCAATTCATCAAGGCAGATGCAGACGAGGCGGATCGTCTCCACCGCCTGCAACGCCCAGGAGAAAGCGATCTCCTGCTGTGGATCGTCGCTGCCGAGATCTTGGCGATCCGCCCGATGCACGATATCGTTGCGGCGGCGAACCGTCGTTTCAACGATCTTCTTGAGCCCGCCTTCTTCCCTTCCGAGCCGATCAGCGATCTCGGAGCCGGGGCGTGGCACCGTCAACAGAAGCCCGGTGAATTGGATGCCCTTCCAGCCGGTCAGGTACGTGAACTTGAGATGCCCGATCAACTTGTTGGCGACGAAGAAGGGATCGGGGTCGCTCAGCAGCCTCACTGCATCGTCCAATGAGAACGTGAGGCTCTTGCAGACCTCGGCAACCTCCTTGTCGGACGGAAGGAAGTTGCGGCCACGATACCGGACGACCTCTTCAAGATGCTTTGTCAACAGTGCCGGTAAATACGTTTCAAGGGCCGTGCATGAGCAAACGACCGCCTGGCGAAGGAGGTTCGTCAGGGCGGTACGGCGAATTGCCCCCTGTGGCAGTTGCGCACGCTCTCGGATCAGGCCAAGGAAGATCTCGTTGTAGATCACCGTCAAGCCCTCTCCCTCTTCGGCATGGACGAGAGATCGGAGCGTCTTCAGCAAGTCGGTTTCCTGGCACGGTTCGTCGTGTTCGAGCAACCGGTAGACCTTGAGCAGTAGCTCGGCAGGCCGGATGTTGTCTTCGAAAATCTGTCGGGGGCTGAGCATGGTTCACTCCAGGATGATGGCAGCGCCCTCGTCGATCAGTTTTTGCAGGGCATCCCTCAGTTGCTCCAGGGCCGCATCCAGATCGGCCTGCGTCTGGATCGGGCGGTCGAAGACTTCCGATACTCGGATTCGCTTGACCACGGTGTCGCTTTCCTTCTTGACCGTCAACTCCTGCAATTTCGTTAGCGCCGCCCCCTTGAGACCACCGGCAGCGGCGATGTCCGATTCCATCTCGCCCAAGGTGGCCTTGCCCATGGATTGGCCTTCGGCAACCTTTTGGCGATCCTCATCTTGCCCGAGGCGGCTCTGAAGAGGCGTAACCAATGTATCGGCGGCTTCCTCCGACACGGTGCGCCACTCGGGGCGGTTCTTGACCTCCTCGATGGCCTTTTCGTAGGTCTCACGCCGGGTATCGAAAAGACTGACATACGCCGACCGGTAGGTATCAGCCATGGCCTTTGTATGCTCGCCAACGGCTTGAAGCTGCTCGATTACCTTGTCTGATTTCAGCAACTCGCCGAGCTTCGCCAAATGGTCTTCGACTTCAGTGAACAAAGGGTGGCCCGAGAGCTTCGGCCCAAGCTCGTACACCACCCGGCGTGCCTCTCGAATGAGCGAGACGGCCCTGTCGTCCAGTTTTGTGCGAATTTCCCGGACCCGTTCCCGATCCTCTTGGAATTGTTCGCCGGTCTCGGTGAGGATGCGAACGCAGTCGTCGGAGGAAGAAGACTGAATGCCCGAAAGGGTTTGCTGAAAATCCTTCACCAGCGGAAGAATCGGCAGGTTGTGGGCTTCGGCGAGGGCCTTGAGCGGCAGGAGCTTCTCCATCTCATCGGCCACCAGCTTCTTGAACGCTGCGGCAATGGCACCCTCTTCGACATCAACCTCCTGGCCGGTCAACTCCTCCAACTGCTGGACGGCCTGAGTGAGCGTCTTCAGGCCGAGGGTCTGGCGTGGCGAGAACAATGATGCCCGAAAGGCCGGGGTGTTGGTGAAGATTTTGCGGCAGAGCGGGTCTTGGTAATTGTGGTAACGGGTGCCCTGGTGGGTGGCTTCGATGCTCCCGGCTCGGAACAAGGTCGCCATGATCAGCCGAAGCATGTCGAGTTCCCAGCCGTAGGGCGTGCCACCGAAGCGGCGCTCCAGGGCCTTGCCCGTACGGGTTTCTTTGTTTCCATACTCCTGCTCGCTGACGAGGTAATCGTAAACTTCCTTGCAGACCTCGGCGTTCGCACTTGGGACATACTTCGGCCCCTCTTTGACGACCAACCCCAGCCCCTTGTCGCCTGCATAGAAGACTTCCGGGAGTGCCTTGAGATCGACCGTCTTGAGCAGCAGTTCGGGATGGCCTTTGTCGATGGGCCGGGCACCCATTTCCAGCTTTGGGTACAGGTCGGGAACGACTTTGCCCAGCAGCTTCTTGACGATTTCGCCCAGGGCCTTGCCCAGGTCCGAACCGTCCCACGAGATACCACGAAACAGAGCGGTGCCCTGCTCCATGGCATCGGCCATCTTGTCTCGCAGGCGGTCCTGATAGCCTAGGACGGCGTTCTTCTCGTCCTGAAGGCAGGTGGCCTCGTCTGGGGCGATCTTGTTCTGCGCCCGCAGTTGGTCGTACTTCTCGACCATCTTTCGGGAGGCGTGCAATTGGGCCACCAACTCATCGATCTCTGGATTCAGGGCAAAGACCCAGTACACGTCGCTCTCGTGGGAGTTCTGGCGGCTTTCGTCCCGGACCCCGGCGATCCGTTTGGGAAGATCCTCATTGTCGTCGGCGATGGAAACGGTAATCGGCAAGTCGCCTTCGTCGCCGAGAGCCGTGCCGTCAACCGTCAGGCCAATACGGAATGTCCGGCAGTCCTTGTAGCGGTAGGTCCGCAAGGCGGCTTCGCCAAAAACCTCCCGCAGCGAGGCACGGGTGATCTCGTTGCGTTCCCGAGGCTTCGGCTCCAGGTAACTACCTCGCTCAATCTCCCAGTTCTTTTCCTGGGCCGTTTGCAGTTTCCAACCTTCTTCCGTATTGCGGATGAACTGGGCGTCCTTGAGCCTTTTCACGGCTGCCGTTACCTCGGCGACAGGCTCGGGCTTGCCGACCGCATCGACCAGGAAGGCTGCAATGTTCTTCTCAGTGCGAGGCAGGTCACGGATGAATTCGAGAAGGCAAATGACCTTCGCCACACGCAACGACCAACCGCCGTCTTCCGGATCGTTCTTGAAGCGTTCGTTGATCTCGTGAACGTCGGTACGCTTCTCATTCGACAGGTTGCCTTCAACCAACTCGAACACCTTGTCCAGGGTGACGAGCGTGCCGACCGGCTTCTTCGCCATCGCCGTGCGGTCGGACACCAGCATTTCGTAAGCTTGTTTGATGATCGTGCGGTTGCTGCCGCCGTAATGACGTGGCGCACCGGGCTGAAGCCGGATGCCCGACATGATGCCGATGCACAGGTCGATGTAGTGCGGCGGATAGGGATAGAAGAGGACGAAATCCTCCTCGGCGATTTCCGTTCGCCGGGTTGTCCGCTCCAGCCGCAGGGCGGCGTTCAGAGATCCCTGGTTGTCGTTATAGAGCTTCTTGAGCTTCGGGATGGCTTCCGACTCGCTCTCGGACTTCTTCGCCAGCACACGCTTCGTGGCGACCTCCCGAATGTCGGAAGGAGCCAGATCGACACGCCAGCGGAAGCGATCCTGAAGCTTGGCGATCTCGACTCGGCGGGAGTCGATGGCGGCCACCACTTCATCGAGCTTTTCCTGGGAAGTGACGACAATCCAGCAGGGGGCGGGGATCTTCCGTGCCTTGCACAGGGCCTTCCCGACCTTGCCGAACTCCTCGACGGTGGCCCGAAGATCTTCGATCTTGTCACCGCTGCGGGCGACGTGCTGCCCCACTTCGTCGATGATGAAGACAATCGCCTTGCCGGGCCGACGACGGCCCATAAGCTCGAAGGTTCGCTCGACGACGGTCTTGACCGTGACAACGCTCTCACGGGTCTTCTGGGTGTGAGCCCAAGAGTCGGGCGTGGCGAACGTGCCGGGGTCGATCTCGTGGAGGACACGACTGGCACGGGAGACCTTCTGGGCTCCCTTCCGCACCTTCTGCCAGCCCTCTGGATACAGTTCATTGCACTTCTGGACGAACCGTTCCAACTTGCCTTCGGCTTCTAGCTCGATCTCCAGTTCGGCGATGTCGAAGTCCTCGGCGTAGCCCAGTTCACGCAAGAGAACGGTGTACATGAACTCGGCGACCCGCTGAGTCACCTTCCGTGTGTCCTGCTCCTTGGCGATCTCGAAGAGGATGACCTCGGTGGGGATGCGGGTCGTGATGGAGTCGAGGAAGTTGGAGACCCGCTGGTCGTCGATCTGCTGTTTGAAGAGCGTGGCGAAGTCGTCGCCGAGGACTGGCAGGTTTTGCAGGGCATAGCCGAGGTTCTTGGCGAACGAACTCTTACCGGAGCCGAAGAAGCCAGAGACCCAAACACCTGCGCTGTCGTGCGGGTCGGCAGGGGCCTCGGCAATCGCCTTGAGCAGCATCATATACTGATCCTTGATGCTGTCCGTGGCAACGTACTCGGTGATCTCCGAGTGGAGATCTTCCTCGGTCGCCTGATCAACCTGGATGACCTCGACAATCTTCCGATTGAGATCACGTGCCAGCAAGTCGCCAATCGTTTTCATGTATTCCGTCCTCAACCGTAGATCTTGACTCGGTAGTTGCCCAACGCTTCCCGGTCCTTGAGGTCCATGAATCGCAGCCCCGTCGTCCCCTCGATGGAGCCCGGATAAAACATGATCGTCGTCACACGGGTCTTGCCCTGCATCTGGTCGAGCAGCTTCGACATGTGATAGATGCCCGGAGCCATCGCCGCCACACGGGTGAGGAAAGCGATTGACTTCTCGGGATCGAAGGCCGAAAGCCGCTCGATCAGCAAGTCGGCCAGGGGACGCCAATCACGATCCGACAAATACGTGGTGACCTGCTCCTGGGCGGCGAGGTAGCCACGGTCCCGCTCCAGTTCGACGACAGCCGCCAAGCCTTCACTTTCCTCGATGGATTTCCACAGCAACTCGGACATAGGGATGGTGTGGACTGGTCGTCCGGTCTCCTCAAGTCGGGTCGCCAGCAGCCGGACCTCACGGCGAATCTGCCATTCCTCCTCCGGGTTGTAGCGGAGGATGGCGAAGGGCAGGTCGTGGTAGACGCTGATCCGCTGAGGAACCGCCTTCAGGTCGTTTTCGAGGAGTTCAATGCGTTCTTTCAGCGATGACACTGGCATACTCCTCTAGGGTCTGGGTGGGAAACGTCATGCGAGTCACGGTCCCCGCCGCATGGTATTCCAGCAGGCTTTTCTGGTGAGCCTCGAAGAGGAACCGCTCAACACCCTCGTGTGACAGAAAGAAGAGCTTCCAGTCGGGCAGGTCGAGGAGCTTGGCTCCTGAAGGCTGGTGCTGCTTCAGGTAGAACATGATGTAGACGAAGGCTTCCGTGGACAGGTAGGCTGGGGCGATCTGCTTGTTCACAGCCCCCTGCAAGACGCCAAAATCCCGGAGCGTCGAGAGGAGCCCCTGTGCTACCCGACGAGTCGTCGGCTCCGACCACTGGCTACTCGTCCTCCCCTCCGCCACCCACTTCGACAATTCGTGCTGGAGGTCGAGCACGTCGAGATCGGTGAAGCCCTGGCTCATTCGAGGCAGCAGGATTTCCGTCACGGCGTCGTGGAGCAGGGGGTCGGCCTTGGCGGCATGGAAATAGAGGATGCGGTCCAGCGAGGCGGTGGGGAAGCGCTTCTGCACGAGGGCCACCAATGCCCTGGTGACCTCTTCTTCGTTCAAGTAACGCTGTCGGAAGATCTTCAGGATGTCCTCGACCCTCGACCGGGACGCCTTGCCGAAGATGTTTTCCTCCCGGAATCGGCGCAGGTTGTCTCGCACCGACTGCCCCGAATCCCAATGGGAGAGCAGCGTTCTGGTGTCGCTGAGAAGCGCCCCCGCTTTGATGATCTTGGTGGTATAGCGTTCGGAGCGAGCGGCGGAGCCGTTCTTGCGACTGCGAGCCCCTTTGCGTCTCCCGGCCATGACCGCTCCACCCGTCTGCTTTGCCGTCTTCAGTACACTCATCTCGTCCCAGTCGTCCCCCGGTGGCTGAAACCGGTAAGTCTATCGGGCGAGCGCCTCCGCCCGCAACCGATCCGGCCGCCGTAACGTCTGACTCTGCAATATCTTCTGTGTTTTGTGCAGGAAAAACCGGCCATGCCGCCCCTCTTAGCGCCCGGAACCGTCAACGGGCCGTCGTCCGACAGCCGTTGGCCCACAGACGCCGATGCCTGTCCCGGCCGATTTTGTCCCTTGCCTTGACTGGAAACTTCAAACAGTCTACAGTGATAGCACTGCTAGTGCAAGCTCTGAAAGGTCCGTCGATGAAATTCGGCAACCGTATCCGGGATCTCCGCAAGGCCAAGGGCCTCAGTCAACGGGCGCTGGGCGACATGGTGGGGGTCTCGTTCACCTATATCAGCAAGGTTGAGAACGAGAAGCTCGACTTCGGCGACTATCCTTCGGAGGACTTGATTCGCAAGCTCGCCGAGGCTCTGGAAATCGACGTGGACGAGCTTCTGATTCTGGCACAGAAGATCCCCGAGCAGATCAAGCAGAGGGTCATCGAGCGGCCCGATGCCTTCCGGAAGATCGCCCGGCTGGACGACGAAACGCTGGACAAGCTGCTCAAAGACCTCGAAGACGGATGACCAAGCACCGGCTCAAGTACCTCCGCAACGAAATCATCGAGGACGTGACCGCCCAGCGGATTCGTGAATACGAAGCCAAGGCGGCTGTCACGGTCAAGCTGCCGGTGCCGGTCGAGGAAATCGTCGAGCAGGTCTTGGGGCTGGATTTCGATTGGGACGTAATCGAGGAGCAACCCGGCGAGCAGATCCTCGGCGGCCTAGACGCCGTGAACCGCAAGATCTTGCTCAACGAAGCCCACGCCAAACTATTTGAGGAGAAGCCCGGCCTGCTTCGCAGCACCATCGGCCACGAGGCAGGACACTGGGAACTGGACGTGGACCGGGCCAAGTTGTCCCAGCCGATGTTGCCGGGCATCGACGTGGCGGCCTGCTTCGTCCACCGCCATGCGTCGAAGTCGGATCGGTTGATCGAGGTGCTGTTCACGAGGGCGATGACGGACGACCGAGCGTACCGGGCGTACAAGAAACTTACCCAGGGGGAAGATACACCCGAGGTGAGAAGCGCCGTGGATCGCTACCAGTCGGCGCTGTTGATGCCGAAGTGGCTCATCCAGGAAGCGGCCGAGCGGTGCGACTTCACGAAGTGGCCCGAGCTTTACCGGCTGGCCGAAGAGGCGCAGGTCAACATCTCGAACCTGACAGTGCGGCTCCAGCGGCTCGGGCTGATCTACCTGCGGGATGGAGACAAGACGATCTATCGAAGCGAAGACGAGTGGAGCGGGCAGAAGTCGTTATTTTGAAAGGAATGGGAAGTGCGTCACCTGAGACAACTTGGGAACCAGTTCTCGATCCCGATCCCACCCGACGAGAAGGGCTATATCGGGCGGGAATGCCCGGAATGCGAGCGCTACTTCAAGATCACTCCTGGCACGGGGCTGACGGGAGAGAATCTGCCCTGCCACTGTCCGTATTGCGGTCACTCTGCTTCGCAGGACCAGTTCTTCACGAAGGCTCAGATCGAATACGCAAAGTCGGTCGTCATCAATAAGGTGACGGGGGCCGTCATCAAGGACTTGAAGTCTCTTGAGTTCAACCACCGACCGAAGGGGCCGTTCGGGATCGGGTTCAGCATGAAGGTCGAGGGGCGTCCCCGACCGATCCGCCACTACTCCGAACTGGAGCTTGAGGAAGAAGTCGTCTGCGATCACTGCACGTTGCGGTACACCGTGTACGGCACGTTCGCATTCTGCCCTGATTGTGGTCAGCACAACTCGCTGCAAATCTTGGAGAAGAACCTGGCCGTCGCACAGAAGCAACTCGACCTTGCCGCATCGGTCGATGGAGACCTGTCCGCCCAGCTTGTTGCCGACGCCTTGGAGAACTGTGTGTCGGCGTTCGACGGATTCGGAAGGGAAGCGTGCCGGGTATCGTCATCAAAGGCGGTTGACCCGAAGAAGGCGACCACAATTTCGTTTCAGAACCTCGCTGGAGCGCAGAAGAACGTGCTGGCGTTGTTCGGAGTGGACATCACGGCTGCGCTCAGCTCAACCGACTGGACCTTCGCCTGCCGATGCTTCCAAAAGCGTCACCTGCTGGCTCACAAGATGGGAATCGTGGACGACGCCTACATCAAGGCGGCGAGCGATGGCCATGCGACTGTCGGTAGGAAGATTTCCATTCGTCCCGAAGAAGTCGTGGCGCTTGTGACGGCCATCCAAACTCTGGGCGAGTTCCTAATGACGGAGTTGGCAAAGAAACCTTAGCGGAGCGCCACTGGAGACGGTCGAGAAAAGGGGAGAAGGACAGAATGAGCGAAATTGCCCCTGAATTGATCGACCGCATGATGGTCCGTTGTGGGCGTCGGTGCTGCATCTGTCGCCGATTTCGCCCCACGAAACTCCAGGTTCATCACATCATTGAGCGGAGCGAAGGCGGGTCCGACGACGAGGACAACCTGATCGTTACCTGCTTCTCGTGCCACTCGGACGTGCATACGAAAGTTCCCTTCGCTCGTCGGTTCTCAGTTGACGAGTTGAAGGGACACCGTGATGCGGTCATCAAAATGGTCGAAGCCGGGACTTTTGCAGAGGCAGACTCCGACGACACCGACGAGGCAGTTGCCGTTATCGTTCAGGCGATGCGGGCAGTCCCGAATCCTCAACTTGATCTCCTGCCGGAAGCCATCGAGATTCTGACCAAGGCGGTTGCTGCCGAGGGCGCTATGCAAGGAATGATCCACTTCGTGCGACACGACATGTGGTTCAGTCTGTTGGTCGGCGGGGCAAACGAAATCTCCTGCGACGACCACAGGCGACAGGCGAGGTACAAGAAGGCGCTCGATCAACTATTGCAATGCCGTTTGGTCGAATGGCGCTGTGACCAGATACTCGACGTAACTTACGCCGGGTATCTCGCTGCTGACGAGATGTTGTCCAGGGGGACGGGGTTCCTTAGCAGTTGAGAGAGTAGCTATAGGTAAGCCAACCACCCCGAAAGGAAGGAAGTCGAGATGTCACGACCGTCACCACGCCGAGTTTTTGATGATCCGCAGTCGGCGTGGAGCTTCTTGACTCACCCAAATGACGACGAGTTCGAGGGTCAGCACTTCGACCGCAAGGAAGCGGGCCGTCCGGTCGGTGGCGCTCCGGTTTCCCGAAGCGCCCTTGATGGCGTCAAGGAACTCGTCGTCAAGACTGTCTCGGCGTTCGCTAACAGCAATGTGGAAGGTGGACTGCTCGTCCTCGGCATTTCCTCCACCGGGGATGTCGTCGGCATCGACCATCTTGGCGAGGACCAGCGCAACTCGATCACAAACCTCAACACTCTCCTTCGCACGCACGCCGCCGAAGTCAAGTGCTACCACTGCCAGGACGCCAGCGGAGCCGATAAGACGCTGTGCCTCATCTATTCGGCCTATCTGCCAAATGCAGTTTGCGAGACTGCCGAATCAACTTCCAAGGCATGGGTGCGGAACGGGCATCAATCCCTGCTCATGAGCCAGGAAGTGCGGGATCACATTCGACTCCGCAAGGGGCTGCTCGACCTGGACAGTATGCCTTGGTGTCCGTTCTCGCCCGACGATCTCGATGCCGATGTCGTAACGGAGTTTCGACGTGTGTTTCACCCAGAGGTGACGGACGACTTCCCAGACGACCGGCTCTTGCGTGAAGCGGGTGCGCTCGTGACCAACAACGATGCAGCGTGGTTTACGCTTCCGGGACTTCTATTCTTCGCATCAAATCCCCAGCGCATACTCTCCCACGCTTACCTCCGGCTGCTGAAGTTCGTCGTGCCTTCGAGCCAGTACCAGAACCGTGGAACACCCTCGTTCGATAAGGACTTTCGGGGGCCGGTGACAAAACAGATCCGTGACGCTCGCACGTTTCTTCGGGAAACCTCGTTCTTCGAGCGGCTGCAACACCGGAAGCCCGATGGCGGCTTTGCGGAGGAGCGGGAACTTCCGACCATTGCTGTCGATGAAGCTATCGTCAACGCCGTGGCACACCGTGACTACCACACGAAGAACCCGATCCACTGCGAACATTACACGGATGCCTTCATTGTCAAGAATCCCGGGCGGATTCGGCAGCAAAACGTCGATTTGCCCAACCGCTTCGACCTGGGCACGACCCCACTTGCCTCGATGCCACATAACCGCAAGCTGCTTGAGTGGCTTCGGCTCATGAAAGACCCGGAGGGCAATGCCTTCGTCCAGGCGCTCAGTGAGGGGACGAGACGGATGACCAGGGAGATGGTGGCACTGCGGCTTCCCCCACCATCGGTCGTGCTGCTGGAAAATGAGACGATCCTCAATCTGGAGAGCAAGGCCGAAGAGCGCAAGGCGGCATTTCTCGCCAGCATCCAAGCCCCCAAGACGGCATTCCTGAACGCCTACCTTCTAACCGTCCATAAGGCGTCCGGCAGGGCGACCGGCGATGAGGTTCATCTGCGCCTGGGAGAGTTGACGAAGGCGATTCGTGACTCACTCACCGCTCACGGCTGGTACATCGACCGCTTCTCGTTCAGCCGAATCATCGCTCACCGGAAGGGCGCTGATCTGCCGATCTCCTCGGCGGCGCAAAAAGTAATCCGCCTCTATCCGGCGTACTGCATCCAGATTCATGAGTTGTTCGGGCGTGCCTACCTCGTGCTGGACTACACCTGTCAGGTGTTGAGCGTTCTCAGGCTAAACGAGGCGTGTCGCCATCTGGCCTTCGCTGACATGGTGGGGCGAAGCTGTGTCGCCCAGGCCGACACTTGGCGATCCGGCAGGATCGTCGCAGCGGATTCGGAATGGGCGACGATCCACTTCTTCGACGACAAGGAGGAGAAGCGGGTCCAGGTGAATCGGGTAATTCCGAACCTTTCTCTTGGGCAGATCGAAGTGGTACTGCGAGCCGAGCGCATCTCTTTTGACCTTCACGGGTCGATCAAGAAGCACAGCCTCGCTTCAGAATCCGGGGCGGCACGAAAGCGTGCAGAGAAAATCCAGGCGACGGCTGACCAATTGGCCGATGAAATCTTCCCGGTCGCCTTCGGCGAGTACGAGGCGAAGATGGCGACGACCGCCGTGGCGCTATCCGAGTTCGAGTCGAAGTCGGAATCAACCTTCCACGTTGAACGCCTAAACGAACCGGCAGTCGAGTTCCGGGACCATCAAAAACTGCCTGACGTGCGAGAAGGCATCACCAAGTACGGCTCCTACGACAGCGCCCAGCACAAGATCGAATTGGTTCCCATCTGCCTCGGCAAACAGCGGCAAGAGATGGCATCGCTGATCGAACGCCTCAAGGCGGGTAAGTTCAAGTACCGTGGAGCCGAACGCACCTTCGCCACTCGGTTCAGCTACTCGGCCATCGTGACGACGGAAGCTGTCCAGGATGTCGATAGGGAAGTGGGTCGATTGCTCTCTGAGCATCCCGACTGGTGCGGGAACGAGGACTTGAACCGCCTGTTTCTTGTGTACACCCCCGAAGCCGGGTACTCGACGGACGACGCTTCATCGCCGTACTTCGTAGTCAAGAGGCGACTCCTGGAGGCCGGAATCCCTTGCCAAATGATCGATACCGGGACGCTGCGCAACCCAGACTGGAAGGACTTGAACCTTTCCCTCAACATCATTGCCAAATGCGGCGTAACCCCCTGGGTGCTGCCGGAGAACATTCCCGACGCCGACTTCTTCGTGGGCCTGTCGTACACGCAGTCGAGGGACGGCCAGAAGATTCTCGGCTTCGCTAACGTCTTCAATAGTTACGGGAAGTGGGAGGTTTACGCTGGGAATACGACGGCGTTTGACGCCACGCAGCGGAGCGAGAACTTGGCGGCGCTGTCACGGTCGGCCCTTGAACGCCTGAAGCGTGACCACTCCCTGCCCGCAGCCCCGAATCTGGTGTTTCATCATGCGGTGCGAATCTCCAAAGACGACTACTCGGCGATTCTGTCGGGTGTTCGGAGCATTGTGCCGGACGCCTCCGTGTCCTTCGTCTGGATCAACGACCACAACAATTTCCGGTTGTTCGATTCACGACCGGAAACGGACGGAAGCGTTCAGAGAGGCAGTTTCTTGGCGATCTCACGTCGGCGACTGTTGTTGTCCACTACCGGCCACAACACTTACCGCAAGGCCCTCGGAACGCCACAACCCCTGGAAGTGTCCGCCGATCTCTACCGGCCCGGTGCTGCCGATCCCGTGCCATGCGAGGCCAGAACGTTGGCCCTTCAGGTACTCAATCTCACAAAGCTGAATTGGGCTTCGACCGACTCCTTCACGGCGGAACCGATCACTACCAAGTACGCCCGAAATATCGCTTACCTCACGGCGGCGTTCCTCCGTCAACGGGAGCCGTTCCAACTGCACCGAGTATTGGAGCGTACTCCGTGGTTCGTGTAGGGAGGTGAAGCCGTTCGTGCATCCAGGCGTTGACGGATGAGGAGTCGCTGGCGAAGATGCTGGAGGCGGTGAAGAAGGTGAAGTAGGAGAGGCAGAAATGGCGAGAGCAAGAGAACCATGGAATATCCGTCCGGCACGGAAAACCCCTTCTGTGGCTAGCTCGCTGAAGGCCGAGGTTCAGGCCAAGGCGAACGATCTGATCGTGAACGTGTTGAGACCCAGGTACGTCAAATCGCCGAGCCCAGGGGAGCAATTCAACTACATTACCGACATCGGGGCGAAGTGGTTTCGGAACAATTTCTACTTCATTGCGACCTACGCCTGTCCAAGTCCGAACGCCTTGTCGCCATCATTTGAGTGGAAGTTTGCACGAATAGAACCGCTCGGCGACGGCACATTTGCGCTCTACGCCATGAGGCATACGGGCAAGGAATGGGTTGGTGTCTTGGACGCCCAGACCGTCGATGACTGCATGGAGGCGATTCAGAACGATCCCTGGTTCGTGCTTGCCTGATCCGAAACGCTCTTAGGAAGACAATACTTGACCGCCAACACCTTCACCCCCGGCCCCACCTCAAACACCGTCCGAACGCCCGATAGCCGAGTTCTGACCGTGCCGGAAGGCTGGACACTCCTTCCGCCCGGCGATGCTGCACTGACCCGCAGAGTGAAGGCGGCTGGCGATCATTGGGTCGTTCAAGAGAAGAAGGGGCGGAAGGTGTTCTCTAGAGGCGTGTGGGCACCGGCAGCGACCATCGACCGCATTCGAGCGGAACTCGAAACCGAGCGATCCACGGAAGGGTACACCAAACGGAAGCAGACCGATGCCCGTCGCCGGGAGAAGGTCCAGGCCGAGTACATCGGGGATTTCCAGGCCGCCGTGCTGAAGTTCCTGGCCTTCCATCCCAGCCATGCCGATCTCGCCCACCAACTGGCACGAGCGGTCGCCGATCACGCCACGCCGGTCGGCAGCGGCACGGTCGCCAGGACGAAGCGAATTCCCGTCGAGCAGCGGGCCGAAGCCGCCGTCATCGCCTGGATGCGGCATCAGACCACTGCCTACGAATCGATGAAGATCCCCAGGATCAAAGGTAAACGGCGGGAGGTTCGGCGGATGCTCGCTCAGAGATCCCAGGAGTTGCTGGGGCGGTATCGCCGAGGGGAGGCGGTCGGGGAGGAGTGTCCGCTCATGAAGGCGCTGACGGGTGCCAAGCAATCATCGGTCGCACCTCAACCGCCCACGTCGTAGTCCGAGCAGTAGCACAGGGGGGCTGGCCGTGCTGCCGGTCAGAGGTGATCGACCCCTACGGACGCAATTGGATGATCCCTTCTTCTTCAGTCTCTTCTTCTGCTTCACTCGTTGGACGGAGCGTTCGCTCTTGTCGCTCTGGTTTCTTCCGTTCGGCAATCTTGAACCCAGCCTTCTCGATCTCATCCCGGAGCCATGTTGCCAGTTCGGTCTTCACCCGCCACGTGCCATCATCTTTCTGGATGAGGTTGAGAGTTACCAGGGTGTGTTCCCCCTCACCGCATAGAAACACTGAATAGCCGTGCTGGCCACGGCCGAAGTCCGTTGGCGAAAGCTGGTGCCCACGCTGGCCGATCTCGTTGAGGGTTTGGGCCAATTTCTCTGCCGGGGCGAGCTTCTTCGATTTGGTTGTGGCCTTCTTGGCCGTCTTTCTTGCTGCCTTTTTTGCCATTAGCTTCTCCATCGTTGCTGTGCAGGTCGTAGTGCCTCGATTCGCAGGTCACGCTATTCTGCCAGTGCGTCTTTCGGGCTGCAAGCGGTTTCTCTTCATCCGGACCACGACATAGCCTCGGCAGCCGAAATCTCATGGTGCTTGCCTTCACGCCCGTTCTTCTGCGAGAATGGCTCGGGTGTGGTCCGGGCCTGCCGTGATTGGTCCTGAGCGAAATAGGTGGGAGAATGTTCAAACGACTCGGCGCAACAGCCCTCTTGTTCTTGGTGGCGTGGCAACCCGCAAAAGGCGAGATCACGAGAATCTGGCTCACTCACCGTGTTTTGGTTCAGCGCGACGTTGAGTTTGGGCGTGCTGGAGTTAGCGAGTTGAGAGTGGACTAAAGGCAGTGTCTTCTGGACTGGGGGACCAGTCCCCCAGACCCCCTGAGGTTTATCGCATTGGGCCAGAAGCAAGTGGGAAGGGGGCGACGGCGCCGGTTGGGGCGCCGCCGACCCGTGCTTCCGGACCTGGGTCGGCGCTCGGGTCGCACCTCTGCGTTGCCCTATCCTCCGCCCAGGCATCTCCAGTATAGCACCGCGC